>Ga0181520_10008766_pt1 | contig 14235 bp, 15 predicted proteins | sample PEATcosm2014_Bin_29_FD_132451 | JGI IMG/M metagenome (GOLD analysis project Ga0181520, IMG submission 132451) | Peatland microbial communities from MTU Mesocosm Facility, Houghton, MI, USA - PEATcosm2014_Bin02_30_metaG | ecosystem: Environmental > Terrestrial > Soil > Wetlands > Peat | place... | reverse complement strand
GGGCGGCCAGAGCGTCACCGGGGCGTCCCTGGCTCAACCAGGCGTCGCCCAGCAGGTAGTAGGCCTCGCCGAGCTCCGGGTTCAGACTGATGGTCCGCTTGTACGCGGCGACGGCGTCGTCGCTCCGTCCCCGCTGGCCTTGGGCGATACCCAGGTTGAAATGGGTCTCGGCCATGTCGGGCCTGAGCCGGATCGCGGTCTGGTAGGCGGCGACGGCGTCGTCGAGTCGCCCCAAATCCTGCAAGGCCAGCCCCAGGTTGCAGTGGAGGTGCGCCACCGGTCCGGCCAGGGCGATCACCCGGCCGATCAAATGGACGGCGTCGGCGTGCCGTCCGCGCCGATGAGCGATCAGGCCGAGCAGATGCGAAGCGTCGGCTTGGCCGGGCTCGGCAATCAGCACGCGGCGACAAAGATGCTCAGCGTCGTCGTGGCGTCCGTCGCGGTGGAGGCGAAAGGCGTCGCTCAGCATCGTCATCGGCGGCTCTACAGCAACCGTCCCTGACGGCCATCGGCCGGCCGCTCCTTGCGCGGCGCCGGCGTACCGTCGACGGTGACCGGCACCGCGGCGCCGTCGTGGAAGGTCACCGACCAATGATCGCCAGCCTTGGCGGTTTCCGCCCGGGTCACGGGAGCGCCGGCGCTGTCGCGCACCAGGGCGAAGCCGCGACGCAGCACCTTCTCGTAGGAAAAACTGTCGAGCAGCGCCGCCGCCCGGTCGAGCGACGCGGTCCGGGCGGCCACCAGGCGCGGCAGGGCGCCGTGCAGGCGCGCGGTGACGGCGTCGAGGGTCAGGCGCCGGTGCGCGAGGCGCGTCGTCTCGCGCGTTCGCGTCGCCTTGATCGCCGCGTCGAGCCGGGTGGCCACACGATCGAGCGCGTGGCGCTTTTCGGCGATCTGCTCGCGGGGGCGCTTCAAGCGGGCGGCCAGCGCCGCCAGCAATGCCCGGCGGCGATCGAGCGCATGGGGCAGGGCGTTGGCCAGCCGTTCCGCCTTGTCGTCGAAGGCGCGCAACCGTTGCTCGATGGCGCGACGCGGATCGGGCAGGCCGCGCGCCATGCCGTCGAGGCGGACCCGCTTGCCGTCGATCAGACGATCGAGCGCCGCCACCAGGCGCCGCGCCCGGTCCATGGTCCGCAGCAGCAACTCGCGGCGCACCGGGACCGCCATCTCGGCGGCGCCGGTGGGGGTGGGCGCCCGCAAATCGGCGGCGAAATCGATCAGCGTGGTGTCGGTCTCGTGGCCGACCGCCGAAATCAGCGGAATGGCCGAGGCGGCGGCGGCGCGCACCACCACCTCTTCGTTGAACGCCCACAGATCTTCGAGCGAACCGCCGCCGCGGGCGACGATCAGCACGTCCGGTCGCGGCACCGCGCCGCCGGGCCGCAGGCGGTTGAAGCCATCAATGGCGGCAGCCACCTGCTCGGCGGCGCCGTCGCCTTGCACGGCCACCGGCCACAGCAGCACGTGGCGGGGAAAGCGGTCGGCGAGGCGATGCAAAATGTCCATGATGACCGCCCCGGTCGGCGAGGTGACGACGCCGATCACCGTGGGCAGGAAGGGCAGCGCCTTCTTGCGCTCGACGGCGAACAGCCCCTCTTCGGCGAGCTTGCGCTTGCGGTCTTCGAGGAGTTTGAGCAGGGCGCCCTGGCCGGCCAGTTCAAGCCGCTCGACCACCATCTGGTACTTTGAGCGGCCGGGATAGGTGGTCAGCCGCCCGCTGGCGATCACCTCGATGCCGTCCTCCGGGGCGATGGCGAGGCGGCCCGCCGAGCCCCGCCAGCACACCGCGTCGAGCACCGCCTCGGCATCCTTCAGCGAAAAATAGAGATGCCCGGAACCGTGCCGCTTGAAGCCGGAAATCTCGCCGCGCACCCGCACATTATCGAAGGCGTCCTCAACCGAGCGCTTCAGCGCGTGCGAAATCTCGCTGACCGAATAGGGCGGAGCATTGTGGGCGACGGACAGGTCGGGCTCGGCGGGCAATCTCGGGACGTCTCCATGAGGTGGGATAAGAATAGGCGGGGGCAAAAGGTCAAACAAGGCGGCGTTCCGCATGGCGATTGACCCGGCGAATAAGGTACCATCGGACGGTCAATCGCGGAAACCAGGAGGGCCACCGATGAGTCAGCGCATGAAATACGCCAGCGTCGTTCCCGACGGCATGAAGGCCATGGCCAGCGTTCTCGACTATATCGGGCGCTCGACCCTGTCGAAGCAGCTGGTCGACCTCGTTTACCTGCGGGTGTCGCAGATCAATGGCTGCGCCTATTGCATCGGCTTGCATTCCGACGACCTGCTGAAGGATGGCATGGCGGTCGAGAAGCTGGTGCTGGTGCCGTTGTGGCGGGAAGCGGGCGCCCTGTTTTCCGACCAGGAGCAGGCGGCGCTGCGCTGGGCGGAGACGGTGACCCGGGTCGAGCAAACCGGGGTACCGGATGATGAGTTCCAGGCCGTCGCCCGGCATTTCCGCGAAAAGGAGCTGGCCGACCTCACCATCGCCATCGGAATCATGAACGCCTATAACCGGTTGGCCATCAGTTTCCGCCGAACGCCGGAAGCGGCCAAACCGGCGAAATGAACAGTCGATTCGCCGCGGCGCCGGGCGGAACGATCGAAATGTCACCTTAAGTTCACGGAGCTGACATGAAGCTGACGATGGTCGTTGCTATAAATGATCGGGAATTCCAATCGACGATGGTCAGAAATTGGGAAATCGTATCGGTGGAGACGTCCCCGGGATCACCCTCAGCGGGGTATCGGTGGTCTATGCGGGCGGCCGGACCGCGCTGCAACCGACGACGCTAGGGTTTTCCGGCGGTCAGTTCGTCGTCCTGCTGGGGCCGTCGGGGGCCGGCAAGTCGACCCTGTTGCGCACGCTGAACGGCCTTGTCCGCCCGACCACCGGACGTGTCGCGGTCGAGTCCGTCGGCGATCTGGCCGAGCCGGCGCACCTCCGCGCCCACCGCCGGCGCACCGCGATGGTCTTCCAGCAACACCAGTTGATCGGCCGCCTTTCCGCCTTGCGCAATGTGCTGCTGGGGCGGCTCGGCTATCATTCGGGTTGGCGCAGTCTGTTTCCACTGCCGCTTGAGGATCAGTTCATCGCCCTGGAAAGCCTTGAGAAGGTGGGTATCGCCGACCGCGCCCTGGATCGCGCCGACACCTTGAGCGGTGGTCAGCAGCAGCGCGTCGGGGTGGCGCGCGCCCTGGCTCAGCAACCCGCCTTCATGCTGGCCGATGAGCCGGTGGCCAGTCTCGACCCGACAGCGGCGCGCGGCGCCCTCAGCCTGCTGCGCGATATTTGCAAAAGCGACGGCATCGCCATGGTGGTGAGCCTGCATCAGGTCGATTTCGCCCGCGAATTCGCCGACCGCATCGTCGGGCTGTCGCGTGGCCAGGTGGTGTTCGACGGCACTGTCGACCAGCTGACCGAGTCTCATCTCGGTCGAATCTACGACCGCCCGTCTCCCTCCGGCGGGACCGAAATCGCCGCCACGTCTTTTTCTCTCGCCCCTCTTACCGCGGAGTTTCGCGCATGAAATTGGTGACATCTCTGCTGGCCGCCCTGCTTTTCTGCCTGGCCGCCGGTTCCGTCCGTGCCGCCGACGCCAATCCGTCGACGCTGACCGTGGCGCTGCTCCCCGATGAAAACGCCGCCACGGTGATCAAGAACAACCAGGGTCTCAAGGCCTATCTGGAAACCACGCTTGGGCGACCGGTCGAACTGGTGGTGACCACCGACTATTCGTCGATGATCGAGGCGATGCGTTTCGGTCGCATCGACGTCGCCTATTTCGGGCCGCTGTCCTATTGCATGGCCAGGTCGAAAGCCGACATCGAACCCTTCGCCGCGCTGCTGAAAAACGGCAAGTCCACCTACGAGGCGGTGGTCATCGCCAATGTGGCGAGCGGGGTCAATTCGATTGCCGACATCAAGGGCAAGGACATGGTGTTCGGCGACAAGGCGTCGACCTCGAGCCATCTGATCCCCAAATCCATGCTGCTTGGCCAGGGTCTGACCGCCGGCGTCGACTATCAGGAACATTTCGTCGGCGCCCACGACGCGGTGGCGGTGGCGGTGCAGAACGGCAACGCGCAGGCCGGCGGTCTGTCCCGGCCGATCTTCGAAAGCCTGGTGGCGCGCGGAATCATCTCGCTCGACAAGGTCAAGGTTCTGGCGATTTCCTCGTCCTTCCCCGAGTATCCGTGGGCGATGCGCGCCAATCTCGATCCGGCGCTCAAGGACAGGATCCGCAAGGCCTTCATCGAGCTCAAGGACCCGGAAGTGCTCAAGCAGTTCAAGGCCGACGGCTTCCCCGCCATCACCGACGCCGATTACGACGTGGTGCGCAATCTGGCGAAAATCCTCAACCTCGATCTCACCAAGGGCTGAATGTCCGCCTTGTCCGTCCGATTCGACGCCATCCTGGCGCAGCAGCGCGGCGAACGCGTCCGGCGGGCGCTTGTCCTCGCCCTCGTTCTCGCCGTGGTGATCGCCAGCGGTATCGCCTCGCATCTGTTCGATCTCGGCCGGCTGGCACGGGGCCTGCCGGCCTTGGCCACCTTGGCCGGCGACATGATGCCGCCCGACTTCCGCAGCGGCTTGAAATGGGCGCGGCCGCTGGTCGACACCCTGGCGATGAGCGTGGCCGGGACCGCGCTCGCCGTGATCCTGTCACTGCCACTCGGACTGTTGGCGGCCCGCAACACCACGCCCAACATGGTCGTCTACCAGGTGGCGCGCGGGCTGCTCAACGTCCTGCGCGCGGTGCCGGAACTGATCGCCGGCATCGTTTTCGTCGCCGCCGTCGGCTTTGGCGCTTTGCCCGGGGTGCTGGCGCTCGGCGTCCACTCGACCGGGATGATCGGCAAGTTCTTCGCCGAAGCCATCGAACATTGCGACGACAAACCGATCGAGGCGGTGCGCTCGACCGGCGCCACCGGCTTTCAGATCATCGTCCACGCCATCTTGCCGCAGGTCTCGCCCAAATTGGCGGACATCGCCATCTACCGCTGGGAATACAATTTCCGCGCCTCGACGGTGATGGGCATGGTCGGGGCCGGCGGCATCGGTTTTGAACTGATGGGTTCACTGCGCCTGATGCAATACCGGGAGGTCTCCGCCCTGTTGCTGGTCATCCTGGCGATGGTCACCCTGATCGACGGCCTCGGCGCCCATCTGCGCAAGCGCCTGCGGTGAGGATGCTAAAGGACATGGCCCCCAAAATCGTTGTCGCCAACCGGGTCCATGAGGACGTGACGACCTTGCTCGCCGCCTATGGCAGCCTCGAACGCAACTGGGACGCCGAGCCGTGGTCGCGGGCGGAGTTGATCCGCCGCTGCCAGGACGCCACCGCCTTGATGGCGTTCATGACCGAAAGCGTCGACGAGGACTTCCTCGCCGCCTGCCCCAACCTGCGCATGATCGCCTGCGCGCTCAAAGGCTATGACAATTTCGACCTGGCGGCCTGCCGGCGGCACGGCGTGACCGTCAGCATCGTTCCCGATCTGTTGATCGCGCCGACGGCGGAATTGACCATCGGGTTGATCATCGCGCTCGGGCGCCACATCCTGTCTTCCGACCGGTATGTTCGCGGCGGCGCCTTTCAGGGATGGCGCCCGACCTTCTACGGCAGCGGTTTGGACGGCAGCGTCGTCGGCATTGTCGGCATGGGGGCGGTCGGCCAGGCGATCGCCGCGCGGCTGGCCGGTTTTGGCTGCGCGATCCTCTACCACGACACCAAGCCGCTGGCGCCCGACAGCGAAGCGCGTCTGGCCGCCCGCCGGGTGCCGTTGGACGACCTGCTGGCGGCCAGCGACACCGTCGTCGTCGTCCTGCCGCTGACCGCCGGGGCGATTCACCTGATCGGCCAGGCGGCCATCGGCCGGATGAAACAAGGCGCCCTGCTGGTCAATACCGGTCGCGGGTCGATCGTCGACGAGCAGGCGGTGGCCGATGCCCTCATCGCCGGTCATCTCGGCGGCTATGCCGCCGACGTCTACGCGATGGAGGATTGGGCGCGTCCCGACCGCCCGCGCGCCATTCCGGCTGGGCTGCTCGCCGAGACCGGGCGGACCGTGCTGACCTCCCATATCGGTTCGGCGGTCGACCGGGTGCGTCGGGAGATCGCCATGCAGGCGGCCCGGAACATTATCGAATTCCTTTCCGGCCGCCGGCCCGCCGGCACCGTGACGGAGGATTAGGCGGATGCTGAGTCTGTGCCACGTCGAAACATTTCTGGCGGTGCTCGCCACCGGCAGTTTCCGGGCCGCGGCGCGCCAGTTGGGCCGCCCGCAACCGACGCTGACCCAGCACATCCAGAAGCTTGAGCAGGAACTGGGGGTCAAATTGGTCGACCGCCATGCCGGGGGATGCACGGCGACCGACGACGGGAAAACTTTTCTTCCCTACGCGCGGGCCCTGATCCGGACCTGCGATCGGGCGGTCGCCGCCTTGAACGCCGGCCCCATCGCGGTGGGGGCCAGCGGCAATATCGGGACCTATCTGCTGGCCCCGGTCATCGCCCGCTATGCCGGCGCCGGTTACCCATTGCCGATGGTGACCATTGCCCCCAATCCGCAGATCGCCGACATGCTCAGTCAAGGCGAGATCGATCTGGCGGTGATGGAGTGGTGGGATGACCGGCCGGGATTTTCGGCGGTCAAATGGCGCAGCGAAGAGCTGGTGGTGATCGTCTCGCCCGACCATCCTTGGGCTGGCCAGACCAGTATCGCCGCGGGCGAACTGGCCTGCCAACCGATGATCGGCGGCGAACCGGGCAGCGGGACCGGCCGAATCCTGGCCGGTGAGCTGGAAAAGCTCGGCGTTGAATTGACCATGGTGCTCAATCTGGGCAGTACCGAGGCGGTCAAGAACGCGGTGCGCGCCGGTCTCGGCGTCTCGGTGGTTCTCGCCGGTTCGGTCGCCCGCGAAATCGCCGACGGCGCGTTACGATCCCTGCGCGTCGAAGGGGTCGATCTGCGCAAGGAGCTGTTTGCCGTTCTCGCCAATGATTTGCCGCGGGAGTCGGCGGCGCACGCCTTCGCCAATCTGTTGGCCTGACCCGGCGCGGCAGCCGGCAATTGATCGCCGCGCCCAACTGCATTATCCCTACCGCGTGCAGCCGGTCTTGAGGGCCAATTCTCCGGGATTTTCATGAAAATACTTGTCGTCGGATCGGGTGGACGGGAGCACGCCTTGTGCTGGGCCATCCGCCGCTCGCCTTTGTGCACCACGCTTTTCTGCGCCCCCGGCAACGCCGGAACCGCCGCCTTGGCGCGCAACGTCGCCATCGGCGCCGCCGATATCGACCGCCTTGTCGCCTTTGCCGCCACCGAGGCGGTCGACCTGGTAGTGGTAGGGCCGGAGGCGCCGCTCGTTCTTGGGCTGGTCGACCGATTGCAAGCGGCCGGCATCCGCGCCTTCGGGCCGTCGGCGTCGGCGGCGGCGCTGGAAGGCTCGAAGGGGTTCATGAAGGACATGGTGGCGCGCTGCGGCATTCCCACCGCCGCCTATGGCCGGTTCACCGAGGCGGAGCGGGCCAAGGCGTTCATTCGTGCGCGTGGCGCTCCCATTGTCGTCAAAACCGACGGGCTTGCCGCCGGCAAGGGGGTGGTGGTGGCGACCAGCGAAGCGGAAGCGCTGGCCGCGGTCGATTCGATGATGACCGATCGCGCCTTTGGCGCGGCCGGCGCGGAAATCGTCATCGAGGAATTTCTCGACGGCGAAGAGGCCAGCTTTTTCGCCATCGTCGACGGCAAGACGGCGATCGCCCTGGGAGCGGCCCAGGACCACAAGCGGGTCGGCGACGGCGATACCGGACCCAACACCGGCGGCATGGGCGCCTATTCGCCGACCAGAGTGGTGACGCCGGAGGTTGCCCGCCAGGTGATGGCGCGCTGCGTCCAGCCGCTGGTCGACGGCATGGCGGCGGCGGGAACACCCTATAAGGGCGTGTTGTTCGTCGGGTTGATGATCAAGGACGGCGCACCGAAACTGCTGGAATACAATGTCCGCTTCGGCGACCCCGAATGTCAGGTGCTGATGGCGCGGCTCGACTCCGACCTCGTCGCCCTGATGTTGGCGGCCTGCGACGGGACGCTCGCCGGCCAGAGCGTGGCGTGGCGGGATGATCCGGCGCTGGTGGTGGTGATGGCGGCCAAGGGTTATCCCGGCGGTTATCGGACGGGGAGCGTCATCGGCGGATTGGCGGCGGCGGAAATGGTCGAGGGGGTCACCGTCTTTCACGCCGGCACCGCGCTCGATGACCGTGGCCAGGTGGTCGCCGCCGGCGGCCGCGTCCTCGGCGTCACCGCCATCGGGCCAAGCGTGGCGGAGGCGCAGGCGCGCGCCTATCGGGCGATCGAACGCATCGAGTGGAACGACGGATTCTGCCGCCGCGACATCGGCTGGCGGGCGGTTCAATCGATTGCCGATCCACCCTGACCGCTATTCGGCCTTCCCCACCGATCCGTCCGTGTAGGCTTTCCGCAAAACCGAGAACGCCAGTTTCTTTTGCCCCTGGTCGGAGATCAGGCCTTTGCGGTTGAAATAGTCCTGGATGCCGGGCAGTTGCCGGGCCGGTGAGCGGAAATCCATCAGGACCCAGGGGCTCATGCCGCGCAAATTGGGCAGGCGGTTGAGCATGACCAGTTGATGCTGGTAGAGGCTCGCCTGGTATTCCTCGGTCCAGCGGCGGTCGGCGGGACCGTGCAGGCCGGCTTTGGCGCCGCCGCCAAACTCGCTGACGATCACCGGTTTTGGGTAATCGACCCGCCAGGCGGTGTCGTCGGCGTCCGCCGGTCGCTTTTCGTACCAGCCGACATACTCGTTGACGCCGAGCACATCCAGCGCCTGGCCGAGCGGATCGTCGACGATCTTGGTGTTGCCCTCGGCGCGCACCAACAGCGCCGCGGTCACCAGGCGAGTCGGGTCGAATTCGTGAGCCATTCCGGCCAAGGCGCTGAGAAATTGCGTGCGCGCCGGCGTGTTCGGCGTCTCGTTGGCCACCGACCACAAGATGATCGACGCCTTGTCGCGGTCGCGGTCGATCATTTCTTTCAGTTGCCGCTTCGCCTTGTCGAGCACCGCGGGGTCGGCGAAGTCGATCGTCCAGTAGGCCGGAATCTCCGACCACACCAGCAAGCCGAGGCGGTCGGCCGTGCGCGTCATGCGCTCATCATGCGGATAATGCGCCAGTCTGACGAAATTGCAGCCCAACTGCCGGGCCCATCCCAACAGCGTGTCGGCATCCTTTTGGGTGTTGGCGCGGCCGGTGCGGATCGGCGCTTCCGCATGGATCGAAATGCCCCGCAAAAAAATCGGCTGGCCGTTCAGGACGATGCTGGTGCCGCGCACCTCGATGGTGCGAAAGCCGATGTCGTCGTCCAGCGTGTCGGCCCCGGCTCGTAGGGTCACACGGTAAAGCTTTGGCGAATCGGGCGACCACAGGGCGAGTGTTTTCGGGACGACGCGAACGGTGGCGCGGCCGTCCTCGCCAATGCTCGCCGTCGCGTGGACACCCGCCTCGACGATGTCGATGGTCACCGTCGCTCCCGGCGCGGCGCCGACCACATGCACCCATCCCTCGATGGTGGCGCGGTCGGTGCGATCGAGGTGGAGATCGTACCCGTCGATGAACGAGTCGGGTACCTCGATCAGCGACACGTCGCGGGTCAATCCGCCATAGTTCCACCAATCGGTTTTCAATGTCGGAACGCCGTCGGCGAGCCGGGTGTTGTCGACCATGGCGACGATGAAATTGTCCCGCGGCCGCAACAGCCCGGTGACCTCGCAATCGAACGCGGTGAACCCACCCTCATGCGCGCAGGCGAAGCGGCCATTCACCCAGAATTTCGACCGGTAGTTGGCCGCGCCGACATGCAAAAAGGTCCGTTTCCCCGGTGTCGGCGTGACGGCGAATTCACGCTGATACCACATCGGTCCTTCATAGAAGAACAGTCGTTCCGATTGGGTGTTCCAGTCGGCCGGCACTCGCAAGGTCGGCGATCTGGCGAAGTCGTACTCGACCGGCGTGGTGTCGTCTTGTGTCGCCGGCCGGTTGGCGAACCAGCCGTTCGGCAACTCTTCGCGATGAAAGCTGTAAAGACCGTTGAGATAGGGATCGACGATGAAATGCCAGGCCCCGTTGAGAGATTGGGCGGGCCGATGATCGGCGTTCTCCAGTACGATCGTCGCTCCCGCCGAGTCGCCGCTGTCGGCGCGCGCGCCGGACCAGCCAAGCGAAAAGACGCAGAGGGCGGCAAACGCCACGCGCACCATTTTTCCGACCGGACTCATGCGAACCGCTCCACCCGTCGACCTGATCGTGTCGGGCCAGTCTAACGCCGCTCCTGGAAAAAACGGCGCAGCAATTCGCCGCCGGCGGTTTCGGCGAGGCCGCCGATCACCTCCGGCCGGTGATTGCAGTTCGGCAGGTCGAACAGGCGGGGACCGTGGTCGACGCCGCCGCCCTTCGGATCATAGGCGGCGAAATACAGTCTTTCGATGCGGGCCAAGGCGATGGCCTGGGCGCACATCGGGCAGGGTTCGAGGGTTACCCACAGCTGGCAACCGGTCAGGCGCGGCGCGCCGACGGCGAGGGCGGCGGCGCGAATGGCGAGGATTTCAGCGTGCGCGGTGGGGTCGGACAGTTCCTCGATGCGGTTGCCGGCGCGGGCCAGGACGCTGCCGCCGCGCACCAGCACGGCGCCGACCGGCACCTCGCCGCGGGCGGCCGCCGCTTCGGCTTCGGCGAACGCCATGTCGAGAAAAATCGACATCACTTGCCGATGATGACGGTGACGGTTTGCAGATCGGCATCCTGATCGGTCGTCTGGCGCGCTTCCGCCGCGATCAACGCCGGGGATACGCCGTCCGCCATCAGCGTCTTCTTGACCCATTCGATGTTCTTGAGCGCAAGGATCTTGGAATGGTTGACGTCCTTGGCGTTGACCAGGGCCAGAATGCACAGCGGCTGGCTGTAGCTGGCGATCGAAGCCGCCACGTCGGCCAGATGGCGGCGGTCGGTATCGAAGTCGTTGCCCTTGGCGAACAGGCGGACACTGTTGTTGGCCGTGGCCGCCGGGCAATGTTTCGACTGATCTTCACCCATGGCGCCAGAAGCCGTCGTCCAGCAGCCAAGCAGTACCAGGGCGGCAATCAAACCAAAGCGCGTCAGGGTCGTCATCGGACTCGCCTTTTTCCAATCGGGTTACCCCGTGTTCACAAATCATTCTCAACTGAGATGGTTAAGGACTGGTGAGCGGGCAAGCTTTGCCTTAAGTTCGCCGGATGGGACCATTGTTCGCCGAGATATCGAGGCCGTCCGATGACTGACGAGGCGGAATCGCCCGTCAAGGGCGAGCGCATCGCCAAACGCATGGCCCGTGCCGGGCTATGTTCAAGGCGCGATGCCGAACGCTGGATCGCCGAGGGGCGGGTGATGGTCGACGGCAAGACGCTTACCTCGCCGGCGTTCAATGTCGACGCCAGCAGCCATATCGTCGTCGATGGAAAAATCGTTGCGGAACCGGAACGAACCCGCCTGTGGCGGTATCACAAGCCGACCGGTCTGGTGACCAGCCATCGCGACCCGCAAGGCCGCGCCACCGTATTCGAGCGCCTGCCCACTGATTTGCCGCGGGTGATCTCGGTCGGCCGCCTGGATTACAATTCGGAAGGTTTGTTGCTGCTGACCAATGACGGGGCGTTGGCCCGACGGCTGGAGCTGCCTTCCACCGGCTGGGTGCGGCGCTATCGCGTCCGCATATTCGGCGCTCCGACGGCCGACCAACTCGCCGCGCTGGACCATGGCCTGGTCGTCGATGGTGTCGCCTATGGCCCGATCAAGGCGGCACTCGACCGCCAGCAGGGCTCCAACGCCTGGATCTCGGTGTCGTTGACTGAGGGCAAGAATCGCGAGATCCGCAAGGTGATGGAGCATCTCGGATGGACGACCAGCCGCCTCATTCGAGTTGCCTACGGTCCGTTCCAGCTTGGTCTGTTGGAGTCGGGAGCGGTCGAGGAAGTGACGGCGCGGGTGATCAAGGATCAACTCGGCGACGGTACCACGAAGGTGGCCCGCAATGCGCATCGTCGCCGGCCGGTTTAGAGGCCGCGTCCTGGCGGCACCGGACGGCGCGACCACCCGACCGACCTCCGATCGGGCGCGCGAATCGCTGTTCAACATCCTCGCCCATGGGGAGAAGGGGCTCGTTGGCGCCCGCGTCCTCGACGTCTTCGCCGGCTCGGGGGCGGTGGGGCTGGAAGCGCTGTCGCGCGGCGCCAGTCACGCCACCTTCATCGACAACGATGTCGCCGCGCAACGCGTGCTGGCGGCGAATATCCGCAAACTGGGCGTCGAACCGGCGAGCCTCGTTCTCAAAATCGATGCGGCGCGACCACCGAACGCGACTCTACCGTGCCACTTCGTTTTCCTCGATCCGCCCTATTTCAGCGGACTGGCCGGCCCGGCGCTGACGGCGCTGGCGGCGAAGGGCTGGCTGGCGGCGGAGGCGGTGGTGGTGGTCGAAATCGCGGCGGCCGAGGATTTTGTTTCGCCGCTGCCGGGCTGGGAATGCGCCGACGAACGCCGCTACGGGGCGGCGAAACTGGTATTCCTCCGCCCTCATCGACGGGATGAAATCGTGTTGACCCTGGATCCGCATCAAGAGTGACCTGATCCGACAGATTGCCGCAACAACACTGACCTCGCTCTGCGCAACGGGATCATCAAACCGTTCACCCGACATGAGAGACTTTGGCGGGCCGTGGATCGATTCAGAAGGGGATAAAGCCTTCCGCCGGCAGTCTGGGTAAAAAGTTTGAAACTGCTTATGCATCTTTGAAATTGTATATGCCGTTTCAAAACGCTATGTTGGCGCCATGCCCCGTCCAATGCGTCCAACCTCCTTCGCCCGACGACCTCTCGACCACATCCTGTCGGGCGGCGGCGGCGGCGTGCGCGTGCTGCGCGCCCTTTTGGCCCATGGCGGCGCCCTGACGGTCGCGCGTCTGGCGGCAGATTCTCGCATGACTCCGGACGGCGTGCGCGGCGTTCTGTCCGACCTTGAGCGCGCTCGGGTCGTTGAAGTGCTCGGTTCTGGCAGGACGCGTCTCTACCGTGCCGTCCATGAGCACCCCCTTGTCATTGGCCTGGAACACCTGTTTGCCGCGGAGCGCCTTCGATACGAGGAGATGGTCGGCGCGGTGGCAGGAGCAGCCGCGGACGAGCGAATCGTTGCCGTCTGGCTTTTCGGCAGCGTCGCGCGTCAGGAAGACGGACCTGACAGCGACTTCGATGTCGCGATCGTGGCGGATGTCGACGCCGATGGGGTTGACCAGGTTGCGGACGCCGTGCGAGAGGCTTTGCGAGAGCACGCTGACCGCTCAGGGTTCTTGGTTTCGGTGGTGTCGATGTCCACGGATGACGTCCGGCACCATCATGCCGATGGATCGGCCTTCTGGACGGGACTGACCGCGGACGCGGTCATCATCAAGGGAGAGACGCCCGTCAGCCTTGCCGGAAAAGCATCGTTGAAGGGAATGTCAGGGGGGCGGCATGACCAGAACCGGCACCTCTAAAGAAGTTGGTCCCGGTCACGCGCTGAACCGCTTCAGAAAGGCGCGGGCATATCACGAGACCGCCCGGTTGGCCTGCGAACATATCGACCGTCTTGGTGACTCCGACCCCATCGCATCGAACGTCGCCTTGGCGGCGATAGCGTATGCCGACGCCATCACCGCCACGTATTCCGGCCTCGTCAATCAAAAGGACCATGCAACAGCCGCCAAACTCCTGCGAAACAGCCTCGGCAAGTCCCTTCCAGACAGCCAGCTACGCCTTTTTGTCAAACTCGTGGGCGCCAAGGACGAGGTCCAGTATGGAGCGAGACCAGGTCGTTCCGACGCCGCCGCAGGCTTGATCAAAAACTTGGACGAATTCGCCAGGTGGACGAGGACCGTCTTGGCTGCCAGGTCCGTGTCTCCAGACGAATAACACCTGGGCCATCGTCGTCGCGAGCATGACGCTGGATTGCCGCCGCCCTCATCTCCTCCCGAACAATCGTTCGATATCGGCCAGCTTCAGTTCGACATAGGTCGGCCGCCCATGATTGCACTGGCCGGACCGCGGCGTCGCTTCCATCTGGCGCAGCAACGCGTTCATTTCCGCGGTGTTCAGCGTTCGGCCGGCGCGCACGCTGCCATGGCAGGCCATGGTTCCGCACACCGCG
>Ga0181520_10008765_pt1 | contig 14236 bp, 9 predicted proteins | sample PEATcosm2014_Bin_29_FD_132451 | JGI IMG/M metagenome (GOLD analysis project Ga0181520, IMG submission 132451) | Peatland microbial communities from MTU Mesocosm Facility, Houghton, MI, USA - PEATcosm2014_Bin02_30_metaG | ecosystem: Environmental > Terrestrial > Soil > Wetlands > Peat | place... | reverse complement strand
ACACTGATTGCAAGTAGAGCAATCTACAGCCGCGGAGGGATGGGTGAGCGGTTGATACCGGCGGTCTTGAAAACCGCTGTGCCTGAAAGGGTACCGGGGGTTCGAATCCCTCTCCCTCCGCCAATAATCCTGCCTCAAATACCGATCGGCCGATTGATGGTTCTCGGCGAAACGCTGCCGAGCCGATACCAATAGCGGACCTCGCAAAGAACTTCGCCAACACGCACGGCTTTTATCGGCCCATGCATCTCGCCTATGCCAATCGACATACATTGATTGCGTCGACTCGCAGAGTCGGCACGCGAGACTGCGCAACCTGGTTGCCACAGGTGGCATGAAGGGTTGTTTTTGTGCTTCCTGAACGTGCAGAATTTTTCGAAGCGTCGGAATTGCGAACAAGCCTTAGTACGTAGGTAATTCAAAGTCCCCCATCCTGCGGATGATTCCCCTATTGGTCGGCAAACCCGCGCCGATGCATGGGAAGACGCGAAGACTTACTAAAATCCCAACTTCTTACGCGTACTTCTCTGTCCTGAAAGGCCGGACATGCCAATTCTTTCCTGGATTCGTTCCCTTTTTGTATCTGCGTTGGTCTATGGTGGATGGTTCATGATGGCGCTGGGACAAACGCCAGAGAACCGAGTCGTGCGGCCGGTCAACGAATCAGATGTTGTCACGTTGACGGGCAACACGCATCCGATGGCGCGGCCCGAGTTCGATCAAGGTCCGGTCAGCGCCGAGACGCAGCTCGACCATATGGTGTTGTACCTGGCGCCCTCGGCCGAACAGCAGTCGGATCTGGATGCACTGGTGACAGCGCAGCATGAGCCGGGCTCGCCGCTCTATCACAAATGGCTGACCCCGGCGCAGTATGGTTCACGATTTGGCGTGAGCGCGCCGGATATTTCCCATTTGACCGCATGGCTTCGCGGCCACGGATTTCAAGTGGATGAAATTTCGGCGAGCGACCGGCTGATTGTGTTTTCAGGAACAGCGGGTCAGGTTTCGGATGCGTTTCACACCGAGATCCGCCGCTACAGCGTAAACGGGATCGATCATCTCGCAAACGCCGAGGACCCACAGATTCCGACCGCCCTGGCCGATGTGGTGAGTGGAGTGGTTTCGCTCCACGATTTCAGGCGCAACTCGGCAATCGCCGCGCGGCGCTCAGTGGGCGCTCAGTCTGCTACCGAGGCGAAACCTCTCTACACCAGCGGCAGCACAAACTACCTTTATCCGGCAGACTGGGCGACGATCTACGATTTGAAATCGCTCTACAGCGCGGGCACTACGGGGGCCGGGACATCGATCGCCATTGTTGGTCGCAGCAACATCAACATCTCGGACGTCGCGAAGTTTCGCCAGACGTCTGGATTGCCAGCGAATAATCCTACCGTGATTCTAATCGGCGCCAATCCGGGGCTTGTCAGCGGGGATCAGGATGAGTCGACACTGGACGTCGAGTGGAGCGGCGGCATTGCTCCGGGCGCAACCGTGAAGTTTGTGGTAGGAGCTTCAACAGCGACTTCGGACGGCGTAGACCTATCCGCGCAGTACATCGTGAACCACGCAACGGCTCCGATTGTGAGCACCAGCTATGGAAGCTGCGAGCAAGACATGGGAGCGACCGAGTTAGCGTTCTACAACAGCCTTTGGCAGCAGGCTGCCAGCCAGGGGATGAGCTCGTTTGTCTCCTCGGGAGATTCCGGAGCCGCGGGGTGCTATTCGGGTGGTGATAGTTCGGCATCCGGAACCGGCGTAAACGGGCTCTGCAGTTCGCCCTATTCGACGTGCGTGGGCGGCACCGAATTCAACGAGGGAGGAAACAACGCGAAGTACTGGGGGGCGACCAATTCAACCAATGAAGAATCGGCGCTGAGCTACATCCCGGAGGTCGTGTGGAACGAAAGCGGATCGAACGGCGGATCGGGACTGTGGGCCTCCACGGGCGGAGTGAGCCGGATCTACTCCGAGCCCTCCTGGCAGCAAGGCGTCCCGGGGACGAGCGCAGCCAATGGAATGCGAGCGGTGCCGGACATGGCCATGGATGCGGCCGGCCATGACGCGTACTCGATCGTCGAGAACGGAAGCAACTGGTTGATCTCCGGGACCTCTGCAGCCTCGCCGTCGTTCGCCGGCGTGATGGCGCTGTTGGTGCAGGCAAAGGGCGGCAAGGGACAAGGGAACGCCAACCCAGCCCTCTATTCGTCGCTCAATGCGCCGCACAATCCCTTCCACGCGACACCCTCGGGAAACAACAGCGTGCCGGGAGTCACGGGATTCACGGCCAGCGGAGCCGAGTACAACCTGGCCACCGGTCTGGGTTCGGTGGATGGCGCAGTGCTGGTCAGCAGTTGGAGCGGAAGCAGCGCAGCTACCGCCGTCGATTTCGTACTTAAGCCTTCAGCGACGGCAGGAACAGCGCTGACCGGCAAGACAACGACGTTCACGTTGAGCGTGACGGAGAGCGGTGCGGCGAAGAATGCGGTAACGCTTAAGGCGACGGCTCCTGCCGGCGTTACGGTCAGCTTCAGCCCGGCGTCGATTGCTTCTGGCGCAACATCAACCGTGACCGTTGCGGTTGCTTCGACGGCCGCGTCAGGGACGCAGAACCTGACCATCACCGGCTCCGACGCTTCCGGAACGCAGACCGTCATCTATCCGTTGACTGTGGTACAAACGCCGACGCTGACGCTCGCGGCCGCTACCAGTTCACTTGTCTTGCTTCAGGGAACGCAAGGGTCGGTGGCCTTTACAGCGACCACTGGCGGATCATTCAGCGGAAGCATTGGTCTTTCCGTCAGCGGTCTGCCCCCAGGCGTGACCGCAGCGTGGAGCACCAACCCAATCACACCCGCACCCAGCGCGGCCAAGGCCACCTCGACATTGTCGTTGGCGGCTTCATCCGCGGCGGCGGTAGGCTTAGCAACCATCGCGGTTTCGGCTTCCGGCGACGGTCTTGTCGCTATCCAGGATGTGACATTGCAGGTACAGCAGGCAGCCGGAATAACGCTGGCAACGTCGCCGACTTCCGTCTCCGTGCAGTCCTTGGCTGCGGCTACTCTCACCGTGGTCGCAACTCCGTTTGGTGGGGCCGTGGTTCCCGCTGAGGCGGCCGACTCGAGCATCTCCATCACATCGGGACTTCCGACCGGGTTTACTGCGGCGTGGAGTGCACCGAGCGTGAGCGCCTCAGGTGCGGTCTCCTGGACTCTGACGCTGACGGGCAGTGCGTCTGCATCGGCTGGCTCATCATCCCTCGCTCTGGTGGCGCGGGTCGCGGCGAAGTCGGGAGCAATTTACACCGCGACCCGCGATGTGCCGGTGACGGTGACCCTGAGCGCGCCCACGCTGACGCTGCAACCGGCCTCCACTTCCCTTGCGGTAACTCGAGGAGCAGTCGTAACCGACGTGATGAGCCTGATTCGCAACGCCACATTCAACGGTGCGGTGAGTCTCACGATCAGCGGCCTGCCCACCGGCGTAACTGCTTCGTGGAGCGTCAACCCGGTGACGCTGACCCTACTTGGCGGTTCTTCAACGTTGTCCCTTGCAGCTTCTTCCGTCGCTGCGATCGGCTCAACCACCGTAGCTGTGACTGCCACGGGAGGCGGCCTTACCGTCATCCAAAAGCTGGCCCTAACGGTAACTGTGCCCCCGCCTACTCTGGCGGTCAGCGCCGCTTCCAACAGCATGACTGTCATCAACCCCGTCGAGGCGACAACATCCGTTCAAAGCAGCACGAGCCAGATCTTCACATTCACCGGAGGTGGTTCGTTCACAGGTCCAGTCAGCCTGAGTGTGAGCGGATTGCCCGCCAACCTCACGGCCTCATGGAGCAGCAACCCGGTCACGCTGAGCGCATCGAATTCCAGTTCATCCACATTGACCCTCACCGCGAAAGAAACCATCCAATCCGGCTTGGTCTCAACGGTAGCTCCCGGCACTTACGCGATCACTATTACGGCGACAGGCGACGCGTTGACCGTCGTGAAAAACATCCAGGTCGAAGTGGCTGGCATTCTGGTCACACCGGCGCTTTCGTCCATCGCCATTCATCGCGGAACTTCGGGCGTTCTCGCGGTCACCACGACGCCAGAGGGAGGTGCAAGTGGAGCAGTGAAACTAGCGCTTTCAGAAAACGCGGCTTTAAGTGGAGTCACAGTGCAGGCAAGTCCAGCATCGATTGCAGCGCCCGGCAGCGGAACCACGACGTTTACCTTCGCGGTCAGTTCCACAGCGACACTGCGAAGCTATCAACTGTCTCTTTCCGCCTCCATGCTTTCGAATTCCAACTCCAATACGCCTCTGCTTAACGGTTCGTCGCCAGTGGTCGTCACCCTGAACGTCGTTCCCTAGAACGCTCGGCATTTCAACGCGCAACACCCCGGTCGCAGCCGGGGTGTTGCCCTTTGCAGCGCCATGGGAATTGCGCGATCTTTCAAGATACTTTGAGCAAATACGATTCGCCTCGCTCTGCGCAAGGCGTCGCTCGCGGGATTTGTTATAAATGCTCCGACGGCAAATGACGGCCGGGAAGGGTGTGCGCTGAAAATGGTTCGAATTGGGTGGGTGTTCGTTGGTTTGCTGGAAGCGCAATCCGCACTGCTCCTCGCTGCCGATTGCGGCGGTTTGAAGGACCTCAAGCTTGAACATACGACCATCACCTTGGCACAATCCGTCACGTCGGGGGTGTTAGAGATCGAGGGTGCTGGAGCGCCGTTGCACGATCTGCCCGCATTCTGCCGAGTGGCTGGAGTACTGCGACCCACGAGTGACTCGGAAATCCGATTCGAAGTATGGATGCCGGTACAGGGGTGGAACGCGCGTCTGCTGGGCAGCGGGAATGGCGGATTCGCTGGGGAGATCTGGTACGACCAATTCGCCGGGTATCTGAAACGTGGATTCGCCGTGGCCGGCACAGACGCGGGACACCAGGCAGAAGGAACCGATGCAAGCTGGGCGTATGGGCATCGGGAAAAAGTGAAGGATTTTGGCTGGCGCGCCATTCATCTCACCGCGGAACGAGCCAAGCAAATCCTCGTCGCCTACTACGGTAAGAGCGAGGAGAAAGCATATTTTGACGCTTGTTCCGACGGAGGACGCGAAGCACTGATGGAGGCCCAGCGGTTTCCCGAAGACTACGATGGAATTCTCGCCGGCGCGCCCGCAAATGCCTGGTCGACAATGCTCGCCGCAGGAGCAGGAGCGCTACAGGGCCTGATCGCGGACCCGAAGGCGTATATCTCCGATAAAAAGCTACCCGCGATCCAAAAAGCATCGCTCGCCGCCTGCGACTCATTGGACGGCGTGAGTGACGGAATTATCGGCGATCCGGCGCAGTGCCACTTCGACCCCGAAGCTCTGCTGTGCAAGAGTGGAGACGCACTCGACTGCCTGACGCAGCCGCAGATCGATGTGCTGAAGACGCTCTACGCAGGCGAGAAAGACGCGCAAGGACAAACCATCTTCCCCGGCTACACCATGGGAGACGAGACGGCATGGAAGGAATGGGTCGTCGGTGAAGATCCGGGCTCATCTCTCTCTTCGCAGTTCGTCCAGAACTACTTCCGCTACATGGTCACCGGCGATCCGAAGTTCAACATACTGACCGCGAATGTTGACGAATTGCTTCACGAGTCGAACCAGAAAGAAGCCGCCGATCTCGATGCTACGAACCCCGACCTGAGCAAATTTACCGCTCATGGAGGAAAGCTAATCCTGTATCACGGCTGGAATGATCCAGCCATTTCTCCGTGGAACACCATCGCCTATTACAAGAGTGTTCAACAGCAGATGGGAGCCGAAGAGGTGAGCTCTTTTGCGCGTTTGTATATGGTTCCGGGAATGGAGCATTGCAGCGGCGGTCCCGGAGCAAGCGCGCTCGGGCAATTCGGCATGGAAACTGCGAAGGGGCCGAAACACGGCCTTTTTGATTCACTGCAGGATTGGGTTGAGAAGGGTTCGCCGGACGAGGGAGTCACTGCGACGAAGTATGCCGCGGGCAGAGATGGAGTGAGGAAGCCAACGATGACGCGCCCACTGTGTGCCTATCCCAAGGTTGCGCACTACAAAGGGACTGGAAATACTGACGACGCGGAAAACTTTGCTTGCGCTACGCCGTGAATTGAATCAATTGAATGCGATGAATCCGGGTTCGACCTCATTACTGAGGGATACCCGGTGCGATGCCTTCGTCGATGTCCAGTGGTGCTTTCAAGCGTAGGCCGTCGATCTATAATGTGAAGTCAATTGACCCGTCGCCCAGGCACTTATAGGTCATTGCTATCCGGCCTTCGCGTTGTTCGAGCATTGAGGCCGGAATCCGAATGAACCGTGAAGAGCTCATCCTTGTCACCGGCGCTACCGGCTTTCTCGGGACGCAACTCGTGCGCGAACTGCTGGATCGCCAGCCGCATGCGAGGCTCGCGCTGCTCATTCGCGACAGACCGGACCAATCGGGTCAGCAGCGCGCCGATTTGATTGTCCCTCCCGACGAACGCCACCGTGTCGAAGTCCATTCCGGAGATGTCGGCCAGGACCTGTGTGGCTTAAACACCGCTGCGTACCAGCGACTCTCCGCAGAAACAACGAGAGTGATTCACTCCGCCGCCACTGTACGATTCGATCACTCGCTGGACGAGGCGCGGAGCATCAACGTCGAGGGCACACGCCGCGTGCTGGATTTTGCCGCCGGCATGCGCCAATTGCGCAGCCTGGCCTATGTCGGCACGGCCTACGTCGCTGGCGAACGCTCGGACCTGGTGCGCGAAACTGAACTTGCAGTGGGCCAGAACTACCGCAACACCTATGAACGGACCAAGGCCGAGGCCGAGGCCCTTGTGCGCTCGCGCCTGGGTTCCGTGCCGGGAGTGATTCTGCGCCCCAGCATCATCGTGGGTGACTCCCGCACCGGTGTTACTTCGAGTTTCAAAATGATGTATTGGCCACTCAAAATTTACGCGCGCCGATTGTGGCGTACGGTTCCAGGCTATCCCGACGCAGTGTTGGATATCGTACCTGTCGATTTTGTTGCCGCATCTGTCGCGCGTCTTGTCTTTGAGGAAGCAGCCCTCGGCAGCACAGTCCACCTCTGTGCGGGGCCACGCGGCAGCGCGACGATTCAGCAGGTCGCCCGGCGTGCGGCAGAATACTTCAACGCACCGGAAGCGCACTACGTCGATCCAAAACTCTTCTTCGCGGCAATCCGGCCCCTGCTCTTTATCTCTCTGTGGGGACGCAAACGCCGCGTGCTGCGCGATGGGCGCGCCTACCGCGACTACTTCACGATGCGCATGCAGTTCGATACCACCAACGCCGAGTGCCTGTTGGAGCCCGCCGGACTGCGCCCACCGCCGGTGCTGGACTATCTCGACCGCCTTCTCCATTACTGCGTTGCCAGCGACTGGGGCCGCAAGCCTGTCTCGGCCCAATGAACATCTTCAGGCGCTTTCAGCTCTCCCGTGACCGCAACGTCACGGTGGCAAATCTTGTCGACGAATTACTTCGACACCAGGGAGACCGCGAAGTTTCAGTTGGAGATGATGGCAGTTTTCATCTCGCCGAGCTACACGCCGAAATCTGCCGCATTGATGCGTTTCTCCGTCGAATGATCGCGCTATCTCCAAGCCAGCCTGTGGCCATCTATCGCAGTAACAACCGGATTTGTTTTCATTGGTTCCTGGCGATCATCCGTGCCGGTGGCATCGCGGTGCCCCTGAACCCCCAACTTACAGTCGCCGAGGTGCGCCGCATTTTGGCAGATAGCGGCACAGAGATTTTGGTAACCGACAAAGCGGTTTTCGAAGATAGAATCGGCGAGCGTGGTGCGCTGGATGTGCGCACATGGATACAAGCCGACGACCAGACAGAGACGCTGCATGGATTCATTCGAATCCCAGGCTCAGACACACGCGTCACAATACCGTTTCCGCCGACCGTCATCGATTCGGCCGCAACCATCGCGGTGTTTCATACCTCCGGTACAAGCGGATTCCCCAAGGGTGCGGCCCTCTCGAGCAATGCTCTGCTCGGGGCGCGCGCCTCCACAGTGTTGGCCGGACTGATTCTCGGAACGAAGGACCTTGCGCTAATCGCGCTCCCCTGGTCTCACATCATGGCCGTGAGTATCGCGCTCTATGGATTGATGGCAGGCATTCGCGGATGCTTCCTGGATCGCTTCGATGTCGAGAGCGCGTTGGACCTGATCGAACGCCATGGCATCACTGCGGTCGTCGGCGTTCCCGCAATGTTTGCCCGGCTCGTCAACAGCAACCCGGAACCGGCCCGGCTCAAGACTGTGCGTACGTGGCTCTCGGCCAGCGATCATTTGCCTTCTGAAGTTCGACAACGCCTGCGCCAATTCGGAGCACTGGTCAAGTTGCCAGGAGGTCGGCGCGTACCGCCAGTGCTTCTGAACGGATACGGAATGGTGGAACTAGGCGGCCTTGCTATGATGGGCATCGGTCTATCGCTGTTGCCCGGCAGCGGGGACTTCTGTTTCCCTGTACCCCCGTTTCAAATTCGTGTAGCGAACGAAAACGGCCAGCGCATGCGTGCCGGTGAAACAGGCGAGTGCCAGATTCGCCGCCGTGGTCTCGCACCGCATTATTGGAAGGATAAGAACAACAGTCAGGACTTGCTGACCGTAGACGGTTGGATGCGCACGGGCGACCTTGCCACGCGTAATCGCCTTGGCATGATTCGGCTCGTTGGTCGCATGAAAGACGTGATCAAGTCCGGCGGTTACTCGGTCTATGTGCGCGAACTGGAAGAGGCCATCATCGCCCATCCGGCCGTGGCGCGCGCGGCCGCCTTTGGTCTGCCCCACAATGAAAAAGGCGAGATTCCCGTGGCAGCGGTTGAACTGCACGACGGTTCTCTCGTGGGCGAAAGCGACTTGCTCGACTGGTGCCGCCAGAGCCTTGCAGCCTACAAAGCGCCGCGCCGCATCTGGATTCTCGCACCCGGCGACTTACCCCATAATCACAACGGCAAAATACTTCGGCGAACTTTACAGGAGCGGTTTTCGCAAGAAATGGATTGATGCCGGGTGCTCAGGCGAGACTCTTCTAGATATCCCGAGGCCGCGCCCTGCTTAGAAAACGCGAAAAAAGCCGTCTTAGAAATGCGTGAGTTGCGCAGAACTGAAATCCTTCAGGCCAAGGTGCGCTTCAGGCGTGCCGCGATCGATGATCAGTAGTGTTGAACCGGCGCGTCCGCGGATCTTCGCTTCCACCTGAGTTGCCGACCAGACGCCCCGCGTTTGCCGCAGCCCAAAGTAGGTAAACTCCTTCACACCGCCCGAGTCTTTCAGCGTCTTCTCGACATACACCGGAAAGCTGCTGCCGTGATCGAGCCAGCTTTTAACTTCTCCGTAGTGGGTCTTGTCAGAAGCTCCCGGCGTACTCTTCAAAACCTCGCAATCGCGCGCGCCGAACTTGGTCTCAACCGGTGCCGATTGACCTCCCCAGAAGTATTGCGCCTCGAGAAAATCTTCGTAACTGAATCCGTCGTCGAGAGGTCCATCGCTCCATTTGTCGAAAGGCAAAACAACAGGAGACTTACCTCCGGGACGGACAAACTGTATTGTGTCCTTCCCGCCCGGCCGCATTTCCAAAAGCACATGGACTCGCGCGTCCGCGGGCGAAGCGATTTCCAACAGCACGCGAAGCACACCTGGAAACCAGTGCGCACGGATGTTGACGGCATAGCTGGTGCGCGCTCCACTCGAGTCCACACGAACAAGGTGCCCGTTCATGCGATAGTCAGCTGACTCCACTTGCTGCCGCGCCGCTGCCAACGCTCCCGGCGGAGCTGCGGCCTGTGCAATCGTCGGCAGCAGGATCGTTGCAACCACGGCCGCGGCCAGGGTAACTCTCATGCTTCAACCTTTCCGTCACGAATGCGAACCTGCCGGGCCGCCGCGTGCGCAATCACGTCTTCGTGCGTGACCACGATCAGAGTCATCCCGCGCTTCTGCTGAATCCCTATAAGGATCTCCATGATTTTTGCCGAGTTTACGCTGTCCAGATTACCGGTGGGTTCGTCTGCCAGCAGAATATCCGGATTGTTTGCCAAAGCCCGAGCAATCGCCACACGCTGCCGTTCTCCCGCCGACAGTTGATTTGGATACTGCTCCTTTCGATTCTCCAGGCCCATTTCCTTAAGCAAATCCCGAGCCCGCGCCGCGCGATCGAACGAGCACGGTTTCAGCCCGAGCATAGGAACCTGCACGTTTTCGATGGCACGCAGAGTTGGCATCAGATGAAATGCCTGGAAGATGAAGCCAACGTTTCGCGACCGATAGGTGTCCAGGTCAATGGCCGAACCTAAACTGACATTCCTGAATCGAACTTCGCCAGTGGTGGGGCTATCGAGGCCTCCCAGCATGTGCAGCAGCGTCGACTTACCGCTACCGCTGGGTCCGGTGATGGCAACGTACTCGCCCCCGGCAATTGACAGGTCCACACCGCGTAATGCCTCGATTCGGCCTTCGTCGTAGCTCTTGAACAGGCTTCGGACCTCGAGAGCGGGACTAGTCATGCCGCAGAGCCTCCACCGGAGAAAGCTGCGCGCCGCGCCATGCGGGAAGCGCCCCGGCAATCAGCCCGGCCAGAATTGAAATCCCTAGCGCCTCCGGCACAAGCGGCAAAGGCAAGGTCGCGGAGACAATGCCGGCGGTCTGCGGCATTGCTGCCAGCAGTTGTAGTGCTCCCCATCCAACGGCGATGCCGAGAAACCCGCCGCCCAAGCCAAGCACGCACGCTTCAAGCTGGATGAGGATCATAATCTGTCCCCGCTTCCAACCTAACGCGCGCAGGATGCCGATCTCCCCTGTGCGCTCGAAGACCGACATGGCCATGGTGTTCGCGATTCCGAGAATGCCGATCAGCAGCGCAATCGAGGAAGTGCCCCAAGCCGAAGCGTGGGCCAGCCGCACGAACTGATTGTTCCCGGCGCGCTCGGCCGCTGGAACCGCGCGTAATCCCGGCAAAGCAGCCTCAATCTGTGCCTGTGCGCGCTTCAAATACTCATCTGGTGCTTCGCCAGCAGGTGCGGGGCGCAGTCGCACGTGGATCGTAGAAACCTTTCCCTGCAGGCTGCTGAGCTGTTGCAACTGGTCGAGAGGCATGATCACCGCGCCGGTCTCAAGCGCGGAGCCGCCATGATAGATGGCGACTACCTTAAAGGGAGAACCTTGAATCTCCAGCGTATCGCCGGTTTTCTTGTGCAGGCTTCCCGACAAAAGCTCGCCCAACATCACTTCCGGTTGGCCATCGTGAAAGGGCCCTCCGGAGAGAAATTGGAGCGACTCGAATTCATACGAGTCGGCCTTCCACCCATAGACCAGCGCATTCACCTCAGGCGTCAGATCCATTACGTTGTAGATCATCGGCGTCGCTTGCGCCACTGTGGGGAGCGCTGTCACCTTTGCTGTCGCGCTCTCCGGCAGCGAAGTATTTAGAAAAGTCTGCTGGATGATGGCAATATCAGTGCCGCTGCTGGTGTAGAGGCGCAGCCACGACTGCTCGAATGCGTTCGAAAAGCCCACCAGGCCCACAAATGCGCCGATGGCCATGCCGATTCCGCAAAGTGTCAGCAAAGTCCTCAGCCGTCGGCGCCAAAGGTTTTTCCGCACAAATCCTATGAACGACAGTTGAGCGGTCATGAAATCGGAGTGAGTCCTTACAGTTTCAGATCTGCACAAAGCAGGATGCGGTGTTGATCCAACCTCAGCAGACCTTGTCCATCTGTGAGGTTGGCTCGGAGGGGTTTTGTCAATTTCCGCGATTGGGCGGAAGGATGACATGCCCGTGCTCTAGTTTAGATGCAAGCTTTGGAAGCCTCGCCCCACTTCGGAGAAGTGAAACCATCCGAGTAGCGCAGCGCTGGAAAAAGCAGATCGCGACCCCATTGAATCAGCCGCCTGTTCAGGCGATTCTCACTCAGTGCTTCACCAAGTCGGCGAAGAGCTGGGTTGTGGCCCGGTGAACCTGGAACAGCAAGGCTCTTTCACCGGCTGAAACTCCATGAACTCAGCTCTTGTTCCGTCGGGATCGAAAAGGTCCAGCTGCCATTTTCCGTCTAATCCGAGCAGCGGTGGACGTTCTTGCGCTGAAGGTGTCCAACCCTTCTGCTTCAGTCGCGTTTCCAAGTCAGCTACGCTCACCACCCCTGGCGAAAAGTGGTACGCACTGGCCAATTGCTCCCGCGAGGGATTGGCTGGAAGATACAACATATACTCGAGCCAGTCGGTTCCATCCGGTACCTGCATCATCACCCAATCCGTATGGCCCGCGCTTGAACCACCCTCCCAATACAAGTGGAAACCCAGCACGTCTTTGTAAAATCGATCGAGCGCCGCTCGCTCATGCGCGACCAACCCCGCCTGAATGATGTGCGTACTCATGCGCAACGATGCAGCCTTCTTAGCCTTCGGCGCATGGTGACCCTCCTGCGTGAATTCAACCTTGTTCCCCTCGGGATCCCTGACTTGAAAAAACTCGTTTCCCTCTCGATCGACGCTCACTGCTTGCGGAACGGTGATTCCATTGGCTCCCAAAAACCTGCGCAACCGCTCTGCGTCGTTGGTCGAAAAGCCAATGCCGTCAAAGCGAATTGCCAATCCCTTGCTGGGCGGGGACTGCAACTCGATGTATTGCAGATGATTCGCGTAAAAGCGGACACCTGATTCGACGTTTCCTGCTGGTACCTGCTCCCAACCCAGCAGACCGCCGTAAAACTCCTGTGACCTATTCAGATCATCGGCATACAGCGTCATATGGGAAATGCCGGTGATGGCCGGCCTGGTTGTGCTTGCTCCTTGTCCAGAGGCGAAGTTGCTTATGATCAGCACAGACATCAGTACAAATCGGCGGTACATGTGTGTTCCTTCTCTCCTCGGAAAGGCCGGCGTCAGAAGCGGGCCGAATTGGCGGTCCGATCCTCGGCGTCTTGAGGACGAACGGTGCAGGTCCTTCAAGGACGCCTCAGTATAAGCTTCCGTGGACCGAAGTTCCGGGAACAGATTTCTTCGCGGCGCTGCTATCATTCGCGCAGAAATCGGAGAGATTGAACATGAGATCCAAGCTCCCGCTGTTTTTGATCGCCTTCGTGGCGTCCGCCGCGCTCAGCACCTCTGCCAACGGCCAAATCGCCGGCGATGTCTATATTTCGCCTTCTCGCCCCGTCCCGACGGGAAAGGCGCCGGCGATGCAGGTGAAGTTGGTGAGGGACACGCCTGAGGAAAAGGTTTACGCCGTGGTCTTCTACAAGGGCGACGAGGCACTCAGCGGCCTGACAGATTTTGCCATTCAGCACAAAATCGAGGACGCGCACTTCACTGCGATCGGTGCGGTAAGTGGTGCAACCTTGGCGTGGCTTGATCCCGCGAACAAAATCTATCATCGCATTCCAGTGGCCGAGCAGGTCGAGGTTCTTTCTCTGATTGGAGACGTCGCCACCTTCAATGGGAAGCCGATTGTTCATATGCATGCTGTGCTCGGCAAACCAGATGGCACCACGATCGGCGGGCACGTTTTTGAATTAAACGTGAATCCTACGTTGGAGGTCTTCGTGACCGTAGATACAACATCGCTAAAGAAGAAGCCGGACGAAGCCTCGGGCATGAAGGTGATCGATCCAACGCAATGATCGCGGCGCAACCGGACAAAGACTCGCGACAACTACCATTGGCCTGTTCTTCTCCCAACGTCTGGGTTGTGGTGACGCCGAATCATGGAGCCCCGCCCCTTGTTGTCGTGCGGGTCGTTTGGAACGCGGCAGCGGTTTTCCAGTGCTGTCTCGATCGATGCCGAGCGTGCCCAACCGGTCTCTGGCGAAGCTCGCCGGCTCATTCCTGGCCGCGGTTGATTGCCAAAGACAGATAAGGATACTCGGAACTACGAACATCGCCAGCCCCCACGGCGAACGACCGCATCGTTTGTTAAGCGACTTGCTCCCTGCAGTCATAGTCCTTTGTGGATTAACGACCAGTATTTCCATCCGATCCAAGTACCCGTGCTTGCTTTGTTTTGCGAACTCTCCGGAACCCAGGCCAGAGGCCCGCCGGCGCATGGGCACATATGAGCGTATGCTCAAATCAGGAGTGATATCCCCTTCTCGCCTTCAGCAATCCAAGCTTCGCTCCAGACGAGCATCGTTCAAGCACACAACCGAACGTCTGGAGCTTCCATGAGCCTCATCAAAAAGAGCGACGTTAAGAACTATCTTT
>Ga0181520_10008764_pt1 | contig 14238 bp, 9 predicted proteins | sample PEATcosm2014_Bin_29_FD_132451 | JGI IMG/M metagenome (GOLD analysis project Ga0181520, IMG submission 132451) | Peatland microbial communities from MTU Mesocosm Facility, Houghton, MI, USA - PEATcosm2014_Bin02_30_metaG | ecosystem: Environmental > Terrestrial > Soil > Wetlands > Peat | place... | reverse complement strand
GTTTACGAACCGCGCGTCGGCGGCGGCAGTTGTTTTGTTTTGCGCCTGCCAGTATCAACCACGGATAAACACGGATGAACACGGATTTTTATCCACAAATTACGCCAATTTCCTCGAATTGCGTCCGGCAGAAAACAATTGGCGACAATTCGCGTAATTCGCGGATTCATTTATGAATACAAAAATTCTCATCGTCGAGGACGACCCGCACATTTTGCTGGGTCTGGAGGAGGTTTTGAAAAGCGAGGGCTACGAAGTCGCCTCGTGCAACCGCGGCGACACCGCGCTCGAAGCCGTCGCCAAACACCAGCCGGCGCTCATTGTGCTGGATGTGATGCTGCCCGGCGCGAGCGGCTACGACATTTGCAAACAGCTCCGTGCGAAGAAATTTGCCGCGCCCATCCTCATGCTCACCGCCAAGGGACAGGAAATTGACAAGGTCATCGGCCTGGACCTCGGCGCGGATGATTACGTGACCAAGCCGTTCGGCGTGCGCGAACTGCTGGCGCGCATCCAGGCGTTGCTGCGCCGGGGCGGCCGCGACGCCTCGTCGCCAGCGCCGGACGAAACGCCATTCAAAATCGGGGACGCGACAATTGACCCGAAAACATTTCAGTTGAAACGCGGCAAGACGACGGAAGAACTCACGGCCAAGGAAGTGAAATTGTTGCAGGTCTTTCACGCGCACGCCAGCGAGGTGTTGTCGCGCGACAAGCTGCTGAACGAAGTCTGGGGCTACAATTATTACGGCACCACGCGCACGCTGGACCAGGTGATCGTGCAGCTCCGCAAAAAACTCGGCGACCACGGCGACGAACCGAAGCACCTGCTCACCATCCACGGCGTCGGCTACAAGCTGGTGGTTTAAGGCAAATCCGTTGCGCCCACCAACCGAATGCGGAATTACGGAAGATCCGTCGAACCCATTAAGAAACGGTCGCACTCGCGGGCCGCGCCGCGGCCCTCGTTGAACGCCCACACGACAAGGCTTTGGCCGCGACGGCAATCGCCGCTGGCAAACACGCCCTTGATGTTCGTGGTGTATTTCTCGAACTCCGCTTTCGCGTTCGTCCGCGCGTCGCGTTCGATTTTGAGCACATCGAGCAATGGCTGTTCCGGTCCGAGAAAACCCATCGCCAGCAGGACGAGTTGCGCGGGCAAAATTTTTTCCGTGCCGGGAATGTTCTTCGGGATGAACTGGCCCTTGTCGTTCTTCGTCCACTCGACTTGCACGAGGTGGACAGCTTTGACGTGGCCATGCGCGTCACCCTCAAATTTCGTCGCAGTCGTGAGATAGACGCGCGGGTCGGCGCCGAATTTCGCTGCGGCCTCCTGCTGGCCGTAATCCATCATGTAAACCTTCGGCCATTCTGGCCAGGGATTGTCCTTGGCGCGCTCCAGCGGCGGCTTGGGTAGAATTTCCACCTGCACGAGAGATTTGCATCCGTGCCGAATCGAGGTGCCAACGCAGTCCGTCCCCGTGTCGCCGCCGCCGATGACGACAACGTCCTTGCCGGTGGCATCAATGAAACTGCCGTTCTTGTGACCATCCAGAATGCTCTTGGTGTTCGCGTTGAGAAAATCCATCGCGAAATGGATGCCCTTGAGTTCGCGTCCGGGAATCGGCAAATCGCGCGGTTTGGTTGCGCCGGTGGCGAGAATCACGGCGTCGAATTCCTTCAACAGTTTTTCCGCCGGATAATTTTTCCCGACCTCGGTGTTGCAGACAAACTGGATGCCTTCGTCCTCCAACTGCTTGATGCGGCGCAGGACGACTTCCTGCTTGTCGAGCTTCATGTTGGGGATGCCATACATGAGCAGGCCGCCGGGGCGGTCGGCGCGTTCAAAAACGGTGACGAGGTGGCCGGCCTTGTTCAATTGCGCGGCGGCGCTGATGCCTGCCGGGCCGGAACCGACGACGGCGACCTTCCTGCCGGTGCGCTTCTTCGGCGGCTCGGGTTTGACCCAGCCGTTTTCCCAGCCGTGGTCAATGATGGCGCACTCGATGTTCTTGATGGTGACGGGCGGATTGTTGATGCCGAGCACACACGAACCTTCGCACGGCGCGGGGCAGACGCGACCGGTGAATTCCGGGAAATTGTTCGTCTTGTGCAGGCGCTCAAGCGCCTCCTTCCAGAGGCCGCGATAGACCAAATCGTTCCACTCCGGAATCAAATTATGAATCGGGCAGCCGCTGGCCATGCCGCTGACAAGCTGGCCGGTGTGGCAGAACGGAATTCCGCAATCCATGCACCGCGCACCCTGTTTCTTCAGGTCGGCCTCCGGCATGCGCTGGTGAAATTCCTTCCAGTCGGCGACGCGCGACCCTGCCGTGCGGTCCGCCGGCAGCTCGCGCTTGAAGTCCAAAAATCCTGTTGGTTTGCCCATTTCAGTTCTGATTTTTAACGCAAAGGCGCAGAGGCGCAAAGACGCGGGAAACAGGATAAAATCCGTCGCCCAAAATCTTTGCGTCTTCGCTTCTTTGCGTCTTTGCGTTGAGATTCATTTCAATTGAATTATCCGCCGCCGACGCGCGCCACGTCGCGGACGTTTTCCTCGAACGCGGCCATGATGGCCTGGTCGCCGGTCAAGCCCTGCGACTGCACCTTTTTGAGCGACTGCAACACGCGCGCGTAATCCTTCGGCAGCACTTTCACAAATTTTGGGACGAGGCTCTTCCAATCCGCCAGCACCCTGGCGGCCCGCTCGCTCTGCGTGTAAGCCTGATGGCGCTGGATTAATTTCCAGATTTCCTCGATTTCGTCCGCGTCGATGAGCTTGTCCAGGCCGACCATTTCCTTGTTGCAGCGTGTGGCGAAATCGCCGGCCTCGTCCAAAATGTAGGCCACGCCGCCACTCATGCCCGCCGCAAAATTGCGCCCGGTTTTGCCGAGCACGATCACGCGACCGCCGGTCATGTATTCGCAGCCGTGATCACCGATGGCCTCGACGACCGCACTGACGCCGGAATTGCGGACGCCAAAACGTTCGCCGGCCATGCCGCACACAAATATTTCACCGCTGGTCGCGCCGTAAAGCGCCACGTTGCCGATGATGATGTTTTCGTCGGCGACAAACGTCGAGCCTTTCGGCGGATAGACGATGATTCGTCCGCCACTCAAGCCTTTGCCGAAATAATCATTCGCGTCGCCTTCCAGTTCGAGAGTCATGCCGCGCGGCATGAACGCGCCGAAACTCTGGCCCGCGCTGCCGGTGAATTTGAGATGAATCGTCTCGTCCGGCAGGCCGTTCGGCCCGTGTTTCTTCGTGACTTCGCTGCCGACAATCGTGCCGACGACGCGATGGACGTTGCGGATCGGCAGCTCGGCCCTCACTTTTTCGCCGCATTCAATCGCCGGCTTGCAAATGGCCAGAAGCTTTGTCACGTCGAGCGATTTCTCGATGCCGTGATCCTGGTCAATCTGACGGTAGCGTCCGACTTCCGGCCCTGCTTCGGGCTGGTGCAAAATCGGCGTGAGATCCAAGCCCTTCGCCTTCCAATGCTCAATGGCCTTCCATGGCACGAGCTTGTCGGTGCGGCCAATCATTTCGTTCAGCGTGCGGAAGCCGAGTTGCGCCATGATCTCGCGCAATTCCTGGGCGACGAACCTCATGAAATTCACGACATGGTCGGGGTCGCCGGTGAAACGCTCGCGCAATTTCGGGTTCTGCGTGGCCACGCCGACCGGGCAGGTGTTCAAATGGCAGACGCGCATCATGATGCAACCCATCACCACGAGCGGCGCGGTGGCGAAACCAAATTCCTCCGCGCCAAGCAGCGCGGCCACGGCTACGTCGCGGCCCGTCTTCATCTGGCCGTCGGCTTCCACATAAATGCGGCTGCGGAGATTGTTCAGCACGAGCGTCTGGTGCGTTTCGGCCAGGCCAAGCTCCCACGGGCCGCCCGCGTGCTTGATGGACGAAAGCGGCGACGCGCCGGTGCCGCCGTCATGGCCGGAAATCAAAACCACATCGGCGTGCGCCTTCGCCACGCCGGCGGCGACGGTACCGACGCCGACCTCGGCGACCAGCTTCACGCTGACGCGCGCGTTGCGATTTGAATTTTTCAAATCGTGAATCAGCTCCGCCAAATCCTCGATGGAGTAAATGTCATGGTGCGGCGGCGGCGAAATGAGGCCGACGCCCGGCGTGGTGAACCGCGTCTTGGCGACCCACGGATAAACCTTCTTGCCCGGCAATTCTCCGCCCTCGCCCGGCTTCGCGCCCTGCGCCATTTTGATTTGCAGCTCCTTCGCGTTGACGAGGTAATGGCTCGTCACGCCGAACCGTCCCGACGCAACCTGCTTGATGGCGGAATTCTTTGAATCGCCGTTCGCCATCGGCAAGTAGCGCTCCGGATCCTCGCCACCTTCGCCGGTGTTGGATTTTCCGCCAAGCCGGTTCATGGCGATGGCGAGCGTCTCGTGCGCCTCCTGTGAAATTGAACCGTAGCTCATCGCTCCGGTCTTGAACCGCTTCACAATTTCATCCACCGATTCAACCTCCTCAATGGGCAGCGGCTTTTCCGCCTTCTTGAAATCGAGCAGGCCGCGCAGCGTGCAGAGGTTCGCCGCCTGGTTGTTGACCAGATCGGCGTATTCCTTGAAAATTTTGTAGCTGCCGAGGCGGCAACTGATTTGCAGCTTGTGAATCGTCTGCGGGTTGAACAAATGAAATTCGCCGCCGTCGCGCCATTGATACTGGCCGCCGGTGTCGAGCACGCCGTTGACCGGGCGATTCGGGAACGCATGGCTGTGCCGCGAGCGTGCTTCCTTTGCAATCACGTCCAAGCCGACGCCTTGAATCCGCGACGGCGTCCAGGTGAAATACTTGTCCACGACCTCACTGTTAAGGCCGACTGCCTCGAAAATTTGCGCGCCGCGATAACTCTGGACGGTCGAGATGCCCATCTTGGCCATCGTCTTGACCACGCCCTTGATCGCGCCCTTGATGTATTTCTTGATGGCGGTCTTGTGGTCGAGGTTGACCAGCAGGCCTTCGCGGATCATGTCGTCGAGCGTCTCAAACGCGAGATAGGGATTGATGGCGCTGCATCCGTAGCCGATGAGCAGCGCAAAATGATGCACCTCGCGCGGCTCGCCGGATTCCAGCACGAGGCCGACCTTGCCGCGCGTGCCCTTGCGGATCAAATGATGATGCAAACCGGAAACCGCGAGCAACGCGGGAATCGGCGCGTGCTGCGCGTCCACGCCACGGTCGGAGAGAATCAGGATGTTCACGCCCGAAGCGATGGCGGCGGCGGCGGTGGAAAACAGTTTGTCCAGCGCGCCTTCCAGATTTTTAGTGGAACAGGCATCCTGCCTGTCACCTTGGCGGAGTTTGTCAGGCAAGATGCCTGACCCACTTTCCACATTGAACAAAATCGGAAGCGTCGCGGCCTTGAAGCCGGGGCGGTTGACCTGCCGGAGTTTTTCCAGTTGCCCGTTTGTGAGAATCGGATGCTCCAGCTTGATGAGCGCGCAGCTCTCCGGCCTGGGATTCAGCAGACCGCCGCGCGAACCGACCATCGTCTCGGTCGAGGTGATGATTTCCTCGCGGATCGGGTCAATCGGCGGGTTTGTAACCTGCGCGAAGAGCTGCTTGAAATAATTGTAAAGCAACTGCGGCTTGTTCGAGAGCACCGCCAGCGGCGTGTCCGTGCCCATCGAACCGAGCGGCTGCACGCCGTCGTTCGCCATCGGCCCCAGGATGAACCGCAAATCCTCGAACGTGTAGCCGAACGCCTGCTGCAACTGCAAAGTTTTCCGGCGCGTCGGCTCGGTCCGCTCCGTCGGCTCCGCCAGATTTTCCAGCAGCACATGATATTGATCAAGCCACTGCTGATACGGATGCGCCTTGGCAAATTTATTTTTTAATTCCTCATCCGCGACGATGCGGCCCAGTTCGGTGTCCACCAAAAACATCCGGCCCGGCTGCAACCGGCCTTTTTGCAAAATGCGCTCCGGCTCCACCGGCAGCACGCCGGCTTCCGACGCCATGATGACCATGTCGTCCTTCGTGACGTAATAGCGCGACGGGCGCAGGCCGTTGCGGTCCAGGCACGCGCCGATTTTGACGCCGTCGGTGAACGCGATGGACGCCGGGCCGTCCCACGGCTCCATCAGGCAGGAGTGATATTCGTAAAACGCGCGTTTCTCCGGCGACATGCTCTCGTGATTTTCCCACGGCTCGGGAATCATCATCATCATCGCATGCGGCAATTCGCGCCCGGACATCACGAGCAATTCGAGACAGTTGTCGAACATCGCCGAGTCGCTGCCGTCGGTGTTGATGACGGGCAGCACCTTCTTGATGTCGGCGCCGAAAAGTTTCGAGACAAACCCGCCCTGGCCGGCGTGCATCCAGTTGATGTTGCCGCGCAGCGTGTTGATTTCGCCGTTGTGCGCCACATAGCGATACGGATGCGCGCGATCCCAGCTCGGAAACGTGTTCGTTGAAAACCGCGAATGCACCAGCGCCAGCGCCGATTCCATTGCCGGATGCGACAGGTCCGGGTAATACTCGTTGAGCTGCCCGGTCAACAACATGCCCTTGTAGATGACCGTCTTAAACGACAGGCTCGCAAAATAAAAACTGCCGCCGCCCTTGACCTTGCCGGAATAACGGATCGCCTTTTCCGCCAGCTTGCGGATGACGTAGAGTTTGCGCTCGAACGACATGTCATCGGCCAGCTTCGCGTTGCGCGCGATGAACACCTGCCGCATGAACGGCTCGGACGCCTTCGCCGTCGCGCCGAGCGAGGCATTGTTCGTCGGAATCGTGCGCCAGCCGATCACGCGCTGGCCTTCCCCGGCCACGATGTCCGCAAAAATCTTTTCGCACTCCGCGCGCTGCGCCGGATCGTGAGGCAAGAACACCATGCCGACGCCATATTCGCCCGCGCCGGGCAGGGGAATTTTCTCCTTCGCCGCGACTTCTTTGAGGAAAGCGTGCGGCGTCTGAATCAGGATGCCCGCGCCGTCGCCGGTGTTGACCTCGCAACCGCACGCGCCGCGGTGATCCAGATTGCACAGCGCCTGCAACGCCTGCCGGACAATGGCGTGCGACTTCCGGCCCTTGATGTGGACGACGAAGCCGACGCCGCAGGAATCGTGCTCGAATTGCGGGTCGTAAAGCCCCTGCTTGGGCGGCGGCGCTGTTCGCACCCCGCTGGCATTCTGTTTCTGTTCTGTTTTGCTGGTCATTTCTGCGGCGACTAACGCCGTTCGTTCGCTTATTTTTGACTAAAAATCAGCCGCTGCGCAATAAATGTTTTCAAAATTCACGCGCCAAACCTCAACCTGGAGAACAATCTTAACCACGGTTTTCAGGTTCACTTGCAACAGTCGGAGTGCGGTTTGTATTGTCAACGACGCCAAAAACCGGCATTAAATGGCGCATGAAACACAATTCATATTTTGAAGGAAAAGTCCAAAGCCTCGCCGTCAGCACGCCCGACGGCCCGGCCACGGTCGGCGTGATTGAACCCGGCAAATACAGCTTCGGCACGGATTGCGAGGAACATATGCACGTCGTGGCCGGCACGCTCAAGGCCAAACTGCCCAACGGCGACTGGAAAAGCTACGGCAAAGGCCAGTTCTTCGTCGTGCCGCCGAAGGTGAAGTTTGAAGTGGAGGCTGCCGGAGACGTGGCCTATCTCTGTTATTACAAGCGATAACGTCGGATTCAAATTAGCAGGAACCGCCGGATGAAGCTGATTTCCTCCGGCGGTTCTTGATTTTGGTGGGGCGAGCGTCCTCGCGAGCCGCAGGCGCAAAAATCATGAAGGTCGGCCCGTCAAAATTTTTCTGTTACCTTTCCGCGCCGGTGTAAATATATCAATGAAATGCCGAATGACGACCTGACCCTGCTGCGGGAATATGCCCGGAATAATTCCGAGGAGGCGTTCGCCGCGCTCGTCTCGCGCCACGTCAATCTCGTCTATTCCGTGGCGCTGCGGCAGGTGCTCGACCCGCAACTGGCCGGGGAAATCACGCAGGCGGTCTTCATCATTCTCGCGCGCAAGGCGGACTCGCTCGGCGACAAAACCATTTTGCCCGGCTGGCTCTGCCGCACGGCACGATACGCCAGCGCCAACGCGCTGACCATTCAACGCCGGCGGCAACAACGCGAACAGGAGGCGTATATGCAAAACATTTTGACTGGCGGTGACGACGCCTCGTCGCCGAGCAACGAGGAAACCTGGCGACAAATCGCGCCGCTGCTGGACGGCGCGATGGAACAACTCAGACAAAAAGATCACGACGCGCTCGTGCTGCGATTTTTTGAGAACAAAACGTTCGCCGAAGTCGGCGCAACCTTGGGCGCGAGCGAGGACGCGGCGAAAATGCGCGTGAACCGGGCGCTGGAAAAACTGCGGAAATTTTTCACGAAGCGCGGCGTGAGTTCGACGACTGCCATTATTGCCGGAACGATTTCCGCCAACTCCGTTCAAGCCGCGCCCGTGGCGCTGGCAAAATCTGTGACTGCCGTGGCAATTGTGAAAGGGTCAGTTGCTACGGCATCAACTTTAACCCTTGTGAAAGGAACTATGAAAACAATGACTTGGCTAAAAATTAAATTTGCACTGGTGGTTGGAACAGCTGCGTTGCTGGCTGGCGGTGCGGCGACTGTGGCAATTTCTCAAACTAGCGACGGCGATAAATTGTCGCCACAAAAAATTGCGAAACAAGCGGTGGACGCTTATGTCGGACTTTCCAGTTATCAAGACACTGGCAAAGTTGTATCCGAAGGCGATGGGCAGGCCACGGAAATAACTTTTAACATTCGATTGCAACGGCCAAATTTTTATCGGATTAATTGGACACAAACAGGCGGGAGTAAAGGGATTGTTTGGAATGATGGCACTGGAAATTATTTCGCGATGGATGCTGCAAATAAAGTTGATTCCGCCAAGCCGCAGAAAATGCAAACCGCGCAACTGGCATTGGGAGCTGCTTCCGGTGTTTCGGGTTCGGCGACAGCAGAAATTCCGGGAATATTTTTCAATCAAAATTGGGGCAGTCAATTAGCCGTGATTTCTTCACCACGCGCTCACGTCAAAAGATTGTCTGACGAGAAAATTGATGCAACAGACTGTTATGTCATCGAGATAAGCTTTGATCTAATGGAACAGCCGCATGACACAAACATTTCTTCAGCCAAAATGACAACACAATTTTGGATTGGCAAGCAAGACCATTTCATTCGTCAAATAAAGTCAACTTCTGAAAGCGCAGAAGTGACACAGATTAAAGATGAAGACTTGAAAATTAATGATGCAAGCTTAAAAGCATTTTTAGAACGGCAAGGCAAAACAGCGACTCCCGAAGCCATTGCCGCCATGCGTGCACAGATGGAGAAGTCAATAAAGGCTCTCCAAGGCACAAAAGTTATTCGCAAGCTTATTTTCACGCAGACAGACGAAAACATTTCTGTGAATCAAAAATTTTCACCGTCAGATTTCCAACAATAAAATTTTTCTTCGCTTTCAAACCATTTTACACGCCGCCCACGCGTTGTATAATGTCCCGCTGTGAATTCGCAAAAGCGTCAGCGCGTCGTCTGCGGCATGAGCGGAGGAGTTGATTCCTCGGCGACGGCGGCGCTTTTGCTCGAACAGGGCTACGAGGTCATCGGCATCACGCTCAAGCTCTGGCCGCAGGATTGCGTGAACCGCGCGGAGGACAAATGCTGCGGCCCGCAGGCCGTCACCGACGCCCGCTCGGTCTGCGACAAGCTCGACATCCCATATTATCTCATTGACGAGTCGGCGGAATTCCAGAAGCACGTCATCCAATACTTCGCCGACGAATACAAGGCCGGCCGCACGCCGAATCCGTGCGTGATGTGCAATCAGAATTTGAAGTTTGGCCGGCTCATTGACCGCGCGGACCAGCTCGGCGCGGAGTTCGTCGCGACGGGACATTTTGCGCGGGTGGAACAGGTCGGTAGCAGCCGGCGTGAGGAGGCTCTATCTGATAAATCCGAAATCCGAAATCCGAAATCCGAAATTGATTTGAGCCTACTTACGTCGGCTGCTACGGGTCGTTACCTGCTCAAGCGCGGACGGGATTTGCGGAAGGATCAAAGTTATTTTCTATTTTCGCTGCGGCAGGACCAGCTTGCGCGCGCGATTTTTCCGCTCGGCGAAAAGACCAAGAGCGACACGCGCGCGGTGGCGCGTCATTGCCAGCTCAAAACCGCCGACAAGGAGGAGAGCATGGAAATCTGCTTCGTGCCGGACAATAATTACGGCGGCTTTCTCCAGCAGGCAAACCTCGTTCAGAAGCATCGCGGCGAGATCATGGATGTTCACGGCCACGTTCTCGGCCATCACGACGGCATTGAATTTTACACCATCGGCCAGCGCAAAGGTCTTGGCATCACCACGCCAAAGCCGGTTTATGTCGTCGAACTCGATGCGGGAACCAATCGCGTCGTCGTCGGCGACGAATCCGCGCTCGACCGGAATGAATTCACCGCGACGAATTGCAACTGGCATCCGTTCGAGAAACTGACGGAGCCGATCGAAGTCACGGCGAAAATCCGTTACAACCACCCCGGCACAGCCGCAACGGTAGTTCCGATCGGCAATGGTTCGGTGAAAGTGAAATTGCATTCCGCCCAGCGCGCCATCACGCCCGGCCAGGCGGCGGTGTTTTATCAGGACGATCTGGTGGTCGGTGGCGGATGGATTGCGCGATAAAACCCGATGATTAGATTATACGCTGTTGACAATTAGGCGGAGTCGGGGCACTTTCCACGCATGAAAATACTCATTGCTCTGGCTGCGGTTTTGATCCTGCAGATTGTTTCCGCCTCTGCGGCGGATTCCATTTACTCCATCCCGCTCAAGGACATTGACGGCAAGGACGCTTCGCTCAAGCCGTATCAGGGAAAGGTGCTGCTCGTCGTCAACGTCGCATCCAAGTGCGGGTTCACGCCGCAATACACCGCGCTCGAAGCCATTTACTCAAAATATCAGGCGCAGGGGCTGGTCGTGTGCGGCTTCCCGTGCAACCAGTTCGGCGGGCAGGAACCGGGCACGGACACGGAGATCAAGGAATTCTGCACGTCAAAATTCAGCGTGACCTTTCCGATGTTCGACAAGCTGGAAGTCAACGGCGCCAACCGCCATCCGCTCTACGTCGCGCTGGCCGGCGCGGCCTCGCCGTTTCCCGGCGACATCAAATGGAATTTCACCAAGTTCCTCGTCGGGCGCGATGGCAAAATCCTGAACCGATTTGATTCCGCCGTGAAACCAGATTCAACGGAAGTGACCAAAGCCATCGAAGCGGCGCTCGCGGCGAAGTAACCGCCCGCCCGGCGCGATCAGGTTTTCGGCTTCGCGCGCTTATTCTTCCAAGTGAGGAATAATAGAATTGCCGTGACGATTCCCGTCACGCCGGTGCAAATCGGCGCAAGATAACGATCCAGCGGAAGCGAGCCGCGCGACGGCAGCCGCAATTGCGCGGAGAAGATTTCGCCATTTTTGCCAAACGGAATTTGCGCGACGACATTTCCCCCGCCGGAAACGGCCTGCGAAATGCCGGAGCTGGCGACGCGGAAAATCGGGATGCCATATTCCGCCGCGCGCACGGGCGCGACGCGCGAGTGCAGCTCGTGCTGATGCCGGCCCCAGTCTTCCACGTCCATCGTCGGGACGATGAGCAGTTGCGCGCCCTGCCGCACCAATTCGTCCGTCACGCGCGTGTAGCTCAAGTCGTAGCAGATGCAGATGCCGATTTTGCCCCACGGCGAATTCCAGACTTCCTGCCTTTGCGCGGGCAGGCCGTCGTTGAAACACTGGACCGGCACACTTTTGGCCTGCTTGAAAATAATGTCGCCGTTCGTGCCGACGACAAAGGCGGTATCGTAAAAAACGTCGTTCGTGACAAAATCTTTTCCGCCAACGACCAAATAGCGCGCGTGTTCGCGGCACCAATTTTTCAGCAACTCCGGCACCGGGCTGTCGAGCGTGTATTCGCTCAAGACGAAAATAGGCGCGTCGGGATTTTTGATAAGGGCTTTGTCGAGAGCCTTTGGCAAAATGCTTGGCGTGGGGAATTCCATCTGGATGCCGACGAGATTGGGCGATGTAGTGATTTGTTTTGAAAAAGGAATGAACCGAGTCAACGATAGCAGCGTCAAGAAACTTGTAATTAAAATGACAAATGCAGCCAACATCAACTGCCTGAAGGTTAGTTTTTTGGTAAAGGCATATTTGAGGTAGAAGAGACATGTGGTGATGATGCCGAGAACGAGAAAGCTGTCTCCATACATACCGAAGAAGCCGGAATATTGCACTGGCAACGCATACCCGACATTCAGCCACGAAAATTTGAAGTAGTAGAGTTCGCTGCGGAAGTATTCAACGCCCGTCCAGATAATTGGAATCAGCCACGCGGTTCTGGCTTTGCCCCAGCGCCGGATGCTGCCGCATACAATCGCCACGAACAGCCCGATCCAAAATGCGAAGACGATCCAGAGCGGAATTGCCGCCGGGCCAAACATTCCCCAGAAACACGACAATTGCGGCGCGCCGCAGAGAAATCCCGTCGTCAGCCCGAAATAAAACGCGCGGCGGACGGTGGGCTGGTCGGCCAGCCGGATGAGACCCAAGGCGTAGCCGAAAATCAGCAGCCCGGCGGCGGGAAATTTGACGGAAATGTAAGCCGCGTGGAAGCACGCCACGGCCAGCGCCAGCCATAGAAAAGATTTTCCCCAGCCGAGTGGATTTGCCGCCGGTTTCAGGACATTCATCGCGCGTGGCCCAATTGAAAACGCAAACGGCCAAATCCGAAAGAAAAATCTTCCCGTTGCCCCCGATGCGAGGTTGCGTTATAAGACTGACATGAAGGCTTTTGGGCAAAGTGTCTGCACCCACGCGAACGACCGGCATGGGATTGGCTCCGAAGCGCCTTCCACGCGGCAGGGTTTTTCGCTCATCGAACTGCTCGTCGTGCTGGCATTGATGGTCATCCTCACCACGATGATGTGGGGGTTTGGCTCGGAAAGCCGCCAGAACGCGGCGCAACGGGATTGCCGACAAAATCTGGAGAAGATTTACCTGGCGCTGCAAATTTACGCGAACGATTTTTCCGGCCGGCTGCCGGCGAACACCAACGCGCAGACTTCCGACGCGGCGCTGGACGCGCTGGTGCCGCGTTACACCGTGGACACTTCGATTTTCATCTGCCCGGGCGGCAAGGATTCGCCTCTGCCGTCGGGCGTGTCGTTTGCCGGGCGCAAAATCAGCTATGCCTATTACATGGGCCAGCATTTGGGCGGCGCGCAGCAGCCGCTGATGTCCGACCAGCAAATCAACACGCTGCCGAAGCAGGCCGGCGACCCGGTTTTTTCCACCGACGGAAAACCGCCCGGCAACAACCACCACAAATACGGCGGAAATTTTCTTTTTGGCGACGGACACGCGGAGTTGTCGCCGCCGCGGCTCGCGTTTTCGCTCGTGACGACGCAGGGCGTTGTGCTATTGAATCCGAAACCATAGGCGCTTCATGAAAATCCAGTGCGCTTGCGGCGCAAAATATTCGTTCGACGCCACGCCGGAAATGCTGCAAAACCCGGTGAAGTTCGTCTGCCCGGGCTGCGGGTTGGATTCGTCGGATTACATCAACGAATTGATCCGGGGCGAGTTTGCCGGACACACGCCCGCCGCGCCGCCGCAGCCCGCCGAAGCTCCCCGGCTCAAAATTGCCCGCGACAACCCGTCGCCCTCCGCGCCGGCGGCGGCAGCCGCGCCCGCCCGGCCAACGAAGGAGTATTGTCCGAAACACATGCACGAACCGGCGACGCATCATTGTCTCGTTTGCGGCAGGCCGATGTGCCCGAAGTGCATGAAGTTGTCCGGCCATGTCTGCTCGCCGTTGTGCCGGGCGAAGGCCGAGGCGCAAAATATCGCCGTTCCGGTTTATGCCGGCCAATCGGCGGTGGTCGAGGCGCGGTTCAGGCGGAAGGCCGGCGCCATCGGCAGCGTGGTCGCGGCGCTGGTGGTCGCGGCGCTCGGCTTCTGGACGTGGTATGCGTGGTTTGGCTCGGTTCCGCGCCCGGTTTTTTCCGTCCGTTTCGACGACCGCGCGTATGCCGGCGAATCAAAACTCTGCGGCACAAACCAGATTGTGTTCCTGCACGGCGGCACGCTGGCGCGTTACGACATCAAATCGGGAAACAAAATCTGGTCGGATGAACTGGTCACAAAACAGCAACTCGCGGACC
>Ga0181520_10008763_pt1 | contig 14238 bp, 10 predicted proteins | sample PEATcosm2014_Bin_29_FD_132451 | JGI IMG/M metagenome (GOLD analysis project Ga0181520, IMG submission 132451) | Peatland microbial communities from MTU Mesocosm Facility, Houghton, MI, USA - PEATcosm2014_Bin02_30_metaG | ecosystem: Environmental > Terrestrial > Soil > Wetlands > Peat | place... | reverse complement strand
CCCTGCCCCCCTCCCTCGTAGGGAGGGGGGGAACGGCGAACGGCAACGGCCTCCTACCCCCCTGCCCCCCTCCCTCGTAGGGAGGGGGAACGGCGAACGGCAACGGCCTCCTACCCCCCTGCCCCCCTCCCTCGTAGGGAGGGGGGGAACGGCGAACGGCAACGGCCTCCTACCCCCCTGCCCCCCTCCCTCGTAGGGAAGGGGGGAACGGCGAACGGCAACGGCCTCCTACCCCCCCTGCCCCCCTCCCTCGTAGGGAGGGGGAACGGCGAACGGCAACGGCCTCCTACCCCCCTCCCTCGTAGGGAAGGGGGGGACGGCGAACGGCCTCCTACCCCCCTGCCCCCCTCCCTTGTAGGGAGGGGGAACGGCGAATGGCAACGGCCCTTGTCCCCCCTATGCCTCGACTACTTGCATGGCTATGTCAGCCCAGTGGCTGAGACGCTGCGGGTCGTAGCGCACTGTGCTGATGTCCTTTAGGATGATCTCCAGCGGGCAGCCGTGCGCCTCGCAGATGCGGCGCGTGGCCTGCAGGTCCTGGCGGACGTGCTCGCCGTCGAAGGTGTCGGTTGCCAGCGTGGCCGGGGAGGGCTTGCGGGAGAAGACGTAGTCGCCCGCGATCTCCGATGCGCCCAGTTCCTGGTCCACCCAGGCGCTCATCGAGACCTTGCGGACGTTGGGGATCAGGCGCACCTCGGCCATTTTCCGGTCGAGAGGATCGCAGCAGCCGTAGTACACCAGGCCGAAACGAGCGCAGATGCGGCTTGCGTAGTCCACCTCGAATTCCTTGAACATCCGCGGGGACACGGTCGAGAACATCTGCGCCAGACCGAAGGTCCAGATGTCTTTCGTGCGCGGCTTATTCGGGTCGTAGGCCGGGGCGGGCAGTTCGTCCACATACGCGCCGGTGCAGTGGATCAGGGGCTGCGGCCCGCACAGCAGACCCTGGTCCTCGAGCTGATCGAGCATGGTCGAGTAGCCGTCCGTCACCCGTCCGACCAGCGCGTGCATGAGTTCCGGCTGGTCGGCGAGGCCCCACAGCGCGCCCTCCACACTCATCCAGGTGCTGATGGGGTCCCACAGGGATATGTAGGGGTCCACTCCCCAGAGCCGCACCTCCAGCACCCCGTCGAAGATGTCATGGGCCACCGCGAGGCGGCGCTCCGTCTCGGCTGCGTCATGGGTGATCCGGGGCATTTGGACCTTTTCCAGGTCCGCTTCAGTTCGGAACTGGTTGATGAACCGGTGCCCGACGACCGAGTTGGTGGGGTCGGTTACCGCGACTTCCTCGTGGGCGCCCACTCCAAATCCGGTGTTGTAGACCGCTTTGGGCACGCTGATGTACGGCTCCACAACCATGTCGACGCGGAAGTGGTTCCACTGGAAAAGCGTGCGCTTCAGGAGATCCTCGTAGCCCCGGTACTCGGGATTCTCGCAACGCAAGGTCAGTTCGTCGTCGATGTTCATTTCGTTCCAGCAGACCTGGTCGATCATCACCATAGGGCGTGCCGGGTGGAGCGCATTGATTTTCCGCCAGAGCGCTCGTTTCTCTTCCTGCACGGGGAGAGCGGCGATCTCGGCGACGCGGGCGGCCAATTCTCGCAAGACTGCTAGGTCCTGGGCATTCGACATGATGTACCTCTTTGAGCGATGACGGGCGCTACGTGATGTCGCGCTCGTGAAATAGCGACCAGCCTGGCTTGGAGTATTTCGCCGCTGGAGGCACGAATACCTTGCCGGCCGGTGGCCTGCCGTGAGGCCCTACAAGGAGCCGCGTGGGGTCGCACGGCCTGTCGCCCCTTGCGGGGCTTACGCGGCTTCTTTCTCGGCGGCATCCACCAGCTCCCGCTGGTGGCAAGTGGCGAGCGCCCCCTGTCGGGGGCTGACGGCGGCGACTCGCCCTGTGCAACGACGGCGAGGACCCGAAGCAACACTACCTCCGGGGCTCCACCTGCAGGATCGTTGTGGACGACGGCGGGAGCGTCAGTTCGACCTCGGTTCCCGTGCCGACGGTCTCGCCGGAGAGAGCGTCGGTCACGGCGCTGCGCTCCGGCAGGCGGATCGTGCGTTTCCCGCCCTCTTTCGTGTGGATCGCCAGGAATCGTGAGTCGGCTCGCACGACATCCGCCGGGTTGCTGTCATATTGGTGCACCCCCGCTTCGCGGGCGACGGCGGCGAGCAGCTCGCGCGGCACGAACGGCACGGCGCAAAAGACGGTCAGGCCGAGGCCGCGCCCCGACCGCACCAGGCCGAGCTGGCTCCTGTCGGCGATCCGGCCGAGGACGGTGCAACCTGTTCCGCTCGGGATCAACGCCGGTCCGAACGCCGCGCTCGATCCGTCGGAGGCGTCGCCGAAGCTGCGCACCTCGCGCCGCGTCAGTTGGCCGCGCAGCCAGCACAGGTTGGCGAAATCCACCGCGCATGGGCCGGCGTTCTGCGTGCCGCCGAAGACGAACTTCATCCCCTGCAGTGGCAGGGCAGGCTTCTCAGGCCGCACCTGTGCCCACGGCGCATTCGTGAACGCCGTCAGCGGGAAGTCCAGAGATTCCCAGCCGCCTGACGGGACGGCCTTCTCCGGGGTCGCAAACTCGGCCCAATTCGTATCCTTGATGACGCACTGGACCGTCATCCGCTGCCAGGCTCCGGTCACGCGCATCCTTAGGCCGATGCCGTCGGTGGTGGCGGGGGCTGCCGTGGCGTCGGGCGGAGGCCCGATCGGCGAGTTGAAGTGGACGTCCGTCCAGCCGTAGCTCGTGTCGAAGCTCCAGCGTATGCCGCCTTCAATGGGGGTGAGGTCGAACCGCTTGTAATCCCGTTTCATCGTCTCGGCATCGCGCGGGTTGACCCATTTGTGCACGTCCCCGAAGCCCGCGACCGGCGTCGCCTCGGTCCGCGCAATCCCCGTCTCGGCTCTCTCCGGCAGGTCGCGCACCAACAGGTCGTCCGGTTGTGTAATACTGATCTTGCCCGGCAGGCGCTGGGGCAGGAGGCTCAGGTCGAACCCTGTCACCTGCGAGGCTCGTTTCGCTGATAGGCCGTCCGGCCCGTCGAAACCTGGGGCCCATAGGAACACCATCGCCTGCTTGCCGGCTTTGCGGAGCCGCTCGATCATCGCCGCTTGCCGGTCCGTCATCGCGAACGTGTTGAGGAACACAAGCATCTTGTACTGCGACAGGTCCGCGTGCTCCAACTGCGACAGCATCAGGCCATCGAATGGCGTTCCGAGGTGGTACATCTCGGTGCCGACTTCCATTACCATGCGGTACGCGGTCGCCATTCCCTCGCCGTCGCCGAGGTAGTAGCCGCTGCCGCGATCATATACCAACGCGATCTCGGCGTTCCGGTGGCGAGGAACAGTCAGGTTGCGCGTCGCCAGCTTCTGCAGGTCCGCAATCAAGGCCATGATCTGCGGATCATCGTACCAGCCCCGGCCGTTGTCGGCGCCGAAGTCCACGTACCAGAACCCGGCCCGCTCGGTGAGCGCCGTCGAGAACTCCCGGCGCACGCAAGCCAGGGATTCCGTCAGGTTCTGCGCCCGCCCATACTCGTTCACAGGATGCAAGTACGTGCGCGTGTCGGCCTCGATGATGTGCACTTTGCCGGCGCGAGCAATCGCCGTCGCAAAGCTCCTCAGCCGACCGTCCTGGCCCATCAGGCGATTGCCGTACTCATACGGGGCGACGAAGTAGTCGATGTCCGGCGATTTCAGGAGCCGCTCCAGCTCCAGGTGGCCGCCCTGAGTCTGTGGATACACGCCGAAGAAGTACCCGTAGTAAATGCCGTAAAGCACGCGCCGGCCCGTCTCTTGCTTGGCGATCTTGCCGAAGTAGGCGATGTCATCGGCGATGACGCCCTGATGGCAGTGATAGTAATCGAGCACGCGCTGCTCGACTGCCGGGTCGCGAAACGCGATCATCGCCGCCTTCTCGCGCGGCTCAACTCCGGGGACTGTCACCGTGTCGAACGTCACCTGCGGATCGCGCCAGGCCTGGCGCAGCTTGCCGACATCGCTGTATTTCGCGCGCAGCCATGCCCGGAAGGTCCTTGTCATCGCCTCGCCGGTATCGGGGTACTGGCTGGTCCAACTCCCGAAGTAGTGCCACTCCGTATAGATGCCATATCCGGCGTGATAGCCGATCACGCGCTTACCCCAGGGCCGGGTCTCCAGGTGGGCGATCAGCGCGCGCCAGGCCTCGCCTGCATCGTGCCGCCACACATCCGAGGCCGGAGAGGCGCGTTTCGCGCGCGCGGAGTCGTCGGAGCTGTCGAGCTGATCCGAGGTGGCGTAGCGCACCCACTCGGTGGGGTGCGCCTCCATCCACCAATCCGGCGGGACGAGGCGCACGTGCAGGATCAGGTGCGCCTGGGGGTCCACCGACAGGAACGCGCGGATGTAGTTATCCAGGGCGTCGAAGTCGTACTTGCCAGGCCCCACCCAGTTCTCTTCCAGGGTCGTCGCCGCGCAAAAGACGTGTATCCCGGCGTCGCGGAAGTTCGCGATCTGCCGCCTCCCCGGCTCCTCAAAGGGGTCAACCGCGAACGAACCCCGGTACATCACCGCCGGCTGCGGCTTACCGTTGAGGAACAGCACCGGCCCGCTGTCGGTCTGCCGCAGTTCCGCGCGCGTGGGCTGCTCGGAGGCGAGGCCCTCAGGCGTCTTCAGCACGCTTTCCAGCCAGTCTCGGTGCTTCTGGGCTTCGGCGGCTGTGATGAAGACCTCGGTGTGGAAGATCGGGATCGCGCTCCAGGGAGCCACGTACGCGTCGCCCTCGCTCTTTGCGGCCACCCATCCGGAGTCATCGAAGTCGACCTCGGTCCACCCCGGCTGCAACGTCTTCGCCGCCTTCCATGAGGCGTCGGAATTGATGACGACTTGCTGGCCGTCGGCGAGAGTGACCGTCAGCTTCACGATCAGCCCGGCTGCTCCGGGGCCGTTGCTGACCTCGCAGGCAAGCGCGTTCCGGCCCTTGTGCAGGATACCAGTCAAGTCCCACCGCTGCGCCACGCCCTTGCCATCCAGCGGCGACAGTGGCCCGTGACCGTTGACCCACAGCTTCGCGCCATCGTCAACGCCCAGCAGCAGCGTCGCCGACTTGACGTCCGTCGGCAGATCGAAGGTCTTCCGCAGCCAGCGGCTTTGGTTGACGCAGTCGATGGCAGGGATTTCGGGATACCATATCCACTGTGACGCCGTCTGTTGAGCGAGGGCGGGGGTTACTGCCACCAGAGTCAGAAGCCAGAGGCGGGGAACCATGATTGCGTACACTCCTGAACTGAAAATGGGTTGCGTAGACACCCGGTGGTCAGATTCGCGGCGGGGGCCTGGATGCCCTGCGTACGCACGAGGTCGTTTGCGCATTGCCGGCGAAAACACACCACCGCTTCGGACGAAAGTTAGAGTCCATCGCGGCCTGTTTCGGGCCGCAGCAAGAGGAGGGCCACCTATGGCCAAGAAGAAGCTCGGGATTGGTATCATCGGATCGGGCGGCATCGCACAAGGCGCGCACATGCCTGCCTACGCAGCACTGCCGAATGTCGAGATGCTTGCGGTATGCGATGTCAGCAAGAGCGCAAGGGAAAGCGCCGCGGAGAAGTTCAGTGTGCCCAACCAGTTCGAGACGTGGCAGCCTTTACTGGAGATGGACGAGATCGACATCGTCAGCGTCTGCACGCCCAACACCTACCACTTCCAGCCGACGATGGACGCCCTTAAGGCGGGCAAGCACGTGCTGGTCGAGAAGCCGATGGCGGTCAGCGTGGACGAGGCCAAAAAGATGGCGGCGGCGGCGAAGAAGGCCGGCAAGAAACTGATGATCGGCCAGACGGCCCGCTTCAGCCCGCAATCCAAGGCGCTGAAGGATTTTGTCGATGCGGGCCAGGTGGGCGACGTGTACTACGCCCGCGCAATGGCATTGCGCCGCCGGGGAATCCCGGGCTGGGGCGCTTTCACCTCGAAAGAGCTGTCCGTCGGCGGCCCGGTCTTCGACATCGGCGTGCACATCCTCGACCTGACCCTTTGGCTGATGGGTTTCCCCGAGCCGGTGTCCGTGTCCGGCCGCGTCTGCGATCCCATCGGCACGCGCCCCGGGCCGCAGGTGGCCGGCATGGGCAACTGGGACCCGAAGAAGTACGGGGTTGAGGACTTCGGCGTCGGCTTCGTGCGTTTCAAGAACGGCGCGACGCTGGTGCTCGAGGCAAGCTGGGCGCTCAACATCCCGGAGGATGTCTTCAGCACGATGATCTGCGGCACGAAAGGCGGCCTGCAAAGCTCGCCGCTCAAGCTCATCCGCGAGGAATTCGGCGGACTCACCACGGCCACGCCCGATATTCTCAGCGGCCCCAGCGGCCATGCGGAAGAGGTTCGCGCGTTCGTGGAGTGCGTCGTCAAGGACCTGCCGGAGCCGGTCCCGGCGCAGCAGGCGATCATCACCCAGCGGATCCTTGATGGCATCTATGCCTCCTCCAAGTCCGGCGCGGAGGTCAAGGTGTAGCGCGCGTTGCGTGATGGGACAAACGACTTGGACCACGAAGACACCAAGTCACGAAACGGCAGGGCTCGGCAGGCGCGGTCTGGCCGTTTCGTGTTCTGGTGTCTTCGTGGTCAACTTCGCCCCGTGGCCGGCCGGGCGAGGCTGCGACGGCATCTCTTGATCGGGAGGACATAGGATGAGCACCATCGACCTGAACCTGCACCACTGCGCGCCGGAGCCGACGCAGACCTATCGTATCGGGGCCATTGGCGCCGGGTTCATCATGCGCGACATCCATCTGATCGCGTACAACAGCGCTCGGTATGAGACGGTCGCCATCGCCTCGCGGACACCGGCGAACGCCCGCGAAGTGGCTGAAGTCAGGCGCATTCCTCGCGTCTACGATACCTGGCGCGAGCTTCTCGAAGACGAGGACATCGAGGTGCTCGACATCGCTTTTCCGCCCGACCAACAGCTTGCGATCGTGCGCGAATCCGCCAAGCACACCGACCACATCAGGGGCATCCTCGCCCAAAAGCCCCTCGCGATGAACTACCCCGAAGCGCGCGAGGCCGTCCGGGTGTGCGAGGACGCCGGGATCGTTCTCGGCGTGAATCAGAACATGCGCTACGACCAGTCGATCCGGGCGCTGAAGACGCTTCTCGACCGCGGGTATCTCGGCGAGCCGGTGCTGGGGACGATCGAGATGCGAGCGATCCCGCACTGGCAGCCCTTCTTGCGCGACTACGACCGCTTGACGCTGCTGGGCATGAGCATCCACCATCTGGACGCTTTCCGGTTCCTGTTTGGCGACCCGGAAAGCGTGTATGTCAGCGTCCGCACCGACCCGCGCACAGACTTCCCCCATCGCGACGGGATATGCCTATATATACTGGAATACGCGGACGGTTTCCGGGCGTCGTCGTGGGATGACGTCTGGGCGGGGCCGGCGCGGGAGGGCGCGGCGAAGGACTGCTACATCAAGTGGCGCGTCGAGGGCACCGAGGGCATGGCGCAGGGGACCATCGGCTGGCCCGAGTACCCGAATGCCTCGCCGAGCACGATTGACTTCACGACGAAGCTGATGCCGGGCGTGTGGTTCCGACCGCGATGGGATGAGGTCTGGTTCCCGGACGCGTTCTCGGGCACGATGGGGATGTTGTTCGACGCGATTGCGACCGGCACAGAGCCGGCGGTAAGCGGGAAGGACAACCTGGGAACGATGGCCCTGGTTGATGCGTGTTACCGGTCGGTGGAGGAGCGGAGGCGGGTGGAGGTGGGGGAGGTTCTCGCGGGGTAGGTGGCCGCCATCCCCTAACCCGGCGTAGGCGGAACGAGAGAAAGATCGACCACGAAGACACCAGGGCACTAAACGGCTAAACCACTTCAATTGGGATCTGTATTGTCGTTTCGTGTCTTTGCGTCTTTGTGGTCTGAATCGCCCATCTCTCTCGTGACGAACACAAATCGAACTGCAAATATGTACGGCGGCGACGGAGGTCCACCATGAAACTCGGTCTCATCAACTCCGCTTGGGCGCAGACGAACATGCCCACTCGGGAAGGCATTCAACACACCAAGCGCATCGGTTTCGACATCGTCGACATCTCGGTCGATCCGCTCGATATCGACATCCGAGAGCGCAAGCTCATCCGCGATTCGTGTCTCGAGGCCGGGCTGCCGGTGATCTCGGTGTGCTGCTGCGCACTTGGGATCGCGGACTTCGCCCCGCCGGTCCAGCGGTTCCACGTCGAGCGGGCGAAGGCGCACATCGATCTCGTGTACGAACTGGAAGGGCGCAATCTACTGCTCGTCCTCGGCGAATACATCTGGCAGCAGGAGGTCATCCCGCCCGAGGCGCAGTGGCAGTGGGCGGTTGAGAACGTGCGGCAGCTTGGCGACTATGCGGCGAACCTCGGGCTGGAGATCGCCATCGAGCTGGAGCCGTTCCATCAGTCGCTCGTGAACGACCTGCCGAAGATGGCGCGGTTCCTCGATGACGTAGATCACCCGGCGGTTCGGGCGAACGCGGACATCTCCCATATTGCGCTGGCGGGGCACAAGCCCGAGGACATCGCCGTCCTTAAGGGGCGCATCGCGCATGTGCATTTCTCGGACTGCGACGGCAAAGTGCATGGCGACCTTCCGCCGGGACGCGGCGTTGTGGACCTCAAGCCGTACCTGGCGGCCCTGCGTGACGTGGGCTTCGACGGAGTCGTGAGCATCGAGCTTGAGTACTCGCCCGACCCGGAGCGCATCGTGGAGTGGGTCACCGAAGCCTATACTGCCACCGCCAAGATGATGCAAGAACTTGACATTCGCGGCTGAATATGCAACAAATGAGGCCGTTGCAGAAGTCGCTGCGTCGTCTGTAGGAGCGCTCCTACAGACTTCCTCAATTGTTGTGGAGGCGGAACAGCCATGCCACAATCCTATGATTACATCATCGTTGGCGCCGGTCTCGCCGGAGCGTCTGCGATCGAGGGCATCCGCGAGGTCGATCCGAACGGCTCCATCCTGCTGATGGGCGACGAAGCCCACTTGCCGTACAACCGCCCGCCGCTGAGCAAGGACCTGTGGCTCGGCAAGGAGCAGGTTGACGGCATCTTCGCCCACGACGAGCAGTTCTACACCGACAACCGCGTGGATTTCCGACTTGGGGCGAGGGCCGAAGAGATCGACCCCGGCGTGAGCCTCGTGATTGACGAGGAAAAAGAGACCTTTAACTTCGGCAAGCTGCTCCTGGCGACCGGCGGCAGTCCGCGAACGCTCGACATCCCCGGCGGCGATTTCGAGGCCATCTGCTACTACCGCACCCTCGACGACTACAACCAGGTCAAGGCGATGACCGGGTCGGGCAAGTCGGCGACGGTGATCGGCGGCGGGTTCATCGGCTCCGAGATCGCCGCGGCGCTGAACCAAAACGGCGTCGATGTGACGATGATCTTCCCCGGCCAAGGGCTGTGTCGCCGCGTGTTCCCCGAATCGTTGAGCCTCGCCGTGGCGGCGATGTTCGCGGAGAAGGGCATCAGGATCGTTACTGACACTCCTGCCGCCTTCGAGCGTGACGGCGACAAATACGCGACGGTCACGAAGGGCGGCGCGAGGGTCGAGGCGGACATCGTGATCGTGGGCGTCGGCATCCTGCCGGATGTGGAGCTGGCGGCGGAGGCCGGCTTGCGGGTGGACAACGGCATCGTGGTCAACGAACGCCTGCAGACCTCGCATCCGGGCATCTACGCCGCCGGCGACAATGCAAACTTCCCCTTCGCGGCGCTGGGCAAGCAGACGCGCGTCGAGCACTGGGACAATGCCCGCAAGCAAGGCAAGCTCGCCGGGAAGAACATGGCCGGCGGGGAAGAGGCCTACACCTACATCCCGTACTTCTTCTCCGACCTGTTCGATCTCGGGTACGAGGCAGTGGGGGATGTGGATTCTTCCTTGGAGACGTTCCCGGTCTGGCAGGATGAGAACAGGACGGGGATCGTCTATTATTTGCGGGATCGCAAGGTCCGCGGGGCGATGATGTGCAACGTGTGGAAGAAGTTGAAGGCGGCGAGGGAGCTCATCCAATCGGACGCTATTATGTCGGATGACGATCTGCGAGCGGCCCTTGCGTAGCGGATTGGTCGGAAGCGATTGCAGAAGTCTGTAGGAGCGCTCTCCAGAGAGCGATCTTGCCGTCGAACGTGTCGGTTGCGCGTCATTTGGGGCGCGTACGGTGTGATGATCTGGTCCATGCCGTTGCCGTCAGACCCCGGAGGGGTCGTCAGCTTCTAGCCAGGGGCGCAAGCCCCTGGAAAGCGTGCCTCCTCCGCAAATCAGCCCCGAAGGGGCGACACGAAACCGACAACATTGCGCCATTTGTGCCGCCCCCTTCGGGGGCTGTTCCTATCCAGTAAGGGGCCGTGTTCCAGGCTCCTGCGACGGGCTGGCGCTTGTGCCAGCAGGGCTAAACTCTTTCGGCCCTTTGGGCCTTTTGAGGCAACGGCCTGTGGTCCGCACACAAAATGTGGGTAAAGCATAGTCAGAGAGGAGGGCGTCACATGGGCGGGTCACAGCCACAGGAGACCGGCTCCGCTGAACCGGCGGGGCCGCTGGACGCGCAGCAGACGCAACAGATGGCGGCGGAGTTGCCGGCATGGACGCTGACCGGAGAGACACTCGAACGCGAATTCAAGTTCAAGAACTTCCGCGAGGCGCTGGCCTTCGTCAACACAATGGCTGAGATCGCGGAAGCCGCCAAACATCACCCCGACATCGCCATCTCGTACAACCGGGTGCGGCTCGCGTTGACGACGCACAGCGCAGGCGGGCTGACGGGCAAGGACTTCGTGATGGCGCGGCTGATCGACGTTCTCGTGGCGTAGACCACGGGCCGCAATTCGAAAGGAAGGCTTCTACGAATTTGCGCGATTATTTAGCTTTGGGGTCTTGCTTTTTGGTCACGTTTGTGCCAAAATAACGCAGTCAGAATACGGGCATCAGTCAAAGGAGATCACAAATGAGACGACGAACGCTCATCTTGGCGGGAGTACTAGTGTTGGCGATCGCCATCTCGATGGTGGCGGCGGGGGCGAGTTCAGTGCTCAACACGGGGTCGTTAGCCGCGACTACGTCCATCATCTCGCAGAACCTGTCGTGGGGGGCCGGCAACACAATGACTTTCGACAAGTTCAATGTTGCAGGTGCCACGCTCATCGGGTTCTCGATTTCCCTCGACGGAACCCTAACGTCGAACATGACAATGACGAACACCAGTGAGGGCAGTATAAACTGGTACATGAGCAGCGCCGGAGCCCTGACCCTCACAGACCCCACCGCCAGCACGGATGTTGTGACAACGCTCCCAACCAGTGACTATTCAAGTTCCCTCTATCCGGCATACGGTGGCACGGAACCTAAGCTGACCGCAACCGGCTCGGGCAAAACGTTCACGGCCACTAATGTCACCGCCTCAGATACCACGAGCGCGGTCTGGTACAACGCGATCGACTCGAGCTATATGACAGGCTCCGTCACGGCAGATAGCTATAACTCGAGCGACGCGGTGGTTGCCGACTTCAGCGGGCCGGGAACAATCGTGTTGGATGCTACAGGCACCTACCTTACCGGAGCAGGTGCTACCGGTAGCCAGTCAAACTCAGAGACCGGCGCGGCCGGCGCCACCGGCTCGATCACGTACTATTACGAGGAGACCCCCTCCACCCCCGAGGTCGGCACCTTCGGTCTGATGGGCCTGTCGATGCTCCCGATTGTCGGCGTGGCCATTCGACGGCGCAAGCGCAGCTAGGCGCGACGACGAGTTCATACGATGCACAGAAACGGCAGGAGGCGACTCCTGCCGTTTTCGTGTGTTCTGGCCTATGCTGCGCCTTCCTCGCCGCTGACCACGCGGCTGCATTCAGCGCAATCCTGCACACCCCACTGCCTCCAGCGTTTCCCCCGCACTTCGTCCCCACTGAGTCCCAGGTGGAGAACTGCCGATTCCCGCGAGCTTCAGTATAGCGGGTTATCCTTAGACCAAGTGAAGGATGCCCTCTGACCAACCATGTGGGGGCGCGACTTATCGCGCCCGATTCGGTTGTCGTGTCCGGGATTCGTGCAGCTACGAACGGGCTGGGCGTGATAAATCGCGCGGCAACTTTGATCTTTGAGGGGCACGATTACCGATTCAGATTGGCAAAGAGCATCATCGCGCCGCCACATACCCGGACAGGATACGCGCTAGATAGGTACTTATCGTGCCCGCCTCCGCAATCAGTTATGCACTTCATGCTCTCTTTGGACGAATTTGCGCAAGAATTGACCCCATCAAACTTGCGGTATGTTCACGATTGTGCAATAATCCGTAAGCTAATGGGGGTGAGAGCCGAATGGCGCGGGAGTGACCGAGTGCGTATCCTCATGGTAGCTGCTGTTGCAGCCTTGTTGGCCGGGGTCCTTTCCGTCCACGTCGCCTCCTGCGACTCCATTACCTACAGCGACTCGTATGGACCCGACAAGGCCGGCTGGACAGGCAGCCTCTCCTTCCCTGAGTTCAACCCGTCCTACGGCACGTTGACCGCGATCGTATTCGAGATGACGGGCACGGTGCAAGGCTGGGAGCAGGTCGAGAACCTCGGGCCTATCGGCGCCTACATTACCGCAGACTTGACTGCAACGATCGACTTGAGCCGGCCGAATGGCACGCTGATCGTAGAGACGATCCCGCTCAATGAGCAGGTGTTCTATACCTACGCCTGGGACGATCCTACCTACAACTATGTTGGCACGGACAGCGGCTCGGCATTCGGCCTGTCGGCTGAGGACGTTGAGTCGGCGACGCTGAGTTCGCTGGGCGATCTCAATCTGTTCACCGGCACGGGCAGCATCGACCTGCCGGTTGCGTCTTCCGGACAATCGACCGCTTCGGGACCCGGCAATATGCAGTCGCAGTTCGCGACGCTCGCGGGGGCCGACGTCACAGTAACCTACGAGTACGATGCGGCTCCGACGCCGGAGTTCTGCTCGGCCGCCTTGGTGGGGCTCTCGGTCCTCCCGGCGGCTGGTCTGGTCCGCAGGCGGCGCAGGAGATTCTGAAGGTACGTCGGCACGTCCTGCATTCGTCGTCGGCATTTCCCGGTGAGGTTGGGCATCGGCAGGTCTTGCGGAAAGGAGGCGTTCGCTGATGAGAAGGGGAGTTGCCGTCATGGCCGCGATGGCTTTGGGGCTGCTCATTCCTCTCGCGCGGGCAGGTGCGTACACCAGCGTCTCGTACTCAGGCAGCGTCACCAGCTTCACCTACACTTCGGTGGCCCCGAATGGGCAATCGACATCGGTCGTCCTGACCCCCGGTACGACGGTATCCCTCCAGGGCCAGACGTTCTATTATGACATGGCAGGTTGGTCAGCCACGGTGGCCGTCCCCGCGTTCAACCCGACTCTGGGCACGCTGGAGGGGATCACCTTCGACTTGACGGGCTTCGTTGGAGATGACGTCACGGCGACCAACAAGTCCGGCAAGGCGGGCATCGTGACGGCAACACTGTCGGCTACCCTGAACCTTACTATGCCCAATGGGACCACGATCGTTTCCGCGCCATCCGCGTCCGAGTCCAAGTCTGTTGCCGCATCGGGGGCCGGAGCCACCGTTACGTGGACCCCTGGCGACAGTTCGTTGGAGTCTTTGCTGGAGAGCTCGAGCACGCTGGACGCCAGCTCGTTCGCTGCGTTTATCGGAACGGGTTCCGTGAACCTGCCGATCATGTCGGCGTCGACGTCGAAGGTCGTAGGGCCGGGAAACATGAGTTCGAGGGTGAGTACGAACGCAGGGGCGAATTGGACGATCACGTACGACTACCAGACGTGGTCCACGCCTGAATTGGGCCCCTTTGGCCTGATGGGCCTGTCGATGCTCCCGGTTGCCGGCGTGGCCTTGCGGCGACGGAAGCGACGTTAGAGCGCGACACGAATTCCCGCGATGCACAAGAACGGCAGGAGGCGACGCCTGCCGTTTTGTCGTCTTCGGCTGGCGAGATCGCCCGCCACATCGACGGCCAACCTCACCCCCTCGGCCGCCTATGGCGGCCACGCCCCTCTCCACTCGTGGCTATGCTTTACCCACATCTTGCGTGCGAATCACGGGCCGTTGCCCCAAAAGGCCTGAAGGGCCGAAAGAGTTTAGCCAGGCTCGCAAGAGCCTGGAAGGCAGCCTCTCATTGGATAAGAACAGCCCCCGAAGGGGGCGGCACAAATGGCGCAATGTTGTCGGTTCTGTGTCGCCCCT
>Ga0181520_10008761_pt1 | contig 14239 bp, 11 predicted proteins | sample PEATcosm2014_Bin_29_FD_132451 | JGI IMG/M metagenome (GOLD analysis project Ga0181520, IMG submission 132451) | Peatland microbial communities from MTU Mesocosm Facility, Houghton, MI, USA - PEATcosm2014_Bin02_30_metaG | ecosystem: Environmental > Terrestrial > Soil > Wetlands > Peat | place... | reverse complement strand
GGATGTGGTGGTTCCTGTCCCTGACTCTGGGGTGACTGCTGCACTCGGCTACGCGGAAGAGGCGCGCCTCCCGTTCCGCATGGGCCTCATCCGCAACCACTATGTGGGCCGCACCTTCATCGAGCCGGAGCAGCGCGTCCGCGACTTCGGGGTTCGTCTCAAGCTGAACCCCGTGCGCAATCTGCTTGAGGGTAAGCGAGTCATTCTCATCGATGACTCCATCATCCGCGGGACGACGAGCCGGAAGATTGTGCGCATGGTACGCGGCGCGGGCGCCAGGGAGGTCCATCTACGCATCAGCTGCCCTCCCACTATCTCGCCGTGCTACTACGGCGTCGATACGCCCAGCAAGCGCGAGCTGATAGCGGCTCAGAAATCGATTGAAGAGATTCGCCAGTTTATTGAAGCGGACTCGCTCGCCTACTTGTCGCTCGAGGGCCTGCTCCAGAGCTGCAAGGGGGAACATACGCCCGGCTACTGCACGGCCTGTTACACCGGCAACTATCCAACTCAGTGGGTCGACGTGGAAGAGATTCTTCCCGCATCGCTAAACCTTTAAGGTTACGCTTGGCGTTTTTCAGCGATGTCAGGAGAGACAAGGGGGCTGAGATGAATTAGAAAGCGTCAGGGACTCTTCCTGGCGCTTCAGGCTTGGGCTGTCTGATTGCAGGGATGCTGATTGCGGGGCGGCAGGATGTTACCTGGAGATACTCTAAACCCCATGAAGCGGGGCTCACTTTGATTGGGAGGCTTGGTTCCTGAATGGTTCTGCAGTGGAAAGAGCGCCTCACCCTCAGCCGCCTATTATGGTGGCTGGCTATCTCGGCCGTAGCGATTTGCGGGGTCGCATTCAGGTCTGTCGGCCTGCGCAGAAGCCTGTGGCTCGACGAGGCGTGGGTGGCAAACTCAGTGACCGCCGGCTCCTGGGCTGACATGTTCTGGTACCATCCCTGGCTGCAGACTTCTCCGCCCTTATTCTTGGTGCTGGAGCGGATGACCGTCGGTGCCTTTGGGCTTACCGCATTTGCCTTTCGTCTCGTCCCATTCCTCTTCGGTCTCATCGCAGTGGCTTGCATGTTCATCTTGGCGAGGCGGCTTCTTACGTTGCGTTTCGCCGCCGCCGCCTGGGCTCTTGTCGTTTTCTCCCATGTCGCAATCTATTACTCCAGGTCCGCCAAGCAATACAGTCTCGAACAAGCGGCTTCTACCGCAGTTATTCTCATGTGCATCCTGTATCTGGAGCGGCCTGCCGCTTCCCGCTTTTACGCGCTGCTTGCGGTCATAGCAGCCGGTCTTCCAATGGCATATCCGGTCGCCTTCCTTTTGCCCGGAGTTACTCTGCTCGTTGTTCTTGCAACATGGCTCCCATCGTCGGCCTCCGGCTCGCGAACCATGCGCTGGATTGGGTTAGCGCGCGCTTCCTTACTCGCCGTCGTGGCTGGGGGAATGCTGGTTGGCATCTATCTGCTGTTTGTGCGTCCTAACACCTCGCCGTCTTTGTATTCCCATTTCGACCACGGGCGCGGTGGTCGCAGCTTTGCAAGCTATACAGTATTCAGCGGGCATAAATTGTTAGACCTCCTTCCCCTCCCTCACTCCCTGGTAGATGCCGGTCGCTTCGTTTATGGAGCGTGGACAGTTGCCTTTCTTGGGGGATTCATCCTGGCTTGCCGCGCGTTCCGCAACGGTTCAGGGAAATGGATACAGGTGCAGATTCTCTGCGGTCTACCCTGCATTCTGCTCATCCTCTGTGACGGTCTCGCATGGTTCCCGAATACTCCCAGGACCAGCTTGTTTGTTCTGCCGGCGTTGGCACTGCTATTCATGTGCGATTTACAGTTAATCGTGGATTTTAGCCTGAGACATTACCGGCGGAAATGGCTTGAGCGGTTCCTGGATGTCGCGGTGGCATGTGTAATGTTGTTCCTGGCGGTGGAATGCGTCAAGTTATCCAGGACATTCATGCAGGGCGAGGAGGAGGACGTTGCTTCGGCAGTCGAGTACCTGAAGGCCAATGTTCAACCTCGAGACATTCTCTTTGTACACGCCTCGTGTTCGGAACAATTCAAGTTATACGCAATGATGGACGGTTGGGGCGATGCTCCTGTTCAATTCGGACGCACCGGTTGGCCCTGCTGTCCAAGGGGAATCGCGGTAAGTCGAGGTTCCGGCAGAAATGAGGATGTGCGCAGCGATGTATATCGGGCGGTCCCGGCCGTTTTCGCCGGCAAGGTCTGGATTCTTTACTCCACAAAAGCCAACCAAGTGATTTATATCGGTGCAGATCAAGACGCAATGATGATGAATGCTTTACGGGAAAGGGGCTGTCTCCAGGAGCCCACTCCCACGTTTCAGAATATTGGAGTGAGCTTGTTCGATTGTACAGGGCCCCCTGGAAGGCCATAGGTACTGGGCAGTGGCTAGTGCAAGGGCCGCGACACGAGCAATTACCCAACCGACCGGGCAGATGTGAAGGAGATTCTGCCGACCACCGTGGCTATTCAAGAATATGGCAAGACCAGGCGAATTTGAATGGGCGGTGCGTAACCTTTCCTGGTTTATTCCAATGCGCCGGTTGAGCGGCCACCATTGGGAACGGGATATAAGAGCAAATCGCCGCAAGAGATAAGCATGCTAAGTCATTGCCAGGGGTGCGTCTCTGTCCTGGGCAGAACTCGGGTAGTTAGGCACCATCATCAGATTCGCATTTTCAAAGCCAGAATTGCGATCTGCATCTGACGCTGTGGGAAGCCATTCGTGCAATTCGCTGCCTGCTCGGTTCGCCGTGCAGCGCTTTTCGTCAGAATTCATCAAACTTGAGAGCCTGCCGAGCCAAAGGTATGAAAGGATCGGAATCAAAGGATGCCTTCCCCCAAGGCTTCTGCCCGCGGCCCGCGGAAGCCCCCGTTTCTGTAAGGTGTCTTTTTGATCACCTTCTCTTCGCTGATGCTCCAAGTCTTGCAAACCTGCATCATGTCGGTGACCGTTTGGTACGACATGGCCTTCTTTGCCATCAGCGTAGCCATGCTGGGAATGACGTTCGGCACCGTCTGGGTCTATCTCGGGCGTGAGCGCTTCCACGCTTCGCACGTGCCGTTCTCGCTCATCCATGCGCGACCTTCGTTGCGGCCAGATGTTGCACCACTGCAGCCGCAAACTCGTCCGCACATTCCCACGCAGCCATGTGGGAAGCATCCAGCTCCAAATAGCTCGAGTGTTCGATCGCCGCATGAAGTGCGCGGCCGAGCGCCGGGGGCGTTGCGAGATCGTGTGTCCCGGTAATCACCAGGGTCGCCGCCTTGACTTCAGCCGCCTTCGCTCGCAAGTCCGCATCGTGCAACGCAGCGCAGCATTCCATATACCCCTCAGGGTCCGTCGCTCCGATCATCGCTCGAATCTTCTCCACATCCTTAGGGTGCTTGTTGCGATAGGCCGGCGTAAACCATCTCTCAATCATCGCAGCCGACAATGCCTCCATGCCCATGGTCCTTACAGCCTCGATTCGCTGCTTCCACATCTCCTCGCTTCCGATCCGCGCCGCGGTGTTCGCAAGAATCAGTTTGTCCACGCGATCCGGGGCGTGAATTGCGATCCACAGGCTAACCAGTCCGCCAAGGGATACGCCGCAAAAGCTCGATCTTCGCGCCCCCACCTCGTCCATCAACTTCAACACATCGCGACCAAGATCCTCGATCGCGAATGCTTTCCCAGAAGCCTCGCTCTGCCCATGGCCGCGGATGTCCGAGCGGAGCACGAGATATTTGCCTTCCAATGCAGGCAACACCTTATCCCACATGTGCAGGTTTGAGCCCAGCGAATTCACAAGCACAAGGTTCGGCGCGTCGTTTCGCTCGCTTACCTCGTAGTGCAGGCGCACTCCGTTGCTTTCAGCTGTGGGCATCCTCTGCTCCTATGACCTGCGAAATAGACCGGTGGGCGCTGCGAAATGGCGCGGCCTCTCATGCCTATCGCGAATTGCTGGCGAGGAATCAGTCCTCGACTGCGTCGGACTTGAACTGTTCCCGATACTCGGCCCATCGTTCATGGTTAAAAACACCTTCGGGGGATAAGCAATCTGCCGCAGCGTAAGCCATGGGTAAGGCATGGTGCGTATTGTCGTGCGCGAACAATCCCTGGCGGCCGAAAGTCAGCATGCCTTCGACTCCATTCAGCCAATCATCCATTCGGGAAAGGTGGGTGGCATAATCCTGGAGATAGATGGGATACGCCTGCCGCAAGCGGCGCGTGACCACTCTCAAGACGGGGACGGTGACTGGAAGGCCGGCGCGTCCCAGGGATTCGCATAGGTAATCGCTTAATTCACTATCGGTCATGTCCCACTCGGGGCGTCCTGGATCGGAAGGGAGCTCGGCGCAGAGCACGGTCCTGCCGCGGGGTTCTGTGGCATTGTTGAAGTTTTTCGGCTCCGACATGCGGGAGATGGGGATCGACTCCTCGGGGAAATAATAAGCGTCAAACTTGCCGAACCGATCCTGATCGAGCACAAGGTAGATCAGAATCATTCCCCGGTAAGAGATACTTCGGGAAGAGTCGAGAACCTCTTGAGGCGGTTCCGGACGCACCCCCTGCACGAGCACGCTGATGGGGATCGTGGACCAAACGATCTCAGTCGGAAGCTCGAAGACCTCTTCGCCCTGCTGATAGCGCACTGATTTGATACGTCCGTTCTCCCGCTCGACACCCAGGAAGCGGGTGCCGAATTTGAAATCCGCGCCAAGCCTTTGAGCCTCTTCGCACAGACACTCAGTGAATTGACCAAACCCTCGCCGAGGGTAATAGAATTTGCCTGCGTCCTTCGGCTTGAGGCCTGGAACCTGAGCTGAGATCTTTTTCAGTATCTTTCCAATGGAACTGCCCGTAACGCGCCGTTGCGCTGCCATCACATCCAGTTTCTCGGGGGCAACACCCCAGATCTTCCGCGCGTACGGGAAGAAAAAATCCCTGCAAACCGTCTTTCCCAGTCCTTGCTCCAGGATGGTCGCAAATGTTGGCGTGCCCACACTACGCCGTGGCAGGAGTTTTCGAAGCGTGTCTCCAAGTACGCCGAAAGCAAAACTCTTGGGAAGCTTTGAAAGCAGGTCCATGGGCTTCAGCGGAAAATGGATCCAATGCCCCCTCAGGAGGATGTTGCCGTGGCGCACCTGGAAGATAAGATCTGGACCGAGGAGCCTCTTAAGTTCCCCAATGATCTCGGGCGGAAGCTTGGGAAAGAGCCGGTGACTGCCGTAGTCGCAGTAGACGCCGTCGAGTTCGAAGCTTCCAGCGGTTCCTCCCGACTTGCTTTGCTGTTCGATAACCGTCACGCGGGCGGTCCCGTTTTGCATTAGCCTTAAGGCTGCGCCTACGCCTGCGGGGCCGGCTCCCAGAATCACGACGTGCGGGCGTGCGGAAAGGTCTTGGCTTTTGTCCACGATAAATTCCCCTTGTCCTATTTCATTCACAGCGATCTCGGATCAGTTCATCGATGACGATGACACGCAGCATCGCTAAAGCATGGAAGGTCTAGTGAGTGACGGTCTGATTCACTCGAGTGCCGAACACGCTACTCAATTCCGTTACGTGCCCGGGGCTGGAAGCTCCAAAGATAATCGAATCGATTCCTGAAAGAGAAGACAGATAGAGTGCGGCGTCTGCGGGTTTCACGTGGCCGGCTGCCAGCACGCTCATGGCTACCATGTGGCAGGGGTACTCTTGAAGCAGTTGCTCACATCGTTCGCGCGAAGGATTCATCTGGAATCCTGCTGGATTGAACGGCGCCATAATCACCGGCGCTTCGAGTCCTATCTCGCGAAAGTAACTCATCGTGAGCCCCGCCGACAGAGTGCAAAAGGCCGGACAGACGCCATGTTCCTCTTCGATGTTTTTCACAAAGAACTTCACGACCTCCGTGGAGCGGAGCGCCGACAGCATGTCGGTCAAGGAATTGTGCAGGAACACCGACTGTACATTCAGCCCTTTAAATGGCAGGAGCTCGATTGTGGTCAGTGCGGCCAGAATCGCCGGCAGGTCCTTGGTGATTACCCCGGTTCCCGCTTTCAGCCCGATTGCCAATCGCTCCGTCCATGTGGCCTGCTTCAGCGTTTCCTCCAGCATGGAGATTGCTCCGCGCTCGTTGGCCATGCGGACGTATTTCGCCATGTAGGGAAGCAGGATGTGGAGATGCAGATTGGATGATAGCTCTGAATCGCTGCGGATCGCGTCCGCGATGGCCCTGGCGCGTTCGTGAGTCGAGAGCATCAAGCCGGTAACGCCGGCTCGATATGCCGTGCGGACAAGCGAGATTACGTTCTCGGTGCTGCTGAAGTATTGTTCCGTAGCAACACCCCTGGCCGAAGACAGGTGGTTCACACCGAAGAACTGGTTGTGCCCCAAAATCAATTTGTCTCGAATCTTCATTCGCTTATCTCACAGCCAAGTCATATTCGTTATTCAGCTCTACGCTGGCTCCGTTCGCGTCTGCGGACCTATAGAGACAGTCAATCACATGCTGAGTTGACCACGCGCTTCGCACATCGCTCTCATTCTCGCCTTCTCCACGCACGGCGCGGAGGAATGCTTCGTCCTGTCTGGTGTAGAACGGGCCGCCGATATCGGCACTCACGCCGTTTGAAAGCTCGGGCTTTGACAGAGATGTCCATCCTTCCGGGTACTTGCCGGAAGCCTTGCGAAGAAATAGCCGAACTGTGTCATCATCCACGGTGAGCGTACCGTTTTCACAGGTCATTTCCAGCGAAGTCAGCAGCAGGCGATGCCCGTCCACGCTCCACGAGGAGTCCAGCGAACCGATTGTGTCGCCTTTCCACAAGAACAGTGCTTGAGCAAAATCCTCAACCGTCCCGGAATAATGGCTGTTCGATCGCAGATTGACGGAACGAGGCGTTCCGATCATCCAGCACATGAGGTCCACCGCGTGAATGCCCTGAGCTATCAGCACGCCGCCTCCGGACTCTTTGCGGGAGTACCGCCAGCCCTTACCCGCCTTGTAGTTTTGTGAAACTTTCGTTGTGCCGCGGCACGCAAGTACTCGCCCCAGTACTCCCTGCTTCACGATCTCCCGAGCTTTAGAGAACGTGTCCGCGTAGCGCATCATGTATCCTACCATCCCGATCTTGCCCGTCTGCTTCAGGAGTTCGACGAGCGGTTTCGCGGCTTCTGCTGTCAGGGATACAGGCTTCTCTATGAAGACATGGCATCCCTTGCGCACGCATGCCGTGGCAATCTCAATGTGGGATGACGGCGGTGTGCATATGAAGACCGCGTCGAGCGCGACTGCATCGAGCATGTCCGCATAATCCTGGTATGCGGGTACATTCGGGCTGAGGGTCCCAAACCAATTGCGAACTGTCCGGTTCGGTTCGCAGATGGCCGCGAGCCGCGATCCTTCGATCGCGTTTGCGAGCGAGGCGTGGAGCATGCCCATCTTGCCAAACCCAATTACGCCACAGCGGATACCTGCACTCATCGATTACCCATTCTGCGCCTACAGCGGAACCAGAGTAGATGCACTCCGGAACCACCTCGGCCAAGTGGCTTTTTCCTCTCCGGGGCCCCCGCGGATGGGTCTTCGTCCGTGGGGTGGAAGTAAAAGCCACCTGAAATGATGTTTGTGATGCTGCGATTACTCTGGTTCCGCTCGAACGTCTGCGACTCGTTCAAGCAGATGATGCGAATGATCAATTCTATCGAATGCGTGGGACTCTCCGAGGCTCTCACCGGGATTTCCAGAGAACCACCGTACCTTGCCGAAAGGTTGGAGCCTAACTCTTTTCAATCCGGCTGCACCTTGCAAACAAAGACATCGCCGCCGCCCAGGGTTCCCTTGAAGACCTTCATGGTCGGGCAATCCCTGCGGATTTCCGACATCAAGGCAGGGGCGCTCGAGTCCAGATACATCGGGAACATGTAAAGCAACCAAACATCGTGGCCTTGCTTGCGTACGACGTCCAGATCCGCCGGTGTCTGCACCTGGGTCCAGGGTTGGCCGTAGTATTCTCGATACACATCGCCGATCGAACCGGCCGTGACCACAGGTTCGTTCGCTCCACGTTGCTGTTCCACAAACTGCATGGCGCCGCCGAAATCCTGCTTGGGATATTGATAATTCCGCAGCAGTGAGGCCGCGGAGAGCACCAGAATTACGGCTGTCAGCGCCGTTCCCCAGGCCAGTTCTTTTCTCGTGCGCTGCTCGCCATCGGCCTTCCCGGAAAGCCCATCGGCGGCCATGGCTCCAAGGCGCATCGCGCCGCGGACGAGAATCAAAATGCCGAAGCCTAGAAGATAAAAGTACAGCCGGGGATACATGGTGCCGCGCGCCAGCACTGAGCCCGCGGCGGTAAAAAAGCCTGACAGGATAAAAACTGCAGCCGCGACTCCCGATTGCCGCCAATAGCTCCAGAGTCCAACAGCAAAAAAGATTCCCACCACAACTACGCCCGCGCCCGCTCCGAAGCCGATGCGCAGTCCACGCAGCGCCTCCCAAAACGCCCATGCGGGTGTCGAGACTTCGCCCATGTGCGATCGCTTGCTGAATACCTGATGCACCTGAAGCAAAATCGGCGAATAGAGCAACAGGGTGAACAGCCCCGCGAGCGCCACGCCTGCTCCCGGCTTTTTCCAGTCGCTGACCTTAAAGTCACCTCTCTTCGGCTGAAACAGCAGCAGCCACAGGCAAATCGCAGCATGGCTCGCTACCACAAACACCATCGTCAGGTGCGTATAGGCTCCCAAAGCCGCGGTGATCGCATACCGGAGCCAATTTGACCAGGATGGTTTGCGCAGGCCGCGCAATAAAAACACCGAGCAGAGAATTGCAAAGAAGAGCAAGCCCGTGTAGCCGCGTGCGTCTTGCGAGAACCACACTCCATGGTAGGAAACCGCCATCAGACCCGCGCCGAGCAGGGCTTCGCGCTGTGAAGTTAATTCGCGCGCGAAAAAATACAGCGCCGGAACGGCCGCTACCCCAAATAGCATCGCAGGCAGCCGCAGCGACCACGGATGCTCGCCAAACGTCACCACCGAAATCCGCGCCAGCACCGTAAACAATGGATGCTGTGTCTCGGATGGAAACGCAGTGAGAATCATCCAGATCGGCCGCCGCACCGTCTGGAGCAGGGTGAGGATTTCATCCAGCCACAGGCCGGAATTCAGTCCGATGATCCGTAAAACCGCAGCCAGCGTCGTCAAAGCCGCTAACGCAATCCACGGCACCTGCGTAGCTGGTTTTTCCTCAACTGAGATGCCTCGATTTGCACTATCTCGACGCACTGCACCCCACGGTCCAGAGTTTAAATATCCATTCGTATCCATTCGTAAGGTAGCATGCGACTTCTCTCGCAGCAAAATTACCGAAGGAATGGCGTCGTCCCTAAATTCACAACGCAACTGCTATCATGGTTAGCCCGCTATTTGATCCCAACCGCCATAGAGTCCGGGCCGACCAGGTGCTCGACACGCGTCTCCCTGAAGCCTGCTTCCTTCATCCAGCCCATGCAGTCCGCACCGGAATAATCAAAGCCCCCCGGCGTCTCGATGAGCATGTTCAGGCTCATCAGCAAACCGAAGGCATTTTTCGACCGGTCGTCATCGATCAGCGCCTCAAACACAACCAGCGCTCCGCCCGGCGGGAGAGCGTCGTATGCCTTGGCGATCAGCATGCGCTTCTGATCGAGATCCCAGTCGTGCAGGATGTGGCCCATGGTGATGACGTCGGCCTTGGGCAGCGGGTCGGTGAAGAAGCTGCCGCCGTGGAAGCGCACGCGCCCGGCGACGCCGTTCCCTTCGATGTACTCCTCGAAGACCGGCCCGACCTCAGGCAGGTCGAATCCGATGCAGGAGAGATGCGGATTCTTCAGCGCAATCTGCGTAATCAGATCACCCTGCGCCGGCCCAACGTCGCACACAGTCTTGTAGCCGGCCCAGGGGAACTGCGCGGCGATCGCCATATTCCCGCCGTGGCTGATTCCCGTCATCGCCTTCAAGAAGCCCTTGAGCCGCGCAGGATCGGCATAGAGCGATTCAAATGTGTCGGCGCCAGCACCACCCTCGCCCTGCGGTTGGCCTGTGCGGAGGGCGAGTGTGAGGTGGCCCCAATGCGAGTAGAGGCGCTTGTTTGCCATCTCCAGGATGCCACCGATGTAGCTCGGCTTATGTTTGTCGAGAAACAGACCGGTCGAGGGCGTGTTCGAGTAAATGCCCTCGTTGCGCTCTAGGAATCCCAGAGCCACCAGCGTATCGAGGAAATCGCGCGACGACCTCGGATGCAGTCCGAGCCGGCCAGTCAGCGTAGCCAGGTCCTCAGGGTGCTTTGCAAGTTCGGTAAACACTTCCATCTCGACGGCGCTGAGCAGCGTCTTCGATGCCATGAATCCCATGCCGATCTGCATAATATGTTCGGGAGTTGGTGCGCCTGCGTTCATCTCGATCTCCTCTCGCTGGATCCGCTTCCATCCAGAAGCGGCCCGTTCTTCATGGATTTTGGCCCGGGGAATTGCCTTGCAGGCGGGGAAGCCGCATGGGTCATGATTCATTGCCCGGTCAGTGGAGTTTATCGAGTTGGTGGCCGCGTTGGGAAGACGATTCTTATGGCGCAGGGAATGAGTGAGCTCTTACACCCACTCCCCGCCGCGCATTAAAGGCTCAGCGGTACCCGAAGCCGTGACGCCATCGATGTCGAGCTCCGCCGAGCCGATCATCCAGTCCACGTGAATCAGGCTGTCGTTTGCGCCCTTCGCAGCGAGCTCTTCGGGCGTCAGACGATCTCCCTCGCGCAGGCAGGAGCTGTACGACTGCCCGAGTGCGATGTGCGAAGCGGCATTCTCGTCAAAGAGCGTGTTCAGGAATATCAGGCCGCTTTGCGCAATCGGCGAGGAGTGCGGCACCAGCGCCACTTCGCCCAACCGCCGCGCTCCTGCGTCGGTCTCGATCAGCCGCTGCAGAACTTCCTGTCCTTTCGTCGCGCGAGCCTCCACGATCTGCCCGCCCTCAAATCGCACGTGTATCCCTTCAATCATCGTGCCCTGGTGCGAGAGTGGTTTCGACGCCGTGATTGTCCCCTCGGCACGATCCTTGTGCGGTGCGGTAAAGATCTCCTCCGTGGGCATGTTCGCAACGCAATAGATTCCGTTCCCCGCGGTGGTTCCTCCGCCAAGCCACAGATGGTCGTCGGCCAGGCCCAGCTCGAAATCGGTGCCGGGTCCACGATATTTGAGCGCTGCGTAGCGTTTCTCGTTCATTAGCGCTGCCCGTTTCTGCAGGATCGCATCGTGTTCCTGCCACGCCTTCACCGGATCGGGAGTCAGAATCCGCGTCGTGAAGAAGATGGCTTCCCACAGCTTGGCCAGCGCCTCATCTGGCGTGTCGTTTGGAAACATCGCTGCTGCCCAGGCCGGTGTTGCGCTTGCCACAATTGTCCAATTGATCGCGTGCCGCGTAATCAGCTCAAGCGCAGGGCGGTAAGCCTTCGAGACAGCGCGATTCGCACGGCCGACCTTTTCCGGATCCTCTTTTGAGAGCAGCCCCGGATTCGCCCCGGCAATTGCGAGCCGCGCTGCGCCACTCTTGAAGGCCGCGGCCATGCCGTCATAGAGCCAGCCGGCCGCCGTGTCGAAGCTCTCGCTAGGCGCATAGTGATACCGCAGCAGCGCCGCTTCATCGTCGGCGTAGAGCGTCGTTACCAGCGAAGCGCCCGCGCGATACGCGTGCTCGGTGATCCGCCTTGCAAGTTCCATCGAATCCAGGCTTGCCGTCATCACCAGTTCCTGCCCAGCCTTCAATCCGAGTCCGACCTTCACCGCAACTTCCGCGAGCTTGTCCAGCCTTGAGTCGTGTAGAGACCTTTGTTCCTGGCCCGACTGAGATTCTCCCATTTTTGTCCTTAGCTCCGGAATTCTTCGCTTGTTTGAATTAGTAGATCCTGAAACTGCCGCTGCTGTGCAACATGCTCATCAGGTAAAGCATACCGTCGTAGTACCGCTGCTCGCCGGACGGGACCGGCGCGTTCCACAGCGCTTCGACAAATGCCTTCGAAATCTGTCCATTCGTTGCCGCATGGGTGGCCACTGCCGTGGTGGACAGCAAGCCCTCCCTATTACCCCCGCCCAGCGCCTTTCCGTCGAGCGTATAGCGGTCGCCAAACTTGTCGATGCCCTGCGTGTAAAAAAACTTCTGGATTCTGTCGCTCAGCGTGTTTTCCCGAACATCTTTTTTCCACCATGCGAAGTCCACGCTCCAGTTGCTGGCGCTGCGCCATGAGTCATAGCCGAACGGCACCGGGCCGCCGCTCCAGTCCACTGTCTGCGAACCGTCAAAATTCGCGCGCTCCGGCGTAAGCCCCGTCTCTGGTCCGGTGACCCGGTTGAAAAAGTCTCTGCTCACGTCGGCAGCCTTCGCCCAGAATGCGCGGTCGTCCACGGGGCCCCAGCGTGCCCACAACTCATAAAAAGCCGGCAGATGATAGCTGGGATCGGTCACGCCGCCGGGTGAGTTGGGCACGAACTTGATCATGAAGTGGTCTTCGTCGACCATTGGCCCGATCTGCTCGGGAAAGTTCCCGCGCGGCATGCGGAATACCGGAGCCGTTGTTCCCCTGGCTGCTGCTTCCTGCGCGCGACGCCGGCTGCTCGGGCTGGGCCACGGATGATCGGGCGGCGTGAACGGCCCATCGCCCGGATGAATCCGAAACGGACCGGTCCCTGTCAGCACGGGATGATGCCGCATCCCGCGCAGAATCTTGTCGGCCTCGGCATGGTAGTTGTAGATCCCGGTCCCGTTGCCCCAACGATGGGCGGCAAAGTAGAGCGACATCGCGTAGTACTCTTCGCCGTCGGGGGCGGGGCCCGTCGAGCGCGGCGTCCCATCCGTGCTCATGGACCAGGCAAAATATCCCACCGACGGGTTCGCCGGATCGGTGATGAGCATGTAAGTCTTCGACCAGTTCCACAGCGCGTCGAACTCGCGCTTCTTGTTCAGCTGTACGGCGATCATCATGCCGTAGCTCATCCCCTCTGTCCGCGCGTCGTTGTTGGCCCAGTCCGTGATATAGGCAAGGGGTCCATTCTCATTCGCGCCCGTCTCAAAGTAGAGCCGTTCCTCCTGCCCGTCGCCGTGAAAAAGCTGCTGAAACGCCTTCTCGATCTTCGCTTTTGTCTCGGCGGCCGGGTGTCCCTGCTCGGCAAACAGATCGCGGTATTCGTGCGTCTTCCAGGCCCCCGCTCCGTCGCCGGGAAACCGCGGAATCTCTCCGAGCGGCGCGTTAACGTGCTGGGGCGGGCGCGGAAAAACGGGCTGGCTCTGCGCGGCCTGGGCGGCAGCGCCAGGCGCAGATTGTGCGGGAGACTGAGCGAGAGCCTCACCAAGGGGCATGGCCAGAAGACACGAGCCGAACAGAAAAATGCGAATGGACGACGCCAAGAGAAGTCCCTTTCCGCAGCGAATCTGCGGGGCCAGAGGATCGCAGCTTACACGCCCCAACCCACCCTGGCCACTCCCATAGTACCGTTCCTACCTTTACCGAGTCCGGATAGTCTCAGATCCCGAAATCTCTCATATCCCATGGGAAGAAACAGCCAGGTAAACCGGGCCGAGTCCTTGCCGGCTTGCCACGACGTGCGCCAAGTCACAGGACGTTCACACTCGCCATGTGATAGCATCCCTTTTCTCAAGCGATTGACGCCGGACGGATTCATCTCCTGTTTAACTCCCCCGGCGCCGGCCCTCACCTCTATGGACGAGGATCAAGGCAGACCGGGACCTGTGGCCCTCCAATTCGGCCACCTGGACGCCCCCCCAGGACGTCCGCAAGCCATCCCTGTGCCCGCCGCGCGAATCCTCACCTGCAATCAGAATCCGGATGCTTCCGGCCTCTTCCGCCACGGCGGAAGGCCTGGGATTCCTGCATCCCGACCCGCCCTCGTTCAATCAACGACACCTCGCCTTAGGAGAACACCATGAAAACGTACCAGGGAAGTGAGATCCGCAACGTAGCTGTAATGGGGCATGCGCACAGTGGGAAAACCACGTTGATTTCCGCTCTGCTGCATGCCGCGAAGATGACCCCAACCCAGGGCCGCGTAGCCGACGGAACGGCCGTCACCGCCTACGACGAAGAGGAGATCGCGCGCGGATCGACGATGCAGAATGCGGCCGCCTTTGCCGAGTGGCAGGGAGTGAAGATCAACTTCGTCGACACCCCCGGCTTTCACATGTTCACCCACGAAGCCCG
>Ga0181520_10008759_pt1 | contig 14241 bp, 13 predicted proteins | sample PEATcosm2014_Bin_29_FD_132451 | JGI IMG/M metagenome (GOLD analysis project Ga0181520, IMG submission 132451) | Peatland microbial communities from MTU Mesocosm Facility, Houghton, MI, USA - PEATcosm2014_Bin02_30_metaG | ecosystem: Environmental > Terrestrial > Soil > Wetlands > Peat | place... | reverse complement strand
GCTCGCCACCTGCACGCTGCGATTGTGCGCAACCTCTGCCATGCGCTGGTAATTCTGGCGCAGCGTTTCGCGATCCGCCCTTACCTGGTTGTAGCTTTCGGTCTTGAGAAGCATGCGCGTGTATGATCCGGCCAGGCCCACAATCGTAAACGCTCCCACGATTGCCGCAGCCACAAATCCGTACACATACTTCAGCGGAAGCGGAATCTTCCGTAATTCGCCGTCCTCATCGCGCGCAACAAAAAGTATGTAATATCGCCTGCGTAGCATTTTTGCCTGCAATCCCCGGCGATCCGCCAGTCCTCAGGATTCCAGATCGGGGGAAGTCGATCAGTTGTGGGCCTTTACAACCCGCACAAGAACCTTCGCGCTCCACTGGAGCAGTTACGAGAACGTAACTAAAGCGTAGCAGACCGCCTTTCCCGGGGTCAATAAAAACCGGGCCGAATGATTACGTTAGGCACCCCGGGCGCCCTAAAGGCTTTGTAACGATCCTCCCCGTGCCTTCTGGTTGAACCAAAAGCTACTTACGCGCTGAAATCCGCGGCTCGCGCCGGCCCCTCACAGTACTATCGGCCGCCCATCAGTCCGGTTGAACGCACCCCTGGAATGTGTCTCGGATTCCGGGCTCCAGCTCCGACTTATTGCGCCGTATCTTATTCTCATAGGATGCCGCGCACGCCGAAAGAATCGAGCTCCTCCAGGAAGGGCGACATGAGGGGCGAGCTGGGCCTCCTCTACAAGATTCGCCTCCGCGCCTCCCAAACCCCGGCTCCCGAGCTGCGTCTGGGCATCGGCGACGACTGTGCCATCCTTCGTCCCGGCCCCGGCGAAGAGTTCGCCGTTACTACCGATCTCTCGATCGACGGCCGCCACTTCCGCCTGGACTGGCACCCTGCAGAGTCCGTCGGCCACCGCGCCCTGGCTCGCGGACTCAGCGACCTGGCCGCCATGGGCGCACGTCCCGTGGCTGCGTTTCTGTCTCTGGCCCTGCCTCGCGACCTCGTTCAAAAGCCAAGAGTGCGGAGCGGGCGGAATGCGAAGATCTCATCGTCCGCTCAGAGCCCATGGATCGACCGTTTTCTTGACGGCTTTCTCGCCCTTGCGGATGCCAATCATGTTCCGCTTGCCGGCGGCGATCTTGCCGAGTCCACCCTCGCTGTCGCCGATGTCGTCCTTACCGGCGCGGTCGCGCAGGGAGAAGCTCTACTGCGCTCCGGAGCTAGCGCCGGTGACCTCATCTACGTCACGGGCACCCTTGGCGCTGCCGCCGTTGGCCTTCAACACCTCAACAAACTCGCGGCCGCCCTCAAACGCACGCGCCCGCGCGCAAAGCCATCAACGCGTCCAAGCATTCCGTCGCGCTCTGTGGCGCTCCTTTCGCCACACCTTTACCCCACTCCTCGTGTCGCGCAGGGACTCTGGCTCGCGCGCAACGCCGTGGCCAGCGCCGCGATCGACTTGAGCGACGGCCTCTCCACCGATCTCGCTCACCTCTGCGCCGAGTCCGGCGTCGCCGCCGAGCTTGACGCCGCCGCTTTGCCGTTTGCTCCCGGAGCAACCGCTGCCCAGGCCCTTAACGGCGGCGAGGACTATGAGCTGCTCTTCATCGCACCGCCCGCGGCCCGCGTACCTAGCTCCATTGAAAGCGTTGCCGTCACCCAGATCGGCCGCATCGTGGCGTCGAAACGCTCCAGCCCACCCATCACTCTCATTACACCCAAAGGCGCAGTCTCCCTCACTCCCCAAGGGTGGCAGCACTTCTCTTAAACCCGATTGCTCCAAGATTTAGCTTCGCCTGTTCCGCTCCTGGAAGTTTATCGATGCGATCGGAAGAGATTTCGGTTGGAGGAGACACACGCGGAGGGGGCCGCGAACCGTCGGAAACTCACTGGTCTGCCAGTCCTCGCTTAGGCGCGGTGGAGCAACACACAAATTCTGCGCTGCTCCTTATGATGCCATACCCATTTAATTGATGCGCACAAACTCTACACGGCGATTATTGGCCTTGCCGTCAGGTGTTGAGTTGTCGGCAATTGGCTTGGTATCGCCAAAGCCCTTGGTGGTGAGCCGCGAGGCGTCAATTCCCATCTGCACCAACTGCGCCTTGACCGCGTCGGCGCGCTGCTGCGAAAGCGTGACATTGTGCGCGGCCGTTCCCGAGTTGTCCGTGTGCCCGTCGATCTCAAACTTGAGGCCCGGATTCTGCGTTAGGATGCGTTTGATCTGATTGAGCGTGCCCATGCTTGCTGGGGTGATGGTGGCCTTGTCCACGTCAAAGTTGATGCCGTGGGTAACAATTTTGGCATCGGTAAATGTCTGCCCAATCATGTTCATGCCGCCGCCACTTGCAATGCGAACATTGGTGAAGACCAGGGGCGCATCCTGACTGCCAATGCCGCCAACCTGGAGCGAAACGGGAACAGTATGCATATCGGGAATGACAAGAACGCGATACTGATCGACGTACACCTTCATTTGCGTTTTGTTGACGGCAACGGCGATGTGATGCCATTGGTTCGTAAACGAGTCGCCCTTTATGGCTGAAGGGAGGTTTGCGCTCAGACTGTAGTCGTCCGCCCCCTTCCAATCCACGTCGTTCGCAGTAATGTTGAGTATGGCTTCATCGCCACTACCGGTCTCAAAAAAGATGTTCAGTCCGTAGGCGTTGGGGACCATGAGCATGTCAAGTTCGACGGTGAATTGATCGCCGAGATAGCTCTTGTTCGTGACGCGTGGGCTCACCCTCACATAATTCCCGTCGGTGAGCAGGAACGACGGAAAACCTTTGGTGGTGTTCATGACACCCTGACCGCTCACAAGGTTCCAGCGGTCGGGGAACTCGCCTTCCTGCGTGGTTGAAAAATCGTCTGCAAAGAGGATCGTATCTCCGGGCGTGAAGTCATAATTCTGATAAGCCGTGATTGCGGTTGAGTCGGCAGCTGGCGCGGCCGATGGCGTCGCGCCCGAGCCGGGAGCAGCGGGGCCAGCCTGATTCGCTGATGCATCAAGCGCAGCACCTGGAGGCGGCGCAGCTGCAGCGGTGGTTGGCGAGCCGCCTTGAGTAAAGTGGGTCATCTGCCCTTGTTCACTGTTGACCTGCTTGACCAGCGCGCTCACCGCTGCGTGAAAAGCCTTGCCCATTGCGGAGTTGTCAAAGTCCGCGCCGCCGCTGTTGATGCTTCCCAGGCCAGTGCTTACATCGCTGCCGACCTTGCTCTGCGAGGCGTTTCCGGTCTGGCTGATGGAGCCAATTTTCTGGCCATTCGACGTGTTGTAAAGGTCGGCTTGAAGGATGACGGTGGCTTTAGTGGTTTGCTTGCTGCCGCCGAGGCTTATGCCGCCAAAAGAAGGCAGACTGGTGGAACTGGACGACTGTTGGGAGTCCGCCTCAATGATGGTGCCGATCAGCACCACATCCACACCCTGTGCGCGGCCAATGGCAATCGCTTTGCCAGGATCCAAGCCGTTCGGGCTCAACCCGGCATCGAGCGTGAGAACCACACCCATCAACTTGGTTGACTGAACCATCTGAGTTTGTACTGCATGAGACACAGAGTCGGCGACATCTCCCGAGTTGGAGCCGGTGTTGTCAGCGAATGGCAATATTCCCACTTTCAATTGGCCGCCCTGCGCGCTCATCCTGAGGGGCAGCAGCAGCGTGAGCACCGCGAACAATGCGGCAATCAAGGTTAGAGTAGTGGGCGTTGGTTGTTGCCTGCGAATGCATCCTTGTTGATTCGTCACAGTCGTCGACTCCGAAGAAGGGGTGAAAGTCTAACTCAAGTTAGTTTGGGATCCCGGGGAATTGGGAAATTATATACCCAGCCTGCAAGCGCCAGGAAAAAGGGTAAGTTGTGGGTCAGTTCGGTTGCCCACTGCTCCCTGTCTTTTTCCGTGCCGCCGCGCGCCAATCTGGCGCCCTGCCAAACGGAGGGGCGCCAAGGCAATCGACAAAGGGTCGCAACCTCGGGCTGGGCATGGGAATCTGAATAGTATGAAGAAAATCGGCTTCCTCTCATTCGGTCATTGGACACCTTCACCGCAGTCGGAAACGCGCTCGGCGGCTGACGCGCTCCTGCAATCCATCGATCTGGCCGTGGAGGCTGAGCGCCTTGGAATGGACGGAGCCTACTTCCGCGTTCATCATTTCGCGCGGCAGTTGGCATCGCCGTTTCCACTGCTTGCTGCGGTCGGCGCCAAAACGCGAAAGATTGAAATCGGCACCGCGGTCATCGACATGCGGTATGAGAATCCTCATTACATGGCGGAGGACGCTGGGGCTGCGGATCTCATCGCCGGTGGCCGGCTGCAGTTGGGAATCAGCCGCGGTTCTCCCGAGCAGGTCATCGATGGCTGGCGCTATTTTGGGCACCGCCCGATTGAAGGCGAAGACGATGCGGCTATGGCCCGGCGGCACACCGAAGAATTTCTCATGCTGCTCGGCGGCAAAGGCTTCGCCAAGCCCAACCCACGTCCGATGTTTCCCAATCCGCCTGGGCTTCTGCGTCTTGAGCCGAACTCCGATGGATTGCGCGATCGCATCTGGTGGGGGTCTGCCTCCAACGCGACGGCCGAGTGGGCCGCGAAGCTGGGAATGAACATGCAGACCTCTACTCTTAAATTCGACGAGACCGGCGAGCCTCTCCACATCCAGCAGGCAGCGCAGATTCGCGCCTTCCGCGCAGCCTGGAAAGGGGCTGGCCGCGCCCGCACTCCGCGCGTCTCTGTCAGTCGCAGTATCTTCGCGCTGATTGATGATCGCGATCGCGCTTATTTCGGGCGCGACCGTCAGGAAATAGACTCGATCGGCTTTCTTGACGAAAACACGCGGGCCATCTTCGGCCGCAGTTATGCCGCTGAGCCGGATGTTCTGATTGAACAGCTCAGGAGGGACACGGCGATTGCGGAGGCAGACACGCTCTTGCTGACCGTTCCAAATCAACTGGGCGTTGCCTACAATGTGCATGTCATGCAGGCGATTCTGACTTCGGTAGCTCCGGCCCTCAATTGGCGCTAGTTGCCTGGCGCTCAAAAAAAGGCATGAGCGACGCGCAGACGATATACCCCTGCGTTCTCCTTGTGTTCTCAACTTGTAACGGAATGTCTTTTGTAGGACCACCCTCTCACGGGAGACTCCGCATGGTCTGCTGCTTCTGAGCAGAAGTGCTCAGCTTGTGCGATCACGGGGAAAGATAATCGCTGTGGACATGCTGGAAAGCAAACAGCCGAGAGATTTGTAAGAGCGGTCGCGTTGACGGTTACAACTCGCTCGCCTGCCTTTGGCGCCGGTCAAGGCAATCGTTCTCGTCCTGAACAAAGCACCACCCGTGCTAGAAGGAGACGAAATTGAAGATTCTCGTTACAGGCGGTACTGGCCATGTTGGCTCAGAAGTAGTGAAGGAACTTCAGAAGCGTAAAGCGGATGTTCGCATTCTCGTTCGCAAGGAGGAAACGACTCCTCCGCAAGGGGTTCAGGTTATGGTGGGCGACTTGCTTGATCCAGTCTCTATGGAGAAGGCGCTTCATGGCGTGGACAAGCTCTACCTGCTGAACGCCGTCACTCCCGATGAATTGACGCAAGGCCTCATTGCCTACGATCTAGCCAGGAAGTTGAAGCTGAAGCACATCGTTTATCACTCGGTCTTTCGAGTCGAGCACTTCAAGGATGTCCCGCATTTCGCCTCGAAACTGGCTATCGAAAGCGCCTTGCGAGAGTTTGATGTCCCATTCACGGTCATTCGTCCCAATTATTTCTTTCAGAATGATGCATCGCTGAAAGATCCCCTGACGAAGGCGGGAATCTACCCGGTGCCCCTCGGTACGGTGGGCATCTCAGCGGTAGACGTCAGAGATATCGCTGAGGCCGCGGCGATTGCTCTCACATCCGAAGGCCACCTTGGAAAAACTTACAACCTCAATGGTCCAGAGGTACTAAGTGGTCCTAAAGTGGCGTCCATCTGGAGCGGGTTGCTTGGCAAGGAAATTCGCTACCCTGGCGACAATATGGACGCCTTTGAAGAGCAGATGCGAAAGCAGGCCCCGTCCTGGTCAGCGTTCGACATCCGCATGATGTTTCAGGGATATCTGAAACGTGGTTTCGTAGCGGAACCTGGAGATCTCGAGACGTTGACCGAATTGCTTGGGCATTCGCCTCGCCGATATGAAGACTTCGCCCGGCAGACCACGCTCGCGTGGCAGCAGAGCGAGGAGCTCGCACTGGCTTCTTAGCTCTAACCTGGCTATGAACACGGTGAGCCGTCGTTTCACTCTTGCAAGCTTTCGATGCTGAGGCGACGATGTTTGTCACCGCGGCGTTGCGGGCTTCATTCAAATTCAGTTGCGGGTGCCCCATGTCCCGATTCTGGGACATGGGATAGCACGAACCCAACCATTCGCGGTGTCATCCCGTCATTGGTCCTTACCTCCGTGACCGGACACGAAGCCGGTCGAAAGCTGTCAAGCCCCCAAGCCTCGCCGCTCGCCCCGCAACCATCTGAAAAGATTCGCCAAAAAATTTCCCAAGTTTGCCGGTTAATTCGGAGATTTCTCCATACTTGTACTCAGTGGCAATGGTGACGACGATAGGGCGGCGCGGCGATGGCGACCCGGTTCGGGTAACCGGGTCCCTCGCGCCGCCCACTTTTTGGGGCATTTAAGCCACGGAAGACCCTGCCGGCACCACCGTTTGGGCCGAATCGAACCGGTTTGAACGTCGTTTGGGCCGAACCGCACTGGCGAGAATGTTAACCAAAAAGTGCAATTTCGGGCCGAAAATGGCCCTAGCCTCTTTGAATAGACTACTTTAGGGAGTCAATTTCAATGGAATCCAATGAGTTAGCGGAAATGGTGAAAGGTACAAGTGACTGAAATCAAACCTCTTAACCTCGAAAAAAGGGAAGGGGGGCAGGGTGCTAAGAGCTAAACAGCCGCCCTCAGCCAGCGGCGCGCACAATCGCCTCCGCAACCTCGCCCGGAGTGAGCGTGTCGACATGGAGGGAGACATGCGCCATGCGGTAGAGCGGCAGGCGGCGCCTGTAGCGGCTGGCCAGGTTGGCCCGATCGGCAAGAACAGGCCGCAAAAGCTCCGAGCCGCGGCAGCGCTCGAGCGCCGTCTCGAGCTCGACCTCAAGGTGAACCATCAGAGTCTCGGCCGCGCTCAGCAGCAGCTCGCGAGTCGCCGCATCCTCGATGGCTCCGCCTCCGAGAGCGAGCACGAGTCCATCGCCACGTGCCAGGTTCGCAATCGCTTTCCGCTCTCGCCTGCGGAACTCCGTCTCGCCCTCGCGTTTGAAAATTTCGGGAATCGTTGTTCCGGCCTCGGCCGCGATTACATCGTCCGCGTCAACAAAGCTCCAGCCCAGCCGCTCGGCTACCAGCGGACCGACCGTCGTCTTTCCCGAACCCATGAATCCGGTCAGGACGATGCGGCGCGGCCCGATGGGTCGCGGCTCGACGTTCCGCGCATCTTTCTCAGGCGATTTCATTCGTTCAAGTATAAAGACCGCGATTAGTGGTTAGTGATTCGCGGTTAGTGATTCGTGGTGAGCGAACAGCAATGAAGGCACTTCTCCCTGCTCCCTTTTCCTTGTCACTTCTTCACTTATTCACTTGTTCAGTTCTTCACTTATTCACTTCTTCACTCGTTCACTTGTTCCCTTGGTTCCTGCTATCCAAACACCATCACCATCGCGCCCGCTGTAATCAGTATTCCTCCGATCAACGCCGCGGCATTCAGCTTTTCTCCCAGCAGCAGCCACGCAAACACCATCACCAGCGGCACGCTCAACTTGTCCAGCGGCGCCACGCGCGAAGCGGGCCCAAGTTGCAGCGCGCGGAAGTAACACAGCCACGACAGTCCTGTCGCCAGCCCCGACAGCGCGAGGAACAGCATCGTTCGCCGGTCGAGCGACCGGATTTCTCCGTGCTTGCCCAGTGCCAGCACGATGCCCCACGCAAACACCAGGACCACGCTGGTGCGCAGCGCAGTGGCCAGGTTCGAGTCAACGTGCGCCACGCCAACTTTGGCCAGCAGCGCGGTGGCCGCGGCAAATGCAGCCGAAAGCAGCGCCCAACCAATCCAGCTTCCCATCCAATTCGTCGTCCAGCTCATGGACCTCAGCATACCCGTTCGGCGCCGCTGCCCGCTTGGCCGGCGCCATCATCTCGCGCGATAGAATGGCCTCATGCGTCCGTCCGCATTCCTGCCCGTCGCTGCTCTCTCGGCCGCGTTTTCCCTGCTCTGCCTGAGCGGATGCGGCTATCACACGCTGGGCGCAGCCACGCATCTCCCTCCCGACATCAAAACGCTTGCTGTGCCCGTCTTTGCTACGCGGACTGAGGCGAGCGGCACCGAACAGGCCTTGACGGAGGCCGTGATCCGCGAGTTCGCCACGCGCACCCGCTTCCGCGTGACCCCGGGCACCGGCGACGACGCCGACGCGGTGCTGCATGGCACGATCCTGAAACAGACCACAACGCCGCTGACCTACAACGCCGCCACGCAGCAGTCGTCGAGTTTTGTCATCACCATCGTGGCGTCTGTCACGCTCACCGCGCATGACGGCAGAATTCTCTACCAGAACACCAACTATGTCTTCCGCGAGCAGTATCAATCCTCCACCAACCTGCCCACATTTATCCAGGAAGACCCGGCTGCGATTCAGCGGCTCTCCAGCGAGTTGGCGCGCCAGCTTGTGGCCGACGTCCTCGAAGGATTCTGAGTGGCATCTTCCAACCCGCTCATCTTTGGATTCCGGACGTGATTTCCGCGCTGGTAACAGGCTGCAAAGGCCTGTATTCTGTAGCCGCATGACGGATGCGGCGTGCAAGCGCGCGGAAATGGAGCGTGAGCTTTGAGCGGCTTACGCTGGGGTGCGGGATTCAGCTCCGTGGCCCGATTTATCGCGGAGATTGAAAGTGCCGAGGCGGGCACGGGTAAGCTGCGGCCCGGCTACGTGCTGGCCGGTGACGAAATCTTTCTCCTCGACCGGTGCCGAGCCGCCGTGCTCAAAGCTTTCGTCCCGCCCGACCTCCGCGACTTCTGCCTTTCCGATTTCGATCTGACCTCAACTTCCATCTTTGAAGTACTGGACCGCGCGCAAACGCCGTCTTTGATGGCGCCTTTCCAGGTGATCTTCGTTCGCAACGTGCGCCAGCTCTTTACGCGGGGCGCCAAGAAGGATGAGTTTGCCGCGCTCGATCGATACTTCAAATCCCCGAACCCGCAAGCGATGCTGCTGTTCATTGCGGACTTTTTGCGCATTCCCGCGGACACGCGCCGCATGGAGCTCGACGACAAGAATCGATTTGAACGACTGACCGAGACGCTGGGCGCGCATTGCGGCATGGTGGAGCTGGCCCGGGTGAGCGAGGAAGACGCGATGCGATGGGCGACGGCCAAAGCGCAGGAGAGCGGCGGACTTCGCCTGGAAGCCGATGCCGCGAGAGAACTGGTGGACGCGCTGGGCGCGGACATGATGCTGGTGTCGTCGGAACTGGAGAAGCTGCTGCTCTACACCTCGGGGCGCGGGCGAATTACCCTGGGCGACGTGGAAACCATGGTGCTGAGCGCAAAGCAGCGCACGCTCTACGAGCTGACCGACGCCATCAGCGCCCGCGACCGCGTGCGCGCTCTGGCATTGCTCGAAGGCCTGCTTAACAGCTCCGACGCCGGCGAGGACGCGGCGATCGGACATCTCTACATGCTGGCACGGACCTTCCGCCAGATGCTGGTGATTCTGGAAAAGAACGTGCGCGACTCGCGCGCCATTTGGCAGGCGCTGTGGCAAGGCTTTCGCATGCCGCCGTTCGCCGCTGACGACCTTATCCGCCAGGCGCGCCGTTACAAGAGTCGGCGCGAGCTTACCCGCGCGCTTCGCCTTGTGGCCCGCGCCGATCTCGAGCTGCGTTCCTCGCCGCCCGACAAACGGCTGGTGCTGGAACGGCTTGTCTACGAGCTTGCTTCCGAGCCAAAGCCCTCCGCGGCGGTGTGGGCGACGGCGCAGCTATCCTTCGAGAGCTGATACCGACTGGGGTTCGTTCCGACGACAATTTGCTTGAAGAGTTGTGCCTAATGCACACCGTGCTGGCTCAGCCAGGGGCCATACTCCTTGTCTTCATGCAGAATGTGCTTGGTTAGCCAGTCGCCGAGAAAGCGCAACAGATCAACGCTGATCGTTGCGTCGCCACGATCGTAGCGCGCCATGAAATCTTTCACCTGCCGGGTGAGATCGTTGTGGTGTGCGCGATGGGCTGCAAGCCCCGGAAATCGCGTTGTCTCCATCGCCCGTTCCTCGAAATTAAAGTGCTCTTCCGTGTACTTCACCAGTTTCTTCAGCAGTGGGGCCGTGACGCCCTGCGCCTGACCTTTCATCATTGCGGCGTGAAGTTCGTTAACGATCTCAAAGAGACCCGAGTGCTGTCGATCGATGGTCTTCACGCCCACCGAGTAACTGCCATTCCAAGTCAACAGGGCCATGGAAATCCTCCCGCCGGCATGTGCCAGCCTGAAGATTATCGGCAGGAAATCAACCAACCTGAGGCGAATCCGCAATCCTGGCTGATCGCGTTCCTGACTGCCGGATATGGCGGCCCTCAGCACCAATCAGCAAATGCCGCGCTCGCGGAGCCACGGACCGTACTCCTGATCGACTCGTTCGATGTGCTCCAGAAACCCATCGTGCAGTTGGCACAACAGCGGACGCAGATGAATCGCCTCGCCGTATTGCAGCCGGTGCGCCGCCTGCAGGATCTCAGCCAGCATTCGGTGGTGCTCCGCGCGATGCTCATCCAGGCCAGCAAAACCGGTCTGCGCCATCAACTGTTCCTCGCTCCAGAAGTGCATGCGCGTGAATTCGATGAACTGGTCGAGCAGTTCGCAAATCCTTTCGCGGCCGGAGCCGCGCACCAGCGCGAGACGGAGATCGTTGATGGCGTCCATGAGGACGCCGTGCTGATCGTCCATGGCGCGAACGCCGACCGAGCAGGTGTGGTTCCAGGTGAGAAGAGCCAAATGAGCCTCCACGAATGACCAAAGGAGGTATCGGCAAAGAACACCGCGCCATGACCACCGAAAACGTCTGATCAGTGACCAAGGTTTTGCGCGCCGCCGCGGGTCAGTGCCCAGGAGCACAATGGATGTACCGTAGATGCTCACTCTCGCCAACCTGATTGCCGCGCTGCTCACGCTGGCAGCATATTTGGCAGTAGCGTTCTTTGCCCAGGCCATTGGCGCCCGCGTGCGTAGCCTCCCAGTCTGGGCGCAGCTCACATGTCCGGCGGTCTTGTGCGTCCCCTATCTGCTGGTCGCGCTTGGCTCGGGGATCTTTCGCGCGCAATGGCTCGCCTTGTACGCCTTGTTGCCTGTCGCCGTAGCAACATTGCTGCGGCAGGCGGCGCGCGCCGACGCCGATCAGCGAGGGAACTGGCGCGATTTCCTGGTTCTGGCCGCGCTGGGTCTGGCTGTCGATCTGCGCTGGTTTGAGGGCGCGTGGCCGGCACATCTGGCAATCTTCAACAAGATTCTTCTTCTCGACGCCGGAATCTACGGCTTCGCCCTCATCCGCCAGCTCAATGGAACCGGCTTCGACCTGCGGCTGCGGCTGAGTGATCTTGGAATCGGATTGCGCGAGGCCGCCATCTACACGCCAATCGCTCTGGCGCTTGGTCTGGCCCTCGGCTTCCTGCACATCCACAGGGTCTGGCCGGGACTCTGGGCCATCGCCGGCGCCTGGTTCTTCACTTTCCTCTTTGTTGTGGTTCCCGAGGAGCTGTTTTTTCGCGGCTGGCTGCAGAATCTGCTTGAAAAACGAATTGGCCGATACGGCGCGCTGTTCGCTACTGCCTGCCTATTCGGCCTGGCTCACTTCAACAAGCGCACCACGAGCTTCAACTGGCGCTACGTACTGCTGGCTACGCTCGCCGGCATCTTCTACGGCCGCGCATGGCGTGCACAACGCCGAGTCGGGGCATCGGCGGTTACTCACGCTACGGTCGACGCCATCTGGTCGCTATGGCTGCGATAGCACATGCATGTGAGGCGCATGCTTGTGCGAGCGATAGGTCAGGTAACCCAATCCGACGCGCATGTTGTGAACGACGGGCCCGGGAATAGTGATGGCCACAGTGATTCCCAGGATGGCATGCGCCATCATGAGGGGATATAGGTTGCGGTAGCGAAGAAAGAGCAGGCAAGACGCAAAGCCCCAGAGCAACGTCGCCGGCATGAGGAAAGGATTGGGCACATGCGCCGCCGAGAACAGCACCGCCGCTGCCATCGCCGGCTGCCAATCGCCGGAAATCACGCGCTCCAACCGTAAAAGAAAGAAGCCCTGGAGCAGGAATTGTTGGACGCCGGTCCAGACGGCATACGCGATGTAGGTCCCGACAAAAGCGAAGGGCCCATCTGGCAGCAGAAGCGTGTGCTTCCACGCTGCAATCGCGATCGCGACACCGGCCAGCGCCAGCGCAGCGCCTACGATCCACAATGACCGGCGGAAGTTCGCTGCGCGCAGCCCGAGCGCAGGCCATCCATCGAAAGACTTGAATAGGATGAAGACCACACAGGCGGCGGCCACCAGCCAGAGCAATCGCTGCCACGGGCGCGGGGTCCACTCGACAGCCAGGATCAGCGCATAGACGACGCCGATCTCCATCCAGTCGCGCCGCTTCGTTGGCGCGGGAACGGATTCCTGCTGCGCTTGTGGCGGCTCTGCGGGCCCATCCATGACCCCGATGCTAACGCATCTTCACGAAACTATTCCAGGATGACCGGCGGCTCGAGCCCGCGGGTGGTGAGCGTGATCGCGCCGACTAGAATCAGCGCGCCACCGAGCCAGGCATAGGGACCCATCTTCTCACCCAGCAGCTCAACGCCCAGAATCGATCCCAACGCCGGCTCGATGTTGAGGAAGACACCCGCGCGCGAGGCCGGCACGTGATGGATGCCCCAGTTCCATAGCAGCGTGGTCGTCGCCGTGCACAGGAGCCCACTGATCCCGAGCGCCACCCACGCCGTCATGCTCACGTGAGCGAATGGCATCGGCTCCACATTCGCGTGGATCATGAAAGCGAACACTCGCGAACAAGCCATCCAGATCACCATCATGGCTGTTCCGGAATAGATGGTGTACGCGGTCACCACCGGAGGACTGTGCGTCTGCATCAGTTTCTTGCTGAGCAGAATCCAGGCCAGCGCCGAAAGGAGAGAGATAATCACCAGCAGGTCGCCGGCAAGCGTTGGCGTTTCGCGGCCAGTGGTGGCGTGGTTGCCGCCCAAAACCACCATCGCCGCGCCCGCGGTAGAGCCGCACAATGCTAGCCAACTCAGCCAATCCAGATGCTCGCCGGCAAACAGTACGGCCGTGACCGCAAGAAACACCGGCATCGCGCCAACCATCAGCGAAGCGTGACTGACCGTGGTAAGCGCCAGGCCATGAAACTGGAGCATGAACTGGATAGGAATGCCGAAGAGCGCAGCCAGCAGGAGCGTTTTCATTTCACTCGCAGTGAGGCGCACGCGTTGCGTAATCATGACTGGCGCCATGCCCAAACAGGCAAACAGAAAGCGGTAGAGCACCATGTGCTCCACATTCATCTCATCCAGCGCGAGCCTTCCCCAATAGAACCCTGTGCCCCAAAGAGTTCCCGCCAGGGCACACGCGCCGTATCCCAGAAATCTGAAGCTGCCGCCGTTTGTTCCCGCGGTGAAGCTTCGTCGGGCCGTAGTGCGCTCTGCCATCACTCATTTACTGTCGCACATGGCGCGGAGTAGAAACATTAGAGCCTTGCGGACTTTCGCCGTCAACCCCGCATCGGCGAGAATACTCATCGATGGTGATCGGGCTCGGAAACGTGCGGCTAGGTCGTTGGCGCGGTCCTTTATTCGCACGCGCCGCGTTGACATTTGCGCTGGCGGCCGCGTCCGCACTGATCCGATCCCCCGCCCAGCAACAGATTCCACCCGCACCGACGCCAAACTCAACCGCTCCGGAGCAGCCCGTAACCGCGCCCGAGCCTCACGCTTCGCCCGTGGTCAAAGAGCGATTCCTCATCGGCCGCTTCCCCGAAAAGCCCTCTCTGCCGCCCACGTTCAGCCTTCCCATTGAGCCTCTGGGCTTCACTGCGCCCAGCCCCGGCTATATGGGCGCGCGGAATTCGATGGCCTCGCTCGATTTCCTCGACGAGAACCGGCTGCTCTTCACCTTCCGGGTGCCCGGCTTGCTGCATCGCGATGTGGAT
>Ga0181520_10008758_pt1 | contig 14242 bp, 13 predicted proteins | sample PEATcosm2014_Bin_29_FD_132451 | JGI IMG/M metagenome (GOLD analysis project Ga0181520, IMG submission 132451) | Peatland microbial communities from MTU Mesocosm Facility, Houghton, MI, USA - PEATcosm2014_Bin02_30_metaG | ecosystem: Environmental > Terrestrial > Soil > Wetlands > Peat | place... | reverse complement strand
GCCTGCCCTGTTCAAGGCCAATCACGGCAAATCAAGGTGAATCAAACCCAATCAAGGTTCCACAAGGTCAAAAAAATGAGCCCCCCCCCCCGGCAAATTAGACGGATTGGGGCTGGAGCAAAAGCGCCAGAGGGCTGGACGCACTGCTCCATGACGCTGGCGCGAATGACGGCAGCGGTGTGAGCGCGAAGCGTCCTGGAGTGCGGCGGCCCTTCGCCGCTTTGGCCGGACGCACGCGACCCCAGCTTGTAGCGTCGAGGCTGCGCCTCGATCTTTTCCCTGTTTACCTGGCGATTTATCCGACTAAATCCCAGTAAATCCGACTAAAAAAAATCCAAAAAATGACCCCTAATATCAAAACCGACAGTTCGTAAAACCTGTCGTAGCCGCCGTCAGGAAGCATCCCATTGGATGCGCTGCCCCCCTCAACACCGGGAGCCGGTTGGAATAGATCAAATCCCGCAAGGACGGCCCAACGAGACGCACTTTTCAGTCATCCCGGTGGGACCCGATGTCCTTTTCCGTCGGCTCCCGCGTTGAAATGCCGGGCTGTTTTTGCGGCACCAGCGCATTGCCCTAAATTGAGATGGCCCTGCCCTTTCTCGCTTGCCACTGCTGCCGGGCGGGATAAGCTTTCAGAACTGGTCAACCATCAACCCATCACACCATGTCATTCACTGCTGCTCAAATTGCGGAACAACTCAAGGGCGAAGTCATCGGTGACAGCTCGGTCCAGCTCACCGGCTTCGCACCCGCCGATTGCGCCCGGGCCGGCGACCTGACGTTTGCCGAAAAGGAAACCCACTTCGCCGCCGCCGAACAAAGCGAGGCCGCCGCCATCCTCGTACCGGCCGCCTTCGCGTCGTCGAAAAAAGTGCTCATTCGCGTGCGGGACGCCCGGGTGGCCATGGCCCGGGTGCTGCCGCTCTTTTTCCCGCCGGATCAAACACCCTCCGGCATTCATCCCAGCGCAATCATTGATGCTTCGGCGCAAATTGATCCCACGGCGCACATCGGGCCGAACTGCGTGGTGGGCGCACGCGTGCGGCTCGGCGCGCGTTCAGTGCTTATGGGCGGCAACCATATCAGCAAGGACTGTCAGATCGGCGATGACGTATGCCTGTTCCCGAATGTCGTCATCTATGCGCGCACACAGATCGGTCATCGCGTGAGCATCCATGCCGGCACGGTCATCGGCTCGGACGGCTACGGTTATGTGTTCGACGAGGGCCGCCATCGCAAGGTGCTGCAGATGGGCAACGTCGTCATCGGCGACGACGTGGAGATCGGCGCCAACGCGGCCATTGACCGCGGCGCGCTGGGTTCCACGGTCATCGGCCAGGGCACCAAAATTGACAATCTCGTGCATATCGCGCACAACGTCGTCATTGGCCGGCACTGCCTCATCATGGGCCAGGCGGGTTTTGCCGGCAGCACGCATTTGGGTGACTATGTGGTGATTGCTTCGCAGTCGGGCATTTCGGGACATTTGAAACTCGGCAATCAGGCCATGGTCGGAGCCAAGTCCGGCGTGATGCGCGACATTCCCGACGGCGGGCGGGTCCTGGGCATCCCGGCCGCGCCGGACAAACAGGCCAAGCGGCAGATCATTGCAGTACAGCAATTGCCGGACATGATCCACCGCCTGCGCGAACTCGAAAAGCAGGTGGAAGAACTTCGCGCAAAGCTGGGAACATAATTGTAGCGTCAGGCATCCCTGCCTGACGTAAAGGGCGGCATCTGTGCCGCCCGGAAAGGCGTGGATGTTTTTTTACGCGCTGGAAGATTCCAAAGCGCCTTCGTTAATATATGGTTTTTTTAGCCGGGCTGGGAAGCCCTGCTCCACAGCGGCCAAGCTGCCCGCCGCCACGGTGCGGGACTCCCGATGCGCCCGCGGATTGTCGGCGGGATTAGACTTGAACACGCCTGCTTTTTCGTTAATGTAGCTGGGTTATGTTCGCTGCAAGCGATCCTTTGACCCAGGCCAACGCTGCGATGACCGAGTTGATGGTGCTCACCACACCCACCTCACCCAAGCGTCGTGGAACTTTGCTCATCGTGGACGACGAAGAAGGCCCGCGCCTGTCGCTGCGGGTGATTTTCAAGGACAATTTTGATCTGCTGATGGCCGAGGATGGCCCGACGGCCATTGAACTGGCGCAGAAAAACCTGATTGACGTGGCGATTTTGGACATTCGCATGGCGGGCATGTCGGGCATTGAAGTTCTGGAGCGGCTGCGATTTGTGCAACCCGACATCGAGGCGGTCATGATCACGGCGTTTGAGACGACGGATACCATGCGCCAGGCGTTGCGGCTGCGCGCGGCTGACTATATCAACAAACCCTTCGATATTGCCACCATCCGGACCGCGGTGGGGGCCGCCATGCAGCGCCGCATGCTGGAGGGGGAAATCCACAGCAGCGCGGAAAAAGTTCACGAACTGCTGGGCGAACTGCAAAACCAGAAGGTGGAGGAACAGATTGCCAAGACGCGCGGCGACATTTACGCCAGCATCATCCACGACATCAACGGCCCGCTGACCGTCGTGTCCGGCTTCATCCAGTTGCTGAACAAGAAATTGAACCGGTCATCGCGCCTGGAGGTGGAGGACCTGGAATTCATCCGCGAACGGCTGGGCATCATCGAGCGCCAGATCAGCAACTGCATTGAGATTTCGCGGCGCTATCTCGGTTTTCTCCGGCATCAGGCCGATGATTCCCAGCCCACCGGCGTGTGCCAGTTGATGAGCGACCTGGAGCAACTGGTGCGCGTGCATCCGGGCATTCAGGAAAATGAATACCAGGCCACGCCGCCCGCCACGGACATCTGCGTGAAGATCAACGGCACGGATGTCATTCAGATTTTGCTCAACCTGGTGGTCAATGCGTTTCAATGCACCCCGCAAACGCATCGCGTTGCCGTCGGCGCGGAAATTTTGCGCGCGCCGCTGAACCTCGCAGCATTCAAGGATGGCCCCAATGACCGCTTCCTGAATGTCGAGAGCATGGCGAACACCCCGCCCGTGGTGAAATTCTGGGTCACCGACAACGGTCCCGGCATCCCGGCGGAAGTGCTCCCGAAAATTTTCCAGCCTTACTTCACCACCAAAGGCCCGCGCCAGGGCACCGGACTGGGACTCAACATCGTCCAGCGGCTGGTCAAGGAAGGCAGCGGCGCATTGCATGTCCACACGCAGTTGGGCGAAGGCTCCACGTTTACCATTTATCTGCCGGGCGCGGATTTTCCGCAGTAAGTCCTGCCGCCGCAGTGCCGACCGCCGCAGCCTTCCACCTTTTGTCTTTAAAAGATGAGCGATCCCATCATTGATTTGCACAGCGACGATTATTTCATGGGCGAAGCCTTGCGGCAGGCGGCCCGGGCCTATGAAAAAGGCGAGGTGCCCGTCGGCGCTGTCGTGGTGCGGGCCGGTCACATCATTGCGCGGGCCGGCAACCAGGTTGAGACGTTAAAGGACGCCACGGCCCATGCGGAAATGCTGGCGCTCACCCAGGCGGAAAGCGCCGTGGGCGACTGGCGGCTGACGGATTGCACGCTGTACGTGACCAAGGAGCCGTGCCCCATGTGCGCCGGCGCGGTCGTCCACACGCGGCTGGCCCGGGTGGTATTTGGCGTGAGCGACCCGAAAGGCGGCGCGGCGGGCGGTGCGCTGAATCTGCTGCAATTTCCCACGCTGAACCACCGTTGCGAAATCACCTCGGGACTGCGGCTGGAGGAATGCCGCGCGCTGCTGCAAAGTTTCTTCGCCGAACAGCGCGCCAGCCGGAAAAACGGCGACGCCGCGCAATAATTTATGGACCGAAAGAATTGCGTGCCATTCCCCCCGTTTCATGGCTTAATTCGATCATGAACATTCAAGTGGCAGTCCTCTGCGACGCGGCGACGGATGACAATGGGAAGCTGAATCTCCTTGGCGCGTTTGATACCATCTATGCGCCGCAGATGCCGGCATTCCATCCGCAATGCGCGGTCGCTTTGCGCGTCACCTTCCAGCCCGGCGACGAGGGCACGCGCAAGCTGGCGCTGAACTTCATCAACGCCGACGGCCACTCCATCCTGCAAGTTCCCGAAATGCCGGTGCCGGTCTCCTTGCCGGATGACGTGCATTTTCTGACGCGCAATTTTATCGTGAACATCCAGCAGTTGAAATTTGACGAGCCCGGGCTGTATTCGGTGGATGTGCGGCTGGACAACGAAACCGTGGCCAGCGTGCCGTTGCTGGTGCGGCAGATGGCGGGCAGCACGCCCACACCGTGAATTTTACCGTGTGGTGAAGGTGACGCTGTAAAAAACAATCTTCCCTTGTCCGTCGCGCCAGGGCTGAACCACCGCATTGGTGTTTTCACGCGCAATCGTTGCCGTAAACTGCGCGCCCAGCGGCGAGAGGCTGAACTCCGGCGGATGCACAAGGTAGAGGTGCTGCGGGTCGCGCGGCAAATCAGGATTCTGCCCGAAGGCAAACTGCCAGAAAGGTTCTTCCAGCGCCGGGCCGCTGGTCAAAAATTCCAGTTGCTCGTTAAATCCCCAGTCAAGGCTGCTGATGGTAACGTCGGAGCGGGTTTTGTTTTCACCGGCGAATTTCTCCAGCGCATTGCTCCACCAGCCGCGTCCGCCGGTTTGGCGAATGAGCTGCTGCGTCCGTCTAACCGCGTTAAAATTGCAGACCACCAGCGCCCCGGCCAGGAGGATGACCAGCGTGCCTGCCGTCCGGTGGAATAAAAATGGTCTCCACCGGGGCTGCCAGACCGCCACGCACGCGCTGGCGATGAGCAGATGCGGAAACGGGTAAACCATTGTCGTATGATGAATCCGCACCGCTCCCGGCAGGACCAACGCGCCCAGGGTCACGAACCCCGCCGACAACAGGATGAACATTTTGGCCGGACGCACCGGGTTTTCCCGGGCGAAAAAAATCAAGTCCGCCAGCAAAACCAGCGCGGCAAAAAGCACGGCGATTCCAAACGGCGTCCAGACCGGCGACGGCGTCAGGTACATTTTATCGAACAGACCGCCCGCGTCCATCAGCCGGTAAAAATACGAGCCGTCGTACATGGCGCGGAGGGTGTTCAATTTTTCCGCGAATTCGCCGGGGTTGTGCGGTGCGTTTGGGGAAAAAACCGCGCGCAAAATCACGCGGAACAGCGCCAGCACCGGCCCGGCTCCGGCCAGAAAACCCAGCAGGGCCGGCAAAATAATTTTGGCCCGGGCGCGGACCTCGGCGGCGATGGATTTTCCGCCGGCACAGAGCGCCGCCAGCGCCGTCCCGGCCAGGATGACGCCGAAATCAATTTTGTTAAAAAAGCCGAGGCCAAAAACAAAACCCGCCGCCAGCGCCCAGCCCGCATGTTGCCGCCGCCACGCCAGCAAGGCCAGAAAAAATCCGCCGAACCGGCATAGCAAACTCGGCAGCAGCGAACCCCAGTCCAGCACACCCAGGAAAAAGAACGCCGGGTCCACCGCCAGCAGCAACCCCGCGAGCAATGCCTCCGCCAAGCCGAGCAGCCGCCACGTCCACAGCATGAAGATCAGCAGCGCCGCCGCACTGAAAAAAAGGTTTGCGCCGCGCAGCACCGCCAGTGTGGAGCCGAACAGCTTGAAGCCGGGAATCAGCAGCCAGCATTTCAATGCGCCCAGATACGGCTGCACAAAAATAGGCAATGGCCCGCCGAAAATTTCCATTGTCGAGGTGCCCGGCATGTGGCTGCCGGTCGGGTGGCCGGCCAGAAAATCTTTGGCCAGTCCGCCGTAAATTGCCTCGTCATAAAACAGTCCCGGCGCTGAAAGATTTTGCCGGCCCAGGCCCAGGAGCAAAGCCGCCAGCACCAGCCAGCCGCCGAGCAGGATGGAAAATTCACGTTTCATTTGTGACCGGACGCAGGACGCATGGTTTTATGAGTGCCAAACCCGCTTGCCCGTGTCGAGGCTGGACTGTGCCACGCTGCTTGAATGTTCGATGCCGGGCGTTTAATCGTGACTTTGGACTTTGCACTTTCGCCCCGGCCCTTTATTTTTCGCACACCATGAACGAACCAGTTTTGAAACTCGACCTGCCTGGCATCAAAAAAGTCCGCTCCGGCAAGGTCCGCGAAGTCTTCGACCTCGGCGACAGCTTCCTGCTGGTCGCCAGCGACCGCATTTCCGCGTTTGACGTCATCATGCCCAACGGCATTCCGCGCAAGGGCGAGGTGCTCACGCAAGTCTCCCACTTCTGGTTCGAGAAATTTTCCGCGCTCGTGCCGAACCATTTGCTCGCCGGCGCAAACGACCCGCTGCCCAAACAGCTCCAGCCGTTCGCCGCGCTGCTGGCGCGCCGTTCGATGATCGTGAAAAAAGCCAAACCGCTTGCCATTGAGTGCATCGTGCGCGGCTACCTCTCCGGCAGCGGCTGGAAGGAATACAAAAAATCGCAGACCGTTTGCGGCATCAAGCTGCCCGCCGGCCTCACCGAATCCGCCGAACTGCCGGAAGCCATTTTCACGCCGTCCACCAAGGCCGAAGCCGGCCACGACGAAAACATCTCCTTCGAGGAAGCCTGCAAAATCACCGGCCCGGAACTCGCCACCCAGGCGCGCGACCTGAGCTTGAAAATCTATAATGCGGGACGCGATTACGCCCGCCAGCGCGGCATCATCATTGCCGACACAAAATTCGAGTTCGGCCTGTTCGAGGGCAAATTGATTCTGATTGATGAAGTGCTCACGCCCGATTCCTCGCGCTTCTGGCCCGCCGACCAATACGCGCCCGGCAAAGGCCAGCCCAGCTTCGACAAGCAGTTCGTGCGCGACTACCTCGAAACGCTGACCTGGAACAAAACTCCGCCCGGCCCCAAATTGCCGGATGATGTCGTCGCCAAAACCAGCGCGAAGTATCTGGAGGCGTATGAGCGGCTGACGGGGAAGAAGCTTTAACTTCACCTGTTCAACCGAATTTCCCTTCGCGCCTTTGCGCCTTTGCGCCTTTGCGTTAAATTGGTGTCATGCACGGAGAGCGATTGCTGACAGCACATCGCGGCGCGGCGGAAAATCCGCCCAACCGCTTTGAGAAAATCCGGCTGGAACCCGATGCCGATTGGAATCCCGACGAGGATGTTCTGCCGCGCACGCAGTTTTTCAAGGACCACAGCCAGACCGTCATCGCCCGCAACGACAGTCCGGACATTGGCTTCCAGGCCAGCCTCAATCCGTATCGCGGCTGCGAACACGGCTGCATCTATTGCTACGCGCGGCCCACCCATGAGTTTCTCGGCTTTTCCGCCGGTCTCGATTTCGAGAGCAAGATCATGGTCAAGCAGGACGCGCCTGAGCTGCTGCGCAAGGAACTGTCCTCACCCAAGTGGCAGCCACAGGTCATTTTTTTGAGCGGAGTCACGGACTGTTACCAGCCGGTGGAACGGAAGCTGAAGCTCACGCGCCGTTGTCTCGAAGTGCTGGCGGAATTTCGAAATCCCGTTGCCATCGTCACCAAAAACCAGCTCGTCACGCGCGACGTGGATTTGCTCGGCGAGCTGGCGCGGCATCACGCGGCATCCGTCTGGCTTTCCATCACCACGCTGGACCCGGAATTGCGCAAGATCATGGAACCGCGCACGTCCCCCCCGGCGGCGCGATTGGCGGCGCTCCGCGAACTGGCGGCGGCGGGAATTCCCGTGGGCGTAAACGTCGCGCCCATCATTCCCGGCCTTACGGATCACGAAATGCCGGCGATTCTTCACGCGGCGGCGGAAGCGGGCGCGACCTCGGCGGGTTACACCGTTGTTCGCCTGCCGTATGCCGTCGCGCCGCTGTTTGAAAAATGGCTGGAAACCCATTTCCCCGGCCACAAAGACAAGGTTCTGAACCGCCTGCGCGCGATGCACGACGGAAAATTGTACGACGCGCAATGGGGTAAACGCTTCAGCGGCGAAGGTATTTTTGCGGAGCAAATCGCGCAGATGTTTGACGTGGCCCGGCGCAAGGCGGGCATTCGCGGCGATGACGTGGGGCTTTCCACCGCGGCGTTTCGTCGTGCAGGCGGCACGCAGCTTTCGCTATTCTCCTGAAGTGCAAACCCTCGTCGAAGATTTTCTGCAGTTCCTGCGGCACGAACGCGGGCAGTCTGACAACACGGCCAAAACCTACGCCGCGTTGCTCGGCAAATTCACCGCCTGGGCCGCGCCGCAAAAACTCACGGACTGGAAGCAGGTGGAATTGAAACACCTCATGGCATTTCTTCAGCACGAACGCGCGCGGCCGCTGGCCGATGAGCCGAAGGCATCCATCAAACGCCTGAGCAGCGAGAGCGTGTATCTGGAAATCGCCGCCCTGCGGGCCTTTTACAAATTTGCCGAGAACGAGAAAATCCTGCCGGTGAACATCGCGGAAAATTTGTCGCTCCCGCGCCGGTGGAAACGGCTGCCCAAGGCGCTGTCGAACGATGAAATTAACCAACTGCTCATGCCGGAAAAACCCGCCACCCCGGAGAACTTGTGCGACCAGGCCATTCTTGAGCTGGCCTATGCCTCCGGCCTGCGGCTGTCCGAATTGAAAAATCTGCGGCTGGAGCAACTGCATCTCGACGCCGGATTCATCAATGTCATTGGCAAAGGCAACAAAGAGCGGGTCGTGCCGGTGGGGCGCAAGGCCGTTGAATCCTTGAACCAGTTTATCGAAACCGGACGGCCCATGCTGGTGACGCCGAAGTCTCCGGCGAACGTTTTTCTGACCAAACGCGGGACGCCGTTTGCGTCCGTGACGTTGTGGTTGCACATCAAGAACCGCGTCCGTCGCGCTGGCGTGGAGCGCAACATTACGCCGCACATGTTGCGGCACAGCTTTGCCACGCATCTGTTGGAGCATGGCGCGGATTTGCGGGTGATCCAGGAATTGCTCGGCCACGCGAACATCGGCACCACGGAGATTTACACCCATGTCGCCGGCAGCCGGTTGCGGGAAATCCACCGGAAATTTCATCCCCGCGCATGAAACGCGACGATGTTCCTGCCCGTGGCTGTGTTCGTGAGAACACGGCTGTCATTTATTTGCCGTGTTCTCACGAACACAGCCACTATCACTCAAAATCGTATACCACGACCTTCTTCACAAATGGTTTTACGCATTGCGCGACGAATTCCAGATGCTGCGGATGCACCTGATAATCATCCTGCGCCTGCTTGCTTGTGAATACGGTATTGAGCGCCACCTGATAGCTCTGATCCACGACCGGCCGGTGGCTGCCAGCCATTTTGCCGATATGAAAATGCGTGATGCCCGGAATGTGCTTCAGAAATTTATTTCCGCCCGCCACCACCGCGTCGGCGGCTTCAGGTTTGGCCGGGTCGGTCCAAAAGATAACAACGTGTGAAAACATAATTTGCGAGGATTTTGTCCAGAATTAGCGGCAAGGCAAGCCGGGAATAGCCGGAGAGGCTGGGAGGATGTCCCGGTGGTCTGGCAGGCAACTATATTTTTGTGTCGTTCCAATGATTAAGGTTGTAATGACTGACTATGGCCTCCCGACGCCGGTAGCGGAACGACCAGTGATGAATCCTTCCTGACATTCTTTTCGGCGGCGGCACGTAAATCCTGCAAGCCTGAAAGAAACGCAAAAAAAGTAATCTTTCCGTGGCTTCTTGTCCGAACAGTCCAATCCAAACTGGACTCATTCTTGAAAGAAATGACGTCTGTCCAAGGAATTCGTTTGGGCTTGCACCAAGCAAGATAAATCACGAACTCTCTGTCATCGAACTCAATCCGTTTGGAATACAACTCCCACGAACAACAGAATCCCACGAAAGCCATAGTTCCGAAGCTCATGACATACATCTTTTCGCCCGACCAAGCGGCTGCGATAGCAAGAATTAGTAAAAGCATAACTCCGAGGGCATGGCAAGCTTTGAGCGGGACGCTATAGCTAACAACTGCACTCCCATTCCTTTGAATGGCCTTTCTTCCTTGGGCCTTGAAAATCCACTGAAAAAGCAATGCCACCACAGCCCAGGCTGCTGCTCTGGCAATAATATTTCTGATTTGCATGAGGGTCGAACCTAAGCTTGACGACTGTCCGTACATGCAGACGTGACTTTGTTAACCATGAGTTTATGAAAGCCGACCTGCGAATTTCTGTCAAAGACTATTCGCGACCTGGAAATTTCAAAATCCAGCTTTTCTGTATCCTTTCGCCGCCATTCGCCAATTCGGGCCAACCAAATGCCACAAATCGCCATCGTGTTCAGATACGCTGCCGCCGTCCAAAAGCCACTACGCCCCGGAAATGCGTGTCTGTGAACGCCCTACAGCAGAGCCAACCCCGCCGGCGTTTTCAGTATTTCACGTTTTAAAATTGCTCCGGGCGCGATTTTCGGATTAAATTCAGCGACGCGCGCGATGCCAAAACAGCAAAATTATCCCAAACATTACTGCGGCGTGTTCGGTGTTTTCGGTCATCCGAATGCCGCCGAACTCGCCTACTACGGGCTTTATGCGCTCCAGCATCGCGGCCAGGAAAGCGCGGGTATTGTCACCTGCCACGACGGGAAGTTTTACAAGCACCACGGCATGGGCCTGGTGCCGCAGGTTTTCAACGATCCAAGAATCCTGCATGAGCTTATTGGCGAAATGGCCATTGGCCATACCCGTTATTCCACCACCGGCTCGTCGCATTTGCGCAACGCCCAACCGCTCACCGTGGACTGCGTGCGCGGGCAGATCGCCGTGGCCCACAACGGCAACCTCACCAACGCCGCCAAATTGCGCGACGAACTTGAAAACCGCGGTCTCGTTTTCCAGACCACGGTGGACAGCGAGATCATCATCATGATGCTCGCGCAGCCGGAATTGGGCGGCGTGGCCAACAACATCGTAGGCACCCTCCGCCGTATCGAAGGCGCTTATTCCTTGGTGATCATGACCGAAAAGGAGCTGATCGGCGCCCGCGACCCGTATGGTTTTCGTCCGCTTTCCATCGGGCGCACGGCGGACGGCGGCTGGGTGCTGTCCAGCGAGACCACCGCCTTTGATTTGATTCACGCGCAGTTTGTCCGCGACGTTGAACCCGGCGAAATTGTCATCATCAACGCCAAGGGCCTGACCAGCATTCAGGCCTTTCCCCTCCATCACAAACGTGCGCTCTGTATTTTTGAATACGTCTATTTCGCGCGGCCCGACAGCGTCCTCAACGGCAAAAGCGTCTATGAAGTCCGCAAGGAGATGGGCCGGCAGCTTGCGCGCGAGCATAACGTGAAGGCCGACCTGGTCATTCCCGTGCCCGACAGCGGGGTGTGCGCCGCCATGGGCTACGCCGAGGAATCCGGCATCCCTTACGAGATGGCGTTCATCCGCAACCACTACGTCGGCCGCAGTTTTCTCCAGCCCACGCAGCTCATCCGCGATTTCAACGTGCGCGTGAAATTAAATTTGATTGAATCGCTGGTGAAGGACAAACGCGTGATCATCGTGGACGACTCCATTGTGCGTGGAACCACGTGCCGTTCACGCGTGAAAACGCTGAAGGAAGCGGGCGCCAGGGAGGTTCACGTGGCGGTGAGCTGTCCGCCGCACATGCACCCGTGCGTGTATGGCATAGATTTTCCCGACCGCAGCAAGCTCATGGCGGCAAACAACACCGTGGATGAAATCCGCCGATACCTCAACGCTGACTCGCTGCATTATCTGACGCAGGCGGGAATGGTGGCCGCCACCAGCCAGCCGGCGTCAGCCTTCTGCATGGCCTGTTACGATGGCAATTATCCGGTGGCCTACGATCCGTTGCTGGACAAGCATATCATCGAACGCCGCCGCAAGCAGACCCAGACGCTCGGCGAAGCCGCCGCCCAGGAAGATGCGCAGATCAAGCTGCTCAAAGAGTGAGGTCCCAAAAAACCGGCGCTTGCAAACGCAGTTCATGCGCGATAGGTTTTTGCCATGACTGTAGCCTTGGCTCGTGATGTCGAAGATTTCCTGCAAGACCAGGTGCGCTCCGGCGCCTGCACCGATGCCAGTGAACTGGTCAACGACGTCCTCCGCTCTCTCCGCGAACAGCAGCAGAAAACCTTCGACCTCACACCTGAACTGGAAACATGGCTGCTTGCGGCCGCAGACAAGCCTGTCAGCCCTCTGACGAAGGCTGACTTTACCGCCATCCGCGAACGGGTCCGCGCCAAAATCTCCGCTGCATGAGCGTCCACAAGTCCGAAGATTTTATCTCGGACACAGAGCAGCAATTCGAATGGTATGCCGTTAACGCTGGCTGGGAAATCGCCGAACGCTATCTCGCTGCTGTCGAGGCCACCTGCCAGTTGCTTGGTCGGCACCCACAACTTGGGCCACTTGCCGGATTTTCCCATCCGCGCCTGCGCGATTGGCGTTTCATAGTCGTTTTTCGTCCATTCCAGAAGCATGTTTTGTTTTACGAAACGAACCGTGGCGAAGTTTTGCTTCGACGCGCGATGCACGGCCACCGGAATTTGCCACGAAGATTGCTGGAACCGCCGGATCGCGAGGTTTGAGGCCGTCCCGCTACGCCAGCTTTGGAAGTGCGATGGCAGAGCGCAGCGGCGATGCCGTTTCGGGCAGGCGCGAGACCACAGAACAAACCAGCATCGGTGGTTGACAAATCAGGAACCCTGAAATAAACCATTCCTGCGCCAAGCAGCCCATGAAACCAGATTTCATCCTCCACCTGAAACACAACTGGCCTTTGGCAGTCGTCGTGGTTGGGATTGCCCTCTATCTTCCCGTCGTGTTAATCACCGGCGTTTTCTTCACCAACCAGGGCAATATTCTCCGATCCAAAGACCCGGCACGTTTCTGGCGCTGGGTCGCATTGTTCATTGGCCTCCTGGCCGCATCTTTGGTGGTTCTTTTGGGATCGTATTTTCTCTCAAAGCCATGATCTCGTTGTCCGACAAATTTGCTGAAGCCATTGGCCATTGCAGTTCCGATGTCGCGTCCATGGAAATAAGGACCGCTGGATTACACAGACACCTACTCGATAACCCGAAAGCATGAACGCTAAAAGCCCTCTCCCGGGGGAGAGGGTTGGGTGAGGGCGGGCTTCAGTTGGTGGTTATTCTTGGGGAATTCCCCCTTTACAGCGCCTCGTACTCACACTCGGCGTATTTGTGCAGCAGCTTGTCGTAAATCTTTGCGGCCTGCTTGTCCGGCAGGATTTCACTGCCGGGCACCGGCGCGGTGAAACCGGCCACAAGCTTTTCCCACTTGGCATTTTCTCCCGCCGCCGCCAGCCAGCCGTGCGCGGCCTGCAACGCCGCGCCCAGCGCCGCGCTCTTGGAAATTTCGATCCGCAACACGCGGCAGTTCATCACATCGGCCAGCACCTGCAACAGCGCGCCATCGTTCGCCGCGCCGCCCGTGACAAGAATCTTTTCCGGCGACACCTGCATCCACTGCGAATGCAGCCGCATGGACAGCATTTGCCCCTCAAAAACCGCGCGGCAGTTTGCGGCCACGTCATGCTCGTCCAAATTGAAGCGGCGAATGCCCGGCTGGTTGACGCGCGGAACAATTTCCGCCTCAAACCACGGCAGCATCACCCCGCCGTTGTTGCCGGGCGGCGTTTTGGCCACCAGTTCGCCAAACTTTTTCCAGTCGGCTATTTTGTATTGCTCGCGGATCTTTTCGCGCGCGAGCGAGCCGTTCTTGAAACAGATGAGCGTCATATAGCCGCCGGCGGGCGAGCCAAAAACGTGGCCTTCGCCGCTTTCATCGGTCAGGCATTTCTCCATCGTGCCAAAGAAAGTGTCGCTGGTGCCAAGGCTGATGGCGACCTGTCCGGGCTTGATGAGGCCCAGGCCCACGACGCTTGCCGGATTGTCGCCGGTCCAGACGGTGGCCACGGCTTCAGGATTCAACCCGTATTTCTGCACGAAATAACTGCTGACCGGGCCAATGGCGCTGCCGGAATCCGCCAGCGGCGGCAACTTGGCCGCCAGCCCCGGCGCGGTGGCCTTGAGGGCGTCGTGATTCCAGTTTTTGCGGCGGATGTCCATCAGGTTCATGCCCGCGCCGTCGCCAAAATCAATGGGCGCGATCTTTCCCGCCAGCAGGGACGCGAGGAACGAACTGACCAGGGCGATGTGGGCGGTGCGGGTGTAGGCCTTGGGTTCGGTTTTGCAAAACTTGCGAATCTGGGGGCCGGTGAAACGCTCGACGGCGTCGGATCCGGTGCGCGAGGCGGTGAAGCGTATGCCGCCGAGTTTGCGCCTGATTTCAGCGCATTCCTTGGCG
>Ga0181520_10008757_pt1 | contig 14244 bp, 8 predicted proteins | sample PEATcosm2014_Bin_29_FD_132451 | JGI IMG/M metagenome (GOLD analysis project Ga0181520, IMG submission 132451) | Peatland microbial communities from MTU Mesocosm Facility, Houghton, MI, USA - PEATcosm2014_Bin02_30_metaG | ecosystem: Environmental > Terrestrial > Soil > Wetlands > Peat | place... | reverse complement strand
TAGCGGCTCGCTCGTCAGCGAGACGGCCACCTATGCCGTACTCTTTGACGGCAGCGGCGATACGTCGAGCTTCGGCACCCGACTGCCCGACGAACTCTTCATGCTCTGCCAGGGCAACGGTGGCGACATTTGCTTCACGCTTGATTCGGCGGGCGAGATTCCCTTGCCCGTGGAGTTGGTGGCGATCAATACCTCGGCCAAGACGGCGGAAATCTGGGTTGCCGTGCCGCTCACCGCCGGCACCAACCTCACGATCTACGTCTGGTATCAGAGCAACAGTGGCACGCTGGCACAGCCCGCTGCCACGGCCGCCAATGGCAGTCAGGCCGTCTGGTCGGCGGTCGGCAACATGGTTGCCGTGTACCACTTCGGCACGCCCTCGGCGTGGTCGGGCCTGGACTCCACGAACAACGACAATAGCATCACGGCAGGCGGCAACCAGGGCACCGCCGGCACCGGGAAGATCGGCGGGGATACGCTGGTCAATTGCGGCGGCAACTACGTCGCCACGGGCTCGGGCAATAATCTGCCGATGGGCGGTGCGGCCCGCACCCTGCAAACGTGGTTCAAAATCAATCAGTCGGGCAACACCAACCGCGCCCTCGGCGGCTGGGGGCAGAACGTGAATCTCCCCGGTGGCAACGGCGACCGTTGGAATCACTGGTACTGGGGTGGCTCGTCCGGTCAGGTCGGCGTGGAGACTGAGGGCCAGGCCGTACAGATCAACTGGACCCCCGACAGCAATTGGCACTCCTTGGTGTCTGTCAATCCTGCCTCGAACACCACGCAACAGAATATCTTGATGTTCCTTGATGGTGCGTCGGCTACGGTTGCCGGTTACGGCACGGGCTATGGCGACACCTTCAATACCTCCGGCACCTATATTGCCATCGGTTCGATACCCGGCTACGGCGGCGGTCAGTATTTCGCCCCTGGCGAAATCGACGAGTTCCGCATCTGCGCCGTCGCCCGCTCGGCGAACTATCTTGCCACCGACTATGCGGCCCAGAGCAGCAACGCGATTATCACCGTGGGCACGCCCACGGCGGCGGGAACGTCGTCGGTGGTCAACCCCGCCTCGTGCCTGCGCGTCTGCCCCTTGACGATCAACGGCACGCTGGTGGCCGAGTCCGCTGTCTACGCTGTGCTCTTTGACGGCAGCGGCGACGTGTCGAAGTTCGGCACCCGGCTACCCGACGAACTTTTCACGCTCTGCCAAGCTGACGGCGGCGACATTTGTTTTACCCTGGACGCAGCGGGCACGGTTCCGCTCTCGGTCGAAGTAGTAGCGCTCAATGCGACCGCCAAGACAGCCGAGATTTGGGTCGCTGTGCCGCTGGTGGCGGCCACCGATCTTACGATCTACGTCTGGTATCAGAGCGGCAATGGCCGCTTGCTTCAGCCCGCAGCCACGGCTCCTAATGGCAGCCAAGGCGTGTGGAACGGTTTCACCGGCGTGGGCGGCGGCGATAACCTCGTGGCCCTTGTCAGCCATGATGGTGGGGAGACGGACTCCACGGGCAACGCTGCGCCGGTGGATTATCTGACGAACTTGACCGCAGGCCAAATCGGCACGGCGACCAGCTTCAATCAACCCGCTATCGTCAATGCGATTGCCACGCTCAGCGCCGCTGGTTTTGTCAATACCTACCTTGGTTTCACCGCCCAGCTTTGGCATGAATACACGGCCGTCAAGGACTATGGTGTCCTTCTGCGCATCGGCATGAGCGGCTTGAGCGAGTTCATGCTGGCGACCGGCGAGATTGGCAGTCCCAGCCTGGCAGGCAACACGCTTTATTCCGGGTTCAGAGGCTACAACGCGCTAGTCTCTAACTCCTCTGTCGTTGCCCTCGACAACAACCAAAACAGTTGGCATCAGCTTGCCGTCTCCTACAACGGCGGCGGACAAGGAACGCCCACGAACTATATCTATGCTGTTGACGGGAGCCCCCTCGCCGTGAGCCAATATGGCGGTATCGGCGGCGGCTCCGGCACGGGCATTGTGATGGGCAACGATAGCAACGGCTCCGGCCAGTTTGTCGGCAACCTGGATGAAGTGCGGATCACTTTTGTGGGCCGCTCGGCGAACTACCTTGCCACGGACCACAGCATTCAAAGTAGCACGTCGCTGGTGACGGTCGGCACGCCGACGACGGCTGCGGCCACGACCGGCAGCACGAGCGATTTGATCTTGTCCCCGGTGCGCCGGGAACAATTCGAGAACCTCTCGGCCTCCCAACTGGCAAGCGCGGCCCTGGCGACAGCCACCACGATTACCGTGACGGATGGCAGCCAGTTTCCGACCGGCGGCGATTTTCGCCTGCTGGTGGACCAGGAAATCATGCTCTGCGTGGCGGTTGCCAGCAACGTGTTGACGGTCCTTCGGGGCCAGGAAAACACGGTGGCAGCGGCCCATGTCAGCGGCGCGGTCGTGGCCCACATCCTGACCCAAGGCTCATTGCAAACTCTGCTGCAAGACAACGTGCCCTACACGAGCACCTTGCAGCGGCCCTTCCGTCTGGTAGACGCCCTCGGCAACCCCTTGGGACTTTCCGATTTCGGCATCATCGCCCAGGTCGGGGGCGGATGGGTTCGACAGGTTGACAGCACGATTGAAGTCGCGTTGCGTTACGGCAACGGCAGCTATCACGCCGTTTGCCTGACACGCCCGCTCCCCGCCTCGTCGCAAGTCACGGCCTGCGTAACAGGGCTTAGCACGACCTGGGGCGGTACTATTCTCTCCGATGTTGGCATTGGCCTGATAAATCTGGCGAGTTTTCAGCAGGCGGCTGGCGGCGGCGGCAATGGAAGGCTCATAACGTGCTGGTTTGCCAATGAAACGAAACTCACGGTAGCGGAGTGGCTCGCCACGAACAATCGGGGCAGCATAGCTTACAACGGCGGGGATTTCAGCAGTGTTTCCCGGCTGTGGCTGCAAGTCCGAGTCAACGGCGATGGAACGTCGTCCTACAGTGTTTCGGCGGACGGTGTGCATTGGACGCTTCTCAGCACCTATGCAGCCACCAGCCCGGCGCTCGATACCGTGGTCTTTTGGGCCGGCACGCAGAACTATTCGCAGGAAACCGGAACCCTCTTGGCATGGGACGAAGGGGCTTGAAGCATGAGACGCGAACAACTGATGAATAATGCGGCCACGACGCTGACGGTTGGCGTCGATGGCGCGGCGACGGTCCTTTCCGTGGCTAGCACGAGCGTCCTGCCCACTGCCGGCGATTTTCGCCTGCTCCTGGAGAAGGAACTTGTGCTCTGCACGGCCGTCACCGGCAACACTCTGACCGTTGTTCGCGGGATTGAAGGGACCACGGCAACGTCCCATGCCAGCAGCGCCGCCGTGGTCCATGTCCTGACCCAAGCTGGCGTCCAGGCGTTTCTCCGGGACAATATCCCACTGGTCGATACGCAACCGCCCCTTCGGCTCACGGATAGCGACGGCAATCCCCTGACCGCCAGCAGCTTTACCGTGATTAAGAGCGGGAGCACTCCCTGCATTAAGCAGCTTGGGCCAACAATCACCGTCAACCGGCGTGGAACGAATGGCAGCAATTATGCGACATGGCTGACTCGCCCCTTGCCGTCGCCGTTCCCTTACGTGGTGACTGCGTGCGTGGGCGGAATGGGAGTCTCCGGGGCGGCTAATCTGAATGCCGGCCTGGGACTCTGCAATTCAACCACCGGCGTCGGTGTCGCCCTGTTGTACTCGCCGATCACTTCCCAGTTGACCGTGCAGCAATTTAGCGCTGTCGGCACGGCCAGTGCCGCGACCTGGGGTAACACGAACTGGGGGAGCACCCCTGTCGTCAGTTTCTTGCCGCGAATGTGGCTGCGGCTTTGCTGCAACGGGGTAACGGCGGTCTTTAGCGTATCCAGCAACGGTCTGACCTGGGTGCCGATCCAGTATCAGATTTTGAGTTCACTCTTCGGCTCCTCCCTGCCTGATAAGATCGGCTTCCTGGCCCAGTCTGCCAGCGCCCAAGGCAGCACGGCGAATCTCTTTGCCTGGGACGAAGGGGCCAACCTCACCGAGACGGGACTGATAAGCTGGTACAAGTGCAATGAAAACCCGGCCCAAGGTCTCATAGCCGATTACGGGCCGGCGAGTTTGCACATGCAGGTCGATGGCACGTACACCAACGGCCAGCAAACATCCCCTGCGGCATTGACGGACGTTCCCCGCTCGCCATTTACGAGCAGCCTCAGTTTCGACGGCTCAGCCGGCTGCTTCAACGCCAGCAACGCCGGGGCAGGCGACTTCGGCATGTGGGCGATTGGCGGCGTGGATCGAACCTATGCCATGTGGTTCAAATCCACCAACGGCGGGAACTTGCTCGGCCACGGAGAGGTAACGAACAGCGCGCAGTTCGTGGTTCAGCTTAATTCCGGCGGCTTTAGTATTGATATGGGCTGGGCCTCGGCCAACACGGTCTCCCCCAGCAGTTGGCCAACACCCTACAGCACTTGGCCGGACGGAAACTGGCATCACGTTGCCGTGGTCTGCCTCTCCGGCACTGTGACCTTCTACGTGGACGGCGTGCTGGTGCCCACGGCCATGAGTCAATATATCAACACCCAACCCGGCTGCATTTGTTTCTCGCGGCGGGCGACCGGCGCGACGGACCAAAACTACGTGGGCCAAGTCTGCGACATTCGGGTCTACAAGCGTGCCCTCAGTCAGACGGAAGCCGCCAATCTCTACTCTGGCCTCAATGCAGACGGCACGGCGATAGTTTTGTAAAGACACAGGTGATACCATGACTCGACGCGAACAACTTGTCAACGCCGCCGTATCCGCGCTGAATGGTAGCATCACGTCCACGGCGACGACCCTTACGTTGAAGACCGGAGACGGTGCCTTGTTTCCGGCCGGCGGCGACTATCGCTTGACGATTGGCACCGAGATTGTGCTTTGCACCGCTCGCACGGGCGACGTGCTCACGGTAGTCCGGGGCGTGGAAAACACGACCCCTGCCGCCTACGACGACAGGACGCCCCTGGCCTCGATTTTGACCACCGGCTCCGTGCAGACTTACTTGTCCGACAACCTCCCCTGGGCCGGGACGCAGCTTCCCTTTCGTATTGTCAACGCCACGGGCAACCCACTGCAAATCGGCAACACCTTGAGCCCCGGCGACTTCGGTGTCGTTGACCTCGACCACAACGCCGTAATGACGCAGAATGGCGGCGGAATCTCAGTCTTCAAGCCTGTCGGCGCGAACATCGCGGCCGGCATGTTTCTCACCCGGCCCCTGCCTTCCGGGGCCGTGACCCAGCTAGTGGCCTGTGTGGATGCGGGATCGAACAGCAACAGTGTCGGCTTCAAAGGAATCGGCTTTCGATGCAGCACGACGGGTGCGGTCTCCCTGCTGCAATGGTGTCCTACGACATCGCAGATTTTTGTTCGCAACGGTCAGTCGGGGCCGGACTCGACACCGAACAGCTACAACTTGGGTCCGACTGCCGTGTCCTGCAACGAACGGCTTTGGATCAAGGCCGCTCTGGTGACGGACACGGGCATTGGCTGGGGCTTCTTCGTCTCCAACAACGGCATCGACTGGATTCTGGTGTGGGGCGGCAGCCAGCAGCAAGACGGCACCTTCAACGGCGGCCTGCCCGACCAGTTGGTTTTCTTCTGCATGGCCCAAAACAACGTGGCCACGAGCCATACCCTGCTTGCCTGGTACGAGGGCTACACCGGCGATCTGCCGGAGGCGGGACTTGTCGCTTGGTACAAGCTGAATGACGCCGACCCCACGGGCGGCTTTGCCGATTCTTCCGGGCTGGGCAATCACTTGCAGCATGTGGTCTGCGGCACATGGCCGAGTCTTTCGACGGACGTGCCGGCGAACCTTGCCAACCCCAACTGTCGCAGCGCCGTCTTCCCTCTGGACGGCGCGGGCGCTGTCGTCGTGCGGGACACGACCGAAGGCACGGGCGTCGGAGGTTGGAGCCTTCCTTTTGGATACAACCCGCGAACCCTTTCCCTTTGGTTCAAGCTGCCTTCCTCGGTGAGTTGGTCAGGTGTCGCCGGTTGCGCGTTCAGTTACGGAACACAGAACCAAAGCGCCAATTGGAGCACGAACATAAATGCGGGCTCCATCAGCCAGGACTATGACTGGGGCGGTTCGGGAATCGCGGCCGTCCCCAGCCAGGATACGTGGTATCACCTTGTCATTATCCTGCCGGTCGGTTATCCGACCAGCATTCCGCAATACTATCTGAACGCCGTGAGTCAGCCCGACACCGGGGTCGGTGGTTTCACTTCCAACGATCAACTGGCTCAAGTGGCCGTGGGCGGCATGGCACAGTTGGATATGAACAACAGCTATCCACAGTATCGCTATCGTGGCCTCTTGTGCGACATTCGCATCTACAACCGGGCTCTCACCCAGGCAGAGGTCACGAACCTCTACAATGGCTTGAACGCGGACGGGACAACCCCAGTAATCTAGCGAGGTAATCTCATGGGTGCATTTACTGGCAGACTTGGAATTGCCTCGTCAGAGTTGGCCCACATCATCGTCGGTGCCGACGCCACCGCCTTCGGCGGAACCGACGATACCGATGCCCTGGCGATGGGCGATGCAGCCTCGGTGTCTCTAGTCCGCATCCAGTTGCCTTTGACGCCGATAATGACGAGCGACAACACGCCCCTCGGCGTGGCCAGTTCGTCGGCCCTCTTTGGTTCCGGCAGCGATCCTGCCTATCGCGTCTTTGACGGCGGCAATGACGACAACCACATGAGCGTGCTGGCCGCCAGCTACCCGGTGTGGTGGCAGTACCAGTTTCCGCAACCGCAAAGGGTCGAGTGTTTTGCCCTTTGGAGCCGCTCAGACAATTACCCGGCCGAAATGCCCCAGAACTTCCGCCTCTTGGGCTCGAACGACGGGATCAATTGGACGACCTTGGCGACGGTGACGAATGCCTCCAATTGGCTGGCCGGTCAGAAGCGGGTCTTCGGAGTCGATCTTGCCGACTGGTACACCTACTATCGGCTTACGGTCACGGCCAACAATGGCGACCCCAGCCAAGTCTCGCTGGGCGAGTTGTTCCTGTACGGGCCGCCCAATCTGGTCCCGATCATGTCGGGCAACACCACGCCAGCGGGAGTCGGCGTGGCAAGTTCCTCGGATGGCTCGTCCACGGCCTACATGGCGTTCGACAACGCCTATGATGATACCAGCATAGCTTCGATAGCGGCCGTGCCTACGACCGGTGCTCCGGTCTGGTGGCAATACCAGTTCAACAGCCCCACGGAAGTCGTCTCGTTCGCCTTGTGGGCTCCCCTTGACCCCGCCCACGCCGATGAAATGCCCCAGGCTTTCGGCCTGCAAGGCTCGAACGACGGCAGTACGTGGGTCACGCTCACCAACGCGATCTCTGCGGAGACGGGCTGGAATGCGGGTGAACGGCGGGCCTATCCGCTGGCGCTCACGAGCAGCTACACCTACTATCGACTCTTGGCCACGGCGAATAACGGTGGCTCGGTCACGTCCATCGGCGAACTCTACCTCATGGCAGAGCGCATTCCGGCCGAGTTGGCGAATTCCAGCAGCGCTCTTTCTCTCGGTCAACAGGCGACACTCCTCGTATCGCGTGGTGTGGGCGCGACGGACGCCATAGCCTTGAACGATGCTCCCTACTATGGGCGACCGTTCAGCGGCGCTGTGACGGACAACCTGGCTTTTGCCGAACCGAACATGGCGGGGCACAGCTTCGCAATCGCCGCATTGGACGGCCTTTCCATTACGGATCAAGGCGTCTGGCACAAGTCGATTGAAGAAGGCAACAGCGGCGCTTTGCAACTTTTCGACAGTGCCACTGCCTTAGTCGCCAAACGAATTGCTGATCCACTGACGATCTCGGATCGAGCGACCGCCCGGAAGGTGACGCAAGCCAAGGCAGTCGATACGGTCACGGTGTCCAATCTAGCCGGCGGCCACGACTCCGAGCAGCGTGCCGCTGCAACCGACACGATCAAGGTGCAAGACGCCGGCAACGGCCGGAACGCCTCACATCGCGTGGCCGTTACGGACACTATCGCTGTGTCCGACTCGCCATCTGTCCACAACACCAAGATACGGCTGTCGGTACAAGACCCAATCACGACTCTTGCGGATTCGGGGGTCTTGGCTTATCACAGCCCCAAGTGGGTCTCGGCCACCGATGCCTTGTCCGTGTCGGATGTTGCCGGGGAAGCCGGGCCGGTTTACGTCGGCGCGGTCGATCCCCTCACGCAGTTGGTCACTTCAATTATCGACCCCGATACGTTGGAGTCCGAAACCACTTACACGGGTTTGCAGGATTACGCCGGAGGGAACGTCGGACATCCTTCGCAAGTGCAAGTAGACCGGCTTTCGTTCGGACACATCGCCGATTGCGGAGTGGTCCACGCTGGCGGACTGACGGCAGGGGCGACCGACGCCCTGGCCCTCCACGATGCCGCGAACACGGTTGTGCCGGCTGGCGAGGGTGACACTCTCGTTCTCGGCGATATGGCTTTGGCCACCCTCGGCAAGCCGCCGACGATTGATTTCCTGTCCATTGGAGACAAGGCATCGGTCAAGGTCGTGCGAGCCTTGCACGTCACGGACAACATCGTCGTCGAGCAGTCGTTTGTCTACATCGTGCCCTATGCGCTGGTGAAGAGGGACTACCACCCCTTCGTGGGCAGCGGCACCGCCGGCAACCCGGCCCCGCCGCCAGCCACCTTGACTGGTCCTAGCTCGTTGGCACCCGGCGAGTTTACTTTGTTCTACCCGCCTACGGGCACGGCCACGGACACCCTCGTCTTGCGTGCCCCGGAGTTTGGCAACAAGGACCGCTTGCAGTTCAACCGTATCAGCCGCGAGACTCGCGGCGGTACGCTGGTCGTCTACGCAGACCCCATGTGGCCGAAGATTCAGACCCTCGTGCTGACCTTCTCTGCATTGAAGCCTGCCCAGGCGGAAGCCTTGCTGGAATTCATGGAGAACCACCTGGGCCTAGAAATCGGCCTCTGGGATTGGGAGGGCCGCCAATGGACTGGCATCATCACCAAGCCCACTGACCCGGTGGTGCAAGACAGCAAGTACAGCTACACGGGCTCCTTGGAGTTCGAGGGTCAACTTGTCACGGCTTAGGGAGGCCATCATGTTCTATTTGCAAGCCCCGTATCCGACGATGCAAACCACGACGGTGCTCCCTGACCCCAGGTTCAGCGATGCCATGAGCCTGACGGATGCGGTCACGGTGAAGCGGGCGATGGATGGCACCCGCTACACCTACATCAAGACCAAGGGCGGCCGGCGAAAACTGAAGTGGGTCTTCCAACTGACCCGCAACAAGGGACTGGAACTGAGAGCGTTTATACAGTCTTACTTTGCCTCGAAAATCTACGTGATTGACCACTTGGGGCGTACCTGGGTTGGGAACTTTATGAACAACCCCTTCGAGTTCGACACCCCTGAACGGGCGGCTCCGGCCCGGCAGGGCTGGCCCCGTGGCGAGATTCAGGCCATCGACATCGAGTTTGAGGGGATTCTGCAATAATCCGCAAAATCCTCAAAACCAGATACGTCCGTTTTGCAACTCTCTTGATGGAGACGGTGCGCGGATTCTCCGTCCATCCTCACTACCGAGGTTCAATATGCGTAATATCTCTGCCAACGGTCTTGCCAAGCTGGCCAATCGCTACGGAAATGAGCCGATCTGCATTGTCGAGATCGACTGGTATGTTGATGCGAACGGAGCCGCCGCCACCCAGAGCTATGCCGACCGGGACATCCCCGGCCCACCGGCCATCCCCGGCAAGATCGTTGCCCTGGGCACCCTGGACGACGTAGTGGACATCGTGTTGGGCAACGGGAGTTCCGCACAGATCGAACTCACCCTGGACGACACGGATGGCTCGATCAAGAGCCTCTACGACCAGTACGACTTCCACAAGCAGGACGTGCGGGTCTACCAGTGGTTCAACGGGCTGGACATGAGCGATATGTTCCTGATTTTCGCCGGCAAGATCAACACCCCGGTGTCATGGAACGAGCGCGACCGCACCGTGAAGATTACCGTGCTCTCGCACCTGGAAGACCAGGAAGTCGGCTTCTCGCCGGAGGAGGGACAATTTAGCTGGCTGCCCAGCGCCATGTGCGGTAAGGCATGGCCGATGATCTTTGGCACCACGCAGGATTGTCCGGCCACGCAGATCACCCGGATTTGCCAAGCCGTCACGATCACGCCCGTAGGCATCCCCTCGGGTTCGGATGCGGCCCTGGCTGCGCCGCTCTACGCCAGCGGTGCCACCAAGGATGTCTCAACCTATCAGAATATGTTCGTCAACAATGTCAAGATCGACATGCTGTTGAGCGCCGCCATGTGTTGGGCCGACTGGGAAGGCCAGCAGGGAATCTCTTCCTTCAATGGCTACGATTCGCGCACTTACGACCCGGCCAATCCCTGTGCCAGCAAGAAACTGCAAAGCGCCGTCTGCATGGACGAGGCCAACAAGTTGATGCAGAAGAACCTCCAACAGGCGCGGAAGGTCGCTGCCAAGGAAGAGTGCATCACGCTCTCACGCCACGATGCGGCCGACTACTGTGCCACCAACGGCGTAGGCGACAATCCGATCCAGACCTTGGGCGGTGAAGACTTCCCGCAGAACACGCCAATTTGGGTCAACATCGGCGGCGGTTCGTTCTACGGCTATTTTGATGGCAACTTGTTCTATTGCAGCGAGCGCGTGAATCTGGACGACGCCGTACAGCTTGCCACGGACCTTTATACTTTTCAAGAGGGGCAGTGCGAGTCGGCGAAGACCGGCGGCGTGACCCATCAAGCCTTTGACATTTCGCAGAAGGTTCCCTGCGGCTCGCTTTGCGATTGGCTCTCAAGCGGCATCGACGGCCTAAGTCAGGACACGCTTTGGAACGGGGCCTGCGGCACGGCCAATGGATGCACGCCGCCCTGCACGATGCGTTCCGTAGGCTGTCTGGTCAGCCCCTCGAAGTCGGGCGTCAACACGCCCGGTCTCGGTGTGGGCCAATTGCCACCGGCGAGTACCTGGTTACGAATCTTCTGGAAGGAAGGCGGCCAGACGGTCAAGATGGAGACGGCGGACGCAGTTTCCTATGTCGCCAGCATCGTGCCCGGCACGGTGTTGACCGTAAAGGCGTTCAAGCAATACGACGGCCCGCACGTCTTGACGACGGTGCCGACCGACTGGTACACGGTCTCCACCGTGAACTACGGCTCGATTACGGCCGTGGTGATTACGATGGAGCGGGAGTTGAGCACGTACCGCTACGACGACGGCACGAACCAGGGTTGGAGCAACGAAATCTACGTGACGTTTCAATCCTCGGTGGGACCGAACACCGTGGACATCATCGCGTACCTGATCGAGACCTATACGGACCTCAGTTGGGACAACGACAGCTTCAACTACTGCTGGCAGAAGCTCCAAGCCTTCCCGTCGAATTTCGCCCTCCTGGAAACGAAGAACATCATCGAAATCCTGCGGGACATTGCCTTCCAATGTCGCTGTGCCCTGTGGATTTCCGACGACGTGTTCTACATGAAGTACCTGCCGGAGGAGCCGACGCTGCCGAACTTCAATCTGGCAGGCGTCATTGCGACCGACCCCACGACCTGGCACCTGGACCCAACGTGGGCGGCCGTGCCCGGCTCAGTCGCCGCAGCCTCGGGCCAGCCTGTCGAGGTTGAGGCCACCCCGACGACGACGGAAGTTATCACGGGCTGGACGACCGATATGTTCGGGAACCAAACGCCCGTCTACACGGAGGAAACCTCCTACTCGGTGGCAGTCAATACGCCGCAGAATCAGGTCGTGGGCGTTATCACGGTCAGCGACATTGACTCGGAGCAGGGTGTGGAAGTGGCCTATACGCCCACCGAGAATATCGTGACGAAGATGAAGGTCACTTGGCGGCTGAGCCTCGCCCCGGACAATCCCTATCCGTCCGATGCCGAGAAGCACGAGCAGACGATGATTCTACGCCATAATCTGGCGATGTACGGTCTGCACGAAAAGTCCTTCAACTGGTTCATCTACAACCAGCCGGACATCATTCTGAAGTGTGCGACCTTCTGGATGATCCGCATGTCAACGACGTGGAAAACGCTCAAGTTCCGCACCTTCCTGAACAAGCTGAACTTCGAGACGCTGGATGCAATCCTCTTTGACGATGGCGGCAAGAATTACGCCACGTCCGGGCCGATCTCGGCCGTCGTGAAGAAGGCCAGCTACAATTCCGCAGAAGATTGCATCGACTTTGAATTGGAGTTGCCGGTCAAGGCAGGGGAAATGGATTATTACCCCTTCTATTGGCCTTCCAAGCTGCCGGCTAGCGTAACCTGGCCCCCGGCAGACGAGATCGCCAGCGGCGCTGCCGGTGGCGGTGGGATCGGGATATGGGCCAGCGGTAATCTGCCCACGGGTGTTGTAAATGGCGAGATCAGCGGGCAGACGGTTTTTGTGGGTGGTCCGAATGTTGTCTACGGACCCCGAAGCGACTACGGCGATCCGACCCCTACGGACGTGGGTTTCGAGGCCCAGTCGGTCTTTCCGGCAGGCTCCATTGCCGTGAACCCTTCGGGCACGAGGCCCTATCTCACGCGAGGAATTAACTTCCTCAACGAGGAACAATGGATTGACGAGCCGCTGCCGGCCGAGCCAATTGAGATCGACCTTTGGCAGACGAGGATTACGGACATCTCGAATGCACAGGCATTCCCAGGGATCGGCGGGTCGCTGGGAGACTTCTTCAGCATCAATCCCAAAGGTGGCTTGAGGTTGGAGTTGGCCGTGGCTCAAGTTGCAGACAACCGAACCGACGACGGGCCGCTTAACAAAGCCCTGACGACGACGGGCACGGACGCCAGATTCACTGACCTATTCACGGTCGGGCCGCCGCCGGCTGGTGTTGATGTCAGTGCGACGAACCAGACGACGTTGATGATGATTGACGCCACTGGGGCAGGCATCTATGCCACCACGGACGACATGCCAGACGGTGCCGAGGTCGATTTGAAGTACGATTCGACCGGCCAAAAAATAGGCATCGCCACGGCGTTCCTCCAAGCCCCGTCGTCGTAACCCGAAGTTTAACCCTTAACCCCTTTAGCGAGGCGATCCAATGGCTGACCACTGGATTCAGGGTGCGATCAAGCACCCCGGCGCTTTGAAGGCAAAGGCCAAGGCGGCGGGCGTGAGCCTGTCCAAATTCGAGTCGATGCCCCACAAAGACGCAACGACCAACCGGCAGGTTGCGTTGGCCAAGCGGTTGCAGGCAATGGCCAAGAACCGCAAGAAGTAGTGCGAGTGGAGAGGTAAGCCAACGTAGGCTTGCTTCCAAGTTTGTTTCCCTTTTCTTTCGAGAAAGATAGTATCATGCAGAACGTAGGTGGATTGAGCGGCAAGTGCCCCGACATCGTGTTGATTCAGGCCGAAGGCAAGACCGGCGACCAAGTGGACCGCGACGTGGCGATGGCCAAGAGCGCCAACGAGTACCGCAAGCAGATGGGTCAGGTTCCCGAGCAGAACAAGGCCCAGGTCTACGACGGCAGTTGGAATGGCATCGACGGCGGGGCCGGCGGCTCGGCCGACACGGTTGGCAAGTAAGCTGACGCAGTAAGCCTGTGCGAATAACGCGGAGCCCGTGCTAAGATGCGCGGGCTCCGCAGCAACCACATGGATTACGCCGAAAGGACCAACCATGCAGAACGTAGGGAATATGAACAGTCCCTCGCCGGACATCGTTTTGATCCAGGCCCAGGGCCGGACGAACGACGCCGTGCATCAGGACGTTCAAGACGCCCGGTGGGCGGCCAAAGAGGCTCGTGAGTCTCACGATCTCGGCTCGGCCAGCACACTTTCCTCGCCGGTCAAGAACAAACTCCTGGCCATGATACAAGATTGACCCTGTTTATAATCATGCTTAAATGATAGATAGGTCATGTATGTTGACCCTGTTTGACCCGTGTTTTTCGGCACTTTCGAGCAAATCCGGCAACGCGAAATGGGTCGAGCATGTATCGGCCATACATGGCATCAAAGTGGTGCAAAAGTGGTGTAACTGTAGCGCCCCGGCAGAGGTCGGGAAGAAGCTGAAAAGACCCGTCAGCGCCGTTACCATCCGGTCACTGCCAGAGAGGCCGCCGGATCAGGCGGAAACAATGGGTCCACTGATGCAAGACCCCTACAAGATTCGCCGGGACGAAGTTAAGCGG
>Ga0181520_10008756_pt1 | contig 14244 bp, 10 predicted proteins | sample PEATcosm2014_Bin_29_FD_132451 | JGI IMG/M metagenome (GOLD analysis project Ga0181520, IMG submission 132451) | Peatland microbial communities from MTU Mesocosm Facility, Houghton, MI, USA - PEATcosm2014_Bin02_30_metaG | ecosystem: Environmental > Terrestrial > Soil > Wetlands > Peat | place... | reverse complement strand
TGAGGCCAAGGATGTGGTGGGAAATTTCCGGTTTATGGCTGCCACGTTCAACGGCAGACCGATCCAATCCAAGATCGTTCTGGCGTTTGTATCCCAACCTCTCGCCGCGCCGCTGAGTATGATCTTCGGATCAACCGAGAGTTGCCATCACCCACGGGGGAGATGAATGCTCGTGCGGGAGGCCGGTGTCCACCCGCGGCTTCGCATCCGTAGCGCGGGCATCTTGCCCGCTGTCTCGGGAGCGTCCCGCTCCCGTCCGCGCGGGCAGGATGCCCGCGCTACATCCGGCGTCGGCGATTTGCCTGCGGACCGCGTCACGGCGTGCCGCCGGTCTGCACAAAGTGCCGGTTGACGCGTGGTCGATAGCCGCTGCGAGCGCGGACGTGGTCATCCTTAAAGGTCTGGCCGACCAGTTTTACGCTTATGCTCCTCCAGCCGAAATTGGGGTTCGGTTGGGGGTAGTAGGTCAGCGTGTAGAGATGGGCCAGGTCATCCCGAATGGAGGCGAAGGCGTTCTGCTGGTCCTTCCAGTCTTTGGCGAAGTAGGACTTGCCACCCGTGCTCGAGCTCATGCGCCCGAAAACGGCGGAGGATACGGGGTCGAGGCGCGCGAGTTGGGTGCTGATCATATAAATGGGAATGCCCTCGGTTTGGGCCACCTCACGAACATCCTCCGGCGCCACCATACTGGAGTTGTCAGGCCCGTTGGAAAAGGCCACAATCACCCTTCTGCCGGTGTATTGGGAAGCATCCCGAAGGGTCATCAAGAGAGCGTCATAAAGTGCGGCGTCATCGCCGGCCACGGTTTCACGGACCCCACTCAGCGCCACGGAGCGATCGGGTGTGAGCATGCAGATGCGGGAAAAGTTTCGGCTGTAAGAATAGAAAGCCACCCTGTACGGATGGTCGAGTGACCGCACGAATTCCGCAATCGCATCTTGGGCAAAGACAAATCCCCGATACATATAATTGCTGGTGTCGAAAAGGATAAAGACGCTGGCGCCGGCCACCATGGAGGCAACGCGGTCAGGAGATTCCACTTGCATCAGGGGCGCGCTGACATGCCCCTGCTTGGGGACTTTGCTAGGAGGGTCGGCGCCCACCGCCGCGTCCCTTCGGGGATAATCTTCCAGTTGACGTGGTGCTTCATTCTCCTCACCAAAGCCGGCAATTTTCTGGGCGATTCCGTCTTCGTATATCTCAAAATCCCACGGGCTGAGGCGGGTAACGTAATCTCCCTTCTTATCGGTCACCGCCACATCCAACTGCACCATGTTGACGTTGACATGAAAGACGGTGTCAGGCTTGTCTTGCTGCGCCGCCATCCAGACTCTGGCCCCGGAAAAGATTCCGAGGCACAAAACCGACAGTAAAAGGATTCGCTTTGCCATGATCGTCAATCCTCCATCCCCCCGGATCAGTCTCCGAGCTGGGCCTGTGCGGTGGCCTTGGGCAGGGTTTGAACTTTGCCCTCTTCAAACTCCTTGCCCGTCTCCCGCAGAGCGCGCAATAGGGCGGGCCAGTCGTCCAGGTGGGTTGCGAAGATGTTCTCCACCATCCGTTGGGTCAGAGCGGGCACCAACTGATGAAGGCTTTCTGGAGGCAAGCCTTTTTCGTCCGCCAAGCGAGCCCAGTAGAGATTGTTGGACTCCCAAGTTTCGGCCAAGAGGTAGCTTGAGTAACCGAGAAATGTGGGGAAAGGCCGCAAGTTGAGAAGTTCGCGGGCATTGGTTTGTGCCAACGCGGGATGGGGAACGCCGAAATCTTCCGACAGTCTTTGCCGGTTGATTTCCTGGGGGTCTTCCTGGGAGAGGCTTTGAATCTCCTCCCCGGCCTTTCCCCATCGGGTCATCTGCGAGGAATATTGACTCTGAAACTCCAAACCGAGGTATAGGGTCTCGGCCGGAGTGATGTGGGGAAGGAATACCTCGGGATGTCCGGAATCCAGATCCATCTGCAATCGGGACAGCCGCCGCAAAACCATGCGGTTGGCGAGGATGGCCATGACCTCTTGCCGCAGGCTCGCATCCTGGCCCGCGCTCGTCAAGAGGCCCTCACCAAACTGTTGGTAGAGGGCGACGGCGTGAAGCTCCTTCGGAGTAATTTGCCACCAGCGCGGCAGAACGGCCGCGTTCAATAGGGATGGAACCAAGTCCTCCCAAATGAGGGATTGGACGTTTCTGGGGATAAAGAACTCCTGTTCGACTTGCCCCAGCGAATAGGCGAGGTCGGCAAGTCCGCCGGTCAAGCGCACGCCTCCTCCGGATGTATCGCCGCGGCCGACCAGTTCAGGTATGGACCAAGGTGGATCTGATCCGCGTGACAAATCGCCGGAAAAGTCATGGCGGCGTATGAAGAGCGGGTTGTTGTGAAGCATCTGGGCGCCGGGGGGCTCGTAGTAGGCGTAGTTCAAGCCGACGAGGAAATCTCGCAAGAAGGGGACGAGCCGGCCGCGTGCGTTGGCCATTTCCTTAGGCGCGCCGGCCGTGTGCAACGCCTCGACGATATTCGTATCCATTTCCGCCCGGGTGTGCGAATCCCCAAAATGGCTCGACGTCCACTCGATTTTTTCACCTGTGGAAAAAATGGGCTTGGGCATTTCGAACTCGCGCAACTCTTCGGCTCGTGGGATCAAGGGCTCCGCCGGAGCTTTCCCTTGGGCGACCAGGGGAAGGCCATCCCCCAGTGCGAGCAACGTGTCGAGAGAAACCAGGCGCTGCGCCTCCAGGACCGAACGCATTCGATCGGCAATTTCTCCCCGAATTTGGACCCGGTTCGGACTGGTCGGCTTGGGCCCCGCCACTAACTCAATAAGCGCGTCTTGGGTGGCCTGAGTGTTTCCGGTTGCCGCGCGCATGAGCTCGGCAAGCGACGTCCGGGTTGCATCATAAAGCTCAGGAGAAGAATGAACGTTGTAAAAGGGATGGAATATCCGTTGCCAGGAATTGTTCCAGTCGGCGACGGGAATTTCACCCTGGCGCGCCAGGATTTGCCAAAGGCCGCACTGTGCTTGCAATATCCCGGTCGCCTCCCCTCGTGTGGTGACATCCTGAATGTGGTCAATGGCCTCCGCAGTGTTGAGAAACTCGGTCAACGAGGCGTCGTTCAGACTATGAAACTCGGCAAATACCGGGTACTGGTCGCCCAGCTTCGCGTATTTGCCAGCAAGCACGCGGGCCGTCGCGGGGCTCAAGGGTGTTCCGCCGGCGCGCGCGCGGTCGATTTCGCTGAGGGCGAGATAAGCCTGCAGCGGTCCCTTTTGCGTTTGCTCGCGAGAGAAACCGAAGAGGAACTCAATCAAATCATTGGGACTATTTAAGTGGCCAATCTTCTTTGACCAGCCCCGGGCTAGTTTCGAATTGTTTCCCTGGATTGCTTCATCCCAGATGGTCAAACCTCCCGGCACATGGGGTTGACCGTTTGAATCCAGGAGCATCCTGGTGACCAAGAGCAACAGTCCGGGGTCCGGACGGAATACCGCTTTTGCGGGACCGGGAGTGGTGCCTCGCTCTCGCAACGCTTGATAGAACCGCGCGAGACGTTTGGAATCGGTAAAGTACGCCTGCTGCGGGCCATCCACTCGTGACATCGCGTCATAATAAGGAGCCAGCCATCCGTCATCCTTGGAGAGGAGCGCGATGACGAAATCTCCCGGTGAGTGGGTGCTGGCCCCCACCAAATGTTCCCACGCGGATTCCGCCTGTTGCCCTCCGGGGACCAGTACATGTCCCGACCGAATGCAAAGCTGCTCGCCATAGAAATCCAGCACCGCTGCATAAGGCAGAAGCTTCTCAATCCCCGGATTCACCCGCAGGGCGGACCGCGTTTCTTCGTCGATTTGGGCCAGCGCCCAGTAAAGACGCGGCAGGTCGGGGTCGCCCAAGAGCGCGTCCAACAGATCCTTGTGATTCTTGTTCCGGTCGTTCTGCATCCAAACACCGGCGTCAAATAGCACCGGCAGTTGCGTACTGCTAAAGGGATAGACAAATGGCGTGCCGGTCTGAAGGGCCTTCTCCAACTCGGCCAGCGGGAAGCCGGAATCGACAGTGGTAAATGCCCGCTTAGGATTGGCAGTCTCAAGGGTGGCCTGGGGCCCGCACGGTTGCTGGAGCTTGTAGCCAATCACGTTAAGCAGCCGGGTGGCATCGGTACAATTAGTAACGCGAATGTTTCCATCCGGACCCGCCAGAGTTTGCAATTCGCGTGCCTGATCCACATACCGCCTGACCAGAACCAAATACTCGCTGGCGGTTGAAGAATGGGTTGCGCCGCCGAATCCGTCCAAAACGACCTGGTGAGAAAGGAGAGGTAATACTTCTTCCGGATCCGCCTTTCGGCTGACGGCCGCCAAGCGTAAAAAGGGCAAGAGTGGACCTGGAATGGCCAGCGTGGGAGACGGGGGGACTGGACCTCGGGGGACGGGCTTGTCCGCACCTTTCGGGCCCGCCGGCGGTGGCGGATCTGCCCCCAAGGCATTGGAGCTGAACCATGCTGAAATAACCAGCAAGAGCGTTGCCAGAAGGACTGCCAGTGGGCGATAGGAAGATCGCATAACGTGAACTCCTCCCCGAGCCTTAAGGCCAGATTGTCTTTAAGGAAGCTTGCGCCGCCGAGACGGAAGTTGAGTTAGCTTGAAGCACGGACCAAACCCTGCTGGCCAAGGCATCAAGCATCGCGAACTGATTTCAGCTTTCGCGCCGCCTTCGAATTGTTCGCGATTACGGTGCTACCCGCCCCGTCCGCCAAGTATACACCAAACATGCTGCGTGGGAATGGGGTCCCAGAGTTTTTTCTCTACAGTCTTTTCTCGATTTGCTTTCAGGATCCGGAGTAGACGCAGCGGCCTCTCGAAAGGACGGTTACTACCTTGAGGGATTCAGGGGTTCGCCGGAAGAATACCAAGTTCGCGGGCTGGCCCGCGGCCAACTGAGAGCACACCGGGTGGCGCCGCAGCAAATTCGCGGGGTTCGCCGTCGCCGCTTGAATTGCCGATGCCAGCGTGCATCGGGAGTAGTTCATGAAGACGGCTACTCCTCGATTCATGGTCAAGGCGGACCCGGCCATCGAGGCGCGATCGGCCGTCACGACCTGACCCGAAGGCAAAAACTCGATATCTTTTCCCCCAAAAGTGTATTTCCCCGCGGGCATAAGTGCGACGTGGACTGCGTCAGTAATCAGAATGCACTTTTCGATTCCTTTCATGCCGACAATGACTTTGACGACGTCAGGGGGCAGATGAAACCCGTCACAAATTAAGCTCGTATGTAACGATTCTGTGGCAAGTTGCGCCCAAAGCGGCGCTTTGTGACGGTGAAGATACTCGGGGCAGCCATTCCCCAAGTGAGTGTTGAGCGTGGCCCCCGCTGCCGCTGCGCGGTGGACGTCTTCCGGCCCACCGTCCGTGTGGCCGATGGCGACGATTACTCCGCCGGCCTTTGCCCTTCGAATAAACTCCTCCGCGCCAGGCAGTTCTGGTGCCACCGTGACGATTCCAATTCTCCCTCCCGCGGCGCCTTGCAACTCCAAGAACTCTTCCCAATTAGGGTGTCGCATCCACTTGGGATCGTGCGCGCCGTGCGATCCGAGTGGGGAAAGATACGGGCCCTCCAAGTGGTAGCAGGGAGCCGCATAAGCGAAATCCGGATTCACGCGCGCCGCCTGCTCGAGAATGGCGAAATTCCTCGCTAACATTGACAGAGAATTGGTAATGAGGGTGGGGCAGAAGGTGGTGACGCCGGTGCTCCAAATGGCAGGTAACACGCTGATGGCTTTTTCCGCGTCCAAATCCGGGCTGGAGAAATCGACTCCCGCAAAACCGTTCACCTGGATATCCACAAATCCCGGGCTGATGAAAGGCAGACCAGCGCTCGTAGGGCCGGTGATGGCGACTGAGCTGATCTTCTCGTCAGTGACCTCCAAGCTCGCGCAACCAACCCCGGGAATATTTCCCTCCAACTCCATGGCCCTATCCTCGTTTCTTTAGCAATTCCAATTCTTCCAATGTGCGCGGCCAATCCTGTTTCATTAGTCGTGATAGGGAGCGGTCGGCGAGTAGCCTGCCGCCCGTCTGGCAGGTTGGGCAATAATTCGTCTCGTTGCTCGCGTAGCGAATGCGCTGCACTTTGGTCCCGCAACGCGGGCAGGGCTTGCCATATTTCCCATGGACTGCCATTTCCTCTCGAAAGGCCGTTACATTTTCAGGGAATCCGCCATGGGCGTCGGCGCGCAAGCTGTCGGTCCACTCGATGAGAACCCTCTGCGTGGCAGTGTACAGCCGCTCAATTTCATCTTTCTCCAGCCGTCCGGTGAGCGTGACGGGTGAAAGCTCCGCGCGGTGCAGGATCTCATCGGAGTAGGCGTTGCCGATACCGCTGAACAAGCGGGGGTCGGTTAATGCTCGCTTCAGGGTATGGTTACCTGAGGTGAGGCGCTCGGCGAAGGAATCAAGCTCTGCCGTGAGAACCTCCAAACCGCCAGGGTCGAGTCCCCGTAAGTCGTCTTCGCCTTGGACCACGTGCAGGGATGCGCGGCGCTGCGAACCTGCCTCGGTCAAAAGTAAGCTGCCGTCTGGGAAATCCATTGCCGCCAGCGCGCGTTTGGGGGTGAGCTTCACGCCCGGCTTGGTCCAATGCAGGCGCCCGGCAATCATCAAGTGCAGCACCAGCCAAAGATCATCTTGCAAGCCAATAGCGATGCGCTTCCCCACCCGCCGCAATTCCCGCACGGCCTTGCCTTGCACTGCCTGAAGTGGTGGGGTGGCCGTGCGAAGGAGAAATGGCCCCACAACGCGCACACCTTCGAGCCGCTGGTTGAGAATGCGCGCCTCGAGAGCTTCAAGGTATACGACGATGTCAGGCAGTTCCGGCACGATGCCGCCATCTTGACACGGGGCCCGGCGTCCGTAAACCCCCTTGTGAAGTCGATGGATCGTAGGTTGCATGCGGCAAATCGGGAGGTCTACACCCCCATTCGATCTACCACCTACCACATACCCGACTTTGTAGACACATCTGGCGGAAGACGGGCGGCGGCGATATAATCACGCCTCGCAATTTGTTCGGGCTGTTTTTTAAGATGACCGAGGAGTCTGGAGGAGGGTGCGCGTGGCTTGGCAGCGTTGGTTTCTTCAAGCCCCGGTTACGCTTGCGCGATCGCGTCGGACCTGGAGGGGGTAATACTTCAAAAAGCGTCGTCCGCATTGGGGTTTGAAAATCGATAGCCGGAGAAGGCGTGGTGAGTACAACTGAAAGAATCGATCGACAGGAGGATGAGATGAAAAAGATCACGATCGGAGTCCTCGGTGTGCTGATGGTGGCCTGCTTCGCCGCGGTGGCGCTGGCCCAGGACAATCCCCGCGGCACATCGACTTTGTCCATCAAGGGGAAAACGGTTTCTGTTGATTACGGACGGCCCGCGCTCAAGGGTCGCACATCGGATGCATTGCTCGGCAGATTGAAACCTGGGGGAGTGTGGCGGTTGGGGGCCGACACCTCGACGACTTTCAAGACGGGCATCGACTTGGTATTTGGTGACGTGACGATTCCGGCCGGGGAATATAGCGTTTGGATGCAGCGCCAGGAGGGCGATTCCTGGAAGCTGCTTTTCGACAAGCAGCATGGGCAATGGGGAGAGCCCGAGCCTGACCCTTCGCAGTGTTTCGCCTCGGTGCCTTTAGTGGGATCGACCCCTGCTGCCTCCACTGAGCTGGTAACGCTAACCCTTAGCAAAGCGGATGGGGGTGGGACCCTCACGATCCAATGGGGCACTCTGGAAGTGGCCGCCAGCTTCAAAGCAAAATAACGAAAAGGGACGGCCAATACGCGGAGCGCGGAGATGCATTGCGTGCCCGCGCTACGTGCTTGTGTGGCCGATGTAAGTGGCTTCGTTAACTGCATCGATAAAAATGGAGGATGAGATGAAAAAACTTGCATTAGGAATGCTCAGTGTGCTGATGGTGGCTTGTTTCGCGGCAGTCGCTATGGCTCAGGGCAACCCCCGCGGCACATCGACGATAACGCTTAAGGGGAAGACGGTTTCGGTCGAGTACGGACGCCCATCGCTCAAGGGACGGACGACCGATGAATTACTCGGCAAATTGAAGCCAGGCGCGGCTTGGCGATTGGGAGCTGACACTTCCACAACGTTTAAGTCGGCGGTCGACTTGGCCTTCGGTGACGTGACTGTGCCGGCCGGGGAGTACAGCATCTGGATGGAGCGGGAAAGCGACAACTCCTGGAAGCTCGTCTTCAACAAGAAGCACGGTCAGTGGGGCACGCAGCACGACGCATCGCAGGATTTCGCCTCCGTACCGTTGGTTGAGTCGACGCCCGCTGCGCCTGCTGAAATGGTCACTCTCACCCTTACCAAGGCCGAGGGCGGGGGGACACTTGTGATCCAGTGGGGCACTCTGGAAGCGACCGCCAGCTTCAAAGCAAAATAACCAGGGGGACCGCCAACACCCGCAGCGCGAACCGGTTTTGAGGGCCCGCGCTGCGGGTTTGTTTACTCCGAGTTAAGAGGCTTCGTAGAACAGTGAAGCCGATGGTGGAGGAATAAAATGAAAGTATTGGCAGCGGGACTACTGAGTGTCCTGATGGTGGCCTGTTTCGCGGTCGTGGCTATTGCACAGGGCAACCCTCGCGGGACAACGGCGATAACCCTCAAGGGGAAGAGAATTTCAATCGAGTACGGCCGCCCCTCGCTTAAAGGCCGCACCACGGACGATCTACTCGGCAACTTGCCGCCAGAGGGCGTTTGGCGTCTGGGGGCTGACACCTCCACGACCTTCAGTACCGGCATCGACCTGGACTTTGTCGACGCCGTGGTCCCTGCCGGCGTCTATAGCCTTTGGCTGGCGAAGGCCTCAGGGGATAATTCCTGGAATCTCGTCTTCAACAAGCAGCATGGTCAATCGGGTACAGAACACGACCCGTCACAAGATGCGTTTTTCGTGCCCTTGAAGGCATCGAAGGCCGCTAAATCCATTGAAATGGTAACTCTAACCCTTCGCAAATCGGGCGGGGTTGGAAGGCTCACGATCCAATGGGGCACTCTCGAAGTGGCCGCCAACTTCAAAGCGAAATAACGAAGGAAAAGCGCCATTTATGCGTACACGGTTACTGGGGCGTACAGGTTTAAAAGTATCGGAGATCTGTTTGGGCACGATGACGTTTGGGAGCCAGCCCGGAGGTCATCGCGTGCCGGGGTGCGATGAAAACGAATCGATAACCATTCTAAACGCCTACCTCGACCAGGGCGGCAATTTCATTGATACCGCCGATGGATACGCCGACGGACGCTCCGAGGAAATCCTGGGAAGAGGCTTAAAGGGCCGTCGCGATGACGTGGTGCTGGCGACCAAGGTTTTCTTTCCCGCTGGCCCCGGCGCCAACCGCAAGGGGCTTTCGCGCAAGCACATCTTTGAGGCGATTGAAGCCAGCTTGCGCCGCTTGCAGACCGACTATCTTGACCTTTATCAGGTCCATTGTTTTGATTCGCACACGCCGCTGGAAGAAACCCTTTCAGCACTCGATGCGCTGGTGAGGCAAGGCAAGGCTCGCTACCTCGGCTGTTCGAATTTTGGCGCGTGGCAATTGGCCGAGGCACTCGGCGTGTCGGCGCTGAACGGTTACGCCCGCTTCGATTGCCTTCAGCCTCAGTACAGCTTGGTGTGCCGCTCGATCGATCGCGAGATACTACCCCTCTGCCGCGCTGAAGGTGTTGGCGTCATCGCTTGGAGCCCCTTGGCGGGCGGCTTTCTCAGCGGGAAGTATCGCTCCGGCGACGCCGCGCCCCAGGCGTCACGCTTGGCAGACTCAGATCCATCCATTCGCCCCTGGGTGGAGCGCCACTTTACCGAGCGGAATTACCACATCCTGGGCGTCGCGGAAGAAGTCTCTGCCCGTCTGGGAAAAACACTCAGCCAAGTTGCCCTCGCGTGGTTGCTCGCCGTGCCCAGAGTCACTTCGGTCATCATCGGCGCGCGCAGTCTGCCGCAGCTTCACGAGAATTTGGGAGCGGGGGGCTGGGAATTCCCTTCCGAAGAATGGAAGAAGATCGACGAAGCAAGCGCGCTGCCCCTTGAGTATCCGCAGGACTTTCAAGCCTGGGTAGAACCGCTAATCCACGGAGACTTGAGCGGACACTGAGATACTCGAAATTGACTCGCGGCGAAAATTTTGGAACATTCGATTGGGGAGAGGTGTCTACACTAAGGAACAAGTCTATCTTCGGAGGTTTCAGTCAATCCCATGGTCATCATTGCCGTGTTCGGTGGTCTCGTTGTTGGTGGCGCGATCTTTGCCGTCCTCAAAAATAGCGGTGGTAAATCCACGGAAGACAAATACACAAAGTTGGACATCGGCTAACCGCCAGGTTCAGCCTAATCGGTCCTTTTCCCAATAGGGCACACCTTTTCCAAAACCGTCGTAGCGAAGATGTTATGGGAATAAGTGTGAAGTGTCGGCGTTAGTAAAACCGAATCTCATCGATGTCAAGGCGGAAGCTTCCGGGCGGGCCATCAACACGGAATTCCAGAACCATGGTGCTTTTGCGCGGCGCTGGGCTGGGGGCCGCCAGCCACGCCGCCGGCAAGCGAACGCTTTGCCATTTGGAATCGGGGATGAACGCCAGCGTGGGAATGGGAAGTGTGGGATCGGGCGGATCAAGTTTCACCTGGAAGAGACGGCCATCGCCACGGACTTCGAACTGAATTCCACGCATACTCGGAGCACCCGCGGGCAGCGTGAAAGGATAGCGGGCTGTGACGGCGCCTCGTTCCGACCCGGAGGCAGATTCCACTCGGCCTTTGAAACGCAGTGCTTGTGCGGTCCCGTCGGCGCCGGGCGAAATTACTTCGAATTCCCCGAGTGAGCGGCCGGGTGCATTCGCCTCGGTCGAGACCTGCCAGGTTTTGAGAATCTCTTCCGGCTCTTCCGGGCTTTCGAAGTTGTTCAGCAGAATGCTGTCGCCGGAGGCAAGATGTTGTTCTTCCGCCGCAGGGGGCTGGCTGATGAAGGAGAATGTTTCCTTCGATGTTGCGGCCAGGCTTCCGCGCTCGATCATCCAAATCCCCATGACCAGGAATGGGACGACAAAGGTTGTCGAGAGCAACTTGGCGCGGGTCGAGATCTTCTCTTCCTTTTCCCAGCGAAACAGCTTCCAGGCAAAAAGCAGGCCGAAGGTCCCCGACACAACGAGCACCAGCATTTCCGCACGCTGATCATAAAGCGAGTGGCCTCCCACCATGATCGCCTGAAACGAATTGACCAAATAGGTAGCGGGCAAGAAGGCGGCGAAGCCCTGGATCCATTGAGGCAGCATCGGCAGGGGTACGGTAACACCGGAAAGGAACAGCAGGGTGAACCAAGCGACGTTGTTGAAAACCTGCGCCTCCTGCATGGTGTTCGCCACGCTCGAGATGGTAAGTCCGAATCCCGCGAACGCGAAGACGCCGACTGTAACCAGAACGAGAAGAGTGAACAGATTTATTTTGAGCGGCATGTGAAAAAAAACCGTCGCGCAAAAGACCAGCAAGGCGATGGTGGGGAGTTCGAGCAGATAGTTCGCCAGCAGGTTGCTGAACACAATCGAGCCCGGTCCGATGGGCGCCAGTCGATACCGGCGCAGACTGCCGCGCTCGCGCTGCATGACGGATTGCATCCCCAGCCCCCAGAATCCGCTTCCCATCACGTTGAGGGTCACCACGGGCCCGAACATGTAAAGCACCGCCTCCGGGTGGCCATGTGCAAACAGGCCCGCGTAAACAAATAGAAAAATGAGAGGAAAGATAAAGGTGAAGAACAGCGCCGTCTTGGTGCGCATCACCAGCTTGATCGACATCAGCGCAATGCGAACTGAGGGCATCAGGTTCATCGGGTCATTTGGTCAGTCTTCCATCCGCCGCCCGGTCATTTCTACGAACACATCCTCCAGCGTCGGCTGGGCGATGTGGAGGTCGAGCAGCGCGTTGCCATCGGCCTCAAGGAAGCGCACCAGGGCCGCGACCGCCGGGGCGGCCGGCTGTGCGTGAAGACAATAGCGCCCATCGGCTTCCGTGCAATCTGCCACCGCGTCGAGTTGCTTCAAGCGGTCGATTGAAACCGGCTTGGCAAGAGACACCTCGATGCGCGTGCCCTTGCCGGATTGGAGCACAAGTTCGCGGGGCGTCCCCAAGGCGATCACTTGACCGCGATCGATGATGGCGACGCGATCGCAGAGGCGTTCGGCCTCCTCGATATAGTGAGTCGTCATCAAAGTGGTACGATGCTCTTCGCGGAATTGTTCGATAAGCGCGTAGATGTCGCGGCGCAGTTGGGCATCCAGCCCGACCGTGGGTTCGTCGAGCAAAACCAACTCGGGGTTGTTCACCATCGCCAAGGCCAGCGCCAGTCGCTGCTTCTGGCCGCCCGACAGCTTTTCAAAAAAGGTCCGGCGCTTCTCCCCCAGGCCAAACCGTCCCATCAGGACTTCAATGGACGCCGGCTGGCGGTAAAAGCTGGCGAACAAGGTGAGGGCTTCCTCGACTCGGATTTTGTCCGGCAGCACGGTAGCCTGAAGTTGGGCGCCAATCCGTTCCTTCAGCGCGCTCTGCTCGCGCCCCGGGTCCATCCCGCAGACGCTCACCGTGCCACTGTCCGGCTGACGCAGGCCTTCCAGAATCTCAATGGTCGTGGTCTTTCCCGCGCCGTTGGGCCCGAGCAAGCCAAAGACCTCACCCGCTTTGATCTCAAAGGTGATTCCCCGCACAGCCTCGAGATCGCCGTAGCGTTTGCGCAAATCTTTCACGCGCACGACCACGGAGTTGGCGTCATTCAGCATGATGTGAAGCGGCTATAATATCGGACCAAGATACCCGAGGCAATCATTCTTAACGTATAGGGTACTGTTTAGCTGCAAGTTTGGCCCCAAATTTGTAGAGAATATGCGGGAGTGTTATATTGCGCTGTCATAATATGCTGCTATCTTAACGGAAGGACGCGGATGAAATGTCCCAGATCTGTTCATCCCTCCGGCGAAAGGTCGTAGGGTGAGCAATGAAGATTTTAGTCTTGAATTGCGGCAGTTCTTCCATCAAGTTCCAGCTCATTGAAACCGACGTTGAGCTGATTGAATCCGACACGGACCGCTGCATCGCCAAAGGCGGGGTGGAGCGCATTGGAACGGACGAAGCGACTTTGAAGGTGACCGTCCCCCCCAATCCGTCCGTGTCTTTGACCGAAGAGATTCTGGACCATCAGACGGCCCTGACGCGGGCGATTGCGACGCTGAAGGAACACCGCGCGGTCGCCGACATTTCGCAGATTCAGGCGGTCGGGCATCGGGTGCTGCATGGAGGTGAGCGCTTCTCCGCTCCGGTGATCATCGACGAAGAAGTGGAGCACGGGATCCAGCAGTGTATTGAGCTCGGGCCGCTGCACAATCCCCACAACCTGCGCGGCTATTACGTTGCCCGCAAAATTATGCCCCAGGTGCCGCAGGTGGCCGTGTTCGATACGGCCTTCCATCAGACCATGCCTCCGCACGCCTATCTGTACGGCTTGCCCTACTCGTACTACCGGCGCTACCACATTCGGCGCTACGGATTTCATGGCACCTCGCATCGGTACGTCGCGTTTCGCTACCGGAAGATTTTCGGCAAGTTGCGCGAAGAGGCCAACCTGATCACGGTGCACCTTGGAAACGGCTGCTCGATTACGGCAATCGAGAAGGGCCTTTGTATTGATACCTCCATGGGGCTGACGCCGCAGGAGGGCTTGCTGATGGGCACGCGCTGTGGCGACATCGATTCTGCCGCCATCTTGTACCTCATGTCGAAGGACGAATTAACTGTTCACGATGTGTCCATATTGATTAATAAGTTTTCCGGCTTATATGGAATCTCTGGCGAGTCGAACGACATGCGCGAGTTGATGGCGGCTTCCGCCAAGGGCGACGAGCAGGCGAAGCTGGCGATTGACGTCTTCTGTTATCGCATCAAGAAATACATCGGATCGTATACGGCGGCGCTGGGGCACGTGGATGGCTTGGTTTTCACCGGCGGAATCGGGGAGAATTCGCCCGACATCCGCGCCCAAGCCTGCGAGGGCCTGAGCGAGTTCGGAATTCAAATTGACCCGACTCGCAACGCGGCGGTGGTGGGAAAGGAAAGTCAGATCTCAACCGACAGCAGCCGCGTGCGGGTGATGGTGATACCCACCAACGAGGAACTCCTCATTGCCCGCGACACCTTCCGAGTCGTCCGCG
>Ga0181520_10008754_pt1 | contig 14249 bp, 9 predicted proteins | sample PEATcosm2014_Bin_29_FD_132451 | JGI IMG/M metagenome (GOLD analysis project Ga0181520, IMG submission 132451) | Peatland microbial communities from MTU Mesocosm Facility, Houghton, MI, USA - PEATcosm2014_Bin02_30_metaG | ecosystem: Environmental > Terrestrial > Soil > Wetlands > Peat | place... | reverse complement strand
CGCGTGCTGTTTCGCAAGGTGCGCGCGAGGTTGGGCGGGCGGCTGCGCGTGGCGGCCTCCGGAGCGGCGCCGCTGAGCCGGGACCTGGCCGAGTTCTACGAAGCCATCGGCCTGCCGATCTCCGAGGGCTACGGCCTGACAGAGGGTGGCGTGGTAGCGCTCAATCGGCCGGATGCGCCGCGCCTGGGCAGCATCGGCAAGCCTCTGCCCGGTTGCGAAGCGCGGCTGGCGCCGGATGGGGAACTGCTGGTGAAGGGGCCGTGTCTCTTTTCCGGCTACCTCGACGATCCTAAGACCACCGCGGAGGTGCTGTGCGAGGGCTGGCTGCACACCGGCGATCTGGCGCACATCGATGCCGACGGCTATCTCTTTATTACCGGCCGCAAGAAGGAGCTGATCGTCTCTTCCACCGGCAAGAAAATCTTCCCCTCGCACGTGGAGAGCATGTTCAAGATGGAGCCGCTCATCAGCAATGTGCTGTTGGTGGGCGACCGCCTGCCGTACCTGACGGCGCTGTTCACCATCAATCCCGGGACCGCCGAGACGCTCAAGGGGATGGAGGAATGGCGCGGCCGTCCTACCGCTCAGATCGCCCAGGCTCCCGCGGTGCTGGCCGAGATCCACAAGGCCGTCACGCGCGTGAACCGCCTGCTGGCGCCCTTCGAGCAGGTCCGCAAATACCGCGTGCTGGCGCGCGATTTTTCGATCGAGATGGGCGAGCTGACCGCCACCATGAAGATCCGGCGCACGCGCGCCATGGAAAACTTCAAGGAGCACATCGCGGAGCTGTACGCCGGGCGGGAGTCAGGCTGAAAAGGGAACAGATCGACAACGGGTGAACTCGCGTGAATGACAAGGAGTAAATATGATCACTTTGGCAGACGCACGTCGTGTAATTGCAGCGGCCGAGCACAAGGCGGAAGAGATCGGCCAACCCATGAACATCGCGGTGGTGGACGCGGGGGGAAACCTGGTGGCGCACGTCCGCATGGACCGCGCGTGGATCGGCAGCATCGATATCTCGATCAACAAGGCCTGGACCGCCCGCGCCTTCGAGATCTCCACAAAAGATCTGTCGGAACACAGCCAGTCCGGCGACCAGTTTTTCGGGATTCATGTCTCGAACCGCGGTCGCGTGATGATCTTCGCGGGCGGCATTCCGCTCAAGCACGGAGACGAAGTCGTAGGTGGGATCGGGGTTAGTGGCGGCCAAGGCAAGCAGGACCAGGCGGTGGCCGAAGCCGGCGCCGCGGCTCTTTAGTGGACTGTCCCGGTGCACCGCGCCATCGCCGCCGAAGGCCGACGCGGGGCTCTCTGTAAAAAATTCTTAGAATGTGGGATCGCCTTCGCCGATATGAAGAGCGATGGTGTGCCCTACTGAAGGAACGACAACCCTGGAATTGATGACCTGGAACGACCGGTACAGCGTCGGCATTGGATTAATCGACTCCCAACATCAGCAGTTGTTCCGGCTGGTCAACGATCTCAATGCGGTCATGATGGGACGGAGCGAAAGTGGCAAGACCGTGACCGCCCTGGATCGGCTCAGCGCCTTTTCTGCCGCCCACTTCGCTCACGAAGAGAGTCTCATGCAAACCTACGGGTACCCCGATTTTCGGCGGCACAAAGAGGAGCATGACGATTTGATGAACGAAGTCAAAAGCCTCAGGCGGGACCTTCTCTCAGGCTATATTCCGCTCGAATTGATGACGGCGTTTCTTAAGGATTGGCTGCTGAACCACATTATCGCCGTCGATAAACAATCTGGTGTCTACCTGAGGGCAGCGGGGTTGGAGTAGGCACGCTGCCGCTTAACTCTTTAACCATCGATCGAACCAGGCAAAAGCTTCCTTCTGCATCTCCCGGTTGAACTTGTGCGGGCCGTCGTAGAAACTGGCGCGGTAGCGATCCGCGGCGCCGGCTTTCTTGTACACTTCACCGAGTATTCGGTCGGCGCGCTCCATCTCCGTCAGCGTGAAGAGCGAATCCTGGCGATTATTCAAGACCAGCACCGGGTTGGGAACATTGATCCCCAGCACCTCGGGATAATCCAGGTCCCGCGGCAGGCCCGGTACATAGACCATCCAGGTGTGGCTGAAGCACTTGTTCAGCAGATAGTCGCGCCAGGTGGTCATCATCCCCGCGCAGCACGAGCAGCGGATGCGTTCGTCGGCGCCCGTGAGCATGACGGTTCGCAGGCCGCCGCCCGACAGGCCGGCGCAACCCAGCCTGGTCGCGTCCACATCCGGACGCGAGGCCAGGTAGTCCAGGGCGCGCTGATCCTCGAATATGAACACGCCCGGCCACGTCAACCCGGCGCAGAACAGGCTCTTGGCAATCAGATTCTCATGGTTGCCCGCGAACTGGTTGTAACGCTGGATCTCCTCCTCGGAATCGGGATTGGCTTCCACCATGTTGTTGCGGATATTGGCGGGCACATCGGCGAGCCGTATGCGGCGGCTCCCGAAGGTGAAGGCATCCGGCACCAGGACGGCGTAGCCGCGCCGCGCCAGCTCGTTGGCCCAAGCGACTCCGCCGTAGTATTGCTCCTGGTGGCGCACCATCACCGGATGCTGGTCTGGCGACACGCGGGTGATCTTCTGTATCCCGAAGTATTTCTGGCCGCCGTGGTCATGCAGTCCCACGACACCCGGCAACTTTCCCCGGGAACCGGCCGGTTTCAGGAGCAGCGCCTCGGTCGGGGGGCCGAACGGCAACTGCCACTGCAGGTGCTCGATCGACAGCCCGTCGAACTCCACCTGCCGCAGGACGGCGGCGGCCGGTGTGGATGCGCCGCCCGGCTGCATGAGCCTTTCCCGGAATTGGGCTCGCGCCAGCGGCCGCCAAGCCCCGGAATCGGTGAACATCGGCTGCCGGAAGGACAGTCGCGGCGGGTCTGGAACGGTCTCGGACGCCCACCTTCCGTATGCGCCGAGCATGTTCTGGGATGCCGCGGGCTCACCTTGCTGGGGCGGCTGCCCGTTCGTTTCAGCCCACCCATTGGCGGCGGAAAGCAGAGGCACGGCGCCGGCGCTTTTCAGAACGGTTCGTCTGGGTATTTTCCGCATGTTCGAGCCAATCTGTCCGCATGATATTCGGTAGCGTGGCGGCTTTCAAGCGGGCGCTGAGACAGGCTGGGGACAGCGCGGGGATCAGACTGGCAAACGGGCGTCGAGTTTCTCATTGCGCCCGGCCATCTCTTCCCAGGTCACCACCCGGTTTTCGTAGGCGGCCGTGCGTCCCAAGATACACGCCAGGTTGCTCTCGACCGCGGACGCTGCGTTGTTCAGGAGCTTGCCGGTGCGAATACTCTCGACGAAAGCCCGAACGTTGGCGAGCGCGCCTTCGCGTGTGGCATCCGCGGTGGCGCCCGTCCACGGGTGGTCGCCGGTGATCCGAACGGCGCCCAGATAGTGCGAGTCCAGCGTGCCGGAGGTGCCATAAACGCGCACGCAGATATCCCGGTAGCCCTTTACGAATCGCGCGCCGCTGAAATCCGCGCGAACTCCGTTGGGGAAGGAGAAGCTGACCACGAAAACATCCTGCATGTCGCCTTCGCCCGGCTGAGGAGTGCGGTTGCAGGCCCCCCAGGCCTCGACCGGGTGCGCCTGCATGTACCAAACCGCCGTGTCTATGGCATGGATATCCTGCTCGACGATGATATCGCCCGAGAGCGCTTGGCTGAGGTTCCAGTTTCTCAAACGGTCCTGGAGCGGCGAATCGCCTGCCACATGCTGAGGCAGGTGCGGGTCGCTGTGGTAATAGGCGTGGACCAGAACCGGCTGGCCGATCTCGCCGCGAAAGAGGCGCGCCGCAGCCTCCTGAAACGCGGGGCGGGCGCGGGTCTGGAAATCGACCACGAAGCTGACCTTGCCATCGGCCCTCTGCGCGCTTTCGGCGATGCTGGTGCAGCCGGGCACGTCCACCGCAACCGGCTTGGCGAGGAATACATGCTTCCCCGCCGCCACGGCTGCCTCCACGTGGGCGGGATGAAAATACGGGGGGCTCTCCACCACCACGGCGTCCAGCTTGGAGCGGACCAGGTCACGGAAGCCATCCAGGTTCGAATATTCGCGCGCCTGGGCGCAGCCGAGGCTGTTCTTCAGGGATGCGATGCGATCGGGAAGCGGATCGGCCAGAGCCACGATTCTCGCTCCGGTTTGCTCAGTGAAGAAGTTTCCGATATAGGCGCCGCGCGCGCCGGCACCGACGATTCCGATCTCGATGGCCGAATTGGCCTCGGAACCAAAGACGGTCCGCGGCTCCAGAATCAACAGGCCCGAGAGGCTCGAAGAAAATAGAAAATCGCGGCGCGAGGCTTCATTATTCATAACGGTCTCCGTCGTGTGCCCTCTTCTCTGTAGCACATGGCATTGCCTCCAGCGTGATAACCCCGATAAGATCCAGATGTGACCAGCTTGAACCGGCGCAGAATCCTCAAGGCCGTCCTGGCCGCTTCCACGGCGTGCCTGCTCCTGTCTTTCCCGGCCCTGGGCGCCGAGGGCGTACACGTCTCGCTGGTTGTGGACCGCACGCTCGGCGAGCCGGCGCAGCACGGTGTTGAGAAGCTGAAGGAGGCGCTCGAAGCACGGAAAATCGCCGTCGAGGAGCCTGGCGCGCTTGAGTCGGCGCGCGGCGAGTTGGTGGTGGCCGGACTGCCGTCGGGAGGAGGCGCGGCGGCCGAGATCATGAAATCGCTGGGAGCGGTGCCTCTGCCGGCCGCGGAATCGGTTCTGATCCGGAACGCGACGTGGAAGGGAAGGCCGGTCCTGCTGTTGAGCGGAAGCGACGCGACCGGCCTCATGTACAGCCTGCTCGAAGCGGCGGACCGCGTGGCATGGGCCCACGACGGCGCCCGGCCATTCAGCGAAATTCGCGACACGGCCGAATCTCCCGCGGTGGCGGAACGGGGCGTCACCATTTTCACCATGCAGCGGGCGCAGTTCGAGAACCGTCTGCACGACGCCGCCTACTGGTCGAAGTATCTGGACATGCTGGCCCGCGACCGCTTCAACATGTTCCAGGTGCTTTTCGCCTATGAAATGGATGGCTACATGTGCCCCGTCTATCCGTATTTCGTCGGCGTGGAGCAGTTCCCGGAGGTGCGCGTAGCGGGCTTAAGCGCGGAACAGCAGGCGCGCAACCTGGCCGACCTCAATCGCCTGATCCGCATGGCGCACCAACGCGGCATCAAGGTGACCATCGGGCTATGGTGCCACTACTACCGCTTTACCTCCACCTGGCAGCCGGCCAGCCACGACCAGATCGCGGACGGACTCGTTTGGGGAGTGACGGAGCAGAACCTGATTCCCTACACCCAGGCGGCCTTCACCAAGTTTCTGAAGGCCGTTCCGGGCCTCGACAAAATCATGCTTCTGATGCACGGCGAATCGGGGCTGAAGACCGAAGACATGAAGGTCTTCTGGGACAACTTCTACCAGACCATGAAACGCGAGGCGCCGGGCATGGTCTACGAGGTCCGCGCCAAGGGGGTATCGGACGACCTCATCGAGCGCGCGCTCTCGCTCGGCCTGAATATCCGTGTGAATACCAAATACTGGGCGGAGCAGTTGGGCCTGCCCTTCCATCCCACGCATGTGCAGGAGCTGAACCAGTTCGAGCGCCGCCACGGCTATGCCGACATGCTGAAGTATCCGCGCGATTACGAGCTTCACTGGATGCTGTGGACCTCCGGCACCACCCGCGTGCTGCTGTGGGGCGATCCCGAATATGCCCGCAGGTTCGCCCGAAGCACGCACCTGGGTGGCGCGCAGGGGTTCGATATCGTGGAGCCGTTAGCCACCAAGATGGCCGGCCATCCTCACGGCATGCAGCCGTTCGATCTGTTGAACCCCGCGTACCGGTATTACGACTACGAATTCGAGCGATACTGGCATTTTTTCCAGGTCTTCGGCCGCTTGACATACAATCCGCAAACACCCTCGGAGGAATGGGACCGCGAGTTCGAGAAGCGCTTCGGAAGCGGGGCCGCGCCATACGTCGAACGGGGGTTGCACCGCGCCAGCGAGATTCTTCCGCGCATCGTAGCTTATTGCCTTCCGGCCAACCGCTTCCCGACCACGCGCGGCTGGCCCGAACGCCAGCGCTGGGAGGATCTGCCGGATTACGCGCACTCCGAGCCCAGCGACACGGAGCAGTTCCAGAGTTTCGCGGAGGCCGCCAAGGACCTCGTCGAAGGTGTGGATTCAGCGCGCATTTCCCCGATGGCTACCAGCCGCTGGTTCGCCGCAGCCGCCCGCGATGTGCTCGATCTGGCTGCGCGCGCCGAGCAGGCCGCGGGGCGGCATCCCGGCCGGGAGTTTCTCTCCACCATGGTGGATCTGAAGATCCTGGCGAACCTGGCGCTGTATCATTCCCAGCGCATCCCCGCGGGCCTGAGCTACTCGCTGTTCGAAAAAACCGGGGACCTGAACGCCCTGGATGACGCCATCGCAGGCGAAAAGCGCGCCTTGGAGGCCTGGGAGGGCATCGTGCGCGCCGCCGGAGATGTATACAATGTCGACCTGATGATGGGCTTGGCCGAGTTCGATCTCAGCGGCCACTGGAAAGACGAGCTCGTGAAGTTGAAAGCCGGCGTGGCGGCGCTCGAGCGGCGGCGCGCGGAATTCCGACCGCAGCCGCGGCGGGAGATGGGACGCTACGAACTTGGCGGAGGCCCGGATCGCGCCCAATCGGCCCTGTTCGAAACCAACGGCAGCAACCTGGTAGTGATCGATGTGCCGGAAGGCCGATACCAGGTCACAACCGGCATCGAAGATTCCACGAAGAGCCATGGGCCGATGTGGATCGAAGTCAACGGCGCCCAATACAGCGATGTGTTCTCGGTGCCCGCCGGCCGGCGCGTGGAGCGCACGCTCGAGATTTCAGCCGTGGATGGCAAGATCAAAGTGCTGTTCGACAACGCCTCGAGCGCCGATTGGTATGCCAGCACGCTCGCGATCACGCGTGTCGATCCATTGATCGCGCATGTTCCGGTGCGCAGGCTGCCGCCGGGACAGGATCTCGTCCTTCGCGCGACCGTCAGTGGTGTCGCGCCGATCGCCGGCGCGCGAGCTTATGCCGGAGATGCGACGCATGGATACGCCGCCGTGGAGATGGAGCGCGTAGGGCCAGACCTTTATCGCGCGGTGATTCCCGCCTCGAAGGTCCGGGATGGCCTCTCTTATTTTCTGGAAGCCGTGGATTCGGCCGGCCGCCGCGGCGAGTGGCCCGAAAACGGCCGCGCCCGCCCCGTGACGGTCCATGTAACCGCTGACGACGGACCTCCCGTGCTGCGCCACGCGGCGATCGCGACCGCGCAATCCGGGAAGCCTCTGCGCATTGTCGCGGAGGCCCAAGCCCCCTCGGGTATCCAGTGGGTCCACCTGCGCTATCGAGGGCTGACCCAGCACCAGGATTTCCAAACGCTCCCAATGCTGCCCACGGGCAAGCCAAACGAATACGAGGCCACCATACCCGGTGCAGACATAGGTCCCCAATTCGACCTGATGTACCTGTTTGAAGTCATGGACAATGCCGGCAACGGCAAGATTTATCCCGATCTGGAACGGGAGACGCCCTACGTGGTAGTTAATGTGCACCAAGGCGGCAGGCCGGAGAGCCGTTGATTCTTTAGTGACCAAGCCCGCCGTCCGAGCGGGTCCTTACGTTGAAATCCTCCGCCGCTTGAAACATGGCTTTGACATTACGGTCGGGAGTCGAGCCATCCATATTGATGCAGCACACGCCCACATTGGCCGGCCTCCCGCACAGCCTCAGGTAATCTTGCACCTCGCAATAAATCTCGTTTTCCGAATTCTGCAGCATGTGCACGGGGTTCATCCGCAGGTTCAGGAAACTGTTGGGATAGAGCCGGCTGCACGCCTCCAGGTCCGAGCCGGAGCCCACGTCCAGAAATCGCAGGTCCATCTTGCTGTATGGCTCGGCGTACTTGTGGAGGTTGCTCCCGCAATGGTGGATGCCGAAGGGCGCCAGCCGGCGGGCCACGCGAATCTCGTGCGGCAGTATTCGGGCCTCATACAGTTTGGGAGCGATCATGCTAACCGAGCAGTTGCTGGTCAGGTGAATCGCCGGATCCACGCTGAGTACCGATCGGTTGACCGCGATCGAGGTGGTTCCCGTCCGCTGCCGCAGGGTCGCGTTTAGGTCGATCACGGTTTCCGCGACGATCGACAGCAGATGGTCCGCGAGTTCCACGTCCTCGCGAAGATCCATGAAAAGGTCGTTGCCGCGCACCTCCAACGCGTTATTGAACAGTCCGCCCGTATTGAGATCGCCCGTGACGTATCCGAAACGGCTCTCGAGCGCGTCCATCTGCTCGATGAGGACGTTCATCGGCCAGGTGCGGGTTAAGTCGGGCGCGCGGAGCGTCAGAATGGCCTCACGGTTGAGGTTCAGGGGCATGGGCCAAGCCGCCTGTCCCGGCGAAAACCGGATAGGCACGCCCAGCAGCGCGGGCAACACAAACCCGCCCGCGATGTGGCCCGAGCCGATTACCGGGCGCGGCTTGGGGTAGGGATCGCCGATGCCGAATAACTCATAGAGGCCGCCACGCATCAGAACATCGTTGCGGATGCGCGTTTCCGCGTCCAAGTAGAATGGCTCCTCGAAGGAGATGCCGAACCGCCGGTTCCACCAGTCCGGGCTGAAGACTACGTTCACCGGGATTTCTCCGGGCGTCATAAGTGTAGTAGCTCCCCGATACGCCTCGAAGGCGCGTGCATTAGACCAAGACTCCATTAGGGCAAGCTAAAGCATGCCCCACCACGTCCAGGCCCGCAACCATGCTAGATCCACGGGCCCCGATTTCGACATGCAGGACGACTATCTGGCGGAATAGAATAGGCTCAGCTATGAACCGGATCCCGCTGCTGGCCCTGACAATCCTGCTGCTTGCGACCGCCTCCGCCGCGGAACGCCCGCCGATTCTTTACGGGGCCGCCTACTACGAAGAGTATGCCCCCTACGATCGCCTCGACGCCGACGTCGCCATGATGAAGGCCGCCGGCATCAATGTCGTGCGCATCGCGGAATCCACCTGGAGCACGCTGGAACCGCAGGACGGCGTCTTCGACTTCTCCCACGTCGATCGGACGATCAAGGCCATGGACAGGGCCGGCATTTCCGTGATCGTCGGCACCCCCACCTACGCCATCCCCACTTGGCTCGCGCGCAAGTATCCGGATGTCCTGGCCGAGACTCCCACCGGCCGTAACCTTTACGGCCCCCGCCAAAACATGGACATCGCCAATCCGCACTTCCGTACCTACGCTGAACGCGTGATCCGACGCCTCATCGAGCACGTCAAGGATCAGCCCGCCGCCATCGGCTATCAGGTCGATAACGAAACCAAGTCCTATCGCACCTCCGGCTCCGAAGTGCAGCGCGGTTTCGTCGACTCGCTCAAGCGCAAGTTCCCCGACCTCAGCGCGCTCAACCACGCCTGGGGCCTGGACTACTGGAGCAGCCGCGTCAACACTTGGGAGGATTTCCCCGACGTCAGAGGTGCCGTCAACGCGAGCCTCACCTCAGCCTTCGCCGAATACCAGCGCTCGCTCGTCACCGATTACCTCGCCTGGCAAGCCAAAATCGTCCGGGAATTGAAGCGCTCCGATCAATTCATCACCCACAACTTCGATCTCGAATGGCGCGGATACTCCTACGGCATCCAGCCTGACGTCGATCACTTCGCGGCGGTCCGGGCCCTCGATATCGCCGGCATCGATATCTACCATCCCGGGCAGGATCACCTCACGGGCGTCGAAATCGCGTTCGGAGGCGACCTCGCCCGCTCGATGCGCGGTGGCAAGAGCTACCTGGTCATCGAGACCCAGGCACAAGGCTTTCCCGAATGGACGCCCTATCCCGGCCAACTCCGTCTCCAGGCCTACAGCCACTTGGCCAGTGGGGCGAACATGGTTTCTTACTGGCACTGGGCCACTACAAACAATAGCGTCGAAACCTACTGGCGCGGCCTTCTCAGCCAGGATTATGAGCCCAATGCCACTTACAGGGAAGCCGTGCAAATTGGAGCGGAGCTGAAGCGTCTGGGATCCGAGCTCGCGAATCTGCAGAAGAACAACCAGGTCGCCGTCTACTTTAGCAACCGTGCCCTCACCGCCTTCAACGCCTTCAGATTTGGCTCGGGATCTCAAGTCACGTACAACGACGTCCTCCGCCCGTTCTACGACGCACTCTACCGCGCCAACATCGAGGCCGACCTGATCGACCCATCCACAGCGGATATCGCCCGCTACAAGCTCATCGTGGTTCCCGCGCTCTACGCCGCCTCGGACGCCGAGATCGGCGCGCTGAAGGCCTTCGCGCGAGGCGGCGGCCACCTTGTGCTGACCTTCAAGAGCGGCTTTTCCGATGAGAACGTGAAGGTGCGCTCCGGCGCCCAACCCGGTGGTTTCGCCGACGCCGTGGGAGCCACCTACAGCCAGTTTGTAATTCCCGAGAATGTGCCCGAAGCCCGCTGGTGGGCCGAACTGCTCCGACCCACGACGGCGACCGTGCTAGCCCGCTACGATCACCCCGTCTGGGGCAAATACGCGGCCTTGACGCGCAAACAGTACGGCAAAGGAGAGGTGACCTACATAGGCTACATGCCGACCGAGGCTGGCATCGCGGAGATTCTGACTGAAGCCGCCCGCAGAGCCCAAGTCACTCACCCCACCGCTCAATACCCGCTAGTCGTCCGCAGCGGCAAAAACGCAAAGGGTCAGACCCTCCACTACGTACTCAACTACTCATCCAAACCACAATCGGTGACAAACTCTTTCGGTCCGGCGAGAGACCTGCTGACCGGCCAAGCCATCGCTCCCAATGACCCGATCAGCCTACAGGCGTGGGGCGTCGCTATCCTGGCGAACTGAAAGAAGGGAAGGCGGGCGACTCACCGATGCCGCCGGCGGGAGCGGCCCCGGCTTTCGCGCCATCAGCCGTCGATCAGGCGGATGACACGGTCGAGCCGCGCGGCATCGGGCACGCTGCCCTGCGCGATGCGCGAGGTCCCGCCGCCGCGTCCGCCGGTTTCGGCCAGCGCCGATTTGATCAGCTTTCCGGCGTCCATTCCGGAATCCTCTGAGACCGCCAGCAGCACCGATGGCGGATCGCCCAGCGCGGCCACAAAGACGGCCTTCGGTTGCGCGGTGAAATTCTGCGCCACCGCGCGCAGCTCTTCGAGGCTCCCCCGTTCCTGGCGGTCGAGGACGCGGCGAAAGCCATCCGCGCCGGGGGCGGTCGCATGATAAAGGTCACGGCCATGGAAGCCGGCCAGCTCCAGCTCCAGCTTGCGGCGGGCCTTCTCGCCAGAGTGCGCGGCTTCCAGATGCGCGGCCACCGCGGCGGGCACCTCGTCGAGCGACGCGGAGAACAACTGAGCGGCCTTCGAGAGCGCGTCGAAATCGGCGCGCGCGCGCCCGGTGGCTCGCAACCCGCACAGAAATTCGACGCGTACGCTCTGCCGCACGCGCTCCACCTTGCGGATCAGAATGGCGCCGATCTCTCCGGTGGCGCGCACGTGGGTGCCCCCGCAGGCGCTTCGGTCGATCCCCTCAATGGTGACGACGCGCAGCACGCCGGAGCGCTCCGAGGGCTTGCGCAGCCCTTCGGCCTCCGGGGCATTCTCGAAGTGGACCATAACCTGCCGGTTCTCGAAAACCAGCTCGTTTGCCCGGCGCTCGGCTTCGACGACGGCCCGAGCCTCCACCGGGCCGCCTTCCAGATCGATGGTGGAAGCCTCCGCGCCCAGATGAAAGCTGACCGTCCGCAACGAAAAACGGTCGGCGAACACCGCCGAGAGAAGGTGCTGTCCGCTGTGCTGCTGCATGTGATCGAAGCGGCGGTGCCAATCGATGGCGCCTTCCGCGGGATCGTCTCCAATGGGCGCGGCCAGGCGATGCGCGACGCGTTCCTCCTCATCGCCCACATCCAGCACCGCCACCCCGGCCAGCGTGCCGGTATCGCACGGCTGGCCACCGGAGGTCGGGTAGAAGGCGGTACGGTCCAGGTACACGGTCAAGCCGTCCGGGGAGCGATCGACCACGCGCGCGCTGAATTCGCGCAGAAACGAATCGGTGTAATAAAGGCGTTCGGTCATGAAGAATCTTATTGTGTCATTCGGCGCCGGTTGCACGCCAAGGCGTGGCTCTTTCAGCGCGACGACGGTTTCAGCAGCGTTCCCGCACGTCCCTATGGATGGCGCTCGTTTCCACTGGCCCCGCCGGATCGCGGGCGAGCGCTAAGCCGGTCGACGAGTAGCTCTACGAACCGCTCCGCATTCACATTCCGAGCCACCGCCGTGTTGGGCGCGGGTCCATCCTTGGGCAGCCTGTCGGCCGGCGTGAAAAGCGTCAGCCCATAAAGCATCGGGCTGGCCGTCTCGACCTGCACGCGGCCGGTCTCGGTCTCCACAAGCGAAGGTTCGATGGCCACCGCCATCGCCAGCGGGTCGTGCAGAATCGGAAGCCGGTTCGCGTCGTTGTCCCTCCACAGCTCGATCAGCCGCACCAGCAAATCGGAGCTGGGATGCCCGGCCGTCTTCAGCCGCGCGAAATCCGCCGGCGCCAGCTTGCATCGCCGGGTCACATCCAGGCCCACCCCGGTGATCGGGACGCCCGAGCGAAACACGATCTCCGCGGCGATGCGGTCGCGGTAGATGTTGTACTCCGGCTCCGGCGCAAAGTAAGCCCCGCCCATGAGCACGATGCGCTCGATCTTGTCCTTGATGCGCGGCTCGGTCTTCAGGGCCAGCGCGATGTTGGTCAGCGGCCCGACAGGCACTATTGTGACCTTCCGGGGCGAATCGAGCAGCGTTCGGATAATCAGATCGACGGCGCGCCGCGGCGGCCCGGGAACCACGTCCGCCTCGGTCAGCACATCGAACTGCGGCTGCCGCCCTCCGCGCACGGGATCCAGCAGCGGTTCGTCGCTGCCCGTGCCGATGGGGATCTCCTGGCGGCCAAATACGCCCAGCTCCTTCCAGACCAACCGGGAGCGCAGTGCCGTCCGGTCGATCACGGTCGTAATGGCCTTGACGTCCAGTTCCGGCGATTGCAGGGCCAATGCGAGCGCCAGCGCATCATCGATATCGTCACCGATATCCGTGTCGAAAATGATGGGGGTGGGCTGGGCCGCCGCCAAGCCTGCCAGGATCAGGAACAAGACCGCCAGTTTCATATCGCTCACGTCTCCTCAATTCAGTACCGCATCTTATATTACTCATTCAGCCGCCGCCCAGCCACCCGATGCGGAGCGCCGCCCTTGCACCGTAATTGATGCCGCTCGACCAAATGCGTTAGCATACCTTCTCTAAGCGAGGCGCCTGGTGCTATTGGCATTTCCACTATTGTTGCCGCTGGGGATTTTCGTGCCTGGGTTTCTTATCGCGAAAGGCTTGCGCCATTCGCTGTGGTGGGCGTCCGCGTTTCCCGTATCGCTGCTGGTTCTGTTTCACAGCATTTTCTGGCTGGGCATCTTCCACATTCCCATCACCGTGTGGACCGTGCTGCCCTGCCTGCTTGCCGCGAGCGCCGCGGCGGCCTGGTTCGGAAGAAAATCCGCGCTTCCGGCCCGGCTCAAAGCCGCGCCGTGGACCATCGCGGAGCGCATTCTCCTCGCCTCGAGCGGAGTAGTCTCGGCGGCGCTCGCGGCGCGCTGCGCCATTTCGCCATCGATCGGCCCCGACACCCCGTTCCGCTGGGACTTCCTGGCGCAAAAGCTGCTGGCTCTGGGCCGCTTCGATTTCTATCCTCCGCTCACCCCGGCGGACTTCCGCACTTACTTCTATGTGGACGGCATTCCGCCCCTGGTCTCGTTCACGAATTGGTGGTTCTATGCCTCGGCCGGGCGCCATCTGCCAGGGCTGATCTCGCTCTTCGCCGCCGCTCAGTTCGTGTGCACGCTGGCCTTCGCTTACGGGACGGCCGCGGCGATCTTCTCGCGGCGGGCCGGCGTTCTGGCGGCGGCGATCCTGGCCGCGTGCCCGCTTTATTTCAGGGCCGTGGTTCTGGAGCAGGAGACGGGATTGACCGCCCTTGCCATCGCGGCCATGCTTTATTTCATCGTCACGGCGCGCGAGGGCGATGACGTTCGCGCGATGGTCTCGGCCGGTCTGTCGGCGGCGCTGTGCGCGCTCGCGCGCGAGTATGGCTGGATCGCCCTGATCGCGGGCATCGTGGCGCTCCTGTGGAGGCGGCAGCCGCTCAAGCAGATGCTGGTGTTTG
>Ga0181520_10008753_pt1 | contig 14250 bp, 5 predicted proteins | sample PEATcosm2014_Bin_29_FD_132451 | JGI IMG/M metagenome (GOLD analysis project Ga0181520, IMG submission 132451) | Peatland microbial communities from MTU Mesocosm Facility, Houghton, MI, USA - PEATcosm2014_Bin02_30_metaG | ecosystem: Environmental > Terrestrial > Soil > Wetlands > Peat | place... | reverse complement strand
GTCGGCAGCCGTGCGGCACGGCTGCGCTCGGAGGCGACGGCCACCTACCAGGCCCCCATCATGAGCGAGCTTCGCGAGGTGGACGCCACCCACATCAAGAGCTACCGCCTGGTGGACTCGCTCGCCGCGACGGTGTCGGCTGGCGAGGTGGCGTGGCTCAAAGCCGACCCGGCGGTGGCAGAAGTCATCCCGGACGTGACCATCACCGAAGCCGAGCCCTCGAGCGGATCGACAGCGGCCGGGTCTTCGCAGTCGCCCAAGTCGTGGCCATCGGGCTCTGGCGCGTCCGTCACGGCGAACGTGATCCCCGGTGCTTGCGGCCCGAACGGCCAGGTTCAACTCGATCCGGAGGGTCTCGCGCTGACCAACACCGACTCGACCGACCCGAGTGCCAAGACCGCCCGCTCGCTCGGTGTCACCGGTGCAGGCGTGAAGGTCGCCTGGATCGCTGACGGCGTCGACACAGACAACGTGAACTTCATCCGGCCCAACGGCACTTCGGTGTTCGACTTGGCTACCGGCGGCGACTACAGGGACTTCAGCGGCGACGGGCCCGGCGAGGACACAGACGGCGGCGAAGCCTTCATCGACTCGAACACGATCGCCGGTCAGGGCATCAAGGTCTACAACGTGCAGGACTTCGGCGCCCAGTCAGACCCAACGCCTTGCAACATCCGTATCGAGGGAGTGGCTCCCGGCGCCAGCCTGGTCGGCCTCGACGTGTTCGGCCTGGACGAGGACACCACCGAGTCGAACTTTCTGCAGGCGATCGACTATGCAGTCGAGACCGATCACGTCAATGTGCTGAACGAGTCGTTCGGCTCCAACAACTTTCCCGACGTCACGGCGCTGGACGCGACCAAGCAGTTCAATGACGCCGCTGTCGCGGCCGGGGTTGTCGTCACCGTGTCCAGCGGGGATGCGGGCCCGACCGACACCGTCGGCTCGCCTGCCTCGGACCCGGCGGTCATCTCGGTCGGTGCCACGACCGACTTCCGCTTCTACGCCCAGACCAACTACGCGGCCGCCCGCTACTTCGCGACCACTGGCTGGCTCGACGACAACATCAGCTCTCTCAGCTCGGGCGGCTACGACGAGACTGGTGACACGGTCGACATGGTTGCCCCCGGTGACTTGAGCTTTGCCTCCTGTGACGCCAGCGCGACCTATTCGGACTGCACGAACTTTGTGGACCAACCCTCCGACGTCGAAGAGAGCGGAGGTACGAGCGAGTCGTCGCCGTTCGTGGCAGGAGCCGCGGCGCTTGTCATCCAGGCATATCGGAACACCCACGGTGGTACCACGCCGACACCTGCGCTCGTGAAGCAGATTCTGCTCAGCACTGCGACCGACCTCGGCGCTCCGGCCACCGAGCAAGGCGCGGGCCTGCTCAACAGCTATGCCGCGGTCGAGATGGCCGAGTCGATCCCAACTCCGGGCGGCTCGCCGAGCCCGGTCGGCGAGACGTTGCTGACCTCGACCGGCCAGCTCAACGCGGTCGCAAATCCGGGAACTCCGGAGTCCTGGCCCGTGACGGTCACCAACACCGGCGTCAGCACCCAGGTCGTGCACGTGTACGGCCGTAGCCTCGGTCCGGATGAGGAGACGCAGTCCGGCACTGTCACGCTGAGCGACGGCACGAGCCCACAGTTCGTCAACTTCGCGGGCGTGCCGAACAACTACGCCGTGATCCACTTCACGGTGCAACCCGGCCAGGACAGGCTGGCCGCTTCCATCGCCTACCCGGCCACCCAGCTCGACAATGAGAACGCCAGGGTGAGGCTGATCCTGATCGACCCGCTCGGACGGCTGGCGGCGCACAGCTTGCCCCAGGGAGTGGGCAACTACGGGGAAGTCGACGTCACCTACCCGGTCTCGGGCACCTGGACGGGCGTCATCTTCGGCGACGAGGCCGCCGACGGCGGCACCAACGGCGCCATCCCGTGGCAGGTCTCGACCCAGCAGTTCGCGCCGTTCGCCTTTGTCTCGCCGTCGCAGCTCGTTTTGCGCCCGGGCCAGAGCCAGACGATCTGGGTGAGCGCCACCACGCCGGAATCGCCCGGCGACTCCTCCGGCTCGATCGTGCTGGGTTCGAGTTGGGGCGGTGTAACGACCTCGATCCCGGTCACGCTCCGCAGCTTGGTGCAGGTGAGCAACGGCCGCGGCACCTTCAGCGGAGTGGTAACGGGCGGCACCTTCGGGGGAGTGGTGACGGGAGGCAACGGCCGGACACCCGGTGAAGGCCAGGAGGCCTTCTTCGAGTTCAACGTCAACAGCCCGGTGAGCAACATCACGGCCAATGTGTCGCTCGCCAACGACCCGAGCGACGCCGTCGGCGCCTACTTGGTCAGCCCGGACGGCGACGTCCTCGGTTACGGGCAGAACAGTGTGAATCTCGTTTCGGGCACGACTCTCACCGCCTACACCTTGAACCCGGTCCAGGGGACCTGGACTCTCATCGTCGACTTCGCCGAGCCGGTCGTCGGCGACGAGGTCTCCCAGCCGTTCACCGGCAATATCCAGTTCAACGCGGCCAGGGCTTGGGCCAACGGGCTTCCTGACAACGCCAGCGACCAGCTGACGGCAGGCACACCGGTGACCGTACCTGTCATGGTCACCAACACCGGTGTGGCCCCGGAGGACTTCTTCGTCGACCCACGGCTCGACGCGACCGTGAGCCTTCCTCTCGCCTCGTTGACATCGGGCACCGTGAGACTGCCGAACGGTGGCAATCCCGCGGCCTGGTTCGTCCCGACTGAGACTTCGAGCATTTCGGTCTCCCAGACCTCGGACCCGCCGGCCATGTTCGACTTCAGCCCCGTTCCAGGTGACCCGGACCTGGTCAGTGCTTCCAGCACCGCCGGGTCTCTCTGCGCCAACAGTGAGTCGGGCTCCTACAGCCCACCAGGGGGCACGGTCACCGCAGGCCAATGGACTGCCAGCCCCTCCGAGTGCGGGCCGTACCCGGCCGCGGCAACTGTGGGGAGCGCCACGATAGCCATGACGGCTGAGACCAAGGCCTTCGACCCCTCGATGACCTCGGTCACGGGCGACCTGTGGCTGGGCGCCGTCAACGCGGAGGAGCTCGGCCTGGTGGCGCCCGTGCTCGTGAACCCGGGCCAGACCACCGTCATCGACGTGACCATCACGCCGGCGGGGCCGAACGGCAGCGTGGTGAACGGGACGCTCTACGTCGACAGCCTCACCTTCGGCACTCCCCCCTATGGCCAGTTCTCCGGGGACGAGCTGGCGGCGATCCCTTACTCCTACACGATCAGTGCCCCTCACACTTCGGGCGGGCACCACCCGCACATCTAGCGACGAGTCCGCGGACAAGACGCTCCGCAGAAACGACGCCCGAGGGCCGGGTCCCGCCGCCTACCGGGTGCCCGGTCGCCGAGCCGGGAGTCGGCGGCGCCGGCCCGCCGGCAGCGCGGCGCGCGGCTAGCGTCGAGTCAAGTGCCACAGCTCCACCGGAATGCCGAAAGCCCGGGTGTCGCTCCGCCGGAGGCCGATGTCAGCGATCTTGTCGCCCGCATCGCCGAGCTCGGGAGCGATGGAAAGGTGCGCTCTTATAGGCCAACGGCGGGCAGCGAGTGGCTGATGCGCCGTGCCATGGACAACCCAGGGCTGCGAACACAGATGTTCCGCTTCGTGGACGCATTGCCGGCCATGGCCGACGAGGGTGAGCTCTACCGTCATGTCGAGGAGTACTTCGACAGCGCGGTCCTGCCCGGTTTCCTCGCCGCAGCAGTAGCCCGGGCCGGGCGACTGCCCGGGGGGCGAAAGCTCGTCACCGCGGTCGCACGCCACGAAGTCGCCCGCATGGCGACCCAGTACATCGTGGCCACCGACGCCCCGGGCACTGCACGACAGCTCGAGTTGCTCTGGCAGCGGGGTCGTGCGGCGACAGTCGACCTTCTCGGTGAGCACACCCATTCGCACGCCGAGGCCGACCGTTATGCCGCGCGGCTCGCGGACCTTGTGGCGGTGCTGATCGCCGCGAGCCGTTCGTGGCCCTCGAACGACGTCCTCGAGCGTGACGACCTCGGGGCCCTCGCCCGTGCCGCCGTGGCGATCAAGCCCACGGCGCTGGCGCCGGACTTTGCCCCGCTCACCGGTGACGCCGGCATCGCATCGGCGGCGCGACGGCTCATGCCAATCCTCGAGCGCGCCGCCGCAGACGGGGCCCAGGTCTGGTTCGATCTCGAGCGCTACGAGGTCAAGCATCTGACGCACAAGCTCGTGCGCGAGCTGCTCGCGATCCCGGAGCTTGCCGGTCTGCAGGCCGGGATCGTCGTGCAGGCATACCTCAAGGACAGCTACGAGGATCTGGCCGCCTTGTGCGAGTGGGCTGCCCGACGAGAGATGCCCGTCGGGATCCGCCTCGTGAAGGGCGCTTACTGGGACACCGAGACCGTCGTCGCCGAGGCCGCCGGCTGGCCGGTTCCCGTGTACGAGCACAAGGCCGAGACGGACGCCAATTTCGAGCGGTGCGTGAGGCTCCTGCACTCCTACCACGGCAAGGTCCGCGCCGCCTTCGGCTCGCACAACCTGCGGTCGCTCGCCTACGCGATAGCGGCGGCCCGTTCCGCCGGAATTCCTGACACCGGCTACGAGATCCAGCTCCTTTGGGGAATGGCCGAACCCGTTCACGAGGCGTTCCAGAAGCTCGGCTTCAGGCTCCGGGTCTATTCCCCGATGGGGGAGATGGTGCCCGGCATGGCCTATCTCGTGCGCCGCCTGCTCGAGAACACCTCGAACGACAGCTTCGTGCGGCTGCGCTTCGCGGAGCACAAGGATCTTGCGAGCCTTGTCGCAAAGCCCGCGGCCGATCTCGACGCGGTGGACGCGAGCGGTCTTTCCTCGGCTGTCGCCCGGGAGGCGACCCTGGCACCGCAAGCGCGGCCCTATCGCGCAGAGCCGCTCATCCGCTGGTTCGCGCCCGAGGCGCCGGGCCTCATGCGAGCTGGTCTCCAAACCGTACGGGCTTCCTTCGCCCGTGAGGTCCCTGGCCTCGTCGGTGGTTCAACGCTGCGAACCCAAAGGACGATCACCTCGGTCGACCCAGCCCATCCGGCGACGGTCGTCGCAGTCTCGGCCTGCTGCGGCCCTCAGGAAGGCGATCGGGCGGTCGCGGCTGCGCAGGCCGCTTTCAAGGCGTGGAGCCGCGCGGGGAGGGCCGAGCGCGCCGAGGTGTTGTTCCGGGCGGCCGACTGGCTGCGCAGGCGAAGGCTGGAGCTCGCAGCCCTCGAGGTCCTCGAAGCGGGCAAGTGCTGGGCCGACGCTGATCGTGATGTGACCGAGGCGATCGACGCCCTCGAGCACTACGGGCGACAGGGCCTGTGGCTGGCGCGCGGTGGCGAGGTCCCCTCGTCTCCGGGGGAGGTCAGCCGCTTGACCTGCCGGGGGCGGGGTGTGGCAGTCGTGATCTCTCCCGCGAACTGCCCACTCGCGATGCCGAGCGGGATGGTCGCAGCGGCCCTCGTCGCGGGCAACACAGTCGTGTTGAAGCCTGCCGAGCAGACGCCCGCCGTCGCAGCCATGCTCGTGCGGGCGCTTTGCGAGAGCGGCGTCCCACAAGGCGTCCTTTGCTGCGTCCCCGGTCTTGGCGACGAGATCGGGGCCTATCTCGTGGGGCATCCCGGAGTCGACCTCGTCGTGTTCGCCGGCTCGAGACATGCCGGGCTCGCCGTCGCCCAACGGGCCGCCAGCTCCGCTGCGGGCGGCCGCTATCTCCGTCAGGTGATCGCGGAGCTCCGCGACACGAACACCATCGTCGTCGATTCCGACGCCGATCTCGACGTGGCCGTTCCGGTCGTGGTCCGCTCCGTCTTCGGTTCCGCGGGCCAGCGCTTCTCCTCGGCCTCGCGCATCGTCACCGTGGGCGCGGTGCACGGCCCGTTCCTCGAGCGTTTCGTGGAGGCGGCGCGATCGCTTGCCATAGGGCCGCCCGCCGAGATGGGCACCGAGCTGGGCCCGGTCATCGATGAGGACTCGGTCAAGCGCATACTCGGCTGGCAGGACCGTGCCGAGCAGTTCGGCCGCGTCGTGCTGCGACGTGAGGACCTGCCTCAAAGCGGGTACTTCATCGCGCCCACCATCGTGGACGAGGTCGTGCCCGGTTCGCCGCTCGTCACACAGGAACTGTCGGGCCCGTTGGCCGCCGTGATGGGTGCCAGTGACTTCGAGCACGCCCTCGAGATCGCGAACGCCAGTGACGCAGCTGGGACGGGCGGGATCATCTCGCGTTCCCCGTCGCACATCGAACAGGCGTCTTCGTTCCTCGAGGGAGTGAATATCTACGTGAACCGGGTGACAACCGGGCCGGCCGTCGGGCGCCAGCCGCTGGGACGCCACGGAATGTCGGGCTCTGGCTCGGGGGAGGGTAGCCCCGACCACCTTCTCGGCTTCGTGCAGCCGAGGATCGTGACCGAGAACACACTTCGCCAGGGTTTCGCCCCCGAGGGAGCGCCGGGCGCCGGGCGCCAGGACTTCCTGGCGCGGTCATCGAGGAAAGATGGCCGCTTCCGGTCCGCGAGGCGGAAACAACGGCGCTCACGATGACGGCGCCGATCTTTTCCGGCGTCGGGGTCGCACTGCTGACGATCTTCGACTCGGCGGGCGCGGTCGATGCCGGCGCGACCGCTGAGCTTGCCGCTCGCCTTGTGGAGCACGGGGTGAAGGCCGTGCTCGTAGCCGGGAGCACGGGAGAGGCCGCATCGCTTGCACCTGAGGAGCGGGCCGCTCTCGTCGGTGCCGTGAGGGCGGCCCTGCCGGGAGGCGTCGTGGTGCTCGCAGGATCGGGAGCTCCGGGCGTGGCCCAGGCCGTTCATCTGACGAGGGTCGTACTGGACGCGGGAGCCGACGCCGTGCTCGCCCTCTCGCCTCAGCAGAGCTCAGACGCACGGCGGTATTACGAACTCGTGGCCGAGGCCGCCGCAGGGGCACCTGTGCTCGCGTACCACTACCCGGCCGCCTCCGCGCCGGGCCTGCCGGTCGGCGTACTCGGCGAGCTCAAGGTGCAAGGACTGAAGGACTCGAGCGGGGACGTCCACCGGCTCTATGAAGAGCTCGAGGTGTTCACTGGATGGCTGTACAGCGGTTCGGCGAACCTCGTCTTGTTGGCGGGTGCGCTGCAATGCGCCGGAGTCATCCTGGCCATCGCGAACCTGCACCCGGAGCTGTCGGTACGTGCGTTCGAGGGCGATGCCAGTGCCCAGCGACAGCTCGTCGTGGCGGCGGACCAGGTGTCGGGGGCATGGCCACACCTGTTGAAGCAGGCAGTCTCTGCTCGCTTCGGCACCTCGGTCACGGCCCGCATGGGGTGAGTGGGAAAGACGGGCTCCTGCGACACCGAGCCACGGAGCGCATCCGCAAAGAGCCTCTCGCCGAGAGCCGCACGCGAACGAACGAACCGGGACGGCGCCCACCTACACTCGAGATTGAGCCGCCTTTGCACTTCGGAGGAGAGCCGCGCGGGTCGGGCAGTACGGCCGCCTGCGTCGCATCGTTCCTTTCAGACGCTTAGGTCCATCGAAAAGTTGGGGGGATAGGTGGCACTGTCGCAAGCGAGGGTGTCTGCTGAGAAACCTGCTCAGCCTGGGCTGAGATCGGGTCTCGGCCTTCACGGGGTCGGTTACAAGTGGATCGCGCTCTCGAACACCACCCTCGGCATGCTGATGGCGACGATCAACTCGTCGATCACCCTGATCGCCCTGCCGGACATCTTCCGCGGGATCGGTGTCGACCCGCTTGCTCCCGGCGATGTGGGCTATCTCCTGTGGATGTTGATGGGCTTCCTCGTCGTGACGGCAGTGCTCGTCGTCGCCTTCGGTCGCATCGGCGACATCTTCGGCCGTGTACGGATGTACGAGGTGGGCTTTGCCGTGTTCAGCCTGGGCTCGGTGCTCCTGTCGGTCGACTGGCTGAGCGGCGCTGCCGGCGCGTCCTACCTGATCGGCATGCGGGTCGTGCAGGGCCTCGGTGCGGCGATGTTGATGGCGAACTCGGCGGCGATCTTGACCGACGCCTTCCCGACGAACCAGCGCGGCCTGGCACTCGGGATCAACAACGTCGCTGCCATCTCAGGGTCGTTCATAGGTCTCGTCCTCGGGGGCCTGCTCGGTCCGCTCGACTGGCGCCTCGTCTTCCTCGTGTCGGTTCCCTTCGGCATCGGCGGCACGATCTGGGCCTACCTGAGGCTCGAGGAGAGGGGCATCCGGCGCGCGGCGCGGATCGACTGGTGGGGCACGGTCACCTTCGCCGTCGGTCTGATCTCACTCCTCGTAGGGATCACCTACGGGATCCAGCCCTACGGCCACGACACCATGGGCTGGGCCGACCCGGTCGTCATCGCCGAGCTCGCGGGCGGCGTCGCAGTCCTCATCGCCTTCTGCATCATCGAGACAGTGGTCGCCGAGCCGATGTTCCATCTGCCGTTGTTCAAGATCAGGGCGTTCGCGGCCGGTAACGTCGCCAGCCTCCTCGCGTCTTTGGGCCGGGGCGGCCTCATGTTCATCCTCATCATCTGGCTGCAGGGGATCTGGCTGCCCCTGCACGGCTACAGCTTTGCTTCCACGCCCTTGTGGGCGGGCATCTACATGGTGCCGTTGACGGTCGGTTTCCTCGTTTCCGGGCCCATCTCAGGCTTCCTCTCCGACCGGTTCGGGCCGAGGCCCTTCGCCTCGGCCGGAATGGTGTTGTCGGCCGCCAGCTTCTTCGTGTTGGAAGTGCTGCCGGTGGATTTCTCCTACGTGTGGTTCGCCCTGTTGTTGCTCGGACTCGGCACCGCGATGGGGCTGTTCGCATCGCCCAACCGCGCCCAGGTCATGAACAGCGTCCCCGCTGACCAGCGCGGAGTCGGCAGCGGGATGGCGGCGACGTTCCAGAACTCGGCGATGGTGCTGTCCATCGGCGTGTTCTTCAGCCTCATGATTCTCGGCCTCGCCGCCGGGCTTCCGGCCCACCTGTACTCAGGCCTGCGCTCGGCGGGTGTGCCGGCGGGCGATGCGCGGCGCATCGCGCACCTTCCCCCGGTCGGGCTCTTGTTCGCGGCCTTTCTCGGCGACAACCCGATGCGGGTGCTCCTCGGCCCCACGATCCACCAGATCTCGGCGGTTCATGCTCAGCTGATATCGAGCCGGAGCTTCTTCCCAGCTCTCATCTCGGTGCCGTTCGAGACCGGTCTGCGCCGGGCTTTCGACTTCGCCGGTGGCGCCTGTTTGGTCGCCGCCCTTGCCTCCTGGTTGAGCGGGGAGCGCTATGTGCACCAGGAGCCCGCAGCGAGGCCGCTTGCCGCGAACGCCGACACCCACGGCGCGCACCGGCGGGCCGAGCAGGCGGGAGACGAAGTGCCGGTGCCAAGTGCCGGCGACAGGCCCCTACCTCTGGAGCACTCCGTCAGGACCTAGTGTTTCTCGATGGCTGAGGTTCGCCGGTTCCTGGTCCGCACCTTCGGGTGCCAGATGAATGAGCACGACTCCGAGCGCATAGCCGCCGTGCTCACAGCAGACGGCATGACCCGCACAGAGGACCTGGAAGAGGCGGACGTGGTCGTGCTCAACACGTGCTGCATACGCCAGAACGCCGACGACAAGCTGTACGGGAACCTCGGTCAGCTGAAGTCGGTCCAGCAACGGCGACCAGGCCTGCAGATCGCCGTCGGGGGCTGCCTGGCCCAGAAGGACCGTGAGCTCGTGTTGGAGCGTGCCCCCCATGTCGACGCCGTCTTCGGCACCCACAACGTCGCCCGCGTCGCCGAGCTGCTCGGCCTCGCACGCTCGAGCGGCGAGTCGGTCCTCGAGGTGCCCGATGCCCCGGGCGACGAGGAGACCGACTTTCCCACCGCCATGGCTGTACGTCACGACCAGCCCCACGCGGCCTGGGTGACGATCCAGGTCGGCTGCGACAACTCGTGCGCCTTCTGCATCGTCCCGGCGGTGCGGGGCCCGGAGGTGAGCCGTCCCTTCGGCGAGCTCGTCGAGGAGATCGGGCGGCTTGCCGCCGGCGGGACCGTCGAGGTCACGCTGCTCGGCCAGAACGTCAACTCCTACGGCCGCGACCTCACGACCAGGTGGAGGGGCAACAAGGGCGGCAACGACCGTCTTGTCAGGATCGCCGGCGAACGATGGGTGGCAGAGGGAGCCTCGAAGGCGAGGCCCTTGTTTGCCGACCTGCTCCGAGTGGTCGGGTCGGTGCCCGGCATCCGCCGCGTCAGGTTCACGAGCCCCCACCCGAAGGACCTCCGACCCGAGACGATCGCGGCCATGGCCGAGACGCCGGCGGTCTGCGAGCAGCTGCATCTGCCCCTCCAGTCAGGCAGCGACCGGGTCCTTCGGGCGATGCGGCGCGGCTACACCGCTGAGCGCTACCTGTCTCTCCTCGGTCAGGCCAGGGCCGCCATCTCGGACCTCGCGGTGACCACCGACATCATCGTCGGGTTCCCCGGCGAGACCGAGGAAGACTTCGAGGCCACGCTCGAGGTTGCTTCGCTGGCCGAGTACGACAGTGCCTACACCTTCGTCTTCTCCCCGAGGCCGGGCACCCGTGCGGCTCAGATGACCGAGCTCTACGTGCCGCCCCGGGTCATCGCCGATCGATTCGAGCGGCTCAAAGTCGTGATCGAGCGCTCCGCTCTCGCCCGGAACCTGAGCCGCGTCGGCTTCGTCGAGCAGGTCGTCGTCGACGGCCCGTCCAAGAAGGATCCCGCGGTGCTCTCCGGCCGCACCCGCCAGGGCAAGCTCGTGCATTTCGCCCCTCCACCGCGGGGCGAGGTCGCGGCGGGGACCTTCGTGAACGTGCTTGTAGAGCGCGCCGCGCCGCACCATCTTGGCGGCTCGCTGGTCTCGGTCGCAGAAGGCGCCGCACGCCGAATCGGCCAGCGGATTCCCGTGGTCGCCGGCTGAGGCTCGTCGCACGGCGCCGCGGCGGCAAGCTGCCGACCCGGAGCGCCAGGGGCGGCAGCGTACAATGGGTGGTCGTGAGCGTGTTCGGGAAGGTACTTCGCGCGGGCGAAAGCAAGAAGGTCCGCAGTCTCGCTGCCATCGTGCCCCCCATAAACGAGTTGGAGCCCGAGATCCAGGCCCTCTCCGACGCGGAGCTCGCCAGAAAGACCGTCGAGTTCAAACAGCGCCTCGACAAGGGCGAGGACATGAACGACCTCCTCGTGGAGGCTTACGCCGTGGTGCGGGAAGCGGCCGTGCGCACCATCGGTCAACGCCACTTCGACGTCCAGCTGATGGGCGGCATGGCTCTGCACTTCGGCTGGATCGCCGAGATGAAAACCGGTGAGGGCAAGACTCTCGTCTCGACGCTCCCGGTGTACCTGAACGCCTTGGGCGGGCGCGGCGTGCACGTCATCACGGTCAACGACTACCTGGCAACGCGCGACGCGGAGTGGATGGGCCAGATCTACCGGTTCCTCGGACTGACCGTGGGTCTCATCACTCCCGAGGTGGACGACTTCGCCGCCAAGGCGGCGGCCTACCGCTCGGACGTGACCTACGGCACCAACACCGAGATGGGCTTCGACTACCTGCGCGACAACATGGCGGCGCAACGTGAGCACATGGTGCAGCGCGAGCACGTCTACGGCATCGTCGACGAGGTCGACTCGATCCTGATCGACGAGGCCCGGACACCTCTCATCATCTCCGGGCCCTCGCACGAGTCGACGAAGCTCTACTACCAGTTCGCCAGCATCGTGCGGACCCTGCGGCGCGATGTCGACTACGAGGTGGACGAGGAAAAGCGCACGGCCGTGCCTACCGAGGCGGGCATCGCCAAGGTCGAGCGGCAGCTCGGTGTGGAGAACCTGTACGACTCGGTCGCCGTGAACTACGTCCATCAGCTCGAGAAGGCCCTCCAGGCCAAGGAGCTGTATCACCGGGACAAGGACTATCTGGTTGCCGACGGCGAGGTGAAGATAGTCGACGAGTTCACGGGCCGGATCATGGAGGGGCGGCGCTGGTCCGACGGCCTGCACCAGGCGGTCGAGGCCAAAGAGCGCGTCCGGATCCAAGAAGAGAACCACACCTGGGCGACGATCACGCTCCAGAACTACTTCCGCATGTACGAGAAGCTCGCCGGGATGACCGGTACCGCCGAAACGGAGGCGGCCGAGTTCGCCTCCACCTACCAGTTGCACGTCGTGCCCATCCCGACGCACCGCCCCATGATCCGCACCGACTTTCCCGACCTCATCTTCAAGTCCGAGCACGTCAAGTTCGACGCCGTCGTCGAGGACCTGAAGGAACGCTATGACAGGGGCCAGCCCGTGCTCGTGGGCACGGCCTCGGTGGCCAAGTCCGAGGAGCTGTCGGTGCTCTTGGACAAACAAGGCATCCCTCACCACGTGCTCAACGCCAAGCACCACGCCCAAGAGGCCGAGATCGTCGCCCAGGCGGGGCGCCTGCACGCGATAACGGTGGCCACGAACATGGCTGGACGTGGCGTCGACATCGTGCTCGGGGGCAACCCGGAAGGGCTTGCCCGAAACGAGGTCCGAGCCCAGGGCCTCGACCTCGACTCCGAAGAGGGCCAGGAGCGCTACCAGTCGCTCCTCGGCAAGTTCAAACAGCAGTGCGCCGCGGAGGCCGACGAGGTCCGGGAGCTCGGGGGCCTCTACGTGCTCGGGAGCGAGCGCCACGAGAGCCGGCGCATCGACAACCAGCTCCGGGGCCGGTCCGGGCGCCAGGGCGACCCCGGCGAGAGCCGTTTCTACCTCTCGCTCGAAGACGAGCTCATGAGGTTGTTCGCCACCGGGGCTGTCAGCTGGGTCATGGACCGGGCCCTGCCCGAGGACGTCCCGATCGAGGCGCGCATGGTCACCAAGGCGATCGAGCGGGCGCAGCACACCGTCGAGGGCCGCAACGCCGAGACACGCAAGGAGCTGCTCAAGTACGACGAGGTGCGCAACGAGCAGCGCAAGGTCATCTACGCCCGCCGGCTCCAGATCATCGACGGCGAAGACTTGAAGCCCCACACCGAGGCGCTGCTCACCGCCACGGTCGACCGGGTCGTCGGGAACCACTGCCCGAACGACTTCGCCGAGGAATGGGATCTGGAGGGACTGCTCGTGGAGCTGTCCCAGTACTACCCGACCAGGTTCACCGTCGACGACCTCGAGGCCGCGACCAACGTGGCACAGCTCACCGAGAGCGTCCTCACCGAGGCCCTCGAGTTCTACGACGAGCGCGAACAGACCTTCCCCGGTGGGGCTGAGACCGCCCGTGACATCGAGCGCAGCGTGCTCATCCAGATCATGGACCAGCGCTGGCGCGAGCACCTCGTGGAGATGGACTACCTCAACGAGGGCATCCATCTCCGCGGAATCGCACAGACCGACCCGCTCGTGGCCTGGCAACGGGAGGGATTCGAGATGTTCGGCAAGCTCATGGACTCCATCGACGACGACTACCTGCGCTATGTCATGCACGTCCAGGTTCTGGCGGCGCCCGCAGAGGACCCCGACTACGCGCAGGCGGCCTTCGTGGCCGCGGACGACCCGGCTGCCGGGCTCGGCGAGCTCGCAACCGAGCCTTCTGCCCAGGCGGCCGTTGACGGGGTTCCGGCCGCCCAGCCCGGGGCGCAGGCGCCCGCACCACCGGCAGGTCCGAGGCCGTCCGAGGCGCCTTCGAGATCCGCACAGCCGAGCCCGACGCCACAACGGGGCGGCCCGAACCGCGGTGGCAATGCCGGTGCCCCGGCGGGCCAGCGCCGGCCGCCTGCAGGCCCGATCTCGCCGACGGGGGCGCGGATCTTGAGCGGGCCCCCTCCAAAGGTCGGACGCAACGAGCCGTGCTGGTGTGGCAGCGGCCGCAAGTTCAAGGTCTGCCACGGCGCGAGCTGAGGGATCGTGACTCGAGCATCCGACACCGGCCCGGTCGGCACGCGCCCTGAGCTCGCTGAGGTGCTCGCGTCCTTGCGCGTCCGCCTCGACGCGGCCAAGGTCTATCTGCGACTCGACGACCTCACGAGACGGCTCGCAGAGCTCGAGCAGGCCATCGCCGAGCCGGACCTGTGGTCGGACGCGGACAAGGCCCGGAAGGTGACCTCGGACTACGGCCGCGTCCGCGACGACGTCTTTGGCCTGCGCGCTCTCGACACCGAGCTCGCGGACGCCGAGACGCTGCACTCCATGGCCGTCGAGGAGGGCGGCAGCGAGCTCGCCGGCCTCGAGGGTGAGCTCACCGACGTCGCCGACAGGGTCGGCAGGGCACTTGACGAGCTCGAGCTGCGCAGCCTGTT
>Ga0181520_10008752_pt1 | contig 14250 bp, 24 predicted proteins | sample PEATcosm2014_Bin_29_FD_132451 | JGI IMG/M metagenome (GOLD analysis project Ga0181520, IMG submission 132451) | Peatland microbial communities from MTU Mesocosm Facility, Houghton, MI, USA - PEATcosm2014_Bin02_30_metaG | ecosystem: Environmental > Terrestrial > Soil > Wetlands > Peat | place... | reverse complement strand
TGCAAGATAGCCAGCAAGCTAAAACCTTGAATGGCAGCCAGCGGCACAGTGACCAATCTAGAATATTGAGCAAATTTTTTCCTACCCAACTCGCCCTCTTCATGATACAACCTCTTCAGGGAAGGTACCATGATGGTAAGCAATTGCATGATGATCGAACCGGTAATATACGGTCCAACGCCAAGCATGATAATAGAAAGGTTGGAAAGTCCGCCACCGGAAAAGATGTTTAAAATACCGAAAAATTGGTTGTCAGTAAGAAAACGGTTCAAAGCTACTGGATCCACTCCTGGAATCGGGACAGCAGCCAATAAACGGAAAAGAATCAAAGCGAAAAAGACAAACAATATTTTCTTCCTAAGAGAAATATCCACCCAGATCAATTTAATTTTATTCCAAAAATTTTGCATATTATTTTAATACTATTTTCCCTCCTTTGATTCCAAGGCTTTTTCTAGTTTCAGAAAAACTTTTTTTACCAGCAACTAAAACAATTTTGTCTTCATCAACTGGTACCCCTTTTCGGATAGAATTGAACTGATAGCCTCTCAACTTTGGCAATTTTTTGATGATATCTCGAAGCTCTGGTCGGCGTTTATTACCGGCACGAGCAGTCTGACCTTTACCTCCGCGACCGGAAGTTTTGGCGTGTTTGCCTCCACGACCAACCAAACGGTCTTTTTTGTTCTTATGTAATCTTTTTAAATTATGTGTCTGCATATTTTTATTTAAATTAACTCTTAGCTTCCTCTTTTCCAGCCACGACCACCGTCTCTGGCACTATCTTTGTATATTTAGTGGAAATTTGGGACAAAGCCAGCATTACTGCCTTGGCATTATTCAATTTGTTCTTACTGCCGGACAAGATTTTGCCAGTAATATCTTTCATTCCAGCCATTTTGATGATGTCTCGGACCGCCGAGCCGGCCACCAATCCTCGCCCTTTGTTTGGCATAAGTCTTACAAAAGAACTGGAAAACTTAGCGGAAATTTCATGTGGAATGGACATGGTCTTGGTCAATTTTACCCGAACCATATTTTTCTTGGCATTTCTCAAAGCTTTGTTGATAGCCAAAGAAGTGTCTCCAGCTTTCCCAAGACCTAAACCAATCGCACCTTTTCTGTCCCCCGCTATCAGCGCCACACTGAAAGAGAACCTTCGTCCTCCGGCCACCACACGAGTGACGCGACGTATGTCGATGATCTTTTGGTCAAATTCTGGTTTTGGTCGGTCAAAAGAAGAGGATCGGCGGTTATTTTTTTGTTTGTTATCTTTATCCATATATTTTTATATTAAAATTTAAGCCCCCCAGCTCGGGCTTCATCGGCTACTAATTTTATGCGTCCAGTATATTTAAACCCATTTCGATCAAAGACAACTTTCTTTATTTTTATTTTAATGCAGGCTTCCGCGATCATTTTACCAACTTCTTTGGCTCGTTCGATCTTGGTGCCTTTGGCCATCTTAATATCACTAGTTTGAGTTAAGGTCTTACCAGAAACATCATCAATCACTTGCGCATAGATAAATTTATTGGAACGAAAAACAGAAAGTCTCGGACATTCTGCGGTGCCGTTAATCTTGGTTCGGATTTTTGTCTTCAATCTTATTCTTTTTTCTGTTTTGTTTATCATTTTTTTGTATTAAAAATTAAAATTAAGTGGTCTTCTTACCTTGTTTACGTCTGATCACTTCATCTTCATAGCGCATACCCTTACCTTTATATGGTTCCGGTTTCTTTAAGGCTCGGACCGTGGCAGTAAAACTGCCGACTAATTCTTTATCAATACCAGAAATGGTAATGTTGTTTTTCTCGGCGGTGGCAGTAATACCTTCAGGTATTTTGACGATAACCGGATGGGAAAAACCCAAAGCGAAAACCAATTCTTTACCCTTCACTTCAGACTTGAATCCAACTCCTTCCAAAATCAATTTTTTCTGATATGGCGTTTGCACACCTTGAATCATATTTTTAACATGCGAAGCATAAGTGCCCCAGAGAGATTTGGAAAATTTATCATTCCTCTTAGCGTTCAAGGTGATTATTTTGTCAGTAATTTTTATGTCAATATCATCTCGAAAGTTTTTTTTCAAAGTACCCTTCGGACCTTTCACAGTAAAATCAACACCATTTTTAGTGACTTCCACTCCTATCGGTATTAAAATTTCTTGTTTGCCTATTCTGGACATAAAATTATTTTTACCAAATCTTAAATAAAGCCTCACCTCCGACCTGTTCCTTTCTGGCTTCCTTGCCAGACAAAATTCCTTTAGGAGTTGAAAGCACCAATAAACCAGAACCGCTTCGGACTGAATGTATGTCTTTCATGCTGAAATAAACTCGTCGGGATTGTTTAGAAATTCTCTCCACTTCGCAGATTCTTGGTTTTTTATCTGTATAGATCAAACCGACTTCAAGCATTGGCTGGCCTTTTTTAACCTTCTTAGAAATTTCTGAAATATAGCCCTCCTTTTTTAAACACTCAGCAATGGCATTTTTCAATTTGGAATATGGAAAAGCGACAGTCTCCTTGCTGGCTAGATTAGCGTTCTTCATCATTATAATCATGTTTGATATTGAATCCATAAATTTATTTTCTTACCAAGAAGATTTTCTTACACCCGGCAACATTCCTTCGTTGGCTAATTCTCGAAAGCAAATCCGACAAACTCCAAAGTCTCGCATATAGCCATTGCCTCGGCCACAGCGAAAACATCGATTTTTAGCTCGAGTAGAAAACTTTGGTGTCTTTTTTGATCTTGCGACTACGGATGTTTTTGCCATATAAATTAAAATCGGGATTTCTTTGTAATATCTCGTTTTTTTTCTTAAAAGTCTTAGCTCTTAAGGAGAAAAACGGATTAATCAAAGCTCTGTTCCCTTAGTGCCATATTAGCAGAAAGCTACAAATTAGTCAAATAAAAAATCCACCTTCGGGGACTTCTATGTTTTAATTTAAATTTTATCTTTATTCTTTCTTAAATGGAATGCCTAGCAGTTCGAAGAAAGTCATGCCTTCTTTTTTAGTCTTAGCTGAAGAAACTAAGGTAATTGAAAGTCCAAAAACGTCTTTGATATCTTCATCGGCTGTTTCTGGGAAAATGGTGTGCTCTTTGATTCCTAAGGTAAGATTGCCAATACTATCCACCGCTGTGCGATTGATGCCACGAAAGTCTTTAGTACGAGGTAAAGCTACGTTAGTCAATTTTTCTAAGAAAGCATACATTCTCTTGCCACGCATAGTGACCACCACTCCGATCGGGTCGCCCTGACGGACCTTGAAAGACGCAATTGATTTCTTAGCACCTCTGGTAGCCGCTTTCTGTCCGGCAATCTTAGCCAAGCGATCCGCAACGAAGTCATTTTTATTTTTGTCTTTTTTCAAACCGGTGCCAGTACCGACATTCAAAATGATCTTTTTAAGTTTTGGCGCAGCCATCACGTTCTTGTAATGAAAAATACCTTTCATCTTTTCAAACGCTTCCATCTCTTTTTCTTTTACGGTTAGATGTTTCATATGTTTAAATTAAATTTCTTGATCGCTTTTACGGGCGATTCGAACCATTTTGTCGCCAACTTTTTTCTTGCCGATACGAGAACCTTTGCCGGTTTTCGGATCTACAATCATCACATTTGAAGCATGAATAGGCATCGAGACATTCATAATCTGTCCTTTTTCTCCACCTTTTCTAGCGCGCTGATGTTTTTTCATCATGTTCAAACCCTCAATCACCACTTTATTTTTAGCGGTCAAAACTCGGACAATCTTACCCTTCTTGCCTTTGTCCTTGCCGATCAGCACTATTACATTGTCGTTTTTTTTCAATTTCATATTATTTAAATTACTTCCGGTGCTAATGAAATAATCTTCTGAAAACCTTTTTCTGCCAACTCTCTCGGAATCGGACCGAAGACACGTCCAGCTTTCGGATCTTTCTTGCCTTTCTCTAAAATAACCACGGCGTTGTCATCGAAGCGGATATAAGAACCATCTTTTCGGCGGTAAGCATTCCTCTGTCGGACCACCACTGCTTGGTGCACATCTTTCTTTTTCACCGCCTTACGAGGTTGAGCCACTTTCACGGAAATGATCACCAATTCGCCGAGCTGAGCATATCGCTTGTGAGCGCTACCCAAAACCTTGAACACTTTTCCCACAGTGCCTCCAGCGTTATCGGTTATTTTTACTAATGTTTCTGGTTGAATCATAAAATTACTTTAAAACTTTAAACTTTTTATCCTTTGAAATCGGCCTGGTTTCAATAATTTCCACTTTGTCTCCTGTCTTGTATTTATTTTCAGCATCATGCGCTTTATATTTTTTGCTCTGGCTGTAAAACTTTCCGTATTTAGGATGTTTGATAAAACGTGAAACTGAGACCACTATAGTCTTATCCATTTTATCCGAGACCACCACTCCTTTTAGGATATTGCTCTTGCTCTTTATTTCTTTTTTATTTTCTTTTGCCATATATTATTTCTTTTTATTATTTTTATTTATTTCGGTCAAAATTCTGGCAATTCCTTTTTTCATGGTTGCCACTTCTTTCACGTTCTTTGATTTGGAACCTCCTGCTTTAAATCGTATCACTCTGACACTTTCCTGCAAAGTAACAAGCTTCGCTTTCAATTCGTTCATTTGCATCCCTTTTAAATTTTCTGTTTTTTTTGCCATATATATAAAATAATTACTGCTTATGCGCTCTAGAAACCACTCGGCATTTCACTGGCAGCTTAGTACCGGCTTTCCTTAATGCCTCGCGAGCAATAACCTCATCAACTCCGTCTACTTCGAAGATAATACGTCCAGGAAAAACTTCAAAACAATATCCCTGTGGATCTCCTTTTCCTTTTCCCATTCCCACCTCTGCCGCTTTTGCGGTGTAAGGTCTATCTGGAAAAATGCGGATCCAATATTTACCAACTTTGGTTAGGGAGCGGGACATAGCTTTTCGAGCAGACTCTATTTGATTTGATTTTACGCGAGCCTGGGTTTCTGCTTTCAAACCATAAGAACCGAAGGCCAATTTGGTGCCACGGGTCTCAGGCGTCCTAGCTTTAGGATTGATGCGAGTAGACTGCCATTTTCTAAATTTTACTTTTTTAGGGGTTAACATATATTTTATTTAAATTAATTTTTCTTAATTTCTTGTTCATTTGTCTCCGCATTAAAATTGTGCATGGATTTTTTTTCCGAAAAGATTTTACCTCGGTAAATCCAAACCTTGATGCCCACATCACCGTATGGCAAATGCGCTCGCTCACGCTTGAAATCGATATCCGCCCGAAAAGTCTGCAATGGGATGGAACCTTTTTTCAACTCTTCAGTTCGAGCGATTTCAGCTCCGCCCAATCTCCCAGAAAGAACTACTCTAGCTCCTTCAACTCCGCGGGTGCCCATCACTTTTTCAATAGTCTGTTTAATGACGCGTCGATATGGCATACGTTTTTCTAAACCTTCAGCAATCATATAAGCTACAATAGCGGCATCGGCTTCTGGATTTGAAACCTCTACAATTTCAAGCTTGAAATCTTCAGGCTTCGGCAAACCTAATTTCTGCATCTTTTTCAAAATATCTTCTTTTAGTTTGGTAGCCCCTTCTCCGCTGCGGCCGATAATCAAACCCGGTCGAGAAGTACGGATAATAAAACGAGTAGCCTTGCGGCTTCTTTCTATCTCGATTGAGGAAATATACATTCCGCGTAGTTTCTTTTCCAAATAGTCGCGCACCAATACATCGCCCTTCAGATAATCGCAATATTTTTTGTGATCAGCAAACCAGCGGGACTTCCAGTCTCGGAGAATGGTCAACCTATGCGCATATGGATGGACTATTTTGGACATAAAATTATTTTATTTCGTTTTCTTAATTTTCTTGGTAATCTTTTTTGGCTTTGAAACTGCCGCTGGTAATGCTATCTTTTTATCTAGCTTGGCAACCGTTTTCTTTATTTCTTTTATAACTTTCTCTTTTTTTTCTTTAACTGCTTTTTCCGCCAAAACCAAAGTGATATGGCTGGTACGTTTATTTATACGATGCGCCGAACCCATGGCTGCCGGCATCATTCTTTTCATTACAATACCTTTGTCTACTCTGATTTCTTTGACAAATAAATTTTCTTTTTCAATACCCATTTGTTTGGCATTGGCTACAGCCGAAAATAAAAGTTTCTGAATCGGCTCCCCGGCTCGCTTCGCTAAAAAATCCAGCTCCACCATGGCAGCAGAAACATCTTTTCCTCTAATCAAACTCGCTACTAAACGAACTTTTCTTGGGGACTGTCTGTAATTTTTTAAATAAGCTTTCATTTTTAATTCTTAATTTTTAATTATTTTTTAGAACCTTTTGCGTCGGTGGCAGCTGCGTTAGCAGATTTAGCTTGAGTTATTTCAGCTTCCTTTTTCTTCTGCTCTAATTCTTTCTGCATTTTACCTCCATGCTTGATGAATTTCTTGGTTTGAGAAAATTCTCCCAAACGATGACCAACCATATCTTCAGTGACAATAACTTCTACGTGCGTCTTGCCGTTGTGCACGCCAAAAGTAAAGCCAACCATTTCAGGAGCTATCTGACAAGCCCTTTTCCAGGTCTTGATCATCGGGGTCTGCAAAGGATTTTTGCCTTCTATTTTCTTTAGAAGTTTCTCGTCTACATTTATTCCTTTTTTGATTGATCTTGTCATTTATTTATTAAAAACTGGCAAACAAAAAGCTCTTAACGAGCTACGTTTGATAATAGCAAATTACAAAATAAAGTCAACTTTTGAAACCAGTATTGAAATTATTGACTCATTTAAATTCTAGTTGCAGAGTTTTTAATCTATTGTGTAATAATATCACAAAAATAAAAACCTCTGTGTAGAGGATTTCTATTTTTTAATTTTATTGTGATTTTCGAGACTTGCCTGTTTTTCTTCGAGAAACCATAAACACGTTTGAATATTTCTTTGGATGACGAGTTTTACGTCCACCGGTAACTTTACCCCACATCGTCTTTGGCCTCTTGGTTCCACGTCCTTGTCGGCCTTCTCCTCCTCCATATGGATGGTCTACCGGGTTCATGGCTGTACCTCGAACAGTTGGTCGAATACCTTTCCAACGGGAACGTCCAGCCTTTCCGTAGTTTTCCAAATGATGTTCTTCATTGGAAACAGTACCAACACAGGCCCAACAATTTTCATTTATTTTTCTAACTTCTGAAGAAGGCATTTTCAAATTGGTATAACCTTCAGCATTAGCCACAACTTGGGCAAAAATTCCGGCTGAACGGCCAATCTTGGCGCCCCCCCGAGGTTTGATTTCAATATTATAGACAAAGGTTCCAACTGGGATATTTTTCAAAGGTAAGCGATTGCCAGCAGTTAGTTCTGCTTTTTCTGAAACAGTAAAGGTGTCGCCGACTTTGACTGACTTCGGCAAAACCACATATCTTTTTTCTCCATCTTTATAAACTGCCAAACCAATAAAAGCTGAACGGTTTGGATCGTATTCCACACTTTTTATCTTGGCTGGAATTCCTTTTTTATTGTAGACGAAATCAACTTCGCGATATAAACGCTTATGCCCAGCGCCTTTATGGCGAGTAGTGATGCGTCCTTGGCTATTGCGACCTACGGAGCGGCGAAAACCGTGAGTCAAAGACTTGGTCGGTTCAGATTTGGTCAGAACCCCTCGGTAAGTCACGTTGGTCATTTGTCTTCTTGATTTGGTTGTAGGTTTGTGTGTTTTCATATCAATTTAAAATACTAAATAAATTCTATTTTATCCTCCTTTTTTAAATAGACCAAAGCTTTCTTGCCACCATCTTTTAAGACTTTTCTGCCTCGCAACAAAGTCCCTTTCCTAGCCATGTTTATTATATTTATTTTCACTGGCTTTACCTTATAAAGCTTTAAAATTGCTTTTTTGATTTCTGTTTTGTTGGCTGAATTTTCTACATCGAAAGTGTAGACATTCTGCTCCGCTCGAAAAGAAGCTTTCTCGGTAATTCTTGGTTTTTTAATTATTTTCATGGTAATCATAATATTTATTGTCCGCGGGATGCTAAAAACTTAACACTCTCTTCCGGATTTTCAATTAAAAGGTATTGATAATTCAAAACATCCATCGGATTTAAGTTTTTTAAGAAAACTATTTCAAGCTGCGGCAAATTTCGGAAACTTTTTTCTGCTTTTTCATCTCGTCCCGATAAAGCGACTAAAACTCTTGGCTTCTTTGAAGCGGCCAATGGTTTAAAACCAGAAGCTTTAGCCAAATTTTTCATCACATCAACGGCAACTTTAGTATTTATTTTAGAAAGTGAAAGTGAATCTACAAAAAGGATCTCTTCCTCTTTCATTTTTTTGGAAAGAACCGAGAAAAGAGCTTGGGCGCGCATCTTCTTGGAAATTTTTCTCTTATAATTCTTTTCAGCCAATGGTCCGTGAGTGACACCTCCGCCCACCCACAAAGGAGAACGGATAGAACCATGACGAGCTCGTCCAGTACCTTTCTGCTTCCAAGGCTTCTTACCTCCTCCTCGCACTTCTCCGCGGTCTTTGGTGTCGGCTGTGCCAGCACGTTTATTCGAACGCATTCCCTCTACTACCTGGTGAACCAAATCAGCACGCCACTTAGCAGAAAAAACTTTTTCCGGAAGAGCAATCCTCCCTGTCTCAATTCCCTTTTGATTGTATATTTTTGCTTCCATATTGTTATCTTGAAACTATTTCTACTAAACTGCCACGTCGCCCTGGCACGGCTCCTTTGACCAGCATCAAATTATTTTCTTTGTCTATCGTCACTACTTTCAAATTTTTATAAGTGATTCTGTCCGAACCCATTCGGCCAGCCATGCGCATACCTTTCGGCACGTGCGTGCGCAAACCTCCACCGATCGAACCAGGCTCTCTTTCAGAATGTTTCTGTCCATGTGATCGAGGACCGCCTCCAAAACCATGTCTTTTGACTACGCCTTGAAAACCTTTACCTTTAGAAGTACCTGAAACCTGGAGTTTGTCTCCGGGATTGAAAATGGAAACGTTAATAACGTCGCCTTCTTTCACTTCACTTTTATCAGTTGGTTTCAGTCTGAACTCCTTGAGAATGTTGTAAGAACCGCCTTTCATTTGTCCAATTGGACCTTTTTTTATTCTTTCTTTTTTCTGGACACCGAAACCAACCTGCACGGAATTATATCCATCTTTAGATTTTTCAAAGACTCTGGTTACGGTAACCGGTCCGGCTGAAATAATGGTCACTGGAATAACTGTGCCCTCTTCGGAAAAGTATTCCGTCATATTTTCTTTTGTTCCAAGAATGAATTTCATAAGTTTATAGCATCTTTACATCGATATCGACTCCAGAAGGCAATGACAAATTGGTCAGTGCTTCGATTGTCTTGGCCGAAGGATTGATAATATCAATTAATCTTTTGTGCACTCTTATCTCAAATTGTTCTCGTGTATTTTTGTAAATAAAAGAAGCACGATTAACTGTGTATTTTTTGATCTCGGTCGGCAAAGGAACCGGTCCGACTATCTCTGCGTCATAACGCATAGCTGTGTCGATAATCTGTTTTACTGAAGCATCTAGAATCTTACTTTCGTAAGCACGGACTCTAATACGAAGTACCACCTTCCCTTCTTCCTTCTTTTCTTTTTTAGGTATTTTTATTTTAGGAGAAGCTGAATCCGCACCGGCGATTTTCGGCCTGGCTGCTACTTTTGGTTTTTTAATTTTTGTTTTTGTATCTGGCATGAAATTATTTTTAAGGACATTCAAATAGTCTTGTGCCCTTTGAAAACCTTATGCAATAATCTTTGTAACAACTCCGGCTCCGACAGTCTTGCCTCCTTCACGTATAGCGAATCTCTGTTGATCTTCCAAAGCTACTGGGGTAACCAATTTAACGGTGAATTTTGCAGTATCCCCTGGCATTACCATTTCTACTCCTTCCGCCAAAGTAACTTCTCCAGTTACGTCAGTAGTTCGGATATAGAATTGAGGCTTGTAGCCTTTGAAGAATGGCGTGTGACGTCCACCTTCTTCTTTCTTTAAGATGTAAACTTCACAAGTGAAATTATCATGTGGGGTAACAGTGCCCGGTTTGGCCAAGACTTGTCCTCGAGTGATATCTTCTTTCTTCAATCCTCGGAGCAAAACTCCGGCATTGTCTCCAGCCATACCTTCTTGCAAGTTCTTGTTGAACATTTCAATACCAGTAACGGTTGTTTTTTGAGTTGGCTTGATTCCGACAATTTCAACTTCCTCGCCTACTTTGACTATGCCTCTCTCTATTTTACCGGTGACCACTGTGCCACGGCCTTCGATTGAGAAGATATCTTCGACTGGCATAAGAAACGGCTTGGTAGTGTCTCTTTCTGGAACTGGGATATAGGTATCCAAAGCATTAGTCAATTCAAGGATCTTCTGAGCCCATGGATCATTAATGTCTTTGGCTTCCAGAGCTTTCAAGGCTGAGCCTCGGATAACTGGAGCGCCTTTGCCATCAAAACCTTGCTCGGTCAACAACTCACGAATTTCTTCTTCAACCATATCAATCATATCTTTGTCGTCTACCATGTCGCACTTGTTCAAGAAAACAATGATTTTTGGCACGCCCACTTGTTTAGCAAGTAAAACGTGTTCACGAGTCTGAGGCATGGCTCCATCAGTGGCAGCCACAACCAAAATCGCGCCATCCATCTGAGCGGCACCAGTGATCATGTTCTTAATGTAGTCAGCGTGACCTGGAGCATCAATATGCGCGTAGTGGCGAGCATCGGTAGCGTATTCGTTATGAGAAATGTTAATAGTGATTCCACGAGCTTTTTCTTCTGGAGCATTGTCGATCTGATCAACGCCACGAAGTCTGACTGTCTTACCAGCCATATCAAGCACATGCAAAATGGCCGCTGTTAAAGTAGTCTTACCATGATCTACGTGACCGATGGTTCCGACGTTTACGTGCGGTTTATCTCTTTTAAATTCTTCTGCCATATAATTGTTTTGTTAATAGTTATGATTCAGCATACGAGAAGTTGCTAAATTATAATTACTAATCTAATTAACTACTAATAATAAAAATGCAATATAAAAACTGCCAAAAGTGCAGTTGTTATGATAATATCAAATTAGAAAATAATGTCAAATAAAAAATCCTCACTAATTTAGTGGGGATTTTTTATTTTTGTCCTTTTTTATTTTCTAGCTGCGATGATTGTGTCAGCCACATTGTTTGGCACGATATCGTATCGAACAAACTCCATAGTGAATGAGGCGCGGCCTTCGGTCATTGAACGCAGGCTGGTCATGTAACCGAACATTTCGGAAAGTGGAACAATAGCATTCAACACTTTGTTCATTCCCCTGTCTTCCATGCCTTCAATGATTCCACGTTTTGAAGAAAGATTACCGGTAACATCTCCCATGAATTTCTCCGGAGTGACCACCTCCACTTTCATCATCGGCTCCAAGATCACTGGTTTAGCTCTCTTACAAGCATCTTGCACAGCCATCGAAGCGGCAATTTTGAAAGCCATTTCATTTGAGTCCACTTCATGATACGAACCGTCGTAAAGATCCACCGAAACATTCACCAAATGAAAACCAGCCAACACTCCGCGATCCAAGCCTTCTTTAAAGCCTTTTTCACAAGGACTGATATATTCTTGCGGGATAACACCTCCTTTGATGTCGTTGATAAATTCAAAGCCTTCGGAACGCTTGGTATTCTTTGGTAAATCTTCCACTTCTTCTTTAGTCAAAATGGTCATTGGTTTAACTCTGATCTTCACGTGACCATAGTTTCCACGTCCACCAGATTGCTTGATATATTTACCTTCCGCTTCAGCATTGCCAGTAATCGTTTCTCGATAAGCCACTTGCGGTTTGCCGACATTGGCCTCAACTGAAAACTCTCTTTTCATACGATCCACAATGATTTCTAAATGCAGTTCCCCCATACCAGCAATGATTGTTTCTCCAGTCTCCTGATCGGTAGAAACCTTAAAAGTGGGATCTTCTTGAGCCAATCTATTAAGCGCCATACCCATTTTTTCTTGGTCAGCTTTTGTCTTCGGTTCAATACGCAATTGGATAACTGGTTCTGGGAAGATAATTCGATCCAGTTCGATTGGATGTTCCTCATCGCAAATAGTATCGGAGGTAATAGTATCTTTAAGTCCTACTGCTGCCGCGATTTCTCCAGCGAAAACCTGTTTTACTTCTTCTCTGTCGTTGGCATGCATACGTAAAATTCGGCCTATGCGTTCTTTGTTGCGAGTACGTGGATTGTAAACATACGAACCGGAAGTCAAAGTTCCGGAGTAAACTCGGAAGAAAATAAGCTGTCCGACGAATGGGTCGGTCGCCACTTTGAAAGCCAAAGCAGAAAATGGTTCTGCATCCGAAGCATGTCGGACAATCGGCTCATCATTTCTATCCGGGTCAGTTCCAGTAATTGGCGGAATATCTAAAGGTGAAGGCAGATAATCAACCACGCCGTCCAGCACCAACTGTACGCCCTTATTTTTCAGGGCCGAACCGGCATAAACCGGAAAAATTTCATTGGCAATGACCCCTTTTCTCAAAAGTTTTTTCAAAGTTTCCATATCTGGAATTTTACCTTCCAAATAATCATTCATAGCCGTATCATCCAATTCAACAATTTTTTCAATCAGCTCGCTGTGATATTTTTCCGCATCGGCTTTTAGTTCTTCTGGAATATCTTTTCCGATAACTTTATTGCCCATTTCGCCTTCAAAGTAATAAGCTTTCATTCTCAAAAGATCAATTGTGCCTTCGTGTTTCTCTTCCAGGCCGATAGGGATCTGCAAGCGAACAGCTTTTTTGGTCAAACGATCCAAAATCGTAGCAAAAGAATGTTCGAAGGATGCGCCAGTGCGGTCCAATTTATTTACAAAACAAATACGTGGGACTTTCGCTTCATCAGCATAACGCCAGTTGGTTTCAGATTGCGGTTCCACTCCGGCTACTCCGTCGAAGACCACCACTGCGCCATCGAGCACGCGAAGTGAACGCTTCACTTCCACAGTGAAATCAATGTGCCCCGGTGTATCGATAATATTGAAACGATGTTTTTTGCTTTTATCCGTACCGGCATAAGTCGGTGTCCAAAAACAAGTGACCGCTGCCGAAGTAATAGTGATGCCTCTTTCTCTTTCTTGTTCCATCCAGTCAGTGGTAGTGTCCCCTTCGTGCACCTCTCCGATTTTGTGCGATACGCCAGTGTAAAAAAGTACACGCTCGGTCGTGGTCGTCTTGCCGGCATCGATGTGGGCAATAATTCCAATATTTCTAACTTTTTCTAACGGATAATCTCGTTCCATAAAAATTTCTTATTTATAACTTAATATTAAAAAGCGCTCCTTGCGCTTCTAATAATATATAACACAAATGCCTTTTTTGCAAACTAAAAAAAGACGTATCAAAGTAACACATCTTTTTGTTCTTTCGCAAGAATAGTTTTTTTCCTTCTTTTTATCAAAAAAAGTCGGCCAGAAAACCTCATCATAGCCGTTGTTCGAGAAAAACTCGAAAAAACTACTAAAAATACTGATCTTTTTATTTTTATCTTGCTCGGTAGGTGATTCGATTGTTACCATATCTTTATGTTTCAGTTTATATCTCGAAGAAGATTTTTCTTAAAACTACCATTTTTTATTAACCTTTTAGTCAAAACAAAAATCCCCTTTCGGGGATTTTAAAAAGTATTTCAAATTGATGACTACCAAGCGAAGTGAGCAAAAGCCTTGTTAGATTCTGCCATTTTGTGCGTATCTTCCTTCTTTTTGATGGCTGCACCTTCGTTTTTAGAAGCTAAAATTAATTCTTCAGCCAATTTTAAATGCATCGGTTGGCCTTTTTTGCTGCGAGCCGCATCTCGAATCCAACGCATCGCCAGCATCAATCGGCGTTCCGGTCGGACTTCGCGAGGCACTTGATAGTTAGCGCCACCGATTCTCTTCGAACGAACTTCAGTCAACGGTCCAGCATTTTTCATCGCCAAATCAAAAATTTCGAGCGGATTCGGATTGCCGGTCTTTTCTTTAATTACATCAAAAGCGTCATACATCACTTTGCGAGCAGTTTCTTTTTTCCCGGACCACATAATATAATTTATAAATTTCTCCAATTTCTGGGAATTATAAATAAAATCCGGCTGAACTATATTGTTATTTTTTACTTTGCGTCTCATTTTTTAATTTCTTGTTGGTAGCTTAGTTTATAAAAAATTACTTTTTA
>Ga0181520_10008751_pt1 | contig 14250 bp, 11 predicted proteins | sample PEATcosm2014_Bin_29_FD_132451 | JGI IMG/M metagenome (GOLD analysis project Ga0181520, IMG submission 132451) | Peatland microbial communities from MTU Mesocosm Facility, Houghton, MI, USA - PEATcosm2014_Bin02_30_metaG | ecosystem: Environmental > Terrestrial > Soil > Wetlands > Peat | place... | reverse complement strand
GAGCACGCCCTGCGAACCGGACGTCGTGACGATGCCGACCCGCCCCGAGCGCGGCACGGGGCAGAGGTCGAGGGCCAGCGCGGCGTCGAGCAGCGCCTCCAGCGTCGCCGGCCGCCGCCCGCCCGCCTGGCGCAACGCGCCGTCGAACACCGCGTCGGCGCCGGCCAGCGCGGCGGTGTGGCTGCCGATCGCGACGGCGCCCGCCGGCGTCCGTCCGGACTTCAGCGCCAGCAACGGCTTCGCCGCGGCGCAGCGGCGGGCCGCGGCCAGGAAACGGCGGCCGTCGGCGACGCCCTCCAGATACATCGCGACCACGCGCGTGGCAGGATCGTCGGTCAAGAAATCGAGAAAATCGGCCTCGTCCAGGTCGACGCGATTGCCGAGCGTGATCGCCTTGGAAAAACGCAGGCCCATGGCCGGCGCGGCATCGAGCAAAATCGAGCCGAAGACGCCGCTTTGGGCGACCAACGCGACGCCGCCGGGCCGCAGCGCCTCCGGCTGCACGGCGGTCGTCGCGAACCGCGTCGTGGTGTCGACCACGCCGACGCAATTCGGTCCGAGCAGGCGCACGCCGCAGGCCGCGGACCGCGCCCGCAGATCCGCCTGCCGCGCCGCGCCGCTCGGCCCCGTTTCGGCGAAGCCGGCGCTTTCGACGATCGCCAGGCGGCAACCGAGGCGGGCCACGTCCTCGATCGCGTCGGCGACGCCGGCGGCTGGAATGACGACGATCGCCAGATCGAACGGCCCGGCCGCCGCGGCCTCGGCGATCGACCCGAAGGTCGGCCGGCCGTAAATCGGCCGTCGCTTTGCGTTGACCATCGTCAGCCGGTCGCCGAAACCCTGGTCGAGCAGGTAGCGCGGAATGCTGGCGGAAAACAGGCTGGTCTCGCTCGCGCCCACGAGCAGAATGCGGCGCGGGTCGAAGAGGCGGCGGAGGTCTGGCGGCGGCGCGTCAGGCATTCAACCGCGTTCGGCATCCCGCATTCGGCATTCGGCATTCGGCATTCCGCATTCCGCCTTATTCCATTCCCGCGCTCGGCATGTCGATGATCTCGACGCCTTCTTTCGGCACGAAGGTGAAAGTGCTCTCGGGCAGCTTCGTGTTGAAGCGCGGATTTTTGAGCGCGGTTTTTGTGACGTTGCCGTAGGCGTCGACAGTCTCGAGGCGTTCGATCAAAAAGCTCTGGCGATTGATGCTCAGGGTCAGGTACGCGAATCCCATCGGCGTTTTCGGCGTCAGCTTGAGCCGGGCGCGGCCGTCCTCGTCGGCCAGCAATTCGGGCGTCCACTGCGTTTTGACGTCGACGTTGCCGGCGAGCACGGCCATCGGCAGGCCGACGTTGAACTCGCCGCCGGCCTTTTTCAAATAGGCCTTGCCTTCGTCGGCATAATAAATGACGAGGCTGCCGCCGTCAGTGACAATCTCCTTGGCCGGCGCCGACTTGTACACCCAGCGCATCTTGTTGGGCCGCGCGAAGTAGATCACGCCGCTGGCCTTTTGCACGTGGGCGCCCATCTGCTTGACCGTGCCCGTTTGCTCGAAGTCGACCGTCAGGTCCTTCGCTTTGCCGTAGCGGCCCTGGATGCCGGCGATCAGCGTGGCGACATCGTCCGCCGCCGACGTCGCCGCGAACGCGGCGCCCGCCGCCATTGCCGCCAGCACGAAAAGTTTTTTGATGCGCATTCCGCGCTCCTTGAAAAAAGTGGCCGCAGCGTACCAAATTCAATGTGTTTTTTCGAGCCGTGGCCGGCGCGGGTGGCCAGCGCGGGCGTCGGGCTCTCGGGCGAGGTCCCATTTCTGCCAGCGTCATTCGAGATATCTGCCGGGGGAAATGCGCTGGCAGCGCGACGTGTGATACGCGGGGTCTCGATTCGCGCGGGTTTTCGCAGATACCCGCCTTTCTGACGCAGTCCTAACGCGACACCCCTTGAATTCGCCCGCGCCCGCCTTACAATGACAATGTTCTGTTGTGCATCATCAAGTTGGGTTGTCGCCACAGGGGATCGCATCATGCATCGGACTGCCGCCTTGTTTGTGGGCTTTTTCATCGTCTTGTGTCCGGCCTGGGCCGGCGCGCTCACCATCGACGAAATTCAGCAGGCGATTCAGCGGGCCGGCGCCCACTGGCAGGCCGGCGACAATCCGGTCTGGGCGCGCCGCGACACCATGATGATCACGCCCTGGAGCGAGGCGCCGAAGTTCGACGGAACCGAAACGCACTTCGTTTACCGCGGCGGCCGCGCGTTGCCCGCGCAACTCGATTGGCGCAACCTCAACGGCGCGAACTGGATCACGCCGATCAAAGACCAGGGTCAGTGCGGCTCCTGCTGGGCGTTCGCCACCGTGGCCCCGATCGAAACCTCGGTCGCCCACGCGAACGGCTGGACCGACCCGACCTTCGACCTTTCCGAACAAGACTTGTTGAGCTGCGCGGTGAATTTCGGCTGCGAAGGCGGCGGGATGACGCCGATCTCGTTCAACTATGCGCGCGAGGTCGGCCTCGTCGACGCCACGTGTTTTCCGTATGTGGCCGACAAGGTCTCGTGCAACGAACGGTGCGAGAATTGGCGCGAGCGCGTGACGAAAATCAACTCCTGGGACCTCGTCGGCGGCTTGTGGGCCACGCCGGACGACGTGATGGCGGCGTTGCAGGTCAATCCGGTCGCGACGAGCATGGTGGTCTACGAAGATTTCCAGTCGTACAAGGGCGGCATCTACACGACCGTGATCGGGAAGTACGTCGGGACGCACGCGGTCACGATCGTCGGCTACGACGCGGACCAACAATACTGGATCTGCAAAAACTCCTGGGGCGACGGGTGGGGCGAACATGGGTTCTTTCGCATTCATTGGGGCGCAGCGGAGATCGGCGTCATGAGCATCTTGCCGCATTTTTTGGCGCCCGCCGGCGATGATGACGACGACAACGACGATAACGACGACAACGACGACGATAACGATAACGACAACGACGACAACGACGACAACGATGACAACGACGACAACGACGACGACAACGGCGGCGACGACGACCCGCCGCCTGCACACCTCGACAGCGCCGGCGACCATTCCGGCGGCTGCGGCGGGTGATCCGCGGCGCTTTGACGCCGTCTGCCGAACTCGCGAAAACGCCCTGGACGCATGACTGGCGAACGGGTGTATAATCGCTTCCCTGGGGCCGCAAACACAGGATGGGTGTCGTGAACGACGCAACCACCGTTCCCACGGGCGAAAACACCAAATTCCCAGTCGGCCCGCCGTTGACCCTGCCGCAAGCGGTTCGCAGCTTTTTCCGGCATCCGACACCGTACATTTTCGTCGGCGCGGTCGGCGGTTCGTGGATCGCCAAAATTGCGGTCGGCGGCTGGAGCCTGGGCGACCTGATCGTGGCGCTGATCATCGTGGCGCTTTGGCCGATCCAGGAATGGCTGCTGCACGTGTACATTCTGCATTTCAAGCCGCGGGTGTTCCTGGGCCGGCGCATTGACCTGCTGGCCGGGCGCATGCACCGCGCGCATCACCGCGAGCCCGGCCGCCCCGAGCTGATCTTCATTCCGACCGCGATCGTGCTCGCCAGCCTCGTCGTCCTGCCCGCGGCGTGGCTGCTGCCCGGGCCGTTGGCGCGCGGCCTGACGGGGCTCGGCACGTATTACGTTTTTGCGCTCCGGTACGAGTGGACGCACTTCCTGATTCACACGACGCACCGGCCGCAATCGCGACGGTTCAAACGCTGGTGGCTCAACCACCGCCTGCACCATTACCGCAACGAGCACTACTGGTACGGCGTCTCGATGCTGCTCGGCGATAAGATTCTCGGCACCGCTCCCGACCCCAAGGCGACGCCGATTTCGCCGACCTGCATGACGCTCGGGATCGAAGCCGAACTGGCGGACGCGACGACGCCGAAGTGAGCACACTCCGGACTGTTTTTTTTGGCCGAAGCGTCACGCGGAGACGCGGAACGCGCGGAGAAGACATCGGGCCGCGTTGTTTCCCTCCGCGACCTCCGCGTCGGAGCCTGTCCCGAGCGCAGCCGAGGGGCGTGAGCCTCAATGGGATCACTTCGAAACGTTGCTTGCCTCGCCGCATTTCCTGAGCGGGGCGCGCAGGTTATATATGTACAGATGATGCGGGGGAAATGAACGATGCCCGAGGAGATCGAGGTCGACACCGAGAAGTTGCACGAGTCGATCAAGGAAAAGCTCGAACGCGAAGGCGGCGGGTTCCTGCGCCGGATCGCCGTCACCACCGCCGTGCTGGCCGTGCTCGCGGCGATCGCATCGCTCCAGGCCGGCACGACGATCAACACGGCCCTCTTCCTGAAAACGGAGGCGGTGCGGCTGCAATCCGAGGCGTCCGACCAATGGGCCTATTACCAGGCGAAGGGGGTCAAGGCCGCCGTGCAGGAGGCCGCACGCGAGTCGTGGCTGGCCGCCGGCAAAGAGCCGCCCGCCGAACTCGACGCGAATGTGAAGCGCTATGGCGAAGAGCAGGCGGAGATCCAAGGCAAAGCGCGCGACCTCGAACGCGAGCGCGACCAGAACTTGAAAGAGTCGGACCACCTGCTGCACCAGCACCACGGCTTCGCCAAAGCCGTCACCCTCTTCCAGATTTCCATCGCGCTGGGCGCCGTGGCGGCCCTCACGCGCATGCGCGTCGTTTGGTGCGGCTCCCTCGCCGCCGGCGCCGCCGGGATGGTTTTCGCCGCATTGACGATTGTTTGAGGAGCGGAAACCTATTGTTCTTGGACAACCATTGACGCGCCTTGACCGTGCCCCTCGCCTGCGGTAGTTTTCGACTCAGCGCCCACGACAGAAAAATATGGTAGCGCTATCGATTCAAAAATCAGACTCGTGAACGCCTCTCCGCGGGAGTTGGGCATGAAAGAACTGCGTGAACTGTTCTCGACGCACGAAGACTGGCTGACCAAAAGAATCCTGAAATATGCCAAGGCACGAAACTACACGAAATACACGGCGACCCTGGAGGACGCGTGGCGGGTTTCCATCGCGGGAATCTCCGAATCGCTGAGCGCCGCGCTCGACAAACAGAACGCCCCGGCGGAACTCGATCCCGGCGAGGACTGCCAGTTCGATCCTGTCGCCGCCTTCGGCATCAAGGAGGCGCGCCGGCATCGCCAGCGCGGCGTCAATCTCGGGATGTTCCTTGGACTGATGAAATACTACCGGCAGGCCTATGTCGACCTCGTGCTCGATTCATACGAAGCATCCCAGGCAGCCGGCAAACGGCTGTTCGTCGACCGGTTCTTCGACCGCCTGGAAATCGGGTTTTGCCAGGAATGGAGTTCCCTCGATCAGACGACGAAGTTCGCCGAACTCCAGACCGCCAATCGGAACATGACCAACGAGAAGAACAAGTACCTGACCCTCTTCGAAAGCATGCGCGATCCGGCGGCGCTGTTGGACAGTCGCCACAGGATCGAAACTGTCAACCACTCCGCGTCGGTCTTGTTTCCGGATTTCCCTGCGGCCGGCGCCGTCTACTATCGCGAAAGTTCCGAGCCGCAAGCGTGGCCTTGGTTCCAGGATGAACTGGCGATACTTGCGGCCGGAGCCACGCCGGAACGGACGTTCGAGGCCCAACTGGAAACCGTCCACGGGCTCTGCGTTTTTCAGGTCAAGATGAAACGGATGTTGGACGTCAGCGAGAAGTTCAGCGGCACCGTGGTGATCCTCAGCGACATCACGGCGCGCAAACGGTACGAAGAAAGACTCAACCACCTCGCCCGGCACGATCCGCTGACCGGCTTGCTCAACCGGCACGCCTTGCTGGAGATTCTTGACCAGGAATCGAAACGATCCAAACGTTATCGTCGCCCGATCGGCGTGCTGATGGCGGATGTCAATCGATTCAAGGAGATCAACGACGAATTCGGCCATCCGGTCGGCGACGAGGTGCTGAAATCGCTGGCGACCATCTTTATGCAGCAAGTGCGCGAATCGGATATCGCGATCCGCTACGGCGGCGACGAGTTCCTGGTCTTGCTGCTCGAGACCGGCCGGCAAGTCGAGCTTGTCCGAAGCCGGATTGTGAAGGCCGTGGAACGGTGGTCGAACACCCAAACGCTGACCGACTTCCCGGTGACGCTTTCGATCGGCGCCGCGTATTGGGACGTGGGCAGCCAAGCGTCCCTCGATGAGGCGCTGGCCATCGCGGATCGGCAAATGTACGCCGCGAAGCAAGATTCGCGGGCGGCGATGACCGGATAGTCTCGACGCGGTGGGCGGTCGGATCGGACGGCGACGCAACGTACGATGTGTTTTTTCACGGCGGACCGTAACCCGCCGTCTTACGGGCCCGCGCCGGCGCGCCGGTCAATGACGATCAGCGCCGTTCGCGACCAAGCCGCGTTCTATTATCACCGTGCAGATCCGATCATCTCTCCTCCTCGCGCCCGGTGATCTGCGCGATCCGGCGATAGGTCGGCTCCAAGGCGCCAAACGATTTCTTGTAGACGTCGGTGAACAACTGGTTGTAAATGCGGTGGCAATCGGGATTCGGCTGGAACGTCTTGCCCTGGCGAACCATCTTCGCCACGGCTTCGCCAAACGTGGCGTGCATGCCCGTGGCGACGCCGGCGTCGATGGCCGCGCCGAGCGCCGCCGTCTCGGCGGTCGCCATCCGCGAGACGGGCAGATTGAACATGTCGGCCGCAATCTGCACGGCCACGTCGCTGCGCGAGCCGCCGCCGCCAACGCGGATCTCCCGCAGGGCGACGCCGTTCTTCCGCTGCACGATCTCCTGCATGCGGCGCAGTTCGAAACAAAGGCCTTCCAGGATCGCGCGGTAAATGTGCGCGCGGGTGTGGTTGTCCCCAAAGCCGATGATCGCCCCCCGGCCGTACTTATTGCTGGCAGCGGGCGTCCAGAACGGCTGCAGCATCAGGCCCATCGAGCCGGGCGGAATGTCGCGGATGACTTCATCCAGCACGACCTCCGGCGCCACCCCGCGCCGGGCGGCCTCGATCGCCTCGCGGTGGCCGAACTCCTGCTTGAACCAGGTCACCATCCAGAAGCCGCGCATGATGAACATCTCCAGCACCCACGCGTTCGGCACGGCGGCCGGCCACGTGAAAAACCGCATGCGCGCATCGTGGATATACGTGTGCGATATCACCTCCATCGCCGTACCCGTGCCGAAGCTGATTGCGCCGATCGACGGTTCGATCGCGCCGGCCCCGAGCAATTCGCATTGCTTGTCGCCCGCCCCGACCACCAGCGGCAAGCCTTCCGGCAGCCCCGTCGCCCGCGCGGCTTCGGCGGTGATGCGGCCCAGCGGCTGGTCCGGCGGCAGCAGTTCGACGCATTGGTCTTTGCGGATGCCCAGCGCGTCGTAGATGAAACTCATCGGTCCGCCGAACAGCCGCAGCTTTTTGTAATCGAACGGAAAGATGCCCGAGACCATGGCGTAAGAATCGCGAAACTCACCCGTTAGCTGGCGGACGAAAAAACCCGTCGCCTGTACGAATTTGTGCGTCTTGGCGTAGATTTCCGGCTCGTGTTGCTTGATCCAAAGGAATTTGGACTGCTTCTGCGCGTACCGCAACGCCTCGCCCTGGCCGATCAATTCGGCCGCGAGCCCGATGAGCTTGCCGAGCGGCGGCGTCTTGGCGACCGCCCGCTGATCGAGCCAGAGGATCGCCGGCCGCAAGGCATGGCCGGCTTCGTCCAGCGGGATGACGGTGTTGCGCTGGCTCGTCAGGCCGATGCCGGCGATCTCGCCGCGATCGACGTCGATCTTGGCCATCAGCCCCCGGCAAACCTGGCAGAGCTTGGCCCAGTAGTCCTCGGTGCGCTGCTCGGCCCAGCCTGGCGCCAAGGAGAAGTACGGTTCGTACTCGGCCCGCTCCAGAGCGATTTCCGCGCCGCCGCGATCGAACAGTACGGCGCGAATGCTCTGCGTGCCGGAGTCGATGGCGATGATGTAGTTTTTCTCGGGCAAGAGCGACCTCGAATCCCGCTATATCAATGGAACGATATTCGCCTGCGAGCGTTTCAACTTGGCCATGATGAATAGGGCCGCCGAACGCGCAAAGCTCGCCCGCGACAAGCGGACGGGGTGGACGCGCATCTGCTTGCACAAGCCGGCGGTCGACAGCGCCAGGTCGTTGCATCCCGGACTCATCGTCACGTTGCGTTTGCCGAGGCGAGCCTCCAAGGCGACGCCGTAGTCTTGAATCGCGCAACTGCCGGCGATGTGCACGCGGCCGGTCAGCCGCTCGACCGCCGCTTTATCGATGCCCTTGCCCATGAGGATCGTGAAGCCGCCCTTGCCGCCGTGGTCGCGGTATAGCAATTCGACGATATTTTCGGTGTTGCGGCGGCAACCTTCTTTGCAGCAGCGTTCCCGGCCCCGAAGAAACGCCACGTCGGGCGGATAGTCGTCGAGCAACTCGCAGGTGAAATGCTGCCGCCGCTCATCGAAGAGTGGGCGATTGACGATATCAATATTCGCGATGTCGCTTTCGCCGATGCCCGTTGCGCGGCAAAGATCCAAGTGTTTGACGTCGGCCAGCTCGAAACCCAGCAGCGCCGCGCTGACCACGTCTGTCGCCAGCGAATCGGCGCCACCGATCAGCAGGTTCAACGGCACGACGCATTTGCCCGCGTTGTACGTCGTGGGATAGTGGCCGTGGTTGGTGGCGATCAGGCCGTCGATCAGCGCGAAATCGGGCCGCAACACGCGATAGATGTCGGCGAACTTTTGATGGATGCGGAAGTTGTGGTCCGCGATGCGGCTGCGCTGGTGCACGAAGCCGAATTGATTTTTGACGGACAAGGTCACTTGCGACATGCTGTGCGTTTTGAGCTTGGGCAGCGAGACGTAGAGGTTTTCGGCGCGTTTTTCGATGAGCCTTTCGAAAACGAAGCGCGAGATGTCGATGAATTCCTCAAGGCCTTCCAGGAAGACGGGAACGGCCGCGGTTTCGTCGAGATAGACCGGCACGGCGCCGGTTTCCTTGCAGACGCGGCGGTAGCCGGCGCCATGGAACACGAGGCGCGTGAAGTTGGCTTGCGTGCAGTTGTCCATGACGTAGATCGCGCGCGCGCCGCAGGTTTGAAAATAGCGGATGGTCTCGCGCAGCACTTCCGGGTCGGTGAAGACGTTTGGTTCGGGGCCAACCGCGTTGACTTTGAGGTATACGTCGCGGCTCGCACGAAGCAGGCTCGCGCCGCCGCCGAATTGTTCGAAGATTTCGCGAATCGCGGGCGCCACGTGCGGCTTCGCGTCCGCGATGACGACTTTCGTTCTCGACTTTTCCGACGTCGCCGCTGCGTTCATGCGCGCCTCTGTTTCACCGTCGAACGGGGATGTCGTCCAAACCGAGTTGGCCGCCCGGATTCATGATGTGGTGCGGGTCGAAGTGCTCTTTCAGGGCTCGCAGCACCGCCATTTGTTCTTTCCCGAGGTGGGCTTCCAGCCAGGGCGCCAGCAAACGGCCGACGCCGTGGTGATGGCTCAGCGTGCCGCCGTGCTTCACGATCCGCTCGACGATGCCGTTCTGAAAGGCGACGTATTCGTCCATTTCCAGACGGCCCATGATGATGAAGTAAAGATTGGTCCCTTGCGGGTAGAAGTGCGAGGCGTGCGTCATGCAGATCGTGCGCGGCCGGGCTTTGATGAACGCGCGCACGCCTTCGTGCAGGCGATGCAGGTTGTCCCACGTGACGCTGGCCTCCAGCGTGTCGATGAAGATGCCGTAGTCGAAAAGATCCTCGCGCATGTAGGGCTCATGATAGCGCGTGCGTTCCCATTTCTTCGCCGGATAACCGGTCAACGTGATGGCGCCGTGTTGCCGCGCGATGCGTTTGATCTTGCGCGCCACCAGGCGCGTGTAATCCTCATCGCCTTCGACATTGCCCAGGCTGATGCAGCGCTGCATCGGCTGGAAACCGCGACGGACCAGAATCGAATCCACGAAGCCCGGCATCCCGTAGAGCTTCAGGCCGCGCTCGGTTTCCTCCGGGTCGGAAATGCGATAGATGGCCGGCTTGCCGAACTCGCCCTGCATGATCTCGCGGCTGGCGTTCACCGCCGCTTCCCAAGTCGGGTACATGAAGCCGAAGCGCTTCCGGTTCTGGGGCATGTGCCGGAAGATCTTCATGGTGACTTCGACCAGGATGCCGAAGGCGCCTTCCGAGCCCTTCATGATGTCGTTCACCTTGGGGCCGGTCGCGGTGGCCGGGTAGTCCAACGTCTTGAAGTCGCCCGCGGGCGTGACGTACTCCTGGCTGAAGACGATATCATACGCATCGCCGTAGTAGGTCGATGCCTGGCCGGAGCCGAGGGTGACGATCCAGCCGCCCACCGTGGAATACTCGAACGATTGGGGAAAATGGCCGCAGGTATAGCGGCGTTGGCAGCCGAAGCGCTCGGGGGCGTTGTTGAGCGCCTCCTCGTAGGCGGGCCCGAACATGCCCGGCTGCACGCGGGCAACCTGGTTGAGTTCGTTGATTTCCAGCAGCCGATTCATGTGCGTGTTCAAGACCAGCGTGACGCCGCCCTGGTACGGCCGGCAGCCGAAATTGCACGACGAACCGCCGCTGAAGACCGTGATCGGGATGCGCTCGGCGTCGCAATACTGCACGATGTTCCGCACGTCGTTTTTGTCGCGCGGATGAACGACCATATCGGCCACTTCCCGGATGACGCCCTGGCGGATTTCCCAGATCTCCTCGGAGGATTTGCCTGACGCGTATTTGACGCGGGCGTAGTCGTCGAGGGACACGTTTTCTTTGCCGACGATGGCCGCCAGCGCGTCAATTTGCTCAGGCTTGATCGCCGAAGGGCGGCTGAGCGCAACGCGTTCGTGCCCCTCGGATTGCTTGACTGCAAAGTCCGCCTCCGACATCTGAAATTCGTCCAGAAACATCTTGACCCACGCGTCGCTCGGATGCTTGAAATAGCGCGGGTCGCCGTACTTGGCGATCGAACGGAACGTGCCGGGCGTCGGGGCCTGGTCGGACCACTTCGGTCGGAACTTCCTGAATTTCATCGGCGGGTCCTTTTTTTCAGTTTGATTGTCGCCATTGTTGGGTCAAGGCGATTTGGCCGCCGCGGACATCTTCTCGCATGCTCTGCGGCGGGCTTTGTCAGCGGCCGTAAACGCGCCGACGTCGGCAACCTCTCGGAAATTCTGGCGGAAGCGGATGGGAATCGAACCCACCGAGGCCGGGATTAGCGACCTCCACCGGGTTTGAAGCCCGGGCGGCACACCAGTCGCCGAACCGCTTCCCTAGTAAAATCCGTTAGTTGGGGCGTTGGTCAAATTCTTGATTCGCCCGAACCGCGCCTAAACCCTGCCCGAAACCGGTTTCCGCGTCAACCTTGCCGGATGGCGAGCAGAGCTTTGGCGCCTGTTTCACTCCGGGGAACTGTTCTCCGCCGGCGGAGCCGCTGAAGCCTCCGCCCGAGCAAGTCTTTCTTCGATTCTTTGCAGAATCGCCGTCTGCTTGACGAGTTCAGCGTGGGATTTCTTTGTCCACGATCTCACGGCATCAATGATAAACGGCATGATGAACCACAAGAATCCCAGAATCACCAGAAAAACGATCCAGACGCACCCGAGACCGGCAAAGGCCTTGGTCAGATCATCCATTTCTCACACCTCCGCTTGAAATGTTTTCATTGCTCGACGGACCGTCCGCCGGGCCATGGAAGCAACCGCGTTGCGGCGCCGCCGGCGCCCGCCGCTGCTTCGCCGCCGACCATAACGGACAGGCAACGTCGCGGCACGATTCGTCGCCGGTCCACGTTCCGGATTCTGCGGCACACGCGCTCTGCGTGACCATGTCGTCGCAAATGCCGGTTGGCGGACAACAAGCGCCCGTCTGCACGCCGCACCAATACGTGGGGCAGAGCAGGCCGCCGTGCCAACTTCCGGCGTATTGATCGGCGCACTATTCGGCCGTGAGCTGAAAGCAATAGTTATAGGCGTCGCAGCACGCGCCGGAGACAATATCATCGTCGTCATCGTCGTCATTGTCGCCGTCATTGTCGTCGACATTGTCGTCATCGTCAACGGGCGGCGACGAGTCGTCGTCATCGTCCGCGATTGCATCGTTGTCGTCGTCATCGTCGTCATCGGGTGATGCATCGTCGTCATTGTCATCGTTATCATCGTCGTCGTTATCGCCGGCATCATCCGGCGATTGGTCGTCGTCGTTGTCATCGGCGGCGGGCGAAGCATCGTCGTCGGCCGATTGCTGTACGCCGCTGTTGGTGCTGCTGGAACCGCCGCAGGCAAGCGCATCGGCGAGGAACGCCGGCGTCAACATGAGCCATAGAAACCAATGGCTGCGTTTCATGACGTTGCCTCCATTGCCCGCGCCTGTCCCGAACTCAGAACGTCTGGGAAAGGCGATTGTCGCGTTCGGCTATACGACGCCCGCGCCTTGCCGTCAATGCTGCACTCCGCGCCGCTCGGCTTGCAGCCGCCGCAGATCAGTATGGCCGTAATCGTCCCATAGCGTTTCTCGGTTGTCACGAAGGCGGCGGCCGGTTCCGGCTTCTTCCGGCGCCGGCGCCAGACAAATTGGCTCTCACAACGTTGCCGCGCGCGGTTTCTACGACCGGGGCGTCGTAGGAGCGTCAAACGGAAGGCCGACGCATCCAGGCAAATTTGCCTGGCTGTATTTAGCAGGCGAGCGGCGCGGGCAGCCTAGTCGCAAGAACTCCCGCGACCGCCGACTGCCTTCACGAACAAGCCGATCCCGAGCATGACCAGCACAAGCGGCAAGTCAGGGCCGACTTTCAAAATGCCGGAGCCGGGGCGGTTTTCGGCGCGGGGCGTTGCGTAGGCGATCACGCCCCCTTTGCCTTGGCCAATTCCGCCGAGTTGAGCGCCAAAGCCCGGCGAGGCATCGTCGTCGGGCGAGCCGTCGTCATCGGGTGAAGCATCATCGTCGAGCGAGGTGTCGTCATCGGGTGAAGCATCATCGTCGAGCGAGGTGTCGTCATCGGGTGAAGTATCATCGTCGAATGACCTATCCCCTGGCGCAACGCCGCATTGTTCACCGCCGCCGCCGCAGCCACAGCCGGATGCGTTGCCGCACTGCGGCGCCCCGTCGGCGAAGGCGGCAATCGGCGACAAGATTAGCGCGACAAGAAAAAGAAGCCGAATCCACACGGTCCATCCTCGGTTGAGCATGTGCCGCCTTCGGAACGTCTCGAAAAGCCATCCCCAGGTTTCATGGACACGCGCCTCGTTGATTGCCGTCAAGTTGTTCGCTGACCGGGCTGGCCCGCAGTATGCGCAGGTCGGTGTGGCCGGTGATCGTTCGGCAGCGGGTTTTTCTCGCCGGAACGGAATCTTTACCTTCGCCGCGATTCTGCCGGAATTTCCGATTCGCGTGCAATTGCGTGCATTCGCGGTAAAGAGAGCCAAAATCATTCGCGTGCATTCGTGTAAGAAAAGCCGAAATCATTCGCGGTCAGCAAATCCCTCACTTTCATTCCTTCGCGGTTCCAACTTCCATTCCGGCGCAGTTTGCTTATACTCGAACCGGTCGTATATTTATGGGGTTCGAGAAAAAGATGAATCGTCGCCGGCGCGTCCCGCTTCGCGCCGGGTTTCAAGGGGGATGTTTTCCGTGAACGCAAAACTCGATCAATTGGCCATCAACGCGCTTCGCTGTCTCGCCATCGACCTCGTGCAAGCGGCCAATTCCGGCCACCCGGGCGCGCCGCTGGGCATGGCCCCGGCCGCGTACACGTTGTGGGACCGTTTCCTGCGCCACAACCCGCGGGATCCCCACTGGGTCAATCGCGACCGCTTCGTCCTGTCGGCCGGCCACGCCTCGGCGCTGCTGTACGCTCTGCTGCACCTGACCGGCTACGACCTTTCGCTCGACGAACTCAGGAATTTCCGCCAATGGGGCAGCAAAACGCCCGGCCACCCCGAGCGCGGCCTGACCCCCGGCGTCGAGGCGACCACGGGCCCGCTCGGCCAGGGCTTCGCCAACGCGGTCGGCATGGCCGTGGCCGAGAAATGGCTGGCGGCGCGCTTCAATCACCCGGGGCACGACATCGTCGACCACTTCACGTACGTCATGGTCTCCGACGGCGATCTCGAGGAAGGCGTCAGTTACGAAGCGGCAAGCCTGGCCGGCCGCTGGGGCCTGGGCAAGCTGATCTGCCTCTACGACTGCAACGGCATCCAGATCGAAGGCTCGACGCACACGAATTTCCCGGATGACATCGGCCGGCGCTTCCAGTCGATGAATTGG
>Ga0181520_10008750_pt1 | contig 14251 bp, 7 predicted proteins | sample PEATcosm2014_Bin_29_FD_132451 | JGI IMG/M metagenome (GOLD analysis project Ga0181520, IMG submission 132451) | Peatland microbial communities from MTU Mesocosm Facility, Houghton, MI, USA - PEATcosm2014_Bin02_30_metaG | ecosystem: Environmental > Terrestrial > Soil > Wetlands > Peat | place... | reverse complement strand
AGACTGCAGCCTACCTGGAACTCCGTCTCCATCGCTTGTTTTAACCTTACCAGGCATCTTGAAATGAACTGGTGGACCGTCACTACCAAGCGTAGCAGGATCTGCATCAAACACATCATAGGCACGCTTCTGAAGTAGAGATGCAACCTTGATCAGTGTCTTCTTTTTAGCCACCAACTCACGAAGCTTGTCCATAGTAACTGGATGGATACTGCCAAAGAACTTAGGACTGTCGTAGTGATCTAAGTAAGCCTGCTTGGCTTCATCCGCTGAGTCCCAACCAAGCATAACCTTTTGCTCATCGTACTTACCAGTCTCTGGCTTCTTCTGATGCACTACAAAAGCTGTATCTGCATTGATGTTTGGTCCTATGAATACGTCTAATCCCTCTCCATCAGCCCCCTTGGTACCATCAATGTAGCCATAGGCATACCTGAAGTGAGTCTCCCAGGGCTTACCATCCTTACCGATCCCACTTCTGACACCACCGGCAGTGTACTCCAGAGCTATAGGCAGACCCTGGAAGTCCATCTTGCCTTCTAGCTTGTAAGCCCTCTTTAGGAGAGCTTGAGCGAGCTTCTGACGACTTGGACTAGTCTGGGCCCTGACCCACGCAGAAGCCACAGCAGCACGCTTCTTGAGGCCCTTGGCGATGCGTATGCGCTCCCCTTGTGGCTCTTGTGGCTCTACCTCAGTGACAGGGTTATCTTCCATCTCACCTGTACCTACACCAGAACCACGTACAGGTACGTCAGAAGTCATCTGAAGACCGTCTCCACCTCCGACACCACCTGGGTTGATAGGGTTTAGATGGCTCTGGTCTGTATGTGCCACATCAATAGGAATATCTGGAGACCTACGGCCAGTAGAATTATCTCGAGTTCCTGCGTCTGTAGCTCGATCATCCTTGGTAGATGGGTTCAGACGGCTCTGATAAGTAGCGTCCATATCCTCTATATCATAAGTAGAGTAGGCAGCACGTTTGATCAAGTGACCAACTTTCCAGATCTGATTTATGGCCGGTTGTATCTTAGTTCCATCTCCCAAGAAACCACCACCATCAAAGTCTGCACCCTTCTCTGCAGCACTAGCTGTGTCACCTTGCATGGCATCCATACGAGTACCCATGAGCTGATGACCAGACACTTCTTGTGCCTGGTCTTCTGCCATCATATCACGATCTTCGTGCTTAACTTTACGTAATTGATCAAATACTAGAGGTTTCATGACACACTAGGTTCTTGGTAGACGTCCTTCACTATGAATGTCTATGTAATCTAGGTACAGATCGACTGCATCACCTGTATTACTTACTACTATTGGCCAAGATGTAAGAGCTGTTGCTCCTGGATAAAAGGAGAAAGAGCTACCCAGAGCAGATCCGTTTAGGAACAGTTGGCCAGAACCAGAAGAATACAGTGAGGTGGGTGTAAACACCAAACCTAGATCATAAAATGATCCTACCGAAAGGGTAGTTCCAGTATTGACGTTACCGCTATTTACCCCATCATTCCATGTTACAAACAACTGATTGAGTGTGTTCATGTAGAAGTAGCAGTAAACAGTCGCCACACCGAAAGCACCATTACCAAATCCAGATTGAATAGTGTACGTAATGCTTCCTCCATTCAATCTGATTAGAGCTAAGCCTATAGACAGACTGAATGCATTGTCCGTAAGGCTTACTACTGCAGGACCCACTACATTAGAGTTTTTGCCTGGACCAGCTTCAGTTGCCAAATATACTATTGTTGTTCGTCCATATACTTCTCCAGCGCCAAGTCCTGGACTAGACAACCCCTGTCCACCAGTTCCAGTGAGCGTATAGTTACTGTCTATATCTGGACTAGCAGAAGTACAGATTATGTACTGACTAGCAAAGTCAGTATAGAACATAAAATCTACACCGTTTTCCGACAGTACTGGATAACTATATCCACCTGTAACCGTGTTGTGTACAGAAATACTACTAGTGCCTATATCTAGTTCTACGGTGGAAGCATATGTAGTATGGATATCGTACGCCCATACACCATTCCATCTTTGAGCAGCGCTACCCAGATCTGTTGTAATATCTATAGACGGACTCAATGCATTTAGGCCAAAATCATGAGCAAGCTCTATAGCACTGACTCCGGTTGAGTTGTTCACCGTGAGCACAAGTTTTGCTGGTGCACTGGTGCCCACCGATGGATCTGCGTATAGAACCATACCAACGCTGTATCCCTCGTCAATGTCTCCTAGCTGTATTGCAGACAATGGAACTACAGCACTAGCCTCACTACCAGTATAGCTGTAGTAGATGAGTATCTCAGTAGCATTTCCTTGAGCAGTAACCATCTCAAGATTAGTACCTATACCAAGTAAAGGTTCAGGTCCACCGCTACTAATGCTGCCTACAATAAAACCGCAGTTCACTATACTGTTATTGCCGATGTCTAGGCTACCAGTCATAGCTCTAGTACCATCTTGAAGAACTACACCACCCGGTACTTCTTCACCAGTCAATGCACGAAAACGTGTAAATGCATCTGGATGATCATATGGCAGATCTTTTAGTGTTCCCTGTACTCCATAAACCAGTCTACCAACAGTACCAGAAGGGATAGTGTAGTCAGCTGTAACGATAGCTCCAGTAGCTGGATTAACTGTACAGAAGTGAACATAAGGTCCAGTTACATAACCAGTCTGGTACACAGTGACTGCATCTGCAGCATCATACACAGCATAAACCCGCACCTCACTACCATCAGTAGCAACCAGTGGGTTGTACTGACTATCTAGGACACTGAACAGAGCATGCATACCCTCTGGATCTGTAGGAGGAGAACCAGGATAGCTTGAGTCTCCACAGAACACAGACACACCAGAAATCTGCAGTCTGTCTATCCCTGAACCACCAACAGTAAACCCTAGTGCAGCATTTATTGATATGGGCATAGACAGTACTGCCGTAAAGATCGTGTCTATGTTTGTAGACAAAGCCCATGCGGCACGATTTGTTATCCTAGAAGTACCTGGTTCTCCAAATCCTACAAATCTGCCGCCTGGATAACCAGGCGTATCGTTATCATCAAAATTGGTTCCGTTTCCAATCTGACCGGCACCAGAACCATGTGGGAATGGAAGTGTTACTGGAGGAAATGACATAGTGGTCTCCTAGAACTGAAGCTGCCAATGAAACTCAAGAACAATATCTGTGGTTTTTGTGATGGTACCAAAATTATTGTATGCCACCAAAGTAGGACGAGATGGATTGATATATGAGGGTGGGCTACTGTATGCGTAGAAAGCAGAAGACGGTTGACCAATTACTGGCTGATCATACAGCATCAATGCTGCTTCACTGATTGGCACTTCTGGATATGCTCCACCGAGTGCGATCATTAAATCTGTAACCACTGTAACATACTCTACAGTAGAGTATATGCTACCAACCAAAACCAATGATGGTGGTAAAGAGATAGGTACTGCCCAGTCACCGCTGCCACCAGATCCAGGAGTACCATTAACCTTGATAGGACGCTCTAAGTACTGAGTACCTGGAGTATTCTTATCATATGTCTCTTGTCCTGGGTAGTCGGCGGCCAATACAGGAAACATAGTGTCCACGTTAGTGAGCTGCTTGTTCCCTCCTATACCGAAACCCATGTAACCAATCGTGGTATCTAACATATGGGTGCCAAAAGAGCTGCCTGGAGAAACAACTTGAGGCAGAAAAGCTCTACCAAGATTGACCCAGATGTTGTGCTCTTCTAAACAGTGCTCAGGAACGATCTTACCACGTTCTCTAGTGATGATCTTGAAGTTTGATTTAACTTGTATGCCTTCAGAGAAATGCATCGATTTTCCTTGCTGTGCAGTATATCGCACGTCTTAGTCTTATAGCCACCACTGTCTGTGATACGTACCATAAGGAAGTACAGTATCATAGTGCACAACGCCTACCAGTGGTCCATATGGTGATGGCAACTCACTATCTGGTCCACTGAAAGGTAAAATATCCATTCCACCACCATCATCATACGCCCATATCCCGTCATAGTGAATGAGGCCATCTGCAGATAAAGGAGTAGTTATGGTGGTACGATCTGCTACATCAGTATAAGATCCATATGTGATGAACTTGATGTAGTCGATATCGAACTCTTGAATAGGACTACCATCATTCAATCCAATTCTGATCACGAGAGAACCAGCTGTTAGATCACTCAGAACAGGAGAACCACTATCAGCACGAAGACGTATGATAAAGATTACCTGATTACCGTCACATGTAAGGTCTAAAGAGGAGTTCTCAGTAAGTCCTGCTACCGTTGGGTCTACAGTCATGATCTCTCCCTCTACTCCTGTAAGACGCTGTAGAGAGAATGTAGTGCTGTGATTGAGCGGTACTGTACATACTAATGGTGTGACGACATTTATGGAGGCATAAATGATCCTGAGGTTCCTGTTAGTCCAGCTAGCCAACACATTCATTCTATCTGCAGGAAATAAGTATGGCTGATCATATAAAAACTGAAGAGACTTAGCCGATGTGTAGGGCAAGTACACAGGACCCTCTCCAGTCACAGTACCATCCGACACATGTCCAAGTGTGGAGGATAAGTATGCAGCAGTTACCTTTTGAACTAACTGGGTACCATCATCTAGTACTAATCCTAGTATGAGTTCTCCAGCAGTGAGCTGATCAAAAAAGACTGGACCAGAATCAGATCTGATTTGAATCGTTTCTGTTATGGTATAGCCACGACAGATAGTTTGCGTGGGTGGGCTTAACCCTTGTTGTACACCAGTCATCACCAAACTGAAGGCACCAAGATCTGCAGAAGTACCAGTATCCTGCTCAAATGAAATCAAACTTGAGGAGTTTAATGCTGGGCCACCAGTAAAAGGTATTGTGACCTCTGCCCACGTAGCTATCACATTCGCCTGTAGATTTGATACAGGCGTAAAGACACCTGTGTACCAGGCATAGTCAGAGCTAGGATCAGATCGTATTCCATTTTCATAACTGAAAGTAGAACCGTCAGACACAAACCATGTCGTTCTGATGTATCCACTTATAAGATCATCACCAGTCACCAGACCAAAATCAGATCTTAGACGAACTATCTGAACTATCTGCTCCCCTATACTTGGTAACGGCACTGAAAACAGTATGTGAGTCGTACCAGCTACAGTAGGATCAATTGCGCCGAGAACACCCTCTTTGTTTAGTAGACCCCAGTCTGCCACCGTAGAATGGTTCAAAGGGACTGATGCTGTATACGGCGAAAGTACCTCAATCAACACACTCACTATGTACAGATTCTCAGCACTTCGATCATATGCCTGCTGTGTTTGACCGTCTTTTTGACCAGTAAGAGGTGGTGGCAATGGGTCACCAGCAATGTTGTCATCCCATCGAAAGCCACCTACGTTTCTTTGGTCAGCTGTAGTTACTGCTATCTTACGCACAATAACCGTTTGGTGCTCAGATACAGTAAGACCCGTACTGCTTGTTTCTGGATCAATAGACTTCAAAAGAGAGAACAGCAGCTTTGTGTAGTGAGGTTTGATCTTTTTAACAAAGTCTATAGCAAAGAGTAGATTACTCTGATCAATCACATCTACATTTGCCTTAACTATGAATCTAAAGAACTTCTCTACTTCTTTGAAGATACCAAGATAGTCATTTGGCCATGTAGGGTCTTTAACGTAGTCAATGACATCTATACCATTACACAAAGGCTCAAACTGCCCTACGGTATCTCCTACTGCTATCTGACTGCCTGTGTTCTTATTGATCGCTACGCTGTTGTTTACGTCATTTGGTATCAGTGGAAACAGATAGCTTCGTATGGTCGTATCATTCTGTACGTCCTGAATAAGCATACGACCAGCTAGTGCAGAGAAGTTTAGATCTATGCTAAGAACTACACCTTCCTCCTCTGCAAAGGGTAACCCAAGAAGAATCTGAGTTCCTATCTGTACTGTATGGAGAGATGGTCCATGAAAATAGGCGTACCAGAGTCCACGAACTGCAGCTAAATAGTCGCTGCCTGTAGCAGTTCTTTTGACAAAATCAGCAACTGTAAGGTCTACGAGACTACCAAAATTGTCTTCTATGGTAGGGGTATTGTCTACGTAGGTTACCTCTGCCCACCACTCATCTGGTATAGGGGGATTACCGGTCACAGTTGGATCTAAGAATCCATTGATCAACTCTATACTAGTAACTGTAGGCCACGGAGTACTACTTTGAGTAGTAGGAGTTATGTATATGGGGAATTGATCTATTAAGAAAGTAAAGTCAGTGTATTGTGACAAATACCCAGTAGCTCCATCTATCCTTTCCTGAAGCCTAGGAATGCTCACTATAGAATTGTCTATGGGTATAAGTTGACCGAAGTAGCAACCATTAAACTGAACATCATACATAGCTAGTTGTGCTATGAATCTATCCTGAGTGTAGTCACTGAACTGATACGGACCTCTTATTACATCCCACAATGGAAACTGATCAAAGTACAGTACTCCCCAAGGCTGTAGTGTTGTAGATGAGTACTGACCAACGCTACAGTGAGACCACACGTCATATACAGTACCTGCTGTGTCTACTACTTTCAGTCTACAATAAAGCGGAAATGTATACCCAGTAGTGTTTGTCCAGAGTATTACATTGGATAAAACGCACGGTAGCGTCCAATCAAATGTAGCAGTAGGATCTTGCCCTAAGATTGTACTGTAACTTAACCATCTCTTCTGGGTAACCGTCTGAATGTCTTTGAGGCTCTTGTTGTAGTCAATCTGCCAAGCCTTCATCAAGACCTCAGCAGCACCTTGAGCAAATGCTGACCACACCTTCTCTACAGTCTCTTTATCCTCTAACAGATTCATGAAGTCTGTTAGATGAAACCAAATCCAGCTTACGTCCGGTATCACTCCAAACGTAACTACAGTAGAGGTAACTTCTGTCAATGATTGAACAGGTAAGCTGTCCAGTACGCCATCATTTACTACTAGTTGAACTGTAAAGATACCAACATTATCTGGTACTGCGGTAGTTGCTACTAAAGACGGATCGTCAAAGTAAGAGGCTGTGTGGTATATTTGCCAACTGATTCCAGATGCACCTACAGGAAGAGGCTCAACTACAGCAAGCCTGTCATCCATCCAAACGCCAGAAACACGAACATACTTGCCATTGGATGTTGGAGTAATCGCCCACATAGCAGGAGAACCTATGGCTACTGTGAATGTACCTATACCATCCAGAACTACAGTATCTCCTGGCTGTAGCAACGGTGCATTCTCTACGCTAAATGAGTCAGCGGAACCACCTATAAGTACGTTATTCGTAAGAGTGCTACCATTATCTCCCGCAAGTCGAAATACAGATTCTGGTGGAGTTCCTACTAGTGTCCAAGCATACGTAAGAGACAACCCCTGTGGATCGTAGCTAGCAGAACCGTTGTACTTTACTGTAGCATTCAAAGCCGTATTCTGATCTGGATTAGGTACTGCTACGGGGCGTTTGATCGGTATTAAAGAACCTTGTCCATTGAACCTAACGGCCAGTACCCCAAGAGCTACTCCATTTATTTGACCGCCTTGAATGTCAATCAATACTCCATCGCTTGCTCCACTAGGAGACTCAAGTGCTCCAGTTGTATATCGAAGAGTATGCCCAGACACCGGCAACATAGATGTGAGCGTGATGTAAACAAGCATCATGCCAGAGCTGACTACGATCCTAATCGTATACTGATCATTACTCTCTGGTATGATATTCATGCTGCCTGGAATAGCATACGCCTCACCTGTAAGAGTATTGACGATAGCAAGTCCCTGCTTGGATATTGCGAGACCCCCACCGTATCCTTGCGTATTAAAAGCTCCAATAAAAGCTCTACTAGTAGCTAGGTCTGCAAAAGAAGATGGTAGATTGATCGGCTGAATATCTACCTCTAGTGTCCACTCATTGGATGTAGGCACTATAATCTCAGATGCATTAAGCTCTCCAGCACTATTGAACAGTAACCTACTGTTTGATGGATCATATGAGATCCAAGGAAACTCCACGGTAGCTGCTACTTCGATATAGTTCAACCAGTCAGCCAACTGGCTACCACTTACATCTGCACTAGGAAATTCTGCAGACGTTGGGATGTGTAGAGAGTGTCGCATGCTTTGAGAGCCCCATGCGTCAACTCCCCATATATCTGCGCCCCATCCGGGCATAGTTACGACACCTTTCTAGTTGTATTCTGTGGCATCAATATCTCGACAAAGTGTATGTCCTGACAGTACCATAGGTCAATGAATTTGAGACCAGCGGACCCACGTATAACGATGAAGCTGTTAGAAGGCAGGAAAGACCTCCTTGGGCCGCTCGCTGAGGCCAGAAGGAAGTTTTATGATGACCAGCATTGTATTCGCTGTGGCGGTACAGCCTTTACCAGAATTACTGATTCGAAGACTATGTTTGTGCCTAATGATCCTCTCCCTAGGTATCTGCTCAAATGCAGAGACTGTGAATGTCTTTTTGATCCGCACTCTGGCTTGCTTCTAACTATGGGCAATCTAGGGAAGGCATTTGTTCCAACCATACCTATCCTAGAAGGAACGGACGACTAAGACTGAGTAGTATTGATCACACCAGGAAAGAACGTAGACAGTCGACTGTGCGAGACATAGTTCTCAGATCTGTCCACCACTATATTTCTGCTCTCATCGTGGGTAACCGTAAGAAGCGTGATCGGATTTGTAACAAAGCTAGCTCCTCTATTCTTTGGTATGTCCTGAACACTTGAGGCATCCACATTATCATTTGGTGACAGCCCAGCAAGATAGGTAGCTATGTCGGCTGTTATCACATCTACAGTAGAGCCTCCAGAATAGTTAAGATCAAAATTGACATAAGAAGGTTGAAGGTGTCTGACCAATATGCTTGCCGTCAATACTCGATCAAGTTCTGCCGTAGCAAAAGACTGAATACTAGAAACTAGTGGAGACATGTCATAGGTTAACTGTATGTTGGCATTGATCATAGGAGAGGCTGATACAGACTGATCTGACTGTCCAACAGCAAGTATGCTGTTAGATATCTGTATCTTCACCAGCTCACTGATAGAGTACGTCAAATTCGAATCTGCCACAGCTAACGTATACCCATCTGACGTATAGCCAGTGACCACAAACACCATGCCTTCTGGAATATTCCAGATGTCACCAGAGCCGTCAGAAACCAACTCTACGTCCATGTAGTATAGGCCAAACTCTGTGTTATTAGCCATGGCAGTGGAATGTAGTCTCTGAATTCCAGCTCTTTGTATGGTGAAGTGGTGTGCTTGGTTGGAGTGATAGATATCCGGTGGAGCAATAGGTGGAACACCATCCTCATCCACAATCACTATCTGACTCATATTAGTTGGGTCAGTATTGAACATCTTACTGACTCGATATGGGCCTCCACTAGCCGCATAAGACTCATTATCCAGAACCATGAGCCCTAATGGAGCAACAGCTGTACCAGACAAGATCAATATCCTAACGTCTGCTTCTAGCATAAGGTACTGTTTAGAGTCTGCGGCTGTAGTTATGGAAGCTATGGCTGGTGTTACATCTGTTATCGCTTTATTGATCTGAGATACGATGTCACTTGGTGTTCCTACTGCAGAGAAAACAATGGTGTAGACTTTACCGGCAACCTTCAGAACAAGACTCAGTCCAGCCATAGATGGTGGTGTTGTAAGATCTACAGTACCTTGGATAGGTTGATACGTGAAGTTGATTAGATCACCAATCCGTACTCCATTTGTCACAAAATTGATAGGAAGACAACGAGAACCGTAGCCTAGGTCTCCAGCAGGAGTTTGATCTGATGTCACTACGCCAGCAGTACCTATAGTCATGTTGTTAGCAATAGTTCCTATAGATAACTCGTTTAGTATGATCCCATAAGACAGTGTAGGATCTGGTATGAAACGAAGACCTAAGCTTGGTACGGAGAAGTATGTCACAGGTCGTTCACCAAGATCAATTACCTCTCCAGGCTGTAATACCATCTGATTGGCTGGAGTCTCATTCAAAGATGGTCTATAAGATCCACGTACCTCAAATGATGTGGGCTCTAGGAAGTAAACTCGTGCTGTACCTAGAGATCTAGAACCCACTGTTAATGAAACTCCCACACATGGTGTCAGAAACATAACGTCTTTGGTGATCTCATTAAATCCAACAACAAGTATTCTGTTGGACTCCACTCCCACCAAATAGAAAGATCCAACATCTTCTCCAACAGTGATCTCTACTACATCAGAAGTTGGTCTCAAATCATATCTGGCATCGTTCCAGGTCACATCAGAAGAGATGATCTGTCTTGAATCGTCACCATTAACTAGCCCTATTCCTGTTGGTACGGACACTACACTAATGTGCCTATCAATAGAGTTGAGCGTCAAATACGTAGCAGTGCCTCCTGAGGGTGTTACTGTGTGTGCGATATTTGGGATCACAGAATTGATCCTATTAACTACCTCACCAACACTAGCTGCCCCAGTCAACACTATACCTGGCTGACTGACGCCATTAACAGCTACTACCAAAGTCATAGAAGGAAGAGGCGACATCGTATACAGATCTACTGTACCGATTATACCTACTCGTGCTTCAGTCACAGATACTTTAGTACCGTGAGCTACATTTCCAAAGTTAGTAGATCTGGCATCCACTGGAGTAGCAAATGGTATTACGGTGCTTGTAGGCGTCATACTACCATCTAACAAAGTAACCTCACTGATTCGTACAAGAGGCAAATTCAAACCTGGTTGAGTAGAGAATACCTCCCACTCAATACCAGTAGCTGGTTGCATGGTCTGTCTAGATAAGATCAGATCAGTATTACCAGTTCCTGAAACAGCATTTACTATATAATCTCCAGCATCTGATCCACTTAAAATACGAAGAATGTCTCCACTAGCCACACCCAGCGATACGAAGTCTGTGAGATTGGTGGTATTGAATACATTCGTAAGCTGACCAGTAACACCAAATTCTCCAGACCCTTTGATAGTCTTAGGATACACAAGGTCTACTGTGATCTTAGCTCTAATGTTATAGGTCACACTACTGCTAGAAGATCCAGGAATACTTGGAGTTACCTGTACGTAGTGTGCTGAAAATGGATTCGTACTGCTGCCTGACGGATCTATACCAACACGTACAATCTGATACGATCCTTCATTGCCTGTATCAGTACTAGTGATTTGCAAAAACATGCCTGGTTGTACGCCAACAGACAAAAAGTATACAGAGGCGTCATAAAGAAAACTGGAATTACCAGCATCTATTACCCCAACCTCAGATGCTACTAGAGGAGACTCATCAGTGATGTTGCTGAGAGGTAAAAGCTGCTGAGACGTATTTGCTCCTCTTACATAAAAGTCTGTACAGCCACCAATATGTATCTCGTTAGAAGGCATAGTGTTAGCTTGATCACCAAACAAAATACCTCCAGGTATATTTGACAGCGTTAACTCTTGTTTTCTGAGTGACCAAGCCAGTGGATAATTAGAAAATGGAATGTTCCCAGACACACGGAGTGTTGTAGGATTCAGTACCTCTTCAATTAGATATTCCTGCTGACCGCTTATAATCATCCAAGAAATGCCAGTATCTGCAGCTCCTACCCATGAAGTAAAAATAGACGTCTCTAGCGTTACAGAGTTAGTGCTATTTAGACCAAGCCCAGTGATCTTAAAGGCACCAAGATTTGCTGAAGACGAAGACTTTATCATGATCAGCGTTGAGCCTATATCTGCAACAGTGAACAAACGTGTACCTAATGGGACCATAAACTGGTTCAAATAGGACCCATCTACGCTGCCATCTCCTCCATACGCCACAGTACTGGTTTGCAGGTAGCCAGACACTACAGTTCCAGGCACAAACACCTGTGTGAAGTCTCCAAACTGTGTAGTAAACAGCGTGGTAGTTGTCCCGCCCTTGCCGTCATCAACAGCATACCCATCATTACCAGAGAGCAAAGCTGGACCTCTATCACCGCCAGTGACTAAGTCTCTCTGCATCTCTACATCACCGGTACCAATGACTTGTATCTGAGTCATGTCTGAGAACTGATCTTGCAGACGAGCAATGGTTCCTCTAGGAACTACAAGAGACCTCTCGGTTATGCTCTGTTGCGCACGAGCTACCAAAGTTGGAGTATCCTCGCTCAGAAGACCTCCAGTGAATGCACTGATGTTAGTAGCACGAACAGCAACACTCAGATTAGTGATGCCTACGATCAAACCTGCAGCAATGTTATAGTCATCACCACCAGCCTCTGCCGTAACATTGATGTCAAAGTAGTACAGATTGCCTGATGAATTGAAAAGCATGGCCTCTGCAGAGATACTCTGTAGAGTAGTTGGCAAGTATCTATGGCCGTCTGCCGTATAGCAGACATTACCTATGGTAATATTGATCGCAACTGGAGCATTGAAGTACAGCCTAACTCTTCCTGTAGCCAGCCCACCTAGATTCCTAGTGATGAAGAAATTGGCTACTAAGGCGTCAGCTTCAGCATCTGCGAGAAGTTCTGGGTTAGCCAAAGACTGACCCTGTTTAATGAGTTGAACCTCTCGGATAACTGGGTCCATGAGTATCTGATCTGGCTTGATCAGGAAATCCATGACACCAGTACCCTCATCAATACTCACATCAGGTAGCTCTTGAGCCATACGAGCTGCTATAAAGGAGGCGATATCCATCTCCAACGGGTCTGGTTGAAACCTAGTCACGATAGGAATGACTACTTGCTCCTCTGCTGGAGAACCTGGAGTCAAATCAATTAACGGGTCATAAGCCCGCAGGCGTGCTTCTACGAAGTCTTGAAGTGTATCGGTAGACATTTACAGCTCCATGTTTGCTATAGCTCGTGTGCCAGCTTGAGTATACAGGGCTACTCTAGCCAGTAGGCCAGGAAGTGTAGGGTCGAACTGAAGACCCAGCAACTCACTTCCTATCAATACCTGGTCATCTGGAAGGCCCTTCTGGTTGCGTTGAAGAGCCATAACTTGGTTAGTAGTTTGTTGTACAGCTGTAGAGAAAGCTGCAGTGATCGTACTAGTAGTGTTCTGGCCACCTATATATTGCTGTACGTTACCGCCAAGACTCTTTGTAAAGGAGTCACGACCGGGCGTAGTCAAGAACACCTTCAGCCAGGTCTGCATCAGTGCTTTTATTCCAGAAACCTCTCTGGGGCTATTTCCTATCTTAAAAGAGAGAATGCTACGAAGAGAGGCTGTGAAGTCAGAACTCAGTATGCTCACAGACTGAATAGACCTGCCGCTTGAACTATTAGGGACCTGGGCTATTATGATCTTAGGACTAGCCACAACAAAGGATGGAGAAGTAGCATCATTGATCTGTACTTCAATAGCGTTAGTAAAGTCCTCACCCTGCAGCTTTAGTGATCTAGGCACCAACCCAGGTATCTCCTCTACTCCAGTTAGAGGAAGAGCATCATTGAACTGAATATACTGTAGGTCCATGCGTGCCCTCTATTGAGAAGCGTCTTCAGGGGTATTAACTGCATCTTCTGGCTGCACATCTCCACCATCTCCCTGAATGACCCAGGCGCTTGTAGGCTTAGACATGACAGAGTTGACTGCAGTAGCTATGCTGCTCTTTATCTGAGCTATACGAGCAATTCTAGGAGCCCGTACAGCACTACCTGACTGACTGCCGTCGATACGGTCTATAGCCAGTGATAGAAGCTCCTCATACGTCAGGTGACTGACATACTTATTGAAGTCATTTCCACGGACAAAGGCATAAGCATCGTTGATGATACGACGCATATCCAGGTTCATAGACGTTTTGGCGTCTATGCCTGGAGTCTTACCTTGGGATACTGGGGGTGAATCAGCCATCAGAATACCTGCTTAGTATAGTCTGCTGGAACTATGGTATCTGTGTCTAGGTCTGGAACAGATCCAAGAAGATTCAAGTTCTCATCTTTGTCCACGTCACTTCTGTCATAGTTTGCATCGCTGGTCTGAACAGAAGAATCTAGAGCAGTATCATCTATCGAATCGGACTTATTGGTGACCGGCAGATCGTTTTGGACCAATGACCTCATCGTCTTCAACATAGAAGAAGCACTAGCAGCATCGTCCTTGTCATATCCAAAGAAGCTAGCTAGGTCTCCTCTCAGTAGTGTGGTATACGCCTGATCAAAGCCACGCTCTTGCAACATATT
>Ga0181520_10008748_pt1 | contig 14253 bp, 13 predicted proteins | sample PEATcosm2014_Bin_29_FD_132451 | JGI IMG/M metagenome (GOLD analysis project Ga0181520, IMG submission 132451) | Peatland microbial communities from MTU Mesocosm Facility, Houghton, MI, USA - PEATcosm2014_Bin02_30_metaG | ecosystem: Environmental > Terrestrial > Soil > Wetlands > Peat | place... | reverse complement strand
CGTTGCCGGCGTGAGCCCAATGAATGGGACCGATCACCCTGGCGACGGAGGTCCGGCGACTTCTGCTCTCCTTGTCGAACCCAACTCACTGGCGATAGACTCCGGAGGCAACCTCTTCATCGGTGGATATCTGTCATCATTTATCCGTCGCGTTGACGCGAGCACTGGTATCATTTCCACAGTCGCCGGGGACTGCACACCTGGGGACGCTGGATCGCCAAGCGACGGAGCACTGGCCACGACGGCTTGCGTTGCGCCTCAGGCTCTGGCGGCGGGACCGGGTGGCACGGTGTATATAGCAGAACCGACACGGATCGACCTGTTGACCCCCATCCCGCCCGATGAACCCGTGATTGGGTTTGTCGTGAACGCTGCGTCGATGTCTACCATGATTTCCCCGGGAGCATGGATCTCCATCATGGGGGCCAACCTCTCATCGTCAACTCGTTCATGGAACAGTTCCGATTTTTCGGGCGACTCGCTTCCGCTCACGTTGGATGGAGTCAGTGTAACCGTAAATGGGTCCTTGGCTGCCATTTCCTATATCAGCCCCAGTCAGATCAACGCGCTGTGTCCCGATATAGCCGTCTCGGGTAGCGCAACGCCAGTCAGCGTCCAGGTATCGGTGCAAGGCAATTTAAGCAGCTCGTTTGCGACCCAAGTTCTGCCACTGGCGCCTGCCTTGTTTTCGGATGGACAGGCGGTTACTCCGTTGGTTCTTGCGGTTCATCTGGACGGATCCCTCGTCGGCAAACCCGGGGACTTCGGGTCAGCATCCACACGGCCTGCCGTTGTCGGTGAAACGATCTCAATATTCGGTACAGGATTTGGTCCGAGTGTCCCCCCAATCTCCGCGGGGATTGTGCCAGCGCAGCCGGAGCCCCTGGCTGGAGCCGTGAGTATTTGGATCGGCAATCTCACCACCCCGGCAGCCTATGCCGGAATCGTGGAAGCTGGACTGGTTCAGATCAACTTTGCGATCCCCACTATTGGATCCCCAGGTTTCACGAGCGGTCTCTTACCGCTAGAGGCGGTGATAAATGGTGTCCACACAGGGTATTTGTATCTGCTTGTTCAACAGAATTGACCCCAAAGATGGCGGGGAGATTTTTGTCGGTGCAGCCTACCCCCCGGCCAGCTTTCGCAGCAGTTCTTCGTACCGGTCCGTCACGGCATCCCACGAGTAGCGCTCGCGCACACGCTCCATGGCCGCGGCTCGCAGACGTTGGCGTTCTTCTTCGGACATGGCAAGCGCTTCTTTGAGCTTGGCCTCCAGTTCGTGCGACTCGAAGGCGATTCCGGCACCGCCGGCCACCTCGGCATTCTCGGGCGTGTTGCGGTAGATCACCAGCGCGCCGCGGCCCATGGCCTCGATGAGCGCGGGATGCGTGCCGCCAACCTCTGTAGCGTGGATGTAGGCGAAGCAGTGCGACCCCAGCTCGCAGTAGCCCGCGCCGTAGATGGCTCCGGGGATCGCGATGCGCGGATCGCGCGTGTCGCGTACTCGCGCGATGTAGTCCTGCGCGTAGGGCGCGTCGCCAACCAGCGCCAACTTGAAATCCGTCGGCACGCGCTCGAACGCCTCGCGGACCTCCAGCGGATGGTTCTCGGGCTCCATGCGGCTGACGTACAGGAAGTATCGGCCCGCTTCGAGACCCAGCCGCATGAGCGTATCCGTGCCGGCCACCTTGCCCACCTCGGCGCCATAGGGGATGAAGACGCTCTCGCGCCGCCAGCGCTGCCGGTAATACTCCTGGATGGAGCGCGCATCCGTGACCACGGCCGTGGGGCAAAAAGTGGCCAGCCACTCCGATACCAGGTACCACGCCTTGGCCAGGCGATTCCACTTCTTGCGCAGGCGCTCGATGCCATCCACATTGAGCGCGACAGGCATGCCGAACAGGCGCGGAATCGGCGTGAAAATGGCGTTCGCGCCGTTGCAGTAGAGCGCCGCATCGGCGCGGTGCGCGGCCAGGTGCAGGGTCGAGAAGAAGGTGTGCGCCAGGGTATCGAAATACTTGTGCCGGATGGTGGGCAGGTACACCAGCCGCACGCCGCGATAACTCGGCTCGGCGAAACGCTCCCGGCAGTAGACGGTCACCTCGTGGCCGCGCGCCGCCAGGCGAACCGAGAGTTCTTCGGCAAACGTCTCGAAGCCGCCGTAATTGGCCGGAATGCCACGCGTGCCGAGAAGCGCGATGCGCATGCCCGTCTTCAGGTCCGAGCTGCCTCGGAGCGCGAGAGCGTACGGATCATCTTGCGGGGCGCCTGGCGGGTTACGGGCGCGTAGCGGAACCAGCTCGCCATATAATCGTTATCCACGCGCCGGCGCGCCTGCACCATGCGGCGTTTCAGGAGCGTGTGCTTGAAGCTTCGCGCCAACAGCCAGAAGGCCTTCAGCGAGGTCTGCTCGCGGAGCAGGCAGCAGGCCACCACCGCGAAATCGCGCACGGTGATGGAGAGCCAGTTGCGCCAGTAGAGGTCTCCGGAGATATTCTTAATGCGCATCAGGAAGCGGTTCTTCACCGAGTGCATGTTGATCTCCGGCGGCAGGGCGCGGCGGTTGCCCGGCAGAACCTTGCGCACGTGATAGCCGCGCGCGAAGGGCACGTAGAGGCACTTCCAGCCCATCAATTGCGCGCGCCAGGCCACATCGGCATCCTCGCGGTAGGCGAAGAAATCGGTGTCGAAGAACTCGCCTTCGAGGGCGATGTCCTCGATCATGGTGCGCCGGTAGAGCGCCGCCGCGGCGGTGGCTCCGAACACGTACTCGTACTGCAGGTAATGGCCGTTGTCCACTTCCCGGTTGCCGCGGTCCAGATGTCGCAGCATGGGGTTGAAATAAATCCCCGTGGAATCCACCACCGGCTTTTCGGGAATTTCGAAGTGCGCGGTCATGGCCAGCAGCTTGCCGCATACCGCACCGATGGCCGGGTCGAACTGCCCCGCATCCACCAGCGCCTGGATGAAATTGGGCAGCAGCAGCACGTCCGGATTGAGCGTCAGAACCCACTCGCCACTGGACTGCCAGATAGCCTGGTTCTGGGCGGCGGCGAATCCCACGTTCTCGTCGTTGTAGTAAACGCGGCAGCGATCCTCGAACTGCTCCAGGATATCGGTGGTGCCATCGCTCGAGGCGTTGTCCACCACGATGACTTCCTTGAGCGCGTACTTCTGCGCCAGCACCGATTCGAGGCAGCGTTTGATAAAGCGGCCGCTGTTGTAAGTGACTATCGTGACAGAGACGAAGCCGTTGTGCGTCATGAACGAGAACCAGAAGATCCGTACACTCCGTGCGTCCGTTACAAGTTAGCGGAGGCTGAAGACACCTCCTCGCGCCAGCCGGACCACACGCATCGGCCCGCCAGCCCCACTATTTTCCTGTAAGCCGCTGCAGATTTCAGGCTCCGGCCGAGCACCGCGTCGCCCACCATCCGGAGAAGAGATCCCGTTACGACGGCTAGACTTACTACACGGAAAGACACTGGATGAAAGTGCTTCCCCGCGTATCTCAGTAGACTACCATACCAATACAGGCGCCGCATCTCCATACTGAGCTGAGGTATGGAATGCCCGCCGGTATGTTTCGCTACGGCCTCCGGCACATAGTACAAGTAGTACCCTCGATCCGCGATTCTGCGGCAAAAGTCAACATCTTCAAACCATAGCGGGCGGAATCTCTCATCGAAGCCGCCTAACTCGCGCCACACCTCGGCTCGCACCATCAGGAAAGCCCCCGCCGGTTGCTCGACCTTCTGGCGGCGGCTGTAATCCAGATCTAATGCACGATAGCGCCGGTTGACCGCATTACCCGGCCAGACGCGATTTAGCAAGAGAGCTTCCAAAATCAATGCGCCCGGAGTTGGGAGCTGGCGCACCATGAAACCCACCTGCGCAGCGCCATCCGGACCGATCAGGCACCCGCCCGCACCGGCAGATCCCGGAAGGTCGCAAGCCTCGCGCAGATGCTCCAAACCGTCGAGTATCACGGCATCGGGGTTCAACAACACAACATAGGGAGTGTTTATTACGGAAAAACCTTGATTTACAGCACCGGCGAAGCCCCGATTACTCGAATTGGCAATCAACTTTACGCCACGGCGCGTTACTTCGGCCACCGTGCCATCTTTGGATGCGTTGTCTATTACAACAATATTGGCGCCAGTGAGAAGAGCCGCGTCCAGGCAAGCTCCTATAGCCGACTCGGAATTATAGGTGACGATGACGAGGCCGATCTCCGTCATGTGTCACTTTGCCCCACGCGGGTGAGAAGAAAGTACATTCTCCAGTAGAGTTCGAATCCCTCTGGGGCTTGCATTTCGTAAATCAATCGCTCATGAGCCTGTGCCAGACCGGACAGTACGTCTAAGTCCGGCGCATCACATTTCGCGCGCGCCGCTCGCCAGCTCCGTAATCCTTGCCACTTCCCGCGCAGCCACGCGGTCCCGCAGCCGTGCCGCAACGCGATGCCGCCCCATAGAAGCTGCGCCACCAGAATCGGCCAGGCCCACTGCCGCACGAGCTGCGGCGGATAATGGCGCGCCAACAGCAGAACCTGATTGCGGGCCATCAGGCGCACGGTTTCGGGATGCCAGCGGCCCAGTGCCGCGCTGCCCTGGTGCCAGGCGACCGCCTCCGGCACGTAGACGCCATCCAGGCGGCGGACGGCGCAGCGCAATCCGAAATCGACATCCTCCAGGTACGATCCGAAATCGGTCTCGAGCCGCCCCACGCGGCCGAACAACTCGCCGCGAAACAGCGTGGCGGTCCAGGGAGCCATATCGATGCGGCGCGGGAGCGCGAACCGCGGCCCATCCGCCTGCCCATGCCCCACGCGCCAGGTCGCACCGCCGCGCGAGATGACGTCCCAGGTGCCATCGATGCGCTCTGGCGATTCGGCCGAGAGCAACTTCCCGGCGGCGAACCAGGCCTTTTCGGTTTCGGCCGCTCCGGCCAGCTTCTCGAAATAATCCGGCGCCAGCTCCACATCGCTGTTGAGCACCGCGATCCAGCGCCCGGCACTCATTTCGATCCCGCGGTTCACGGCCGCCGCGAAGCCGGCATTGTGACCCATGGAGTGCACCTGGGCGCCCAGCGCGCGGGCCCGCTCGGCGGCGCCGTCGGTGGATCCGTTGTCCACCACCAGAATCTGCGCGGCGGGCCGCGTCTGGCGCCGCAAACTGGCCAGCAGCTTCTCTACCAGCGCGCGCCCGTTCCACACCGGAATCACGGCGCTGATCGTCGCGCTACTCATCGCATGAAACGCTTCTTGAACAGGAATGCGAGGTTGTGAAAACCATCGCGCCACGGATTCAGCTTCTTCTCGCCCAGGCGCGACGTGTACAGAATGGAGATCTCGCCGAAGCGTATGCGCGGGTTGCGCAGGGCTTCAATTTTGATCTCCTCGGAAAACGCCATGCCGTCGGCTTCCAGCTTCATATCTTTCAGAATCGAGCGGCGGAAGACCCACATGCCGGACTGCGAATCGCGTACCCAATGCAGGAACAGCACCGACACGGCCACCGAAAGCACCAGGTTTCCTAACTTGTGCTTGAAGCTCATGGCTCGGTTATCGCGCACCGGAAAACGCGAGGCGTTCAGAAAATCCACATCGAGGTGCAAAAAAGCCTCGATCAAATAAGAAAGCGCGTCGGCGGGATAGCTGTGATCGCCATCCAGCGTCACGATCAGATCGCCGGTGGCTTCCGCGAAGCCGCGCCGGTAGCTGCGTCCGTAGCCCCGCACTTCCTCGCAGATCACCTTGGCCCCCAGAGAGTGCGCCACCAGCGGGGTCCGGTCGGTGGAAGCGTTATCCACCACGATGATTTCATCCACGAAATCCGGCAGCCCGCGCAGCACCTGCTCGATCCCCTGTTCCTCGTTCAGGCAGGGGGTGATGACGGTTATCGACTGGCCTTTATACATCGAACCGGACCGGCTCCGACTTTTTGGCGGTATGGGGCGTCATAATGTTAACGATGAAGCGGCTTTTTCTCCTTGTGATGTGCGCCGGCGTGCTGGCTAGGGCTGCCGAGCTGGCCGGGGTCCGCTCGGTTTATGTGTTTCCGATGTCTCACGGCTTGGACCAGTATCTGGCCAACCGGCTGACGAACGAGCATATTTTCGTAGTCGTGGCGGACCCCAAGCTAGCCGACGCCATGTTCAGCGACCAGGTGGGCGACTCGCTCCGCGACCAGCTTGAAACCGTTTCGCCCACGCCTAAACCCGAGGAGCCGAAAGCGACCCCGGACGATAAGGCCGCCCAGGCGAAGGCCGCCGAAGAAAAGGACAAGAAAGCCCCCGAAAAAAGCGGAGGGGTCTCCTCCGACAATCCTGGCAGGATGATCGCCGAGAGCGCCAAGCTCGATAATCCGGCCCGGCGATCGAGCTTCGGACACGCCCACGGCACCCTGTTCCTGGTGGATGCCAAATCGCGGCAGGTGGTCTGGTCGGTATACATGTTGCCCAAGGATTCCAGCTCCAAGCAGTTGGATCACACAGCCTCCGACATTGTAAACCGCCTCAAGCGGGATCTGAAGTAGCCGCGGCCGCCCGGCTTCTCTTGCTTTTCACCAGCGCGCGATAGCTCTCAACCAGCCGCTCCGTAATGGCGGCCATATCCCAATTGCGCTCCACCTCGGCGCGCGCCCGCGCGGCCATTTCGGCAGCCTTTTCGGAATCCTCGGAAGCCGCCAGCACACACGCCGCGAAGCCCTCCGGATCGTCCGCCAGGCGGCAGAACTCGCCATCGCGCGGAGCCAGGCCCTCGGCTCCCACGTATGTCGAAACCACCGGAATGCCCGCCGCGAAGGCCTCCAGCAGCTTGACGCGCACGCCCGAACCGCTGAGAATCGGGCACACGAACACGGCGCAGCGCGCCAGTAGATCCCGCACATCGTCGACGTAACCGAGCATATCGAGAGCCGCGGAATAATCCGCATAGGCATGCGCCGGAGGCGGGTCCGACCCGGCTATCGCCAGCCGCGCGCCGGGCTGCCGCGCCAGGATCGAGGGCAACACGCGGCGTATGAACCAATCTAGAGCCACGCGGTTGGGGTCGTGCCGGAAACTCCCCAGGAAAAGCATAGTGAGCGGCTCGCGAGGACCGCGGACAAAGCGGTAGCGGGCGGTATCGATGCCCGCGCGCAGCCCGGCGTGCAGGCGCGGCGCCAGAGCAGGTTGGAACGAAAGCAGGTAATCGCGGTTGGCCGGCGTGCAGACCTGCACCTGGTCGCAATCGCCCAGCATCCGCAGCTCGAAATGCAGCGCGCGCAGATATTCGACGCGTGCCTTGATCTCCGCCGCCGGCGAGATCATGTGGCCCAGGCCGCGCGCGATGGATTGAAAGTAGACGTCGTGCTCGAAAACGGCTCGCGCGATGCGGCGGTATTGCCCGCGATACTGCGCCATGGGCGTGTACTCGAGCTGCAAGACGTCGATCCGCTTGCGATAGAGCTGGCGGTGAATCAGCCAATCCAGGTCGTCATTGGCGAATTCGCGCACCGCGCGGGGCTCGAGCGAGCCGAAGCCCTTGGGGCGGCCGCTCGGCCGCACGATCCATTCGGCCGAAGCGCAGAACTTGCGCAGCGCGCGGTTTTCCTTTTCCTGCGCGGGCCAATCCAGCAGCTCCACCACGTGCACGTCGGTACGGCGCGCCATTTCGCACAGCGCCTGGTACATGAAGACGCCGCCGCCGTGCACCGGCGGGCATATTGGATAGGGCGAAACGAACAGCACGGCCGGGCGCTCTGGCGCGGGGTCCATGGCGGCAAAGCGGTCGCGGAAATAGCCGCCCAGGGGACGCCGGAAAGCCTCGCTATCGTCCACTCGCGCCAGCGTGCGCGCCCGCCAGCGCGACCGGAGCGCTCCGCCGAGCTGGCGGAAGGCATCCCAGAGCGCCCGCGGATTGGGGCGCAGAGGCTCGTCGCCGAAAACCACGCTCAGCAGGGCGCCCGCCCAGGCGAAGAAAAAATGCCCGGAAAGGCGGTGCCAATCGTGGATGTTCTTCCACGCAAACAGCAGGTAATTTTTTTTCAGTACGGCCTGGATCTGGCCCTGGCTGAAGCGCTTGCCGATGGTGCCGCGGTGCTCGTGGAAAACCACCGCGCGGGGCTGGTAGAGCACCTTCCAGCCGCGCTTCCAGGCCATGTATCCGAGGTCGGTATCTTCCAGGTAGAAAGGCGCCAGAAGAGGGTCGAAGCCGCCCAGATCGAGGAACTTGGCGCGGTCGAAGGCGCACGAGCCGCCGCCGCCGTAGAAGCACGGGAACAGATCGTCGATCTCCGGATCGATGCGGTGCCGCACGCGTAATCCGCCATCCTGCCACCAGCCCTGCGTCAGCCCCGTTTCCTCGCGCACGCGGGCCGGGTCGCTGAAGAAGATCTGGCAGGAAACGGCGAAGACCAGGGGATCGCGGAAGCCCTCGATCAGCGGCGCCAGAAAGTCCGGCGCCACGCGCATGTCGCTATTGAGCAGCACCACGACCCGGTTGCGAGCTTCTCGAAAACCGGCATTGGAGCCTCCGCCGAAGCCCAGGTTGACCGGCAGCGCCAGCAGCTTCACGCCCGGAAAGGCCTCCCGCAGGAACTCGGCGCTGCCATCCGTCGAGCCGTTGTCCACCACGATGATTTCGTTCTCGGGATTCCCGGCCAGGGCCTCCACCACCGACGGCAGATACTTGGCCAGCAGTTCCCTGCCGTTCCAGTTCGGAATGACGACTGACGCGCCGGCCGGCGCATCGACCGCGGGCAAGCTAAAGCATGCCCCACCAGGTGAGGCATGCTTTAGCTTGCCCGCATCTCCCCCGAGAGCGGCAAATAGCCTCCAAACGATATCCACCGCCGCCAGCGCCAGCGCCGCGATGGCCACCAGCAAGGGCGACAGCAGCATCAGCGGCAGAGCGCGCAGAATGCGTTTCAGCAGGCGCATCTCATTCGGCCGGGAACACCGGACCCAAGCCGATCTTGCGGCCCAGCTTCACCCATCGGGAAGCTTGGTACATTCCGAGGCGCTCTTCCAGCTTGCGGCCTTCCTCCTGCAGACCAAGCGCCCAGGCGGTGCGCTCTTCGAGATCCTTTTCGGTCGAGTGCAGCGCCTCCACGGCGCGGCATAGTTGCGCGCGTTGCTCCTCAAGAGCGGCGGTCAGTCGCGTTTCAGTGCTCTGCGCCCATTCGGTCTTTTCGCGCAGGTCCGCTTCGACCTCTTTGACTTTGGCCTGATATCCTTCGGCCACGCGGCGGGCGTTTTCCTGCTCGCGCGCCAGTTCCTCCTGCAGCGCCTCGATTCGCGCGCGGCGCTCCTCGATTTCGCGATTCAGCGCGTCGGCCCACTGGTTGCTGCTCTCCAGCTCGGCAGTCTGCTCGCGGTGCCGCTCGAGCAGCTCCTCGTGCTCGCGCCGCCGCTCTTCGAGCCAGCGGTCCTTGGTCTCCAGTTCCCGCTCGAGCAGGGCGATGTGCCGCTCGCGCTCGCGCAGCACGTTGGCGGCGCGCGGCACGTAGACGAAGGTCGGGTTTCCGGTCTGCGGGCGGTGCGCGCAGACCGCCACGAAGAAATGCGATTCGTCGGGCGCCGGCTCGCCCGAATCCACGCGGGCTTCCACGGTGCGGCCGGCCTGGTGCGGCTGGAACGTGACGCCCTCCACATGATTTTCCAGAAACAGCGCCACGTTGGGGAAGACCGCCGCCAGCTCCTCGCGAAACTCGTCGAAACTGAATTCGTGCACGTGGAACGGGTTGGCGCCATCGGCCCCGCGCGATTCGGTGTAATAGAGCCGGTTGGGCGTGGAAACGATGAACTGCCCGCAGGGTGCCAGCACGCGCCGCGCCTCCGCCAGAAACTCGCGCCAGTTCTCCAAGTGTTCGATCACCTCGAACGCCACCACCAGATCGAAGCTGCCATCCGGATGCGGCAGCGAAGTGCAGGACCCGCGCTCGAACCACAGGTTAGCCGCAGGATAGTGGGCCCGCGCGAACTCCACAGCCTCCGCCGCACGGTCCATCCCCACCACCCGCTCCGCCCCGCGCGCCAGCTCCGCCGATCCGTATCCCGCGCCGCAGCCGGCATCCAGCACGCGTTTGCCGCGCGAGAGCCGCGCCGCGAAGGTGTAGCGCGCCAAGTGCTCGTTGAGCAGATCGATATCGACCTCGCCGGGAATCACCCGTTCGCCCGTGAACTCAGCCAATGTGTTTCTCCAGCTCCGGCGCGCTCTCGCGTCCGCTTCGAATCCGGGCATTTACTTCCACGCGGCAGGTCAGGTGCATATACCCATAGACTTGGCCTTCCGAGCGACCCATCTGCAGCGCCAGGGCGTTATCGATCCAGTCGCACATCTGGTAGCCCATCAGCGTGCCATCGGCGATCGCCGGCGAAAAAGAAAACGATGCCGGGTAAAGCTCCGGCACATCCACATGAAAGTCTACCGTGATGACGTCGCCGGCCTGCAGGGCCGCCAGCGCATAGCCTTCGCGGGCCGTGTTGGTGCCGGAAAAATCCATGCCCAGTTGATTGCGCAGCATGAAGCCCACGATGGGCAGGGGCACATCCTCGATGGCCCGCGCGCTGATGCGCACCACGATGCGCGAGGATGGCTCCAGCAGGCTCAGGTTGCGGCCCTGCTCGTCCATGACCGCGATCCCCATGATCTTCGCGCGGCCGTCCCCGTAGCGGTGATCGATATTGGGGATGGTCTCGACGATTTCGGGCGCGCGCACGGCCGGGCCGCCGGGGCGCTTCTCGTCCGTTTCCGATTTGCGGATCAGGTAGGTGGAATCTTTTTCCACCATGGCCGCCAGGTACTTGGCCACCACGCGATCCGGCTCGCCGATATCGACCAGGCGCCCGCCGTCCAGCCATAACGCCCGGTCGCCGATAGCCTTCACGTCGGAGACCGCGTGCGAGACGAACAGAATGGTGATGCCGCGCGCGCGCAGCTCGTGCACCTTGCGCATGCAGCGCTGGCGGAAGTAAATGTCGCCCACGGCCAGCGCTTCATCCACCAGCAGGATCTCGGGATCCACGTTGATGGCCACGGCGAATGCCAGCCGCACCACCATGCCGCTCGAATACGTCTTCACCGGCTGGTCGATGAAATCGCCGATCTCGGCGAAAGCTTCGATATCGCCGTAGCGTTGGTCGATCTGCCGCGTGGTCAATCCCAGAATGGAGCCGTTGAGGTAGACATTGTCGCGCCCGCTGAACTCGGGATTGAAGCCCGCTCCCAGCTCCAGCAGCGCCGAAACGCGCCCGTTCACCGCTACCGTTCCCCGGCTGGGCGCCAGGATGCCAGCCACCATTTGCAAAAGGGTGCTCTTGCCGGATCCGTTCTGGCCTACTACGCAGAAGGTTTCGCCGCGCTTGACCTCAAAGCTGATGTCGTCCAGCGCCCAGAAATCGCGATGCCGCTTGATGCGATTGAAGGCAATCAACTCCTTCAGCCGGTCGCCCGGCGAAGCGTAGATCGCGTAGCTCTTGGAAACGCTCTGGAACTCGACGGCATTCACGGTCGGAGGAGAAAGACCAGTGTAGCGGATGTAGAGATCACGGTGGGATTCAATGCCGAAAATGGAAGGGGCGGCCGCCGGTTCCTTCCCGTGCTCTCCTAAACTGCGAGCCGGAAAGACGACGGTATAATACCGTGGCGCCTCAGCGGCGCGTCAAGGACTCGCAGCCGGTCGGCCGAGGAAGCCGGAAACCGCCCTTGCAATGGACTGGTTCTATGTACTTCCTCCTTTGACAGTGGCTCCTTCAGCTTAAGAAGGATCACGAAAAATGCCCCCTTCAGGGAAAGAGGCCGGATTCAGCCTCAAGGCTGTTTCCAATCACAATATGCGCTTACTCGCGGCGGATGTCAATATGCATTCCGGAAGCGTGGGCTATAAGACACTAAGCGGATTCACAACAGAGGAGTCAGATTACGCGCAGCTCTTTGGATGTCGGCGTGAGGATCTCGCATCCTCTGGCGGTCACCACCACCGTGTCCTCGATGCGTATGCCGCCAAAGCCTTCTAAATAGGCGCCCGGCTCGATGGTGATCGCCATTCCGGATTTCAAGCGCCCTTTAGCGGTTCTGCCGATGCGCGGCGCTTCGTGGATCTCCAGGCCCAGCCCATGGCCGGTAGAGTGAACGAAGGCGCGCTCCAGGCCGTAGGCCTTCAGGACCTTGCGCGCGACGGCATCCACCGAGGCCACGTTCACGCCCGCGCGCACCGCCGCGGTGGCCGCGAGCTGCGCCTCCAGCACGGCCCGGTACATGCGCTTCACCTTGCGGCCGGGAGATCCCAGGAACAACATACGGGTCATGTCGCTGGCGTAGCCCTCCTGGAAGGCGCCCATATCCACCACCACCAGATCGCCGACTTCGATCCGCGCGGAGGTGGGCTGGGCATGCGGAAGCGCCGAACGCGCGCCCGCCGCCACGATGGTCTCGAAGGCCGGCTTTTCGGCGCCTAGACGGCGCATGCGATATTCCACTTCCGCCGCCAGGTCGAGTTCCTTCATACCCGAGCGCACACGTGCCACAGCTTGCTCGAATGCGCGCGAGTTGGTGAGGACCGAGCGGCGAATGCGCTCAATCTCTTGGGGCGATTTCACCATGCGCAACTCTTCTATCCACCCGCCCGCGGATTCCAGCGCGACGCGCGGGGGAAGGCGCGAGTTCAGCGATTCGCGGACTTCGCAAGTGATTCGTGCAGGCTCATAGCCGACGTGCCGGGGACCCAAGCGCGCCAGCGCGGACGCCACCTCCACGGTCATGGCGCCCTTGGCGATCCGCAGCTCGCAGGCCGTTTCCTGGGCGGCCTGAATCTCGTAGCGCGGATCGGTAAACAGGGTGGTCTGCCCCGGCAGCACCAGCAGCATTCCGTTATCGCCGGTGAATCCGGAAAGATACCGCAGGTTGGGAAGACCCGTTACCAGCAGGGCGTCCAACGAGCGTTCTTTCAGGCCTTCGGCCACCTGCGCGGTGCGGCGCGCGAATTCGCTATCGGGCACTCGTCAGCTCCCGCGCCAGAACCAGGGCCCGCTCGGCGAACTCGTCGGCTTCGCGCATGTTGCCGCTCTGCTCGGCGCCGTCGGAGAGCTTTACGAACTGCTCGATGCGCTTCACCAGGCCGGCCTGCTGGCGGTTCAGCCGCCGCGACTGGGCCTGCTGCAGCAACTGGGTGACATCCCGCTTATGGCTGTCGGCCGATTCCTGAAACTTCTTTTGCGTCTCGGCCGGCAGGATTTCCTGGATGGGCGGGCGCTCCGGCTCGGTGGCGGTTTCCGCGGGCGCCGGAGCGGCGGCCGCCGGCGCTTCGGCCGACCGGGCCGGCGGCGACGCCGCGCGCCTGGGAGGCCGCGTCTTAGAAGGCGTTTCAGGCGGTGCTTCGGGCGGCGCGGTGGCCAGCGCGGCCGGATCGACCGGCTGCGGCGTGGGAAGCTCGACCTGCGTCTGGGGGATCGAGAGCGGCGCGGGAGGGGCCTGCGGAGCCAGCGGAGCGGCCGGCGGTGGCGCGGGAGGCGTGGCCTTGGCGACTTGCCGCTTATTCCCGATTACGCAGCCACACAGCCACAGGCTGAACGCCGCGATCAGGATGGCCGCCACACGTTTCACAAATTCGTCCTCAGATGGCGATGGGCAGACGTATGAAGAAGGTTGTGCCCTTCCCGGGTTCGCTGGAAAAATCAATTGTACCATCGTGCAGTTGAACGATCCGGAAAGTCATGGGCAGGCCTATCCCCGATCCCTCTTTCTTAGTAGTGAAATACAACCGGAAAATTTTCTCGCGCAGCTCTTCGGGAATTCCGGCCCCGGTATCGGAGATGCGGATCTCGGCCATATCGTCGGCGGCTCGCGATTCGAAGCGCAGATCGCCGCCCTCCGGCATGGCTTGCATGGCATTCACCACCACATTGAGGACGGCCTGCTTGAGCAGGTCGCGATCCACCTGGACATCCACGCCTTCGGCTTCCTGTTCGACGGTCACGCGGATTTTGGCGGCATCCGCCTGCGGGCGCGCCAGGTCCACGATCTCGTTCACCAGGTCCGCCAGCGGCACGATGGCCAGCTTCAGCTCCACCGGCCGCGTGAAATCGAGGAACGTCTTGACCACGCGGTCCAGGCGCAGGATCTCGCGCGAGATGATCTCCATCTGCGGCTCGACGGCGGTATCTCCGCGGGCCAGCTTGGCGCGCGCCACCTCCACGTGCAGCAGGATGGCGTTGAGCGGGTTCTTCACCTCGTGCGCCACGCCGCTCGATACGCGGCTCAAAGCG
>Ga0181520_10008747_pt1 | contig 14262 bp, 12 predicted proteins | sample PEATcosm2014_Bin_29_FD_132451 | JGI IMG/M metagenome (GOLD analysis project Ga0181520, IMG submission 132451) | Peatland microbial communities from MTU Mesocosm Facility, Houghton, MI, USA - PEATcosm2014_Bin02_30_metaG | ecosystem: Environmental > Terrestrial > Soil > Wetlands > Peat | place... | reverse complement strand
GGCCTCGGGACTGGCGATCCGACTTTCCCGAGAAAATGGCCGCGTCGTCGCCCTTCGCCTGCAAAGGGTCGGCTGAATCGCCGTCACGACGATAAAATTCACTTTATAGACAGTCTCTATAGGGCCAATAGGGCCTCTAGAGACTATCGATTTTCTGGGAGTGATCGATTTTTACGAACTCATCCCCGGCACAATGGCGAATGGCGAATGGCGAATGGCGCATGGCGAACGCAGAATTGCCGACGCCGCCAACTGTTCATTGTTCACTGTTCACTTCGCGAGCGGTTGCGTCGGCCGGGCTTTGACCGGCAGGAAATTGACGCGGCTGCCTTTTTCCTCGGTGTTGAAGATCCAGCCGACGACCTCGCCGACGTTGATCGCGCCGGCGTCGTCGAGGTAGCGCTTGCGGTTGAAGCGGCTGGACGTGTTCGCGGCCTCGGCGCGCCAATCGGTCGTCTGCACCGTCGCGAGCAGTTTTTCGCAGCGCCTGGCCCACGCGCGCATGTTCGCGGGGCGCAGATCGACCCAGCCGTCTTCGGCGTAGCCGTCGATCAACCGGGGCGAGACCGGCACGAGGTTGTCGCCGCGGTAGGGCGGGCTGACGATCTTCGGGCCGCGCAGCAGGCGCTTGCCGTCGGGCAGCAGGATCGGCACGCCGATGGAGATGATCCGCTGCCGCAACGCCGCATCTTTGCCGACGAGTTCCGCCAATTTTGCGGCCATCTCGGCGGGGTTCTGCGCGGCGATTTTGTCGAGCGAGCGATAGGCCTTTTTCAGCAGATAGGCCTCGTACAGCAGCTTTGAGAGGCGCGGCGGCCCGAGAATTTCGAACGCCACCGCCTCGCCGTGCTTCTTTTCGAGCTGCTGCAGTTCTTCGATGGCGAATTCGCGCATGAAGCCGGCGCGGTAGGTGCTGCTCATGATCGAATTTTTCAGCGCGGTAAGAATGTCAAAACCGGTGTGGCCGCCGAGCAATTCGGCGCGGACGTTGCGCGCGATTTCTTCCGGCGTCACGTATTCCATCTGCCCGGTCGTGGTGATCGCGGTGAACTCGCCCTGCGAAAACAGGCCGTTTTCGCCGGTGTTGATGAAGACGGCCTCCAAATCTTTTTTCGCATCGACGATCGAATCGCGCGACTGCTCGCCGCACGCAACTTCGAGAGCGAGGTTTTCGTTAAGCGTAAACGCCTTGGCCGGCGGGTTGTCGTAGAGGTGGATCGGCGTCCGCCCCCGGCGCACGACGCCGCGCTCGATCGCCTTCCACGCGATCGCCGCCGCCGGCTTGATCTCGATCGTGAACGCCGTATCGGGCGTGTTGGCCATCAGGAACAGCAGCAGGCTGTGCGCGCCGGCGACCGCGCTCTTCGAGAGCAGCTTCTGGCTCGGCTTTTCCTCGGAGTGCGTGTACGGGATGTTGAGCCCCATGCCGCCGGTGCCGGTGGTGCCGATTTTCACGAAGAACCGGCATTTCACTTTTTTCAGCGCGAGGTAAAGGATTTGCACGTGGCGAATCAGCCGCGGCAGGTAAACGCTCGTCAGGTGCTCGCGGACGCTGTGGCCGATGGCGGCGATTTGGCCGTCGAGGTTCTCGCCGCAGGCGTGCGCTTTTTCCAATTCTTCCAATTTGGTGCGCAGATCGCGCGTCGAGGAGTACATGTCTTTGTAGGCGACGATCGTCGCGGTGTTGATCGCGTCGATCACCACGCCAGGGCGGTATTTCAGGATCAACTGGTAAAGGAACATTTGGTCGAGATCGATTTTTTTCAGGTCGTTGAACGTGTCGTCGATGATTTTGTCGAGGTCCGCGTTGGCGCTGATTTGCCGGGCGTTGGCGTCTTTAAATTCCACGCGCGCGAAAATATCGCCGTATTCGGCGACGAACTTGGTCTTGATCCGCGCCTCGCCGTGCTCGTTCATCTGGTCGCGCTCGCGTTCGAGGTCGCGAACTGCCTCTTCGGCCTCTTCTTTCGTGAGGCTGCAGACGATAATTCGCTTCGGATTGTCCTGCAGCAACTCGTGGCAAACGGCCCGCCCGACCAAACCCCAGCCGCCCAGCGCCAGAACGGTTTCGCCTCGCACGCTCATGATGAATGCTCCCGTCGGATTGATCGTTCTCCGGTTGGTTCCATGTCTGCGCCGGCATCTTAGGAAGGCGCCGGCGGGGTGTCAACGTTCGGCGGGGCGGGTTTGCTTCAACCGCGAAGGCGAGTGCGGGCTTGTTTAACCGCGAAGGAGAATGAGGGTTTATTTAACCGCGAATACACGCGAATGCACGCGAATGTGATTCGGCATGATGACGAATGAACCGCGAATATTCGCGAATGCACGCGAATAAGATGTTGAAGCGCAAACCGATGACGCGTGCCGTTCCGCGACGAATTCAACACGTCGGCGCGCCCGTCGTCACCCCAAGCGGCGCGACAACCCCCGGCCCACGAACGGCAGGAAGCGGCCGACCCGCGACGCGTAGTCGCTGTACGCCGCGCCGTGAATTTGCAGCAGGTGCGGCTCCTCCACGAAACGCACGTGGATTTCCAGGCCGATGAAAAGGGCGGCGAACGAGATCGCCGCGGCCGCGTTCGGGACCAGCAGCACAATCCCGACGCCGGACGCCAGCATCGTTGTGTAAATGGGGTTGCGCATGAACGCGAACGGGCCGCCGGTCACCAGCGCCGTGATTTCGTCACGCGGCACGCCGACGCGCCACGAATTGCCCATTGCCATTTGCTCGCCGAAGCTGGCGATGGCGGCCACGAGATAAATAAGCAGCCCGATCGTTTGCACGGCCGGGGTCACGCAGCAGGAGGCGTGCCGCAGAACGCCGAGCAGGTCGAGCACGGGCGCCGCGAACGCGCCCACCACGCCGATCACAAACAGCACGCCCGCGATCCATTCCAACGATCCGAACGCCGCGTTAATGCCCTGCACGCCGTACGCGCCTGTCCGGCGATACTGGATGTACGCGCGCAGGCCGAAACCCACGACAAAGTACAGCACCAAAAGCACCAGAACCGATAAGTCGTGCATATGTTCGCCGCTCCCGCGGTTGGATCCGTTTTTGCGTTTTCCGGCTGCCTGTTGCGATAATACCCTGCCGCGGCGGTCAATCAATCCCAGTCAATTGACCCGCCGCCGCGCGGCCCGTAGACTGTCCGCCGGGAGAAGGAGAGCGCTTTATGCATCCGCTGCTGGCGGCCGAAAATGCCCGCTTGCTGCTGCTCGGCAACGAAGCTGTCGTGCGCGGCGCGTTGGAGGCGGGCGTCGGCCTCGTCGCCGCGTATCCGGGCACGCCGAGTTCGGAAATCACCGATGCGTTTGCCGCGCTGCACGGCGACGCCGGGGTGCATTTCGAATACTCGATCAACGAGAAGGTGGCGCTGGAAGTGGCGGGCGCGGCGGCGGCCGCCGGCGTGCGGTCGCTCGCGGTGATGAAGCACGTCGGCGTCAACGTCGCGGCCGATCCGCTGATGACGCTCGCCTACACCGGCGTGCGCGGCGGCCTGGTGCTGATCAGCGCCGACGACCCCGGCTGCCACAGCAGCCAGAACGAGCAGGACAACCGTTACTACGCCCGCCTGGGCAAACTGCCGCTGTTCGAACCGGAGGGCCCGGAAGACGCCTATTTGTTGACGCTCGCGGCCTTCGCGCTCTCCGAGAAATATCAGACGCCGGTCATTTTGCGCACGACGACGCGCGTCGCGCACACCCGCCGGCCGGTGGTCGTCGGCAAACTGGGCGAGCGCCGCAACACGGCCGTTTTCGTTTCCGACAAGCGCCGCTTCACGCCGGTGCCGGCCGTGGCGCGGCTGCGCCATCCGGTCGTCGAGGCGACGCTGCAACAGATCGAAGCCGAGTTCGACGAATCGCCGCTCAATCGCGAAACCGGCGCGGGGCGCTTCGGCATTTTGACGAGCGGCGTCGCCGCCTGCTACGTTGAAGACGCGATCGCGCGCCTCGGCGCGGCGGACCGCGTGCGCGTGCTGCGCCTGGCGACGACGCACCCGGTTCCGCGCCGCCGCCTGGCCGAATTCGCCGCGGCGGTTGACCGGGCGCTGGTCGCCGAGGAACTCGACCCGCTGCTCGAAACCGAGTTGCGCCTCGCCGGCCTGCGCGCGGGCAAATTGGTGCCGGTTTTCGGCAAGGAAAGCGGGCATTTTTCGCCGATCGGCGAGTTCGATCCGGACCGCGTCACCGCCGTGCTGGCGGAGTTGTTGCAAATTCCTTACGAGCCGGCCGCTCCGCCAGTCGCCGCCGAACCGTTGCCGGGCCGCCCGCCGGTGCTCTGCCCGGGCTGTCCGCACCGTGCGACGTACTACGCGGTGAAGCTCGCGCTCGGCGACGCGCCGCTTTATCTCTCCGACATCGGCTGCTACACGCTCGGCTTTTTGCCGCCGCTCGACATCGGCGATTTCTTCATTTGCATGGGTTCGTCGGCGAGCAGTTCGGGCGGCTTCGCGGCGACGGGCGAGCGGCCGGTGGTCGCGTTCATCGGCGACTCGACGTTTTTCCATTCGGGGATGACGGGCCTGCTCAATTCGGTGCGGCATCAACGCGACTTCCTGCTCGTGGTCCTCGACAACGGCACGACCGGCATGACCGGCCACCAGCCGCATCCGGGCGTGCCGGAGCCGCACAAAACGGCGGCGGAGATTGCGGACGTCGTCCGCGCGGCGGGCGTCGCCCACGTCGCGACGATCGATCCGGCCGACTTCAAGGCCAGCCGCCTGACGATCGAGCGCCTGGCGAAACTCGATGGACCCAAGGTGCTGATCTCGCGCAGCCCGTGCCCGTTGTTCGCGAAAAAAACGCACGGCCGGCCCGCCGCGCCGCAAAAGTTCGCGGTCGACGAAAGCAAATGTCTCTATTGTGGCCGCCAGGCGAACGGCCTGCAGTGCGAATTGCAGCCGCATCGCGATTACGCCCTGGCGCGCGCCCGGGCGCACGTCGCCGGCGGGCCGGATAGCCTTGCACAGTACGAGCTTGACGCGCCGGCGAAGATGGAGCATCCGCCCTGCGAGGCCGCGTGTCCGCTCGGCCTGTGCGTGCAGGGCTACGTCGAGCGCGTCGCGGCGGGGCAGCTTGCCGAGGCGCGTGCGTTGATCCGCCAGCGGCTCGTGCTGCCGCACGCGGTGTGCCGCGTTTGCCATCACCCGTGCGAGGCCGCGTGCATTCGCCGCGACGTGGATGAGCCCGTCGCGATCAACGCGCTCAAGCGGTTTGCGATGGACGGCGAAACCGATGCGGACCGCGCGGCGTACGTTTCGCGGCTGTGCGGCATGATTCGCGAAAACGGCAAAAAAGCGGCGATCGTCGGCGCGGGGCCGGCGGGCCTCGCGTGCGCGTTCGATTTGCGGCTGCGCGGCTACGAGCCGCACGTGTTCGAGGCCGAAGGGCGGGCCGGCGGCCTTTGTGCGTTCGGCATTCCGGCGTACCGCCTGCCGCCCGGCGCGCTGCAAAAAGACCTCGACGTGATCGCGGGCGTCGGCGTGACGTTCCATTTCGGCCAGCGCCTGGGCGTCGATTTCGACCTGGAAAAGCTGAAGCGCGACGGCTTCGCGGCCGTCTTCCTCGGCCCGGGCCTGCCGGTCGGCGCGCGGCTCGGCGTCGCCGGCGAAGACCTGCCGGGCGTGGTCGATGCGCTGTCGTTCTTGCGCGGCGTCAGCCGCGGGGCGGCAGAGCGCGTGACCGGTGATGTCGCGGTCGTCGGCGGCGGCAACAGCGCGATCGACGCCGCGCGGTGCGCCCTGCGGCTCGGCGCGTCTTCGGCGACGATTTTGTACCGCCGCACCAGAGCGGAAATGCCGGCGATTGCGGCCGAGATTGCCGCGGCGGAGCGCGAAGGCGTGCGGCTCGTCGAACTCGGCGCGCCGGAGGGCATTCGCGCCGCGGGCGGCCGGCTCGCGGTGACGTGCCGGCGCATGCGGTTGGGCGCGCCCGACGCCTCCGGCCGGCCGCGGCCCGAGCCGACCGCTGAAACCTTCCTCGTGAATTGCGACCGCGTCATCGCTGCGGTCGGCCAACTCGCGGCGTTCGCGGCGGGCGCATTGGGCGAAGTCACGCCCGACCGCTGGGGCCGTCTGCCGGCGGACAAAGAAACGGGCGCGACCGGCGTCCCGTTCGTCTTCGCGGGCGGCGACGCGGTCGGCGGTCCGGCGAGCGTGGTCGAGGCGCTGCAAGCGGGCAAGTACGCCGCGTACGGCATCGACCGCGCGCTGGCCGACGATCCGCAAAAAGTAGTCGTCGAGGCGTGGCGCGATCGCGAGACGTGGCTGACCGAGCCGCGTTATCGGCCCGCCGACGCCACCCAAGTCGCGCGCGGCGAAGCGCCAAGCGTAACGCCCGGCGAAGCCGCGCGGTCGTTCGCCGAGGCGGAAGGCGCGTTCGACGCCGCCGCGGCGCGGGCCGAGGCGCGGCGCTGCCTGGCCTGCGGCCGTTGCGCGACGTGCAACAACTGCCTCGACAATTTTGGCTGCCCCGCTTTTTACCGGCGCGACGGCCGCGTGCAGATCGACCCGTTGCTGTGCGACGGCTGCGGCGTCTGCGTGCAGGTCTGCCCGAACGGCGCGATCGTGCGCACCGGAGAGGCGGCGTCATGAAGCCCGACGGCAACACGCGAATTTATTTGTGCGGCGTCGGCGGGCAGGGCAGCGTCACCGCCGGCCGGCTGCTCGGCGAGGCGGCGATGGCGGCCGGACTGCCGGTCACCGTTTCCGAGGTGCACGGCATGAGCCAGCGCGGCGGCGTGGTCGAGTGCTGCGTGCTGATCGGCGGCGCGCGCAGCCCGTTGATCGGCCGCGGCGACGCCGACGCGCTGGTCGCCTTCGAGCCGCTCGAAGCGCTGCGGGCGTTGCCGTTTTGCAGCGGGCGGACGGTCGTCGTCGTCAATCGCCGGCCGATCGTGCCGTTCACGGTGTCGATCGGGCAGGGCGTCTACCCCGAGGTCGAAACCATGCTGGCCGAGATCGCCGCGGCGGTCGGCCGGTTGATCGCGCTCGACGCGGCGGGCCTCGCGGAGCAGGCCGGGAACGCGCACGCGGTCAACGCCGTGCTGCTCGGCGCGCTGGCGCGCAGCGGCGCCTTGCCGCTCGGCGAGGAGGCGGTGCGCCGCGCCGCGGTCGAATCCGTGCCGGCAAAATTCCGCGAGACCAACGCGCGGGCGTTTGCGCTCGGCGCGGATGCGATCGGTAAAATCAACAACTGATCCGGCCGCAGATTGCGGAACGCAGGGTGCTCGGGCAAGTGTAATTCGTAATTCGTAATTCGTAATTCGTAACTCGCAATCCCCGCTACCTTGACGCGCGCCCCGAGTAGTGCTTGAGTTTTTCCCGTCTTGCGCCCGAAATTATCCGGCGAGAGCCGCCAACGAAAATCTTACGGGGGATGAGCCATGAGGCGAACGATTATTCTCGTATTTGTCGCGCTGCTGCTGGCGTCGGCCGCGTGTTCGAAGAAAAATACCGCGCCGGCAGACAACAACGCCGCCGGGCCCGCCGCGGCCAAGGCCGCCGCGGCGACGACCGGCGGGCCGGCGGACAAGTTGAAAGTGCGGCCCGCGGCGCCGGACATCCCGGCCGACCAGACCTCGCCGGGCAACGTGTTGACGGCGTTTTTTGCGGCGCTCGATATCGCCGAGAATCCGGACTTTCAGGGCGCGAAGGAGCCCGACAAGGCCAAGAAATACCAGGAAGCGCGCGCCCGGCTGCGGCAGTTGTTCGTTTCGGGGGAGTCGTACACGGAAATTACGGCCTATCTCGATCTGATCAAGATGAAGCGCGCCACGGTCGCCGATCCGCCCAAAGTGACGGGCGACAAGGCGACGATGAAGGTGCACATTCTTAAGGGCGACGGCTTGACGGTCGACCCCATGGCGTTCGGCGAAACGAGCCCGACCGAGGCCGACGCGGTCGTCGACCTGGTCAAACAAGGCGCCGACTGGAAAATCGAGGATTTCGGCGGACTGGCGGCGAAAGCGCGCGCCCCGCGAGGGTGAACCGACGGACAAGCCGTTGCTCATCGATCTGCACATTCACACGGACCGTTCGACGATCTCGCGCGTGCGGCTCGAGGACATCGCACGTTATATTCGGTCGGCCGCGGCGCCCATGGCGACGGTGACCGACTTCTGCTCGCTCGATGCCTGCCAGGAGTTGCGGCGCGAAATCCCCGATTGCACGATCGTCTTCGGCCTGGAGATTCGGGCCGTCGAAGGCGATTTCCTGCTGTTTTCGACCGACGAAGATTACCTGCGCTCGCTGCCGACGAAGCTCAATTCGGTGCGGCAAATCGCCCGCGGTCCGGCGACCGCCGTCATTTGGGCGCACCCGTTCGTCAATCAACGGGCGCCGCGCGCCGAGGCGCCGCGGCTGCCCGAGGTCCGCGCCGCCGCCCCGTATATCGACGGCCTCGAGTTGTACAACGGCACGATGCTCAATCTGAACAAACAGCAACTGCTCCGCGGCAGCTACTTCCAAAACTTGCTGCGCATCGCCACCGAGTACAATCTGGCGATGACCGCCGGCAGCGACGCGCACGAGCCGTCGCTGCTCGGACGCTGCGCTACGGCGTTCCCGGCCGATGTGGTCGACGCCGCCTCGCTCGTCAAGGCGATCAAGGAGCAACGGGTGTCGCCGCGCTACGACCACGAGTTTTTCGGCGTGCGCGTGCCCCTCGGGTAACGCGCCCTCCGGGAGCGCGGGGGGGGCCATAGGCGTTAGAATAAACGCGGGTCGCATTGCCACGCCGTGTTTTCCGCCGCACGGACCTCTCCCCGGTCGATCACGCGGTCGCGTGTTCGACCTGCCCCTCCCCGACACAGGGAGGGGCACACAGACGCCGCGTTGGCAGGCGCACACGCGTTGATGAAAAAGGGGCCTCGATTGTTGACTCATCAATGTGAATTCGAATTCGCGAGCCGTGGAGGACCTCTTCGTAACGCGGGTCCGCCACGGTGTCTTCTCGCCCCTCCCTGTGTCGGGGAGGGGCGCGGCCACGCCGGGCGTGGCCGGGGGAGAGGTCTGCGCGACCAAAATCGAGTGCAATTCGGCCCTTTTCGCGGCGTTGCAGGTCTTATTCTAGCACCTATTCGGGTGTCCCCACCCGCACTTTGTGTCGCGCGCCGGCATTATTTTCGGGGAAGCATTTTGACCTGTCGTCTGTCGGTTTTCGCGGTCATCGCGTTCGCGGCGTTCGCCGCCGGCGCGTGGGCCGAGGACGCCACGCCGAGTCCGCCGGCCGAGGGGACGCCGGCGCCGGCCGCGCCGCCGGTCGGCCCGACGGCGACCTCGCCGCGTTGGATCACGTTCAGCCTGGGGCCGACCTTCTATTATTTGTTCGACCATGCCACGCAGACGACGCTGGGCAAGGAAGTGTACGGCGGCGAGTTGCGCTTTCGCTATCATCCGGTTCCGTGGTTCGCGATCGGGTTCAACCCCGGCTACCTGGTCGGCCAGCAGCACAGCACGGTGAATCTCGGGCCTTCCGGCTACCAGACGAGTTTCCAGCGGCTCACTTCGTCGTCGCTGACCGTGCTCAACGTCGGGTTGTACGCGCAAATTCTGCCGTTCCACCGCGTCAATCCGTTCGTCGGCGTCACCGGCGGCGCCGGGTATTACTCCGGCCGGCTCGAGCCGCAAAACATCAACTCGCCGCTGCCGCTCGGCCACGACGCGTTGACCTCGATCGTCAACCGCTGGGCGGCGGACGTGGGCGGCGAGGCCGGTTTGGACGTGCGCATCACGCCGTGGTTCGGCGTCTTCGCCATCGGGTTTTGCCAATATTACGGGGCCGTGCAGGCGCAACTGGCGATCCCCGGCGCGGTGGAAAAGATCCGCTTTCCCCTCAGTCAGGCAGGCGCGACGGCGGGCATCATTGTTTATTACTGAAATCGGCAACCGGATGGTTGACAGGTTCCGGCGATTCCTTTAGAAAGTTCGGGCATCTAGATAACAGGTCACGCGATCGGGAGAAAAAACATGCGTAAGATTTTTCTTGTCGTGTTTGCTGCGGCGCTGTTGGGCGCGTTAGTCACGTTCGCCATCGCCGAGACGCAGTACTATGGCGAAACCCATCACAAGGTCGATTTCGGCAAGAGCCTCCGGAGTTCGGGCATCGGCATGGAGCACCTCATCGCGAAGTGGGACGCGACGGGGCTCAAACATCTGGAATACAAACTCTCGGCGCACCGGGGCCGGACGAAGTTGAATGACGTATACGTCGTCACCGGCGGCCAGACGCTCTACAAACGGGCGGAGCACAAGAAGCTCGCCGTCGACCTGTCGTTCACCGACCTGACCGAAATGAAGGCCTTCTTCGACGGCATCGACTTCGTCAACCCGATCAAGCCGTTCGGCTACGACAGCGAGATCTGGTGGATGATGACGTACTACGACAAAGTCAAAGACAACGGCGTCGACAAGGAAGTGCCCCACGAGGCCGTGGTCATTTGGAAGATGAAAGACAACAGCATCGACTGGAAGCCTGTCAAGCAGTGAACCGGTCCGCCGGAAATGCGACTGAGAGCGGGAATCGCCGCCGGGGCGGTTCCCGTTTTGTTTTGCGGCGCGCTCTGGCGCTGGCGGCGCTGGTCGCGGCGCTCGCCGGCTGCGGTTATCATCTCGCGCGGCCGGGCAACAATCTGCCGCAGGGCATCCGGCGGCTGGCGGTTCCCGTGTTCAAGAACGAAACGATGGAGCCGGCGATCGAAGCGCAGTTGACCGACCAGTTGCGCCGCCGCTTCACCGAAAGCGGCTGGGTGCGGCTTACGGCGGTGGAAGAAGCCGACGCGCTGCTCGTCGGTTCGATCACGCAATTTCACACGAGCCCGATTTCGTTTTCGTCAACGAGTTTCGCCGCGGAATATCGCGCCGAGATGCACGTCGCGGTGCGCCTGGTCGATCGCCAGGGCGTCAAGCTGTGGTACGACCCCGATTTGACCAAGTACCGCGAATATCAAAGCGCCGTCGATATTTCGCAGAGCGAGGCCAACAAGACCGTGGCCATCTCCTGGTTGACGCAGGAAGTTTCGCGCGACGTTCACGACCGCATCTTCGACGGGTTTCGCTAGCCATGCAACTGGAAACGCTGGACAAGAGCCTCGCGGCCGGGTTGAAGCCCGTCTACTGCCTCGTCGGCCGGCAGCCGTTTCAACTGGAACTTGCCAAGCGGAAGATCGCCGCCGCCGTGCCGCTGGGCGCCGTGCGCGATCTGAACACCGACGCCTTCTATGTCGAGCAAGACGCCATCGCTGGCGTGCCGCGCCTCGCCAACACCCTGCCGATGATGTCCAAATGGCGGCTGATCGTCATGCACGACTGGCACAAGGCGAAGGCGAAGGACGCCGAGGCGCTGACCGAATACCTCGAATCGCCGGCGAACTTCACGGTTCTCGTGCTGCTCGCGGAAAAGGTGGACGGCCGCTCCAAGCTCGTCAAGCTGATCAAGAAGTGCGGCCTGATGCTGGAATTCGAACGGCTGTACGAATCGAAAATGCGGCCGTGGGTGACGGCCATCGCCGAAACCCAGGGCGTCAAGCTCGCCGGCGACGCGGTGGATTACCTGGTGCGCGCCGTCGGGCCCGACCTCGCGTCCGTGTCCAAGGAAATCGAAAAAGCCGCGCTGCACGCCGGCGGCGGCCCGGTCGGCGTCGAGAACCTCGCGGCCGTGCTGGCGGCCGTCAAGGAGCAATCGTTCTACGAGATGTTCGACGCCGTCGCCGAGCGCAACGCGGAAGAGGCGCTGCGCATCCTCAAAGAGATGGTCGATCAAGGTCAGCCGCCGATCGCGATCCTCGCAATGCTCGGCCGCGCCCTGCGCCAATTGATCGTCGCGCGCCAGTTGATGCAGGAAAAGATCGACCACGACGACGTCGCCCGCGTCCTGGGGATGACGCCGTGGCTCGCGCAAAAAACGCTGGCGCAGGCGCGTTCGTTTTCCGGCGTGGCGCTGCGCGAAGAGTTGCTGGCCTGGTCGCGCGTCGACCTCGCGCTCAAAGACGGCCGCAGCCACGACCGCGCCATTCTCGAACGAATGGTCCTCAGCCTCTGCCGCCGGCGCTGAGCGCGCCGCGCCGAACCGCCCCGAAATACTGGCCCCGGCAGCGACTCAACGAGATAAGGGCGTTCCAATAGGACGAATAGGTCGGATAGGTCGAATAGGCCGGATAGATCCCATAACTCCCACAACTCCCATAATTCCCATTGCTTTTACATGGTTTTCCCCGTCTTTCAAGGAAATTCCGCAAACCAATCTTGACGAGGAGTGTCGGGGACGAAACGAAAAAACCGGGCTCGCCCGGTTCCTCAGCGTCAGACGGTCTTCTTCTGAGCTGCCTTGGTCAGACGGCCGAGCCGGCGGCTGGCGGTCTTCTTTTTCAGGACGCCCTTCGACGCGGCTTTGCTGAGCTGTTTCGCCACGGCGCGCAACTGCGTGTCGACGGCCGCTTTTTCGCCGGTTTCGAGCACGGCCCGCATTTTCTTGGTCTCGGTCTTCACCTGGCTGCGGACTGTGCGGTTGCGTTCGCGCCGTTTTTCGCTCTGCCGCATGCGCTTTTCGGCGCTCGGGTGGTTCGCCACGTTTCGTTCCTCCTGGAGCTTGCTCACAAAATCAAGCGATTCGAAAACAGGGCGCAATCTATAGCGGCGAGCGCCGTTGTTGTCAAGCGGCTTTACAACCTCGATCCGTTGCCGCCCGGTCCGGGGCCGCCGCCCGGTCCACGGCCGCCGCCGATTCCGGAGGCTTTTTCGGCGATGCCGTCATGTTCGACAATCACCCGCATCTGGCCCACGGAGATGAGTTGGTCGCAATTGTCGCCGGTCTGGCTTTTCATGATCAGACCGAGCTGGAAGCCCTGAATGCCCTGCGAGACGAGGCAACCGGAGACAATCATCGGCATCTCGTAGTCGCACCCGTCCGCGGCCCCGCGGGCGTCGACGTAGGCCGAGAAGCAGGAATCCGCGCCTGACAAGAGGCCGCCGAGCCAGGAGCCGTTGTCCGACCCCTGTAGGTCGAGGTAATTGAGGGTGAGGGAACCGTCGAGCTGCTGGTTGTCAAACGTGTATTTTTCCACAGCGACTCCTCCATGGGACTCCGCGCGGCGGTTCACTCCGCCCAGGGTAGAGGAGACCATAAGTATTGCGGTATCCGAGCGTCAAGGCGGCGTCGCGGGCGTCGGCGTAAGCAATTTCTGGCGAGGCGGCTCCGTCGACCCGCATCGTGAAATTTTTCACGACGTTTCCTCCCCGGACGTCGGCGCCGTGGCCCGGGCCAGCCGCGCCAAAAGACCATATTTATCGAGGATTAACCTCGTCAACTTTGGTGGATGCGCGGCGCGCGCCCATTTTTGCGGAACCGGACGATTTTGTCTTGACGGGATTGCGAAAAGCATGCTAAAAAACGTTCCTCTGAATGAAGATTCATTCAGCCGGGCGGAAAATCCCGCAGAACGCGGATAAGACCACTTAATGCTGCTGAAGGAGGGTGTTCATGAGTCATTATCTCGTTGACGAACGCGACGTCCGTTTCGTGTTGCAAGACTACCTGAACGTGGGCCAGTTGGCGAACTACCCGAAGTACGCCGAAGTGGGCTACGATTGGGACACCGCCTGGTCGATGATCCAAACCGCGCTGAAGGTCGCCCAGGACGTGGTGGCCCCGCTGAACGAAACCGGCGACAAGGCCGGCGGCGTGAAGTTCGAGGGCGGCAAGGTGTACGTGCCCGAAGGCTACGACAAAGCCTATCGCGCGTTCATCGACAACGGCTTCCTGACGCTCTCCGGCGTCCCGACCTGGGGCGGCATGGGCTGGCCGCATTCGATCAACATGCAGGTCATGGAATTCTTCTGCGGCGCGTGCTCGGCGTTTACGATGTATCCGGAACTGGCGATCGGCGCCGGCCGGATGTTCGACGCCTTCGCCAATGACGAACTCAAGCAGAAGTACCTGCCCAAGATGTTCAGCGGCGAATGGGGCGGCACGATGTGCCTGACCGAGCCCGGCGCGGGTTCCGACGTCGGCGCGTTGAAGACCACGGCGAAACGCATGCCCGACGGCTCGTTCCTGATCACCGGCACGAAGATCTTCATTTCGTCGGGCGATCACAACCTCACCGAAAATATCATTCACCCGGTGCTCGCCCGCATCGACGGCGCTCCGGCCGGCGTGAAGGGCATCAGCCTGTTCCTGGTCCCGAAATTCCTGGTCGGCGACGACGGCTCGTGCGGCGAATGGAACGACGTGACCTGCGGCGGCGTCGAGCACAAGATGGGC
>Ga0181520_10008746_pt1 | contig 14263 bp, 6 predicted proteins | sample PEATcosm2014_Bin_29_FD_132451 | JGI IMG/M metagenome (GOLD analysis project Ga0181520, IMG submission 132451) | Peatland microbial communities from MTU Mesocosm Facility, Houghton, MI, USA - PEATcosm2014_Bin02_30_metaG | ecosystem: Environmental > Terrestrial > Soil > Wetlands > Peat | place... | reverse complement strand
GGTCAGGCGGCCCTTGGCGTCGAACTTGAGCTCCTCGGTGGTGAGCCAGCCGAGCCCCTGGATGAAGGCGCCCTCGACCTGGCCGAGATCGAGCGCCGGATTGATCGAGGCGCCGACGTCGTGCAGGATGTCGGCGCGCAGCGTCTTCATCTCGCCGGTCAGCGCGTCGATCACGACTTCGCAGCAGGCGGCGCCGAAGGCGAAATAGAAGAACGGCTTGCCGGTCGCCTTGGCGCGGTCCCAGTGGATCTCCGGCGTCTGATAATAGCCGGCGGCGGAAAGCTGGACGCGATTGAGCCGGCAGGCGCGCGCCAGTTCGGCGAAGCCCATCGAGGCGTTGCCGCCGAAAACCCGGCCGTCGCGGAACTTGACCGCCTCCGGCGCGACGTTCCAGTGCGCGGCGGCGACCGCGATCATGCGACCCTTCACTTCCCGCGCGGCGGCCATCGCCGCCATGCCGTTGACGTCGGTTCCCGACGAGGCGGCGGTCGGCGAGGCGTTGGGCACCTTGGCGGTGTTGGTGGCGGTGATGCGCACCCAGTCGAGCGGCGCGCCGAATTCTTCCGCGACGATCTGCGCCACCTTGGTGAACAGCCCCTGCCCCATCTCGGTGCCGCCGTGGTTGAGATGGATCGAGCCGTCGCTATAGACGTGCACCAGCGCGCCGGCCTGGTTGAGATGGATGAGCGTGAACGAGATGCCGAACATCACCGGCGTCAGCGCAAGGCCGCGCTTGAGGATCGGGCTGTTGGCGTTGAAGGCGCGGATCGCGGCGCGGCGGGCGCGATAGTCGCTCGAAGCTTCGAGGTCCTCGATCATCGCCGGCAGGGTCGCGCAATCCTCGACCGTCTGGCCGTAGGGCGTGACGTCGGCGCCGGCGCGAAAGAAATTCGCCTTGCGCACGTCGAGCGGGTCGAGGCCGCGCTCGCGCGCGATCGCATCCATCACGCGCTCGATCGCCAGCATGCCCTGCGGGCCGCCGAAGCCGCGGAAGGCGGTGTTGGAGACGGTGTTGGTCTTCAGCCGACGCGAGGCGATGTGGACGTCGGGCAGCCAGTAGCAGTTGCAGGCGTGGAACATCGCGCGGTCGACGACGCCGGGCGAGAGGTCGGCCGAGCAGCCGCAGCGCGCGTTGAGCACGACGTCGTATGCGCCGACGCGGCCCTGGTCGTCGTAGCCGACCGCCCAGTCGGCGCGGAAATCGTGGCGCTTGCCGGTGAGGACGAAATCGTCGTCACGATCGAGGCGCAGCTTGCATGGGCGCCCGGTCGCGCGCGCGGCGAGCGCGGCGAGCGCCGCCCAGGCGCAGGCCTGGCTCTCCTTGCCGCCGAAGCCGCCGCCCATCCGCCGCGTCTCGACGGTGACGAACGAATCCGGAATGCCGAGGACGCGGGCGACGATGTGCTGGACCTCGGTCGGGTCCTGGGTCGAGGTGAAGAGCGTGATCTCGCCGCCCTCGCCCGGCACGGCGAGCGACGCCTGCCCTTCGAGATAGAAATGCTCCTGGCCGCCGATGGCGAGAACGCTGTCGAGCCGGCGCGGCGCGGCGGCGAGCCCGCGCTGCGCGTCGCCGCGGCCGTAGGCGTAATCGGGCTGCACCCGCGCGCCGGTCGCGAGCGCGTCGGCGACGGTCAGCGCCGGTTTCATTTCCTCGATTTCGATCTTGGCGAGGCGAACGGCGCGGCGCGCGGCGTCGCGGGTCGTCGCCGCGACGGCGAACAGCGCCTGGCCGTGGAACAAGATCTCGTCAAAGGCGAGCAAGGGTTCGTCGGCGAACACCGGCGCGATGTCGTTCTTGCCGGGAATGTCGGCGGCGGCCAGCGCGACGACGACGCCCTCGGCGGCGCGCACCGCGGAAAGATCGAGGCCGCGCAGGATCCCGTGCGCCTTGTCGGCCATGCCGACGGCGAGATGCAGCGTTCCTTGCGGCTCGCGAATGTCGTCGACGTAGGTCGCCGCGCCGCTGACGTGGAGGCGCGCCGAATCGTGGGGGTGCGGCTTGTGGACGACCGCGGCGGCGTCGCGCGGCTCGTAGACCGGAACGACGGTTTGCTTAGAGCGCGGCAAGGACCTCTCCGATGCGGGTCGGCGCCGCGCCGCCGGCGACCTCGATCAGCGCTTTCTTCAGCAGATTGGCGGCGACTTCGGCGCGATAGGCGGCGGAGGCGCGCATGTCGGCGATCGGCGCATAGTCGCGCTTCAGCGCGTCGATCGCCGCCGCCCACGAGGTCTGATCGTCGAGCCGAGCGCCGACCAGCGCCGCCTCGGCGTTCACCGCGCGCTTCGGCGTCGCCGCCATGCCGCCATAGGCGACGCGGGCGGCCGCAATCCGCCGCCCGTCGAGCGTGAAGCGGAAGGCGCCCATCACGGCGGAAATATCCTCGTCGATCCGTTTGGTGATCTTGAAGGCGCGATAGGCCTGATCGGCGGCCAGCCGGGGAGCGACGATGGCGCTGACGTATTCGCCCTCGCCGCGATCCTGCTTGCCATAGGCGAGGAAGAAGTCCTCGAGCGGCAGGACGCGCGTCGCGCCGCCGCGCTTGAGCTCGACCCGGGCGCCCAGCGCGATCAGCGCCGGCGCGAGGTCGCCGATCGGCGAGCCGTTGGCGATGTTGCCGCCGACCGTGCCGCTCTCGCGCACCTGGCGCGAACCGAAGCGCCGCATCAATTCGCCGAGATCGGGATGGAGCGCGGCGAGATGCGGCGCGGCGTGGTGAAGCGTCGCGCGCGCGCCGATGCGCAGGACGTCGCTCCCCTCCTCGATCGCGTCGAGCCCGGCGACGCGGCCGAGCCAGATGATCTCTCTGAGATCGCGCAACTGCTTGGTGATCCACAGGCCGACGTCGGTCGCGCCGCCGACCAGCACGGCGCGGGGAAAGCGCGCGTAGAGCGCGGCGAGCGAGGATTGGCTCGCCGGCGCGGCGAAGAAGGCGTCGTCGTCGCCGACGAACAGGTCGCGATCGTCGACGAGCGCGGCCAGCGCTTGGGCGCGTTCGGCCGTCGCAGCGGCGAAACGATCGGCAGGTTTGCCGTCACAGGTTTCGAGCGCCGCGTCGATGATCGGCCGATAACCGGTGCAACGGCAGAGATTGCCGGCGAGCGCGTCGCACACGCCTTGGTAAGTCGCCGCTTCGCGCTGATGGTAGAGCGCGAACAGGCTCATGACGATGCCGGGGGTGCAGAAGCCGCATTGCGAGCCGTGGTGGTCGACCATCGCCTGCTGCACCGGATGGAGGCGCTGGCCCTCGGCGAGATCCTCGACCGTCAGCACTTCGGCCCCGTCGACCTGGCCGAGCAGCAGGATGCAGGCGTTGACCGGTTCGTAACTCAACGCGCCGTCTGGCTGCAGCCGCGACAGGACGACCGTACAGGCGCCGCAGTCGCCCTCGCCGCAGCCCTCTTTCGTCCCCTTGGCGCCGGACTCTTCGCGCAGCCAGTCGAGCAGCGTCGCGCGCGGCGCGAAATGATCGAGCGCGACCATCCGGCCGCGAAAGCGGAAGGTCAAATGTCCGCGCGGTCCCGATTCTGATCCGTTCGCCGCCATGTCGTCTCGCCGGTTGGTAAGCTATGATGACCTGATTTTCACGCGAACGGAAGCGTTTGCGCCACCGAGGGCGGCGAGAGGCGCTGCGTCGCGGTTGGCCGGGAGACGACGGCAAGGCGTTCGCCGCGCAGCGGTTCATCGCCACTTCATCTGCGCCTGCTCCATTACGGCGTCGCGACGAGCGCGAACCGACGGCGGGAACGAGGAGATTCGCCATGGCGAATGACGGCTTCGATGCGATTTCCCGTCGTGACGTGCTGTTCGGCGCGGCGGGCGGGCTCGCAGTCGCGCTGGCGCCGAGCGCGGCGCAATCGGCGGCGGCGACCGACGGCGCCGTCTCGGGGATCGTCTTCGAGGACGTCGACGGCTCGGGCCGGCCGAGTCCGGCCAACCGCGGAATCGCCGGCGCCCTTGTCTCCAATGGCCGCGACGTCGCCGTCGCGGACGCGGACGGGCGCTATGCGCTGCCATTGCCGGACGAGGCGACGATCTTCGTCGTCAAGCCGCCGGGCTTCATGCCGCCGCTCGACCCGGAGACGATGCTGCCGCGCTTCTATCGCCACCACCGCCCGCTCGGCTCGCCCGCGTCGCTCGAGCTGACCTACCCCGGATTGGCGCCGACCGAGCCGCTGCCCGCCTCGGTCGATTTCCCGCTGCGCCGCCAAGACGAACCGGACGCGTTCGAGGTCGTCCTGCTGACCGATCCTCAGCCCGAGACGGACGCGGAAGTCGATTTCATCCGCGAGGACCTGATCGCGGCGCTGGCGGGGACGCCGGCGAAGTTCGGCCTCGCCGCCGGCGACATGATGTTCGACGATCTCTCGCTCTACGACCGCTACAACGCGATCATCGGCTCGAACGGCCTGCCGTGGTGGAACATCGGCGGCAATCACGATCTCAACTTCGAAGCGCCCGACCGCCATTACAGTCGCGAAACCTACCGGCGCGTCTTTGGCCCCAACTCTTACGCCTTCTTCTACGCCAAAACGCTGTTCCTGATGCTCGACGACGTCGACTATCTCGGCTTCGACAAGACGAAGCCGCGCGGCGCCGGCCGCTACGAAGGGCGCGTCGACGCGGCCCAGCTCGACTTCGTGCGCGGCGTGCTGGCGCAAACGCCGCCGGAGACGCTGATCGTCATCGTCGCCCACATTCCGTTCCAAACCTATATCGATCCCGCCGACCCGGCGCAGAACCTGACCAACCGCGAGGCGCTGTTCGCGCTGTTCGAAGGGCGCCGCTTCACAGCGAGCTTCTCCGGCCACACCCACACGACCGAGCACCACTATTTCGGCGCGGCCGACGGCTGGCGCGGCGCGACCGATCATCATCATCACGTGCTCACCGCGCTGTCCGGCTCGTGGTGGAGCGGTCCCTTCGACCATCGCGGCGTCGCCGCAGCCGACAGCCGCGACGGAACGCCGAACGGCTTCCATGTGCTGTCGGTCGACGGCAATTCCTACAAGACGCGGTTCGTTCCCGCCAAAGAGCCGAACGGCCGGCAGGTGCGGATCTCGGTCGACAGCCGCTTCCACGCCGCCGAGCCGGTGGCGGAGCATGAATTCCGCCAAGGCCAGTTGTTCGGCTCGCCGATCGCGCGCGCGAGCCTCGGCGCCGCCGCGCTAATCGCCGACGTGTTCGACGGCGGTCCGAAGACGCGCGTGACGATGCGCGTCGACCGGCGCGCGCCAATCGAGATGGCGCGCCATGCTGCGCCCGACCCCTTCGTCGCCGAAGTCTACGCGCGCAACCCGGCGACGAAAAAGGCCTGGGTCAAAGCGGAAACGAGCTCGCACCTGTGGAGCGTGCGCCTGCCCGCCGACCTCCCGCCCGGCGCGCATCGCGTCGTCGTCGAGGCGACGACCGAGTACGGCGACGTCGTCGCGGGGCGGATCACGCTCGAGGTGACGGGATAGTCGCAGCGGCGGCCGGCCGCCACGCTCTTGACGCAACCGACCGGTCCGGCGCTCAATCGCTGCGCCAACGCAGCTTAACAATTCTTGATCGTGACCCGCCCCTTTCGCAAGGCGGGACGATTTTGTCGTGGCGTATCCGCGTTTTTTTTCCACGCGTCACGCGCCAACAACGCGTCGATTGGGCAAGAACCTGAAAGGAGACGACGATGACTGCTCGGACCGTGTTGATCGTTCCCGACGCGTTGGAATACGACGCGGTCGTGCCGCAGTGTCTCGACAACCAATATGTCTCCGACTCGGCGTTCGCTGAGCTGATCGACAAGTCCCTCGACTACGAGGACGCCGCGATCGATGAAATGCGGGAAAGAGATTTCCGAACCGAGTTCATGCGCTCCTTGATCTATTCCTCGCAAATCGTAGTTCAGCGGGCATACCTCAAGAACAGCCACTTCCTTCGCAGGAACTTCGAGCCGAAAAAGACCGAGGGAGGCCGGCGCAACTTCGACGCCTTCGCGCAGCTGATTCGTGATCGCGCGATCGTGCCGTTCCTGTTCAAGGAGTCGTCGCTCACCGACGGCGTGACCTTCGACCTCCACGAAGAAGGCGACCGTGTGCTCAAGGCGCTGCTCGACGAGCTCGATGAAGTCGCGTGTGTGCGGCTGGCGATCGACGACCGCGCTTGCGAGCGGGCCGCCAGCGCAATGGACAGCGCCTTTGGCAACGGGATCGAGCGGCTCGGCTCGATGCTGGCCGAGCAGAGGAGCGCTCTGGCCGAGGAATTGTTCAAGGATAAGTCCGGTTTGCACGAAGAAGGCGGCTGGGAGGCCTTCAACGGGGCGCTCGACCGAATGCTTCTCCGTTGCAGAGCGAGAAACGACGAACTGCGGCGAAAGCACAACCGGCTGATCTCGCGCTCCGATGTCTACCGCGACAATTTCGTCGTCGACGGCAAGGACGCCGTCGTCCGCGGCCAGTTCAAGAAGCCGGACCGCGACAACCCGTTCCTGTTCGAGCTGAAGAAATACATCGATCTCGTTTACAACGTGAACCTTCCTGATCACCTCAAACGCTACACTTTCACGCCGGAGAACATGCCGAGCCGACTGGCGATGCAGGATTGGCGCGGCGAAGGCTTCGCTGACGGCGATGTGCGCCGCGTGATCGCCGACGCGGACGCGATCGAATCCATGCGCCGTGTCTTCATGGCGCACGTCCAACGGCCGATGCGCCTTCCGCTACTGAGCATGCTCACCGTCTCCGACGTCCAGGAGATCCGGGCTCTGCCGGAGTGGGAGACGTTCAAGAATAGTCAGGCGGCCATTCTGAAGGCGCCGCTCCAGTGCCTCGACCGGATCGAGCAGTTCCAGCGAAATTTCGACGCGTTCCAGCGCGCCCTCTCCCGATGGCACACGCCTCGGCGAAGCAAGGAGAGCGAGACGAGCTACTGCAATTTCATCACGCTCGCGCTGAGCCTCGGCGGCAAGCTTGCAGTCGCCGGCGCGCCCCTCGGAGCGATCGAGAGGGTAGCGGGGACATTCGTCGTCGACCAAGTCGTCAAGGCGCTTCCCAAGAAGATCACCAGCTACGCCGCCAAGCTGATGGTGAACGTCTACGACGTAGGCGCGAAGCGGCTCGACGCCGATCGCTCCTATTCGATAGAGTTGATGCAGGCAAATTGCGATCTCGTGCGCGAGGACGTCGTCGAGCTGCTCCGCGCGATTCACGCGGAGGGCCCGAATGCGCTTCCGCCCGCCGAGGCACAGACCGCGGACCAAGGCAAATGACGATTGGCCTGACTGAGCATCAGATCGAGGCGCTCGACGCCTATGAAGAGCTGATGAAAGCGCACCCGGCGTTGTTCGTCGGCCGACCCGCGCGGCCGATCGTGCGCGACCGCGAGGCGCTGGCGCGCTACGCGAGTGATCACGGCGTCGTGCTGGGCCTCGCCGCCGACACGCCTTTCGCCCTTTTCATCAACGACCTGGTCGAAAGTCGACTGGCCCAAGGCGGCGCGTGGCGCCACCCCTATCTGCGTGTCGTGGCGCGCAAGCAACTCGAGGGCGGCGTCAATGTCGTGGTGCTGGCGACGATCGCCAATGCGTCGCTGGGGCCGCCGGGCGCGGTCGTGCTCGTCGACCAGGAGCGCCATGCGACTGGGGGGCGCGAGACGGCGCTGCCGCGCGGCTTCGGCGAGCCCGGCCTGTCCGGCGAAGCCAACGCGCTACGCGAGCTGCGCGAAGAAACAGGCTATGTCGGCGAGCGCGCCACACTGCTCGGGACCACCGAAACAGACAGCGGAATGACCGACGCGCGTGTGTCGTTTTACCACGTGGCAGTGGTGGACGACGGGCACGCGACGCCCGAGACAACCGAGAGCATCGCAGGCGCGCGTCTCGCGACGCCGAGCGAACTGCGCCAGCAAATTCTCGCAGGCGACATTCGCGACGGCTTCACGCTGCAGGCCGTCGGCCTTTACGCGTTGCACTCGGGTTTCTGGTCGAACGCGGGTTAAGCTAAGCGGCAATCAGCCGACGACGAGGGCGGACAGCTCACGCGCTCGTCGCCGGCTCGATCAGGCGCCGGCAGACAAGGCGGATGGCGCGCTCGGTCGCCTCGGCGCCGGGAAGCGCGCGCGCGACGCCGCCTGCCGCGCCGATGACGATGCGCGCCAGCGCCTCAGGTTCGGCGACGCCCGCCCTGGCGAGCGCGGCGGCGACTTCCTCCTCCACGCGCCGGTCGAACGCCGCGACGCGCGGGGCGAAGCGATGATGCGCGTCGAGGATTTCGCCGGCGTGCGGCGAGCCCTCGATCGCGCGCGCGACCACGCCGTATTTGCCGGCCAGCGCCGCGCCGATCCGTTCGGCGGACGAACCGTCGCTGGCGAGGCCGCGATCAAAGGCTTCGCCCAGCCCGACCAGCAAGTCGGCGACGACGCCGTCGAACACCGCGTCCTTGTCGGGGAAGTGGGCGTAGAGCGTGCCCTTGGCGATCCCCGCCTCGCGCGCCAACGCTTCCATCGTCGTCGCGCGCAAGCCGCCCCGCAACGCCAGCCGCCACGCCGCCTCGACGATGCGCCGCCGTTTTTCACTCGCCCGCGGATCGGCGGCCGTCTCCGTCACGTCACAGCCCTATTGTACGAAATGACCGATAATCGTATAATCCGTCCATTCTATCAGGAAAGGCTTCCCCATGCCAGACCGCGTTCTCCTCACCGGCGTCTCCGGATTTCTCGGCGGTCATGTCGCCGAGGCCTTGCTCGCCGCAGGTTACCAGGTGCGCGGCAGCGTCCGAAACCTCGCCAAGACCGACAAGGTGCGCGAAACCTTGGCCAAGGCCGGCGCCGACGTCAGTCGGCTCGAATTTGTCGCCCTCGACCTGCTGAAGGACGACGGCTGGGACACGGCGGCGCAAGGCTGCCGTTTCCTCGCCCATACCGCTTCGCCGTTCGTGCTGCGGATGCCGACCGATAAGACGGATCTGATCCGACCAGCGATCGAGGGAACCGAGCGGGCCCTCAACGCCGGGCTGAAAGCGGGCGTCGAACGCATCGTTCTCACCTCGTCGATGGCGGCGATCGCCTACGGCCACGACAAGAACCGTACGGCACCGTTCACCGCCGCTGACTGGACGGACCTCGAGGGCCACGGCGTTAGCGCCTACGTCGAATCGAAGACCCGCGCCGAGCGGCGCGCCTGGGAAATCATGAAGGCGGCGGGGCGCGAGGCCGATCTCGCCGTGATCAACCCGAGCGGCATCTTCGGGCCGCTGCTTGACGAGGATCCCGGCACCTCGGCGCAAATCGTCATTCGCTTCCTGAAGGGAGGCATGCCGGCCGCGCCGCGCCTCAGCTTCGCGTTCATCGACGTGCGCGACGTCGCCGCCGCCCATGTCGCGGCGTTGACCGCCCCGAGCGCCGGCGGACATCGCTTCCCGATGGGCGAGCGGAATCTGACGCTGTTGGAATTCGCCAATATTCTGCGCCGGCGCTTCCCCGCTTATGCCGCCAAGCTGCCCCGCTTCGAACTGCCGAATTGGGCGGTGCGCGTCTACGCCTTGTTCGACGCCGACCTGCGCAGCAACCTCGGCGAGCTCGGCGTGGTGAAGAAGCTGGACTCGCGTGACGCCGTCGCGCTGCTCGGGCGCGACCTGATCCAGACCGAGACGGCGGTCGTCGCCACCGCCGAGAGCCTGATCGCGTTCAAGCTCGTCTGAGGGCAATCGCCGCCGGCGCGCGCCTCAGCGCCCGCCGGTGCGTTTCCAGGTCTTTTCGCCGACGCGCAATGACTCGACGACCAGCCCGCCTTTCGGTTCGAACAGGTGGTCGGCGACGCTGATCTGCCCGTCGACCATGGACACGCCGAGCAGCGCATAAGCGGCCGACATCATGCGCGCCGCCGATCCGGTGTACCACGACCAGCCGCCCCGACCGCCATGGCCATAGCCGTCATAGATGTCGGCCGGCTGCTGGATCGGGATCAGCCCGTAGGCCGCGATGCGATCGGGATCGGTCTTCTTCAGCGGCGAAATCTTCTCGAAGATCTCGAAGGCGCGCGTGGCGAGCTTGCGCGCCGCTTGGGAGTCGCCATTGTCGCGCGCTTCCTCGGCGAGCTTGACGAAGCCGTCGACGATCCAGGTCGCGCCGTGGCTGTACTGGCCGCCGTTCTCGCGCACGCCCGGCGGGTAGTCGGCGATGCGGCCGGGATAGGGCTGGCTGTGCTCGAAGAACGGCGCCGCGGTAAGCACCACGCGGTCCGGCCGCTCGATCGCGCTGAGGCCGCCCTCGAGCGCAATCAGCGCGCGTTGGAATTCGAGCGCACCCGAATAGGCGGCCCAGCCGGTCGTCATCGCGTTGGCGATCTCGACGACGCGGCCGTCGTCGGCGAAGTCGAGCGCGTAATGATCGCCCCACCACGCGCTTTCAAGCGCCACGCGCACATCCTCGCGCGCGGCCGCACAGGTCTCGACGAAGGCTTCGTCGCCCTTCAGCCGCGCGATCGGGATGAAGCCGTCGAGGATGTTGTAGAAGAAGAAACCCATCCACACGCTGGTGCCGCGGCCCTTGCCGCCGAGCCCGTCGATGCCGTCGTTCCAATCGCCCGCCTCGAGCAGCGGCAGGCCGTTCTCGCCGCGACGAAGCAGCGTGTATTCGATCGCGCGGCGCGCGTGCGCATAAACGTCGCCGACCTCGCGTGACGGCCGCGGCATCACCAGCGCCGTGTCCTGGTCAGCGGGCACCGCCGGCCCTTCGAGATACGCGGTGACTTCGTCCAGCACCCCTGCGTCGCCGGTCTGACGGACGTAGCGCGCCAGCACGTATGGCAGCCACAGATGCGGGTCGCTGGCGCGCGTGCGTTGGGCGACGCCGGTTCCGCCTCCCGGCGCGCGGTGCCACCACTTGAGCACGTCGCCTTCGGGGAATTGCTGGCTGGCGTGCAGCACGATCTGCGCCCGCGCCAATCGCGGCTCGGTGAAGATCAGCGGCAGCACGTCCTGCAACTGATCGCGGAAGCCGACGGCGCCGCCGCGCTGATTGGGCCCGACGCGGCCGAACAGGCGCGAGACGTAGAGCTGGTAGGGAAGCCACGCGTTCACCAGGCGGTCGAAATCGGGCCGGTTGGTCTTGACCTCGATCCGCCCGAGCCGTTCCGTCCAGGCGGCGCGCGTCGCGGCGAGTTCGCGCTCGACCGTCGCGACCTCGGCCGCCGCAGCGGCGGCAAGCGCCGTCGCGCGGTCGCGCGCCTGCCCGAAGACAATGGCGATCTTCGCTTCCGCGCCCGGCGCGAGCTCCACCTCGGCGGCGAAAGCGGCCACCCGTCGCCCGTCGTCGCGCTGCGAGCCGTCGGCGCGGCCGGTCTCGACCAGCGCCGGGGTATGGATGTCGCGCCCGAGCCCGCCGAAGAAGCGCGCCCGCACCGTCTCGGTCGTCGGGCTCACGAGGCTGGTGGCGGCGAACGCCGTCCCGCGCTGGAAATCATTGCGTCGGTTCTCGAACAGCAGCGTCGCACCGACGGTCTCGGACTTCAGCTTGCCCAGGCTCTCGTTGGCGCCTTCGTCGAGCGCAATGTCGAAGAACGGCGCGATGCGCAAGCTGAGACGGCGACCGCCGAGATTGCGCAGCGTAACGAGCCGCATGTCGCCGGGATAGTCGGTTGGGACGAAAACGTCGCAGTCCATCGCCAGATCGCCTCGCCGCTTGGCGAGATGCGCGACGCCCGGCTCGTAGGTCACCGCGTATTCCGCGTCCTCGCGCTGGAACGGCGCGAAGCCGATCGCGTCGGTCTCGCCAGCGTCGACGTCGCGGACATAGACGATCTGGCCCGGCAGCGTCGTCGTCGCGCTCTCGAAGCGGAACGGCGTCAGTCCGTTATGCCGCGCGTTGCCCATCGCCGAGTAGACTTCGCCGTCGTTGCCGACGACCGTCGAGGCTCCCAGCTCGTTGGCCATCACCAGCGCCCAGGGTCGCGGCGTGCGATGGGTGAGCAGCAGCGACCGGCCGTCGGGCGAAAAGGCGAACGGCCAGCGGTCGGGCAGCGCCGGCGTTGGTTCGACCGCTCGCGTCTCGTAGAGGCGCTGGTCGAGATCGACTTCGTCGATCGGCGGAAGGCCGAGACGTTTGGCGACGAGTTCGGCCGCCCACACTGCGTTGTCGGAGCGGCCAATGAAAAATTCGGCCTCCGCCACGCCGTGAGCGGCGAGCTCGACTTCGAGGGTGAAGCTGGCGGCGGGATCGAAGGTCCACAGCTTGCCTTCGTCATCCGTCTTGCGCGCGCGCCACCGCTCGCAGCCGGTCGGCTTGGCGAGCGAACCTTCGCCGAGGAACCGGGTGCGCGAATCCTCGTAACCGGTCAGTCGGCAACCGGCGCCGGGCTTCACCGCGAAGAACGAGGTCTCGCCGCGATCGGCGCGCGCCGAGCGCAGCAACCGATTGCGGGCGAGAATGGCGTTGAGCGCGCGCACGAACATCGTCTCGACGTGCATGCCGGCGAAGTCGAGGTCGCGCGCGTAGGCGCCGACCTCATGGCCGGCGATTTCGCAAAAGCTGACCAGCCGCAGCGCGCGCGCCCGAGCGGCGTGGTTCTCCAGCTTGATGCGCCAGCTCAGGACCGCCCCTTGCGGATCGGGGCCGAGCTCCATCGTCGCGCGCAGGCCATTGACCGTATTGCTGATGCGGAAGCGGTTGAGGCTGATGCGCTCGACTTGGTAGTCGCCGGCGCGGCGCGTCGGCGACCAGCCGATCGACCACGGCGCATCGCCGTCTTCACACAGGTAGAAGAAATGGCCGCGCTGCTGCAGCGGATCGAGCGGTCGCCGAAAGAGGTCGATCGGAACGCCGCCGCGTTCGTCGCCGGCGACATAGGCGGCGCCGCGGCCGTCGCGCGCCAGCTCGACGCCGACCGAGCCATTTTGGCCGGCAAAGATCTGCGGCCGGCCGACCAGCGCCGCCGGCGCGCCCGGCGGCGGCGAAATCGGGGTCCCGGCGCCCGACGCCTCGCGCGCGCGCAGCGCCAGCGCCAGCGCCGTCGCGCCCGCGGCGACGCCGGCGACGCCATAGGCGACCGCCAGAGTCTTGACCGCGCCCGGCGTCGCGCCGCCGTGGGACAGGGCCTCGGCGCCGGTCCACGCCTTGTCCCACGCCGCCCCGCGCGGAATGTAAAACGGGATGAGCAGCGGCGCCCAGGTGCCGAAACGGCGGATGCCGTCGGGAATGGCGCGGGTGCGCGCGCCGTGGCCGATGAAGCGCGCCGCCGACTCGTCAAGCCGGTCGCCGCCGAGGAAGGAGAGATTGACCAGCGTCGCGACCCTGAGACCCATGTGGTCGAACCAGATCAGCACGCGCAGCCAATCGTAGGCGAGCAGCCCCAAGAACATCGTCAGGCTGAAATCGACGAAGCCGTCGTGCGGCATGCCGATCTCGGCGCCGATCGCCACCAGCGAGCGCACCGCGCCGTCCTGGTTGTACCAGGACGGATCGGCCGACTGGCGCAGGAACGAGTTGATGATCGGGGCCATCCACAGACCCCAGCGCATCACCCTGACCGCCAGTTCGACCAGCCCCTGCGCGCCCGCGCCGGAGAACAGGCCGCGGATCGGCCTCAGGCTGCGGTCGAGAATCGCCGTCAGGAAGATCGCGTTGATCGCGAACAACGGCGCGGCGAACGACCAGTTGATGACGCCCGAAAGCGACTCGGCGTAGAGCAGCCGCACGCCGCCGGCGACTTCGCCAAGGTTGACCATGCCGTACTTGTTGAAGATCGGATAGGTGACGAAGTCGCCGAGCGCCCGGCCGGTGATGCGATAATTGGCGTCCGAGTACGCCCAGAACTTATTCCACACCACCGCGACCTGCGCCGCGTCGAAATACCAGCCGAGCGCGCCGGCGACGAAGCCGCCAAGCAGCACGCCGAGCCAGTAGACGCGCGCGCTCTGCATGCGCTGGCGTTTGCCGTCGACGATCCGCGCCAGGTCGAACACCGCGTCGACGCCGGCGTAAGCGAAAGCGCCGATGACGAAGGTCCAGCTGAAGCGCGACAGCGGATCGGCGTGCACGAGATCGGCGACATAGGCCCACCAGCAGCCGGCGCCGACGACGATTCCGCGCGCCCAGGCGCGCAAATCGCCATAGGCCGCACGCAGGCGACCGATGAACGGCGCCGTGCCGTCGGCCGAGCCGATCAGGGTCTGCGCCAGGGGAAAGGCGATCGCGCCGGCGATCGGCGCGATGGCGCGCGCATGGGCGAGCGCGAAGGCGACGACGCCGCTGACGCGCAACGGCGACGACACGGCGAGAATGAGCAGCATGAAG
>Ga0181520_10008745_pt1 | contig 14263 bp, 7 predicted proteins | sample PEATcosm2014_Bin_29_FD_132451 | JGI IMG/M metagenome (GOLD analysis project Ga0181520, IMG submission 132451) | Peatland microbial communities from MTU Mesocosm Facility, Houghton, MI, USA - PEATcosm2014_Bin02_30_metaG | ecosystem: Environmental > Terrestrial > Soil > Wetlands > Peat | place... | reverse complement strand
CGGCGGCGAGCACGTTCTCCGACGTGACGATCGAGCTGTTAACGACGCTCGGAGGCGCAGCACCAGGAGCGCTGTAGAGAATCGAGGTTCCACCGATGGGGTTGTTGTTCACAAAATGCTGATTATTGAAGTTCGGCAAGTCGGTGAAAACGCCGACGCCGCCTCGCAACACCAGCTTATCGGTTTTGAGCGGTTTCCAAGCAATGCCGATGCGCGGGTCGAAGTCCTTGTAATAGGGGTACACCAACGAGCGACGCGTTCCCCCATTGAACCCCATCGCGGACCTTAGGGCCGAACTTGCAAGGAGGCAGTGTCCCGTTGCGGGTGAAATCAGGAAGGAGTATTCAGCGCTGCCGCACAAGGAGTCATTTACGGCGTCGGGCAGGGCGGAAACCAGCACGCCGTTGCCGGGACCGGTGAACGCGGGTCCAGTGGGCACGAAGGTCACAAAGTTGTTGCGTTTATCGAAAGGAAATCCCCGGTATTCATATCTCAGTCCAAGGTTCAGGGTCAGGTTCGATGCGATCTTCCAATCGTCCTGCCCATAGTAGGACCAGAATTTTCCGCCCGCCTGCTCGGTACCGAGATAGCGGAGGGTTTCGTTGGCGCTATTCGGGTAGCCCTGGAGGAAGTCAGCGAAGTCTGCCGCACCCACAGGTGTCCCACCAATCGTGACGCTGGGGCTAACCTCACCATTGAGGCCGGAATACTGGCCGCTGAAATTGAGCTGGCCGTGGGGCGAGAAGGCTGCCTGTTCCCCGAAAACCTGCCAGAACGCCATGGAGGCCCCAACGCGGGTGGTGTGTTTGCCGTGAGTCCAGGTGATGCTGTCACCATAAGTTTCAACCATGTCGGGACTGATCACCGGCCGGTATTCCGAGTCGCCGATGGTGGCGTAGTTCGAGAAGCTGAAAATCGGGAAGCCGACGGAATTTGCTGAGTATCCCGTCAGGTTCTGAATTCCAAAGCTGCTCATGAAGTTGGGTGCGCGAGGACAGGAGGCGCAATTTTCATCGTTCCAATCGCGCTGGAAGCCTAAGCGAACTTCGTTGATGAGCGCTGGGTTAACACTGTGCGTCCACCCCAGTGCCATGTTCTGCCCGCGGAAATACAGCGTGTCACCGAAGGTCGGCAGAATGGTATAGCCGGAGTAGGGATCGTTCCAGCTCGACTGCCCGAACATATACCGGCCAAAGAGTTGGTCCTTGGCGCTGATATTGTCATCGATGCGCGTAATAAACGAATCGTCCTGCTCGGTGAGCGGTGCGGACTGCTCAAAGTTTGTCACCGTGGGATAGTTCGCCCCGGGGAAGGGGTTTAGAGAAAGAGCGTGCGCAGCCACCGGATCGATGCTGGTGATGATATTGCCGGGGACGGGGGTGCCCACCAAAATGCTGGATCCGGCGCTGGCGCTGCCGGCCGGACAGGTGAAGGCTGTTACGGTGGCGGGCTGAAATATTGCACCAGGGTCAACGTTGAGGTTCGCGGGCCCGCCGGCGCCGCAAAGGTTGATCGTGGTTCCGGTCAGCGCGGAGCTGAAATTGCCGCTCAACTCGGCCGGCGTGGGCACTGTAGCCAGCGCTTCTTCGCCTTGCGTGCGGCGCAAACCCTCATAGTTGATGAACCAGAAAGCCTTGTCCTTCTTGATCGGCCCTCCGAGAACTCCGCCAAACTGATTGCGACGGAAAATAGGCCGTGCTGTCCCCGCTTCCTCCGCGCCGGTCAGCGGGTTCGTCTGGTTCAAGTCAAAGAAGTTTCGGGCATCCAAATCACTGTTACGGAGAAAATCGTAAGCGGAGCCGTGAATTCTATTGGAGCCCGACTTGGTGGCAAGATTGATGGTGGAACCTGCCGCCATACCGAACGACGCATCATAGATGTTCGTTTCCAGGTTGAATTCCTCAATGGCGTCGGGCGGAGGTGACAATGCAAAGCCACCGAACGAGAGATTCCTCGACATGATTCCATCGATCAGGTAGTTGTTGCTGGAGGAGCGGTTGCCATTCGAGTTGTAACTGCTCGCGCTGAACGGCGACCCGATGTTGCTATTGGCAAATCCTCCGTTGTCGGGTATCGCCCCAGGAACAATTGTGGCCAGCGCGCCAAACTGTCGCAAGTTCAGAGGCAAGTCCACGACCTGTGTCGTATCGATCACGGTCCCAACGCTTGCCGATTCCGTATTGACAATCGGCACTTGCGTGGTGACTTCGATACTCTGGGCCGTACTGCCCACTTTCAGGGCAGTGTCCAAGGTCGCGGCCTGGTCCACTTGCAAGATGACCCCGTTTACGACCGACTGGGTGAATCCCTCTTTTTGAAAGCTGACGGTGTAAGTACCAGCCGGTAAGGATGGAAGGTTGTAGATGCCCGCGGGGCCCGACGTCGTCTTCGTCGATATGCCGGTGGCGGTGTTGGTCGCAGTAACTGCAACTCCAGGAACCACGGCGCCGGAAGCGTCCGTCACGGTGCCGGTGAGGCTGGCGTTGAGGGTCTGGCCAAAGCTCAGGCAGGGGGCCAGGAAAACTGTAAATGCAAAAAGCAGAAGGCACGTCCAACAGGGACTGATACCTTTATTGCCTCGGTAAAGCATCCTTCACCTCCGAAGGTTTTAAAAGGTTGTTGTTAGTCGAATGAACCAAAGCAGCGCAGCAATCGCGCTCATTCTTACCTAGACCCACATGGACGCAAACAAAAAACCGGGGTGCCCCTACGAAAACCCGGAAAGTAATCAGATGGGTAGATTTTGTCCGAAAGCTTCGTAGGTGTCAAGCGATTTTTTGGGACCTATTGTTCGTTATTCCCACCGACTTTTTAACTCTTTTGCAACTATCACGTTCGGTTTCGCCCACGAACATCCAAATTTCTTTTAGCTTCCATAACGATTTTTGTTCAGTGGCCAACGGCTCCTGTCTACCATCTGGAGCAGGCAATGACTGGGAAAGCTGAATCGGTTGAGTTACAACCTATTTTGTTTAAGTCTAAAAACTATCATTTCGAGGGTAAACGGCTTTTGCGGCCCATCAAGCCGACACACGGAGGATAAGAACCGAAGCTACTTTGATTCGACGAGCCCTCTCCCTTCCTGAAGGGTCAGGAACTTGTCAGCAGGGAGATTCTGCAGTTTTTCGGTCGCGCCGCTCGGCCAGCGTACTTCGAGCTGGTCGATTCTGGTGGCCTGCCCCAAGCCGAAATGGACGCGCAAATCGCTTTGGGAAATATAGCTGCCACCACTGCGAACCTCGTCAATCTGGCGGCGTCCTCCGGCGACAATGCTTATCCGCGCCCCGATGCCATCGCGATTTGAGCGCGTCCCTACGGTGCGAATTGTGACCCAGTGGTTTGTCCTAACCCCCAGGTTGTGTAAAAGGGTCGGAGGATCATTCTGATTGTTAACGGCAATGTCGATCGCCCCGTCATTGTCGAAATCGAGAAAAGCCACACCGCGCCCGGACCGTCTGAGTTCGAGACCGGGACCCGCGGAGGAAGTCACATCCTCGAAGGTCCCCTTACAAAGGTTGCGGTAGAGCATGTTCCGCTGACGGTAAGGCGACTCGGGATGGCCGTGATCTTCGAGTTCGGGGTAAACATGACCATTCGCGATGAAGAGATCCGGGCACCCATCGTTATCGAAATCGAAAAAGCCGCCACCCCAGCTCAGCTTCTTAAGGTCGAAGCCCAGTTTGGCATCAAAGGTCCGTAGGGTGAAGTTACCGTCGCCTTCGTTGTGATAGAGATCGGGAACGTCGTCGTCAAAATTGGTCTTGAAGATGTCGAGAAAACCGTCGCCATCATAGTCCCCCGCTGAAACGCCCATTCCCGCCTGCTCCAGGCCGTCTTCCGTATAGGCAACGCCGGCTTCTACACCTCGCTCGGTAAATGTTCCGTCTTCATTATTGTGATAGAAGAGGCTGGCGACCGAGTCGCACGCTTCATAGATGTCGGGCCAGCCGCGGTTTCCGAAATCGGCAGTGAGCACGCCCAGGCCGTAGCATCCCGATGCTTTTCGGATGCCCGCCGCCAGGGACACATCCGTAAACGTCCCGTCACCGTTGTTGCGATAGAGATAACTCTTGCCGAAAGGCTGAAGGCCGCGCGGCCCACAATACACAGCGACACCTTTGAAAATGCAGTCGGGGCCCGAGCCGGGCAGGGGTGTTTTTTTCTCATCGGCTATTTCCACATAGCCGGCTACAAACAGGTCCAGCTTCCCGTCGCGGTTGTAATCAAGGAACGAGCACCCCGAGCCCCAGTTGGGATTAGAAGTGTAGAGGCCCGCCGCCTTAGTGACGTCGGTGAATGTTCCATCGCCGTTATTATGGTAGAGGATGTTCGGCTGGCCGTAATAGGTTACGAACAGATCGTCCAATCCGTCGTTGTCGTAATCACCGGCGCAAACACCGTGCCCCCACCCGGAGTGCTCGAGGCCCGCGCGGCGAGTCACGTCCGTAAAGGTGCCGTCGCGGTTGTTGTGGTAGAGGTGATTGGTCGGTTCGGAGCCCTGGGGAAAGCCCTCCAGGGTCGTGCCGTTGACCAAATAGAGGTCGGGATAGCCATCCCGGTCATAGTCGATCGCCGCAACGCCGCTGCCGGTGCTTTCCCAGATGTACTTCTTGATTTTCTCCCCGCCGTTTACCATCCGTACGGTTATCCCGGCATGCGCCGCGACATCTTCGAACCGGGCGGGAACGGTCGCGTCCAAGCCACCTTGGGAGCGCAGGCCGGCTGCGGCCAGCAGGAAGGCGCAGCTTAAGGTGCAGATGAGGAGAACCTTGTGCATCGCATCAGCCAGGATTCGTGGCCCCATTATACTCCTATCGCATGCCTCTGATTCTCCGAGGATTTGAGTGTGCTAAGATCGCGAAAGACGGACGGGGGCCCGCCTCTCGAAAGGATGACCTCGTTGCGCATCTTCTGGAAGTCGCTTTGTTTGGCCGTCGGGTTCTTGTTTGCACTCTTCCCCTCCTGCATCCTGGCAGCGCTGCCGCAGACTCTGGCGAAGCCTCCCAATTCGCCGTCCGTTTCGCCGGACGACAAAATCTTCGACAGGATTGGGGAACTCATTCGTTCCAGGGATTATCAGCAGGCGGAGTCCCTACTGGCGGCCTCGATTGCCCATAGCCCTTCGCCAGCTCAAGCCTACCTCCGGATGGGCAAGCTTTATTTCGATCAAGACGAGTGGGCGCGCGCAGGTCATCATTTTGAGAGCTCGCTCGCCGTGCAGGACAATGACCAGGCGCACCTGCTTTTGGGTCTGGTCGATCGCGAACTGCAAAAGCCGGAGCAGTCCGAACAAGAACTCGTGAAGGCCGCGGGGTTGAATCCCCGGAGTGATGAGAACCTATATTTTGCCGGCCAGCAACTCCTGCTTGACAAGAAATTTGAAGCGGCGCTGCCATACCTCTACGGAGCAGTGAGGTTGAACCCGCGCAACAGCTCCGCCTGTCGGGCATTGGGCATGACGCAATTCCACTTGGGCAATTATGGACTTGCAGAGACGTACTACCGCAAAGCCATCGATGCGCTCGGCAATTCGAAGCCAGAGGATCCTCGGCCATTCCTGGATTTAGCTTTCATCCTCTTGTTGGGCCACGACCCCACGAAGGTCGAAGAGGGCTTGAAGTTGGCGCAACACGGGGCCGCAATCCAACCGGATTCTGGTGGAGCCCATTACCTCGTGGGCAAAGCACTCATGAAGATGGGTCGCATCAAGGAATCTGTGCCGGAATTGGAGTTCGCGGCCCGGCGCAACCCTGAAGACAGCAAAGCGCATTTCCAGCTTGCGCTTGCTTATGAAGCCTTGGGTGAAAAGGATAAAGCCGCTGCAGAGCGCCAAGCCTTGGCGCAAACCAAGCAACGCGCTAACCAGCAGGGCATGGCATCGGGAAGTCTGATGCCGGAAACAACTCCCTGAGTTCAGGCGGCTTCTTCAGAGGTCCCCAGAACCGCCGCCATCCTGATGACGACCGGCATGCTCCCCTCCGCTCCTCCTAGGGGAGATTCCAACTACTTTTGTGAACTGTTGAGAGCGCCCAGCGCCTCGCGCGCGGGGCGGAACTGCGGATCATCCGCCAACGCTCGGCGGAATTCGCTCGCGGCATCAGCCTCTCTATTCTGCTTGCGGTAGACAAGGCCCAAATTGTAGTGGGCGGAAGCAAATTTCGGCCGGAGGCGAATTGACTCCTGAAATTCAGATGCAGCCTTGCCCAGATCACCTTTCCGAAGGTAAAGACTTCCCAGCACGTTGTGCGCATCAGGGTCGGATGGGTCCGCATTGAGCGCGGCGTGCAGTTGGAGTTCGCCCTCTTCCCATTGACCTTGCAGCGTGGCCAGCGCTCCCAGATTATAGTGCGCGCCAAAATCGTTCGGGTCGATGGTGAGGATATGGCGAAATTGTTCTTGCGCGCGGGCGTAATCCCCCTTTTGCAGTGAGATGGAACCCAGCAGTCCTTCGGCGCGCGTGTAATAAGGAGCGATAGCGAGAGCGGCCTGAAGTTCTTTCGCCGCATCGTCCGTTTGGTGGAGGTCGTAGAGGCTCAACCCCAAGTCGAAATGCGCCTGAACGTTGAGCGGATCGGTTTTCAGGATTTGTCGAAACTCGCGGGCCGCATCGTCCTGGCGGCGCAATTGCTGATCGTTCAGCCCCAGACTCATGCGCAAATCCAAAAGCTCCGGATGCTGCGCCAGAAGCTTTTCGAGAAGAATGTTTGACTCCTCGACATGGCCGGCGGAGGAGAGGATGACTGCCCGGCCATAGTCTTCAAATTCCGCAATCCGATCCTTGGGGTCAGCACCGGCATCAGGCGCCTCCTCATGCTGAGTGCTGACGGCGACATACCCGAGCGAACTGAGACGAGCAACGGCCTCGGGGTCGAGCGCTTTCCCGCCGAGGGGATGATCGGTTCGAAACCGCGCGCGAAGCGAATCCAGTTTTTCCTGCGCAGCGAGCGCCAGCGAATGTTTCTGCGCGTAAAGGTTTTTGCTCTCGCCGGGGTCAGCAACCAGGTCGTAGAGCTCCGGCTTGGGAGCCTGGATGTAAACGTAGCTTCCCGTCCGCAAGCTGCGCAGCGATGCGCACCCAAAGTGATGATGGGCGTAGAGGCTCTCGCTATAAATATCGCGCGTGGGTTCCGGCGACCCCGGACGCAACATCTCCAGCAGACTGCGGCCTTGAAACTCACGTGGAATGGGCATCCCTGCGATTTGGAGGATGGTCGGCGCCACGTCCATCAGGCTGGCGGGATTGCCCACCTTCGGGGGATAATCCGCGGTTCCTTGCGGCCAGTGAATGATCAGCGGCACCCACACGGTGCTCTGATAGATAAAGAAACCGTGCGTTTTTTCCCCGTGCTCGCCCAGGCTCTCACCGTGATCCGAAACAAAGACGACCAGCGTCTTGTCCAGCAGATGGCGCTGGCGCAAGGCCTCCCAAAAGACCCCCAATTGCTCATCGACGTAGCGGAGTTCCGCGTCGTATCCGGTCCCGTAGCGGGCGCGGTAGCTGGCGGGAAGGTTGTAAGGAGTGTGAAGGTCGTAAAGATGAAGGAAGAGGAAAAACGGACGAGCGGGATCTGCTTGCAGCCATTCCACCGCGTCCGCAACCACCTCGGCCCCTAAACGCTTGACATCGCCGGAGTCCGGCTCCCCTTGGCGTTGGCGGGCGAAATTGCTGTTGTAGTCGTCGAAGCCCTGGTTCAAACCAAATCGACGGTCGAGCGCGAAGCCGCCGACGAATGCCCCGGTGCGGTATCCGCGCGATTGCAAGAGGGTGGCGAGCGTCACGGCATTGGGCCGGAGCGCCTCAGCGTTATCCTCAATGCCGTTGAAGAAGGGAAAGGAGGAAGTGAAAAGCGATACGTGCGAAGGAAAGGTCAGCGGAACCTGGGATTCAATCGCCGAGAAGAGCGTGCCGCCTTGAGCGATCGCGTCAATGTGCGGCGTCGGGGTGCGGCGGTATCCGTAGCAGCTCAAATGGTCGGCGCGTAAAGTGTCGACAGAAATCAAGACGATGGATTGGGGATGATCGTTCGCGGGAGTTGCGCTGCTCCCCGCGAGTGCCATTAACGGGCTCAAGACTGCTACTACCACAATGCCGGCATAACGGCTGATCATCATCGCAAATCATAGCAGGCCACGAGAGCGCGTGACAACGATGCGCAATACACTATGCGCAATACCGATACGCCATAGAGGCGCTAACCTGAAGAGTGATAAAATTCGTTCTCTGAGGGGACATGATTCCAGGGAAAAGCACGGACTGGTCGACGAACTCACAGCGCGCAGGCCGGGCATTGGGATTGATGGTTCTCTTCTCCTTCGTCCCTGCCGCGGTTTCCCCAGCCGCGCAAACAACGCCTCAAGCATCGATCATGGATTTGGCTGCGCGCGCCGAAAACTTTGAAGCCCAGGGCCAGTGGGATTCCGCAGCGGCGGAATATCAAAAGATACTGAAAATTGATCCGCGCTCCATCCCTGCACTGAATGCTCTGGGAGCCTTGCGCGTGAGACAAGGAAGGTTTCCCGAGGGTATTTCCTATTACCACCAGGCGCTGAAGATTAACCCTGGCGAATTCGGGACCAACCTCAATCTCGGAATTGCTTTCGTTAAAATGCAGGATTACAGATCCGCCGCGCCTCCCCTCGAGAAAGCCGCGCAAATCGATCCCTCCAGCTTCCAGGCACAGGAGGTGCTGGGAGTCGCGCTGGTCGGCCAGGATGATTACGCCAAGGCTGTCCCCGTGCTGGAAAAGGCCGCCGAACTCAATCCGGGCGACCTCAGCTCAAACTACCTGCTGGTCCGGGCGTACATCCAGACAAAACAATTCGACAAGGCCCTCGATGGATTTAAGCGCCTGGAAGCGCTCGACCCGGGCTCGCCTTGGGTGCGCATCCTGCGCGGGCAGGCTTACGACGGCGAGGGGTCGTACGAAAAAGCCCGCGACGAATTCGAGGAAGCCAAGAAACAATTGCCCAGCGACGCTACGGTGCGTTTCTCGTTGGGTTTCATGTGCTGGAAGCTGCGCCAGTATGATGAAGCAGTGAGCGAGCTGCAGGAGGCACTGCGGCTCGATCCTCACTTCACCGAGGCCAAGTACTATCTCGCGGACACCTACCTGACCGATTTAAAGCCGCAGTTGGCCCTGCCCATTTTGCAGGAGCTGGTGGTCGAGTTGCCCAAGGATTACCGCTCGCGCGTGGACTTGGCGAAGACTCTGGAAAAACTGGGCCGCTACCAGGACGCCGTACCGCAATTTCAAGAAGCCATCCGGCTGGACGCAACTCACCCCGAGCCTCACTACTTGCTTGCGCAGACTTATAAGAAGTTGGAGCGGATGGATGACTTCCGCCGGGAACTCGCGCTCGCGCAACAAGTGCAATCGGAAAAGCGCGCGGAGCAAGAAAGCCTGGTTGGCGCGAGCGGCGGCCGCGGGGATCCCGCGCGCGGTTTGGGAATTGTTCCACCGCCTCAGGACAAGACCTCGTCGCCAACGCCGCCGTGAGTCTCGAAGTCGAAGATTCCTACTTTACATTGCCAGGACGCAGTCGGCACTGCGGCAAATCCTTCACCTGGACATTGACGAGGTTCCGCGGGAATTCTCCCCGGAGAATTTGCGCCGCTTGTTCGGAAACTTGCCGCCGCAAGCTGGCGTACGATTCCTCGCTCAACGACGCGTAGTGGCAGGTGATCACCACGTTTTCAAATTCCGTCAGCGGATGGGGCAGACGGATGGGTTCCTGTTGCAGCACATCCAGCCCGGCCCCGGCCAACCGGCCGGAAGCGAGCGCGGCGCAGAGAGCGACTTCGTCCACAACCGGACCGCGCGCCACGTTGATGAGAATCGCTCGCGGCTTGAGCAGCGCCAGCGTGTGGGCGTTCACTAGGTTTCGAGTCTCCGGGGTCCCCGGCACGTGCAGCGAAAGGATATCCGTTTGGGGCAGCAACTCTTCCAGGCTCATCAATGGGACACCGGCTGCTTGTGCCGCCTCCGCACTCGCGTAGGGATCGTAGGCGATGACCTTCACACCTAACCCCCGAGCCTTCCGAGCCAGGCATTGTCCGATTTTCCCGAAGCCGATCAGCCCAAGTGTCTGGCCGCTGAGGCGACGCATGGGCAGCATCAGGCCGTCCATTCCCGGAACCCATTGGCCCTGCCGCACTTTTCGGTCGGCCAGGACGATCTTGCGCAGCACCGCCAAGGTAAGTCCAATGGCATGCTCCGCGACCTCATCCGAACAAAAGTCCGGAACGTTTGCTACCGCAATTCCATGGTCGGTTGCGGCATCCAGATCGACGTTGTCATAACCGATGCCGAGGCGCACGACGCCTTTCAGACTCGGCACGGAGGCAAAAAATTCGCGCGTCAGGCGCGCGCCCCCTAACACGAGGACGTCTGCATGCTCGGCCATTTGCACGCGCCCACGCTCATCCGCCGCCCTCCCGTACTTAACACTCCCCCCGCTTTGCCGAATCAATTCCTCGTCAAGACCTGCGACTGGACCTCCATCCCTTTCCGTGAAGACCACCAAGCGCTTAGACATTTTTTTGTATTCCTCGCTTTCCGGTTGGTAAGAATATATGAAAAAGTGGTCAGAAATCACGCGTGGAAATCTGCGGGGCAGAAGTGGCTCTGTTTGCTATAACATCTCAGGAGGAGAGGCAACTCGGCCGATTGGGGTGCTCGCAGTGCTGCTATCTTGATTGTTTCCAATAAGATCTCAGGGTTTCTAATAACCCATTTCAATTCAATGACTTCTCAGGGTAGGTGACAAACTGTCAGAGTGCCGCCCTTTGTTTTCAATAACATCTCAGGAGCTACCTTCATTTTTCATGTTTTTGTATTTGCTCGAACCGAGCCGCAAACGGTCAAATTGAATTTCTCAAATGGCAGCGGCACAAGGGGCAAAAAGTAGCACTTGGGCTGGAGGCGCGAGTCCTTTCGTCCCACAGTGGCGAAGCATACAAATCTCATCTTACAATCATAGACTACTCGACTGCCGTTTGTCAAGCAAAATCGTCACAGGCCTCGGGCTTTTTTGGCGGTGACAGTGCGTTTTTTTCTGTGAACCCTCGGAGGGGCAGCACCGGCATGAGGGCCTCCTGGCCTTCGCCAGTGCAGTTCGGCCACGTCCCGAAGGACAAGTTACGTCCAGTAGCTGCGGTCGAGCGAGCGGTACTGGATGGCTTCGGAAAGGTGGTCGCTGCTGATGTTTTCTGCCGCCTCGAGGTCCGCGATAGTGCGCGCGACTTTCAGAATTCGATCGTGGGCGCGCGCGGAGAGGCCCAGGCGGTTCATGGCGCTTTCCAGCATCCGCTCGCTATCCGGGGCAATGTCGCAGTACTTGCGAATTTGCCGCGAGCTCATCTGCGCGTTGCAGTAAATCTTCTCGCCCTGGAAGCGTTCCAATTGGCGTTCGCGCGCTTTGATAACGCGAGCGCGAATAACGTCGGAAGACTCTCCCCCCGCTTCCTGGCGCAACTCCTGAAATCGCACGGCGGGCATGTCGATGTGAATGTCGATGCGGTCGAGCAGCGGCCCGGAAATCTTGGAAACATAGCGCTGAATCAGCGGTGGAGTGCACGTGCATTCGCGCGAGGGGTCGTTGAAGAACCCGCAGGGACAGGGATTCATCGCCGCGGCCAGCATGAAACGCGCGGGGAAAGTTAAGGTCATGGCCGCGCGGGCGATCGTGACCATTCCATCTTCCAGGGGTTGCCGCAACACTTCCAGGACGTTGCGTTGGAACTCGGGCAGCTCATCGAGAAACAGAACGCCGTTGTGAGCCAGGCTGACCTCACCAGGCCGCGGAATGACGCCACCGCCAATCAATCCGGCATCGGAAATGGTGTGATGGGGAGAACGGTAGGGTCGGACTCCCATCAGCCCCGCACCCGCTTCCAGCACCCCCGCGACGCTGTGAATTTTGGTGGTCTGAATCGCTTCATCGAAGGTAAGCGGGGGCAGGATGGTGGGAATGCGTTTGGCCAGCATGGTTTTGCCCGCGCCCGGCGGCCCGATCATCAGGATGTTGTGCCCGCCGGCGGTGGCCACCTCGATGGCGCGTTTGGCGTGGAGTTGTCCTTTGACGTCGCGAAAGTCCACGGTGTATTGGCTGGCCTGCGCGAGCATCGCCGCGGTGTTGACGTGGACGGGGGTGAACTCGCGCGTTTCATTGATCAGGTCCAAAGCCTCGGGGAGCGAGCGCAGGCCATAGACGTCCACGCCCTGCACCACGGCGGCTTCCGCCGCATTCTCGAGTGGCAGCACGAGTTTGTGAAGACCCTTTTGCCGTGCCATCGTGGCAATGGAAAGCGCGCCTTTGATTGGCCGCAGGCTGCCATCGAGAGACAGTTCACCGAGGAAGAGAGTATCCTTCAATTCCGTCTTCAGCAGCACGCCCGTTGTTCCCAGGATCCCCAGCGCGATGGGCAAATCGAATCCCGAGCCTTCCTTCTTTACGTCGGCGGGCGCAAGGTTGACCGTGATGGTCTGCCATGGAAATGCGAGACCACAGTTTTTGATAGCGGACCTGATCCGCTCGCTGCTTTCGCGCACGGCTGCATCAGGCAAGCCAACGGTTAGGAACATGGATTTGCCGGCGGTGATATCGACTTCCACCTCCACCGGATAGGCATCAATCCCGAAGACAGAGGCACTTAAAGTTTTAAAGAGCATGAGGACAACTCACTGCGGGAATCGGTGCGAGGTAAGAAGGCCGGGACGCAATCCCGCGCGCGCCCATTTTACCGGCGAGTCCTACAAGGGCGGCTATTGTAGCAGAAGTTATTGAAAGAAAATAAAAATCGTTATCGCGGGGATGGGATTTTAGTTTCGGGAAAGCATTACCATTTTGAGGACACGATCAGCACGAGCGTTAGACTCCGTGCGCCCGAACAATTCAGGCAGTCCGTGAGACCGCACTACGCCAGATACTCTTTCATGAGGCTGATATAGCGGTGGCAAACTTCTTTCATTTCGTTCGCAGCGCCGTCCTGCTCCAGGGAGAGAAAACCTCGGAAGCCAATCGCTTTCACCGCGTCGGCGATTGCTTTCAGATCCATCACACCTTCACCGATCGGCACATAATCACGCATCCTGGCGTCAATATCGCGCGCATGGAGGTTCATGAGGTGGTGGCGCGTCTTGTAAATGGCCACGGGCGGGTACTCGCGCTGGTTCATGGCCCATCCGCAGTCGAGGTTGAAACCGAAGGCGGGGTCGTGAACGGAGTCCCACAGGCGCAGAAAGCTGTCGCTGACGGGCATCATGGTGTGGGTGTGGTTCTCAATGGAAAACCTCATTCCATGCGCCTTCGCGCGCTCCAGGCAAGCCTTGATGGTCACGACGAAAAGGCTCCAGAGTTGGTCATAGTCGTATCCCGGAGCAATTTCGATGTGGAACTTCTCGCCCGGTTTACCATCGTCCATGAAGTAGCGGGGCAGGTAGCCGGCGGTGGATGAGAGTTCGCGCGCCCAGGGGGCCACGATGTTGACCATCGGGGCGCCCAGCTTCTTGGCAATGACGCATCCCTTTTCGAAGTAATCAAGGCTGACTTTCCGCTCATCCGCTTGGGTGCTGGTGAGCCCCTCCACTACGGGTTGGAAGAACGGATACTGGTTCACTACCAGGTGGTTCCGTTCGAGTTGTTTTCTGATGCGGTCAATGGTCGCGTCAGTCCAGTATTCGTCGACATCCATTCGCGAGTTGGCGATGAGTTCCACGCCTTCGAAGCCCAGGCTGCCAATGATATCGATGGCCTCCTCGGGATGGGCGCCGGGAGCGAGACTATGGAAGTTCCAGCTTACGCATCCGATCTTCGCACGGCGGCTTCCCGATTCTTCTCCCGGGACAGCAATCGGGGCGGGCGCGGCCCTGAGTCCGCCGGCGCTGGCCATGAGAAAGTAACTGCCGAACCCCAGAGCGGAAATGAATTCGCGGCGTTTCATCACGGGTCTCCTTTTCCGACCTTACCGCACCACGGTCTGTCAGTTTAAACCTATCTGCCAAGGCTGGCGTATCTAGGGCGGGCTGCTAATCAAGGCCCGTTACTCCCGGCGGTTGGGGTGGCGTTCGGCGACGATAGTCACTTGCATATCGCGGGCATGGCGAACGATTCGGTGGATCAGGTTTCGTCCAATGAACCCCTCCCAGGGAGAATACTGGGGGCGCACCATGAAAATCTGCGTAATGTTGCGGAGCCGGGCGAAATCGAGCAAAGTTATGGCGAGATCCTCGCCTTGCAGGACCCGGGTTTCGATGTGAAGGTT
>Ga0181520_10008744_pt1 | contig 14264 bp, 12 predicted proteins | sample PEATcosm2014_Bin_29_FD_132451 | JGI IMG/M metagenome (GOLD analysis project Ga0181520, IMG submission 132451) | Peatland microbial communities from MTU Mesocosm Facility, Houghton, MI, USA - PEATcosm2014_Bin02_30_metaG | ecosystem: Environmental > Terrestrial > Soil > Wetlands > Peat | place... | reverse complement strand
CCAGACGAGCGCGGCGCAAACGCATAAAGCGACCCCGCGCCTCCACGGGTGATTTTTATAAATATCCATCCTTATAGGGTTAGCAGATGAATGTTACAGGGAGATTACGAATTTGCTCTATTTTAGAGTTGGTTTTACCGGCGCCGGAACGACCGCTGATCGGCTGATTCGACTTCAGGAAAGGTCGAATAATTCGAGTGGAACGGTTTTCGGAGCGGGAGATTTCAGGGATGGCGCTTTACGTATCGACGGCATGACGACGATCCCGTCAGATAAGGGAGATAGAAATTTTTGCTCGGTGTATAAATGCCTGCGGATTAATGTCCGAACCCGCCGGACCAGGGCATCCAGTTCGATTTTGTGCCCGGAGGGCGCAGCCAGTATGCGATCCAGAAGATCCATGATGCGCTGATGTTCATATGAGAGTTCCTTTAAAATGCATTTCCAGATAAACGGTTTTCTTTTGAAAAATGAATGGGCGATGTCGTTCTGCAGCATGGCATGCGAGACAACGGTCCGTTTGAGCGCTTCTGCGATTGTCCGGAAGCGTGGATTTTCGATAAAGAATCCTTCCATCTCTTTTAATATTACGCGGTGGCTGTGAATCAGATCTCTGGCAGGCCTGTATTGCGCGGGAGACCATGTTACAGGAAAGGACTGCGGGGTAGTGTAAGTTTGCATTGCGGCCATTAGACGCACTAAAGACCGAAAAGGTTACAAAGTATTTTTACTTTATAATGGCGATTTTCCCTGTGGTTGTACTGTCGCCGTTGCTGATGAGATAAAAATACAGGCCTGAGGCAACGTTCCGGCCGGAGTCATTGGTGAGATCCCATATCGCCCCCGAAATGGGAACGTCTATCGTTTTCACGAGGAATCCGGAAATCGTAAAAATCTTAACCACAGCGCCCGCCGGAACATTCGCGAATGTAACAAACCTGTGCGCGGAGTTATGCCGGATATCCCAGGGGTTGGGGAAAGCATAGACATTGGACAGGGCGGTCACATAGCCGGGATACTGGATCGAAAAAACCATTGGGGACAGAGTGGTTATGGGTCCCGGATTGGTCACCCCTATTTGGGCTTGTCCTGCGGCGGCGATATAGGCGGCGCTGACGTATGCCTGCAATTGCGTGCTGCTGAAATAGGTGGTGGGGAGAGGAGAGCCGTTCCAGGTAACCGACGATCCTGATACGAAATTCATGCCGTTCACAGTCAGGTTAAACGCCGGCCCTCCGGGCGATGAAGCCGCTGGATTAAGGCTGAAAATAAAGGGTGTGCCGTTGATGAAACTTATCATGGCGGCGCCTTTGAAGGATCCCAGGCCCGTTGCGTTGTCGTAACCTGCGTGGGCGGAGTAATAGAGATTATTTCCCGTGGTTACGTCGTTGAACACGTACGTATAAGCGGCCGCGCTCAGCGTTGTCTCATAGAAAACCGGATTGGCAAACCCCAGCGCATCCTGCGAAAGGGAGGCGCGCTGCTGATTGATCAGCGCCGTTAGCGCCGCCCAAAGGGGAGCGGCTGCGCTTGTCCCCCCGTAAAGATCCCATCCCGCTCCCACATAAACGCTGTAAGGAGAAGATTCCGGATCGGCGTTGAGAGCAACATCCGGAACGTTCCGTGCCTGCTGGGAAGCCGTCCCCGCAACGCCCATCTGGAAAGAGTAACCGGGATTTGTCGCCGAATTAGAAATTGGCCAGACCGTACTTACGCCGCCACCCGAGGCTCCCTTTGAAGCGGAGCCGTTATTCCAGGTGGTTTCCGCAGGATCTGATACCGAGCCGGACAGGCTTGTTCCTCCGGCGCCCGTCACCCATGGCTGGGATGCCGGATCGTCAACACAGAGCTGGTTTTGCAGACTGCGATTGGCGCTTTCATAGCAATCGTAGGCGCCGTTATCGCCGGATGCGGCGAATACCGTCTGCCCCTGAAGCGCCATCTCCTGAAAAAAAACGGCCTCCTTATTGATAATCGTTTCGCCAAGATCCTGCTCATCCATACCCCATGAGGTGCTTACGACTTTGGCGATATCTTCCGTCGCAATCGCATCATAAGCGTCAATCACCGCCTGATTGGTGTTGCTGGAAATATAGACCCGGATCGCCGCGTCCGGGGCCAGGGCCAGCGCCATTTCGATATCCAGCGCTACTTCTCCCATGCCGCCGTCATTCTGCAGCGTCTGGGAATTGCACGGCTGATTCTGATTTTTGCCGCACAGGTTCGGCACATTATCCACGCTCACAGGCGTCACCATCCCGCCTGACAAGTTAAACCTGGTTTTATAGCTCTGGATGTCCGAAGGGGCGTATCCATCCAGCTCAAGAAGGGCGATGGTTTGCCCGGATCCGTTCATCGTAGACGGCAGCGAACTCAGCCCATAAATAGTTTTGATGTCAGAAGGAGAAAGTCCATTATTCGGGCCGCTCGTTCCGCTAAGAGTTCGGGGTGAAGCGCCGATTGCGGACGGCATTCGCAGATGCGGACGCAAAATGCCCGGAACGTTTGAAAGCCCGAAGATTGCGCTTAAATGGGGCGCGATAGAAGCCGGTATCTGCGGATCCGTTTCGTGCGCTCGGAAGACCCGCCCGTCCGGCAACTGGTAGCGGTTTAACTGGATATGCAGGGTCTTTTCAATATCGCCGGAACGCGCGGAAACTTTTACGATCATGCTGCGGGGATTGTCCCTGGAATTGTCAACAGCCCAGCCGTTTTGGGCGGCGAAATCCTTCAGCGCCCGCCGCTTATCTGCCACCCCGAATCTTTCCGCGAATTCATACGGCCGGAGAAAGCGTCTTGATCCTCCCGGACCGTAAATATCATGAAGCGCCTGATCCATCTGCGCGGGATCGATGTTGACCAGGAGGCTCAGGGAAATCGTCTCGTCAGATGGGTTTTTCCCTACCAGGATGGCGCCGTGGATCTGTGGAGAGATGTGGCCCTTTAACGCGATCAGCGGCTCAGCGCCCACTGACGGCAGGTAAAAAATAAAAAGTAAAAGGTAAAAAAATGGAATAAAGACTTTTTTATTTGAAAAACCTTTTTTTAACTTTGTACTTTCAACTTTGGGATTGTCATTCATCTGTTTATCTCGTTTCCTTGTGAATCTAAAAGGTTTTCACCTTCCATTCGTTCAGGAGATTTTTTCCCTTCCTGATGTGATGCTCCGCCAAACCGCAGGTCCAGTGAAAAATCAAAAGCATTTCCCAGATCGCCGTAAGGAAGCCAGGCCAGGGAAAACTCCTGTCCCCAGAAACGAATTCCCACTCCGGCGGTTAAAGCGCTGTATCCGGGCAGGCCCTGCGTGTGGCTGGAATCCATTCCGAAGCGCAGCAAAAGGATTTCGTCATAATTCCACTCCAGCCCGCCGCTTCCGCTGAACGGTCCGCCGCGGCGATCCACGCCTTCCAACGAAAGATCCAGCGAGGACATCAGCTTGTATAGAAAACCGGCGCGGAACGACAGCGGCAGAGGATCGCTTTCGCTGACCATCGTAAGAGGAGGCCCTATATTCGCCGCCACAGCCGCAAGCGACAACCGGTCGTTGAATCGGTAAAGAGTACCGATATCACCGGCATAGGACCGCGCCGAGACGTCGGAGATTGATTCTGTAATGGCTTTGGCCGTCAGGCCAACAGACCAGCTGCCGGTAATTTTCCGGCCGTAAGCCAGCGAATAAGCGGCAAACGATGCGGAATAAGTTCCGGTAACATTCCCCTGCTCATCACGGGAGGTAATATCGCCTGATCCAAGATATTGTACCGAGAGACCCAGGCCATGCGTGGCCATGCCCAGATAATCGTAGTGAATGCCCTGAAGGTAGGATGATTCTGTTCCGGAAAATTTGAACCCATCGACAAAACCCAGCCCCGCGGGATTCCAGACGGGAGCGTAAGCATCAGTGGCGCGCGCGGTGAAGGCTGAACCCAGCGCCGCGGGAGCGGCGCCTATGGGAATATCAAGAAATGCTGCGGCATCCGTGCCTGAAGCAGCAACTGCCAGCTCCGGCGCCAAAACCAGCAAAGTGATCAATAAAGGAAGATAAAAATGTTTTGAAACAAACATCTGGGGTAATCTGATTTCTCCAGATTTTTATATCCTGTTTGATCAAAAGTAAAGGATTAAGTTATTTCAGAAGTCGGTGATATATTTTTAGAACGTCGCTTTTGGTAATGATTCCTAATGCGCGATCAGTCTGGGCCGGATCAACGACCAGAATACGGTCGATGTTTTCCTTCTGCATGCGGCGGACTGCTTCGGTGAGGCTTTCCGCGGGATGCATGATTGGAAAATCCATCCGCATGACATCTTTGGCTACGCAAATTTCCGACAGCTCATCGGTTTCGCTGTAGGCCTCGTGCAATTCGTTTAAAGTAATAAACCCTACGATTTCCCCGGATTCATTATTCACGGGAGCTCCGGAATGGCTTTTTTGCGCCATCCACTGGGCAACGTCTTTTAACAACATCCCTTCCGGAATCGATTCCACCGGAGAAGCCATCACTTCCTGCGCAGTCACATGTTCAAGAGCGGCAAGTTCCACATCCTCGTGCAGGCGAAGGCCTTTACGTCCGAGTTCGTGGGCATCAAGGCTGTTCCGGTCAAGCGTCCGGGAAACGATCATGGTCACGCCTACGATAGCCATTAGAGGTAGAACAATCGGGTAATCGTTGGTCATTTCGAACAGCAGCAGCACCGATGTAAACGGCGCATAGGTAAAGCCGGCAAACATCGCTCCCATGCCAAGAAGCGCATAAGCCCATATCGGCGCGGCCTGCGGCAGCGCCAGATGCACCCCTTTGCCTACCAGCGCTCCGAGCAGGGCTCCCATCGAAAGAGTCGGCACAAAAAGTCCTCCGGAACCTCCGGAACCGAGACTAAAAGAAGTTGCGAGCATTTTCCCAATAAGGAGCAGAAGGCAAAGGAAAACACCGAACTGAACCGACGGCCCTGCCTGCAGGGTTGTAAGTACAATTCCCCGCCCTGAACCCAGTATGTCGGGCCAGGCAAACCCCAATATCCCTACCAGCAGACCGCCGAGCATGGCCCGCGCCGCAATGCTCCAATTGGACAATTCACTGAACCTTTTCTCCACGGACAGATAAATCGCTGTAAAAAATCGGGCGGCAAAGGCGGCAAGTACGCCAAGAACCAGGTAAGCGATCCATTCCGCGGGATGTCCAGTGTAAAAGGCGGGAGCTTTCAGGAAAATCCGATGGCCAATCAGGGCATAAGAAACAATCGAAGCTGTGACCGTAGATAAAACCACAACAACGAAAGACTGCGAAGCGATCTGCCGGAGCAGGACCTCAAGAGCATACATGACGCCTGCGATGGGCGCATTGAACACGGCAGCAATGCCTGCGGCGGCTCCGGCTGCCACAAGCGTCCGCAGGTAATCAGGCGGAAGCCGGCGCCATCGGCCGATAGTCGAGCCGATTCCGGCGCCGATCTGGACAGCCGGTCCCTCCGGTCCGGCCGATCCCCCTGTTCCTATAGTCAGCGCGCTTGCCAGAGTTTTGGCAATCGTCACGATTGTCGGGATATGGCCGGTCCGGCGGCGGATGCTGTAAATGACCTGCGCTGTCCCGGTCCCGCGGTATGCCAGCGCGTACTTTTGGATGAGCCAACCCGCGACCCATCCACCAGCCGCCGGCGCCAGGATCAGGACAACTCGACTTAATAGTGAAGTGTGCCATTGAGCAAGATGATTCACATAAAGATGGACCAGTTCCGTCAGTCTGACAAAAATGAACGCAGCAACCCCGGCCACTGCCCCAACGACCAGAGCCAATACGGTGAGATATTTCGATTTGCCGGGAGTTTTAAGCCGGTTAAAGATTGCGGTAAGGCTATCCATGAAAAGATTTTAGGATTTATTTTGATCGTCGAAAATGGCTATCTGGTTCCCGCAGGACTTAGGGCCCCGCGCTTCATTTTACCGTCGGCGTATGCCTGCGCCTTTTTTTCGCTACCCGGTTCCTGTTTTGAGCCCAGCGCTCCCATGATTTTCGCAGCAGAGGTTTTTGTTCTTCCCGAAATAAGTTCCCAAACCTGTTCAGAAAGTGACTGGCTCTTAATGAAGACGAAGTTTCCAGTAGATCAATGTTTTCTTTCAGCAATCGTTGGAATTCTCTCAAAGGAATCATACGTCCCATGGCCAAATGCCGGCTCGCCCGGACTATCCATTGATCCATAGTTGTCCATAGATCAATTTTCCTGCGACTTTTCGTCATTCAAGATATCCTCGCTTCACGGTTTCTTTGTTGTGACTTCCTGAGCATTAGTGTTAAAGGAGTATGATCTCACCGTGGTCCTGTCCACACGCCATGTGGCGTTTTGTGGAAACCATACTGTCTCCTTGCTATTGAGTTTGAGATGCCTGTTCAGAAATGCGGGATTTGGTGTCTCCACGCCTATTCCGCCGCCAGCAGCTCTCGCTGGACTCGGCGCAAAGAGGTTTCTCCTTGCCGTAGGAAATGGTGGCTATGCGTGAGCCGCTGATCCCCAGGGCCATATAATACTTGCGGATTGCGGCAGCCCGCCTTTGTCCAAGGCCCAGGTTGTAGGCCTCTGTGCCACGCTCATCGCAGTTGCCCTCGATCAGGAATTCCCAATCGGGATGCTGTACGATAACGTCGTAGTTTTTCTTAAGTATATTGGCGTCTCTTGGGCGGATACTTGAACTGTCGTAGTCGAAATGTACAGTTTTCAAGTCCGATATCTCGTTGTATTCTTTGTTCCGTATGGAGGGTTCCCGATTAACGGCTGCTGCTGCTTTGGTCAGCGGCACAACCGGTTTGGCTACTTTGCGCGAATGGCAGCCGGTAAACAAGAAAATCCCCATAGAAACAAAACTAATTCCTAATAAATACCTTTTCACGCTATCCTCCTTGTAATTATGAATGCACAAGAAATCTACCTTTCCTGAAATCTTCTGTAAAATGCATAATATCGAAAAGATATGCGGTTTAAACGATGATTATTCTTAATCATGCCCACCTTTATTATTTCTGGATGGTCGCCCGGGAAGGCGGCATTACAAAGGCCGCACAGAAACTTTATCTGGGACAGTCAACTGTAAGCGCTCAGATTATTCAGCTTGAAAAAGATTTGGGAACCAGGCTTTTTACCCGTGAGAAAAAGAAACTGATTCTGACGGATGAGGGACGGATCGCACTCGGGTATGCTAATGACATTTTCGGTATGTCTCAGGAATTAACGGACATGCTTCGCCATCATTCACCTCAGATGAATCTGTCAGTTCGCCTTGGTGTTGATGCCAGCGTTTCTAAGCAAATCATGGTACGCCTGGTAGAGACAATTTACCGCTACAAACCCAATACGCATGTCACCATACGCGAGGGCAGCTGGGGCGATCTGGAAGAAGGCCTACAGACTCATACTTTGGATATAGTTTTGACGGAACAGGGAGGCATGGCGCCAGGGAATTCCGATGAATTTAACCGCACTGAGATAGGATCTTTAGGTATCGTTTTTGTCGCCACGCCAAGATTTGCGCGCTACATAAAAACTTTCCCGGCTGACCTCTCCAAAGTTTCCCTCCTTCTGCCAACGCGAGCGAGTCCTATCTGGGCCGGGGTTGACCAATTTCTCACACATTACAAAGTGAGGCCCCATGTTGTGGCGGAGGTGGATGACACCGAACTGCTGAGGCTTATCGCGCTGAAAGGATTGGGAGCAGCGCCTTTGCCGGATGTGGCTGTGGCAGCTGATCTGAAGGCAAAACGACTTATCCGCCTGGGACGCGGATCAATGGGAATTATTAAAAGACTCTGGCTGGTGACCCGGAAGCAGAATGTCTCCAATATAGTAGTCCAATATATGCTGGAGAACTTCCGTTTGAAGCAGTTGACAGCGGGTGTTCCTTCCTAAATAATCCGGATTTTGCCGCTGCGAAGGTCTCTGGAAACGGGCGGGTACTGCGGGTTCATCTCCCGCAGAGTCTTTACGATGATATGGGCAACGAGAAAATTTCTGTACCACTTATGATTGGCCGGAATCAGGCGCCAGGGCGCGTGCTTCGTGCTGGTCGCATGGATGGCGTCGCGGTAGTACGTCTGATATTGATGCCAGAATTTCCGCTCGTGGATGTCCGCAAGTGAAATTTTCCAGCGTTTCTGTGGATCCTGAAGCCTTTCCTCCAGACGCTTTCGCTGTTCTTCTTTAGAAATGCCCAGATAGAATTTGAGAATAGCCGTTCCTTCCTTGACGAGCAGTTTCTCGAAATCATTGATCCGGTTGAAGCGGTGTTCCGCTTCCTTATCGGGAACCTGCCCGTGTACGCGCGTGATAAGCACGTCTTCGTAGTGCGAGCGGTTAAAAATGCCGATGGATCCCGCAGGCGGAACGGCGCGATGGATGCGCCAGAGGAAATCGTGGGAAAGTTCTTCCGGAGTCGGCGCTTTGAAGGAAGTGACCCTGCAGCCCTGAGGACTGACGCCGCTCATAACATGACGGATGGTTCCGTCTTTGCCTGCAGTATCCATCCCCTGAAGGATAATGAGCAGCGAACGTTTACCTTCGGCATAAAGCCGGTATTGCAGATCGTCCAGATGTTTAAGAAGCTTCTGGGTTTTCGGCGCAGCCTCTTCTTTATCGTCGAAGAGACCGGTATCGTCTGGATCAAAACGATGCCAGCTGGTCATTTTAATAGGAGCTCCAGGAAATTCCTTTGGAATCGCTGTGCATGCAATTGACCACGATAGTGCCAAAATTGGCGTCGCCGGAGTTATCGTAAGACCAGCCGCCGGCATCGGTAACGGAAGGAGTTGCAACCACGGAGTTATCCGGATGGCCGGTATTATAGCCGGACATTGCCGGCAGCTTTGCCGCGGGAATGGCCGACAAATATTTTGAATTTGATGACAGCGACGTCAGATCATCGTAAGGATAATGTCCTTCCGTGTCACTGTAATATATGGATAGCGCCGAGCGCAGCGATGCCAGATTGCCTTTCGTGGTCGCTTCCTGACCTTTTGAAATTAGCCCGGCGAACTGGGGTATGGCTATGGAAGCCAAAATTCCGATAATCGCAACAACAACTATCAGCTCAACGAGCGTGAACCCATCCTTATTCCGTGTATGTATTTTCGGTGTTTCCAGTGGTCTGTTCATATTCAGATAATACTCAGTAGTGAGACAAGCACACAAAACCAGGCGAAAACATCGCCGTATTTAGTGTAAAAAGTTTTTGTTCCCTCTGCCAAAACTGTCCCCTCGACCCATGTGTTTTGAAAAATGGGGGTTGCGGCAACCACATGTCCCACGGGATCAATGATAGCGGAAATTCCTGTATTATCCGCACGCACCAGCCAGCGGTTATTTTCCACTGCTCGATAAACGTTGGGAACAAAGTGCTGGTATGGAGCGGCTGTGCGCATATACCATCCGTCGTTCGTCAGGTTGACTATGAACCCGGCTCCCTCAAGAACCGATTGCCGCACAAGATTCGGGAAAATAGCTTCGTAGCATATATTTACTCCGGCTTTATATGCCGGTGCGGTAAGGACCGCCTCGTCCCGGCCAGCGGCAAATCCTCCCAGCTCATTCAGGACATGAATCCAGTGGCCGAGTAAAAAACCAAAGGGAACAATTTCTCCGAATGGTACAAGGTGCCGTTTTGCATACCTGCCAAGGATGTACCCTTCCGGGCTCAAAAGAAAAGCCGCATTAAGTGAGCTTTCCCCTTGAAGGCTGGGTGCGCCGACGAGGTTCAAAGCGTCGGTGGGCTTGATAACGCTCTTCAGCCAGCGTTGCAGCGGCGGGTCCTGCATAAGGTAGCCGGGAACTGATGTTTCCGGCCAGACGATTAAATCCGGATGCGATGCCGAAGCCTTTTGAACGAGGTCGGCATAGGTTGTCTTGATGGCATTTTCGTAGGCGATGTCCCATTTCATGTATTGATCAATATTCCCCTGAAGAAGAGCCACACGGACGTTTTTCCCCTCCGGATGCCAGGTGTGAACCCTGTGTCTTCCAAAGGCATAAACGCTACTGAAAATAATCGCCGTGATTAGGACTGCGCTGAATGTTTTTTTTCTAAGTAAGAGAACGATCGTGGCGTTTACGAGAACAATCAGGAAAGATACTCCGTAGACCGCAGTGAATGAACTGATTTGAATAAGACTCAAATGCCTTACCTGGGAATCGCCCAGCAGGGCCCAGGGGAATCCTGAGAGAAAATACGTGCGCAGATATTCCATTGTTACCCAGCCGGCTGCAGCCATAACCGGAAAGAGGATCGTCTCGTGAATCCGGGTCAGATAAATTCCCCAGATACCCCAGAACAATCCTATATACGCCGCCAGCAGGAGTAGGGATGGAATGGAAAGCCAATAACCCTGATGCGCGGCGTTGAAAGTGACAACGATCCAGTAAAGTATCCCAGTATATGCAATTGTGCCGGAGATCCAACCAAGAAAGAAAGAACGACTTGAATGCGGAATGCGGAATGCGGAATGTGGAAGTTGGTATTTTCTATTAAGAATTCCTTCTTCCGCACTCCGAAATCTACATTCCGCATTGATTGAATACATCAGCGGGACAAGCGCCACCCAGGCGAGCACGTCTAGATTAAATTTGGGAAAGATAAGGATGGTTAAAACCGACGAAGTAAAAGGTAAAAGGGCAAAGGGCAAAAGTTTGGATACAACCTTCTTAATAAGCAAACTACCTCACCTTTGCCTTTTTCCCTTTTCCCTTTGCCCTATCTATCGGCCGCAGCACTTTTTGTATTTCTTGCCGCTGCCGCAGGGGCAGGGATCATTGCGCCCGATTTTGTGAGGAGCCGTCGTGGACATCTTTTTTTTGTCATTCCCCGCGGCAGTCAGCGGGGAATCTAGCCCTTTATCAAAACTGCCGGATGCCGGCTTACGGATTGCCGGCGTGAAAGATAAAGGATCGTTTGCCTGTTGCGCGGAACCCGGGCCCATGAATTCCGGTTTTTCCGCGCGCCCCCTGGCGAAAACCGAACGCGGCGTCAAATCCGGGGCAGGGGCGGCCTCGGCTCCGTCGCCTGCGGATACGGCCAGACGCATCTTGAAGAAATATTCGACGGTCTGTACGCGGATACGGTTCATCATTGCGGTAAAAAGATTGAATGCTTCGTGCTGAAATTCGATTAACGGATCCTTTTGGGCATAGGCGCGCAGGCTTATGCCCTTTTTAAGCTGGTCCAGATCATAGAGATGTTCTTTCCAGGCGACATCCATGGTCTGCAGCAGCACCATTCGCTGCAGCTGGTGGAATAAGGAGGCGCTCAGTTCCTGTTCCCGAGCATCAAGCGCAGCCTGCGCAGATTCATGCGCTTTTTCTTCCATCTCCGGCCTTGAAAGATGCGACCAGCCCGCCGCATCCAGCCCGGCGGTCTTACCGAACGTGTGCAAAAGCCATTCGTACATGGCGCCTGTATCCCAAGTGTCGGGAATCGCTTTGGGCGGAGCCCACTGATTGAGCTGCTCCTCCAGGGTCTCATCGATCATTTCGCTGACCGTTTTGGAAACATCGCTCCCGTCTAAAATCTGATTGCGCAGTGAGTAAATCATTTCGCGCTGTTTGTTCATGACATTGTCGTATTCGAGCAGCTGCTTGCGGATGTCGAAATTCATAGCTTCAACTTTGCGCTGGGCGTTTTCAATGGCGCGGGTGAGGAATGGATGCTGAATGTCTTCCCCTTCCTGCATGCCGAGTTTTCCCATGATGCCGCTCAGGCGGTCCGTGCCGAAAAGCCGCATCAGCTCGTCATCGAGGGCCAGAAAGAACCTCGATGATCCCGGATCTCCCTGGCGTCCGCATCGGCCGCGCAGCTGGTTATCGATGCGTCTGGATTCGTGGCGCTCCGTGCCCAGCACATGAAGGCCGCCGAGTTCGCAGATGGTTTTTCCCTGAGTCTCGTCCGGAGGATTGCCTCCGAGAATGATGTCCGTTCCCCGTCCGGCCATGTTTGTCGCTATGGTCACCTGCGCCTTGGCGCCTGCCTGCGCTATGATCTGCGCTTCCATCTCGTGGAATTTGGCGTTTAAGACCTGATGCGGCACGCCTTTCTGCCGCAGCATGGCGGAAAGCTTCTCCGATTTTTCGATGGATCGGGTGCCTACCAGCACCGGACGTCCTTTTTTCCAGAGGCCGGTTACCTCGTTCACGATGGCGTTATATTTTTCACGTTCGGTACGATAAATCACATCGGCATAATCGATTCTGATGTTGGTCCTGTTGGTGGGAATCTCGACTACGTCCAGCTTATAGATTTCCCAGAATTCCGCCGCTTCGGTCATGGCCGTGCCTGTCATGCCCGCGAGCTTTTCATACAGCCGGAAGAAATTTTGGAAGGTGATGGTTGCCAGAGTCTGGTTTTCTTCGGCGATGCGGATATTTTCCTTGGCTTCGACCGCCTGGTGCAGGCCTTCGGACCAGCGGCGGCCCGGCATGAGCCGACCGGTGAACTCATCTACGATAATCACTTCTCCGTCTTTAACCACATAATCAACATCCCGATGATAAAGATTGTGCGCGCGCAGCGCCTGGTTGATGTGATGAACCCACTCCCCCTGAACGTCGTCATAGAGGCTTTCAATCCCCAGAAGGTTTTCGCATTTGGAACTGCCCTGGTCGGTTAGAGTCACATTATGGGCCTTCTCATCGACCAGATAATCAACACCCTTGCCGAGATCTTCTCCCGTGTATTTCGCGTCGATCTCTTCTTTTTCCGTTACGATGCGGCCCTTCAGATGAGGGATCAAACGGTTGACCTGAGCGTATTTCTCGGTAGATTCCTCCGCCGGCCCGGAAATGATGAGAGGGGTGCGCGCCTCGTCAACGAGAATGGAGTCGACTTCGTCTACGATCGCGAAAGGAAGCCTGCGGTAAATGCCGTCTTTTTCCACAGGCTGCGGCAGATAACGCAGAACACGATCTTCGCCGCGCACGACCATGTTGTCGCGCAGATAGTCGAATCCGATCTCATTGTTGGTGACGAAGGTGATATCGCATGCGTATGCGGCCTTATGATCTGCCGTACGCATGTCATGCTGGACAAAACCTACCGTTAGCCCGAGAAATTCATAAATTGGTCCCATCCACTGGCGGTCGCGCTTGGCCAGGTAATCGTTCACGGTGACGATGTGAACTCCCAAACCGCGCAATGCGTTAAGGTAGGCCGGCAGGGTTGCCACGAGGGTTTTGCCTTCGCCGGTTTTCATTTCAGCGATTTTGCCCTGGTGCAGAACGACCCCGCCCAGGATCTGAACATCAAAGTGGCGCAGCCCTATGGCGCGGCGGGAAGCCTCCCGAACAACGGCAAAGGCTTCAGGCAGAAGGTCGTCCATGGTCGCGCCCTGCGTCAGCCGTTCTTTGAATTCGGCCGTTTTTGCACGGAGAGCTTCGTCGGAAAGCGTCCGCATTTCCGGCTCATGAGAGTTGACCTGCTCAACCAGCGGATTGAGTTTGCGGAGGGTACGTTCGTTTTGCGAACCGAAAATACGTTTAAGAAATCCCAGATCCATAGGAATATCTTAACAAAAACCTTTCACCGTTGATGTCGCTCCCGCGAAAGCGGGGGTCCAGAGGTGTTGCCACAGACGCCGCCGGATTCCCGCTTTCGCGGGAATGACGGCACGCGCACAATAAAAAACCCCGATCATTGATCGGGGTTTTTCGACACTGCTTCTTTTAATCTTACGCTACTTTTGAAACGTTAGCAGCCTTGGGACCTTTTTCAGAATCAACCACTTCGAATTCCACAGCGTCGCCTTCTGCAAGCGATTTAAAGCCTTCTCCCGTTACTGCGGAGAAATGAACAAACACGTCGCCACTGCCGTCATCCTTGGCGATAAAACCGTACCCCTTCTGATCATTGAACCATTTAACTTTGCCTCGCACTTCGATCACCTCTCTGGTTTGCTCGCCGCCGGTAACACAGACTGCGGACCTCTAAAAAATACCCTGAGATCGTCACTAGACTAACAGAACGTAAACGCACTGTCAATACGTCAATAAATCAGTTGAAGGCTGTTGTTAAAGGTAAGAGTGATAAGTATGAAGAACTCTGCGTACGTAGCGGCGTGTTTCAGCAAATGGAGGAATGTTTTTGTATTTCCTGACCATGTATGGGCCGGCATTATAAGCGGCCAATGCCAGGGGAAGGTTGTTGTCAAAAGATACCAACTGCTCTTTAAGGTAGCGGGTCCCAAGATCGATGTTGGCCTCGGGCTGCGTCCAGCCTCTGACATGATACCAGCGCGCTG
>Ga0181520_10008741_pt1 | contig 14269 bp, 12 predicted proteins | sample PEATcosm2014_Bin_29_FD_132451 | JGI IMG/M metagenome (GOLD analysis project Ga0181520, IMG submission 132451) | Peatland microbial communities from MTU Mesocosm Facility, Houghton, MI, USA - PEATcosm2014_Bin02_30_metaG | ecosystem: Environmental > Terrestrial > Soil > Wetlands > Peat | place... | reverse complement strand
CTTGGTTACGCTCTTGACGGCAGCCTTTTTGGCGGCTTTCTTGGCAGGCGCCTTTTCGGCCACCGGCTCAGCGGCAGCCTTCTTGGCAGCGGGCTTCTTCTTCGCTGTCTTTCTGGCAGGCTTCTTGGCGGGAGGAGCCTCTTCAGCCTCGCTGGCTGCTTCCTCGTCGCGCTGAGCACGGCTGGCAGAAGGAGCTATGGTTTCATCCTCGGCATGACCGAGTTCCTGCTCTTCGGCTTCGTCCTCTTCGTCTTCCAGTTCTTCTTCCTCTTCGTCGTCAATTACGTCTTCAAATGATTCGTTATCGCCGAATTCGTCTCCATCACCACTGCCGCGACCGTAAAGAGTTTCGTCGAACGTCATGTCTCCTCCTGATATCTTTTGCCGCTCCGCGCCCGCGGACTGCTGAGCACAGGTACAACACGACTGCTGCCGCTTCTTTGGCGAACGCGTGCACAATGCTTGCAGAACATGCACGCCCCTGCACCCGAACACAATAACCCAGCCTTGTTTACGATGCAACGGAATGAAGTATTTGAATGAAGTATTTCAGCCGCAAAAATGTCCGGCGACTCTCAGAAAACTCAACCCTGCCGCCGGTGTTTCTTGTTCGTGGCATGCGCGGCCTTTGGTTGAGTTTTGGCTGCTGTCTTCTTTGTGGGCGGTGTTTTTTCGCTGGATTTTCCGCCGGGCTTGCCACTCTTGCCGCTGCTTCCCGTGGTCTTTGTGGCTTTGTGAACACTGCGCGTCGCTACGGCGGGAGTGACGGATGCATGGCCCCGGCGGCGGTTAGTGGTTTCCGATGTGCGCTCCACCACGGCCCCGGCGAGTGGCTTGAAGATGGTGAGGGAGCGGCCTGCGTGCAGCGCGTTGCCTTGCACGCGATTCCATTGCCGGACCTTTTCCGCCGGCACGCCGAAGTCATCGGCCACGGAGAGGACCGTATCCCCCTTGTGTACCGTGTAACGCACCGGACGTTTGCTGTAGCTTACGGCCACGACCGCAGCCGCGCTGTGGGTTCCGCTATTGGCGGACGCTGCCTTGGCGGGAGAGACCGGGATGATGAGCCTGGTGTCCTGGGATAGTTCGCTGCCTTCCAGGTTATTGGCTTCGGCAATGGCGGTGGCCGTGGTGTGGTACCGGCGTGCGATCTCGGTTAGCGTCTCTCCGCTTTCCACCCGGTGATAGCGCCAGTAAACCCGCATCTCCTCAGGAATGGCTTCGACCGCTCGCTCAAACCGCGCGGCCGTTCCGTTGGGCAGGTGCAGGTCAAAATCCATGTCCTTCGGGGTGGTCATACGCAGCAGGCTGGGGTTCAGCTCCTGCAGTACGGTGGTGGAGGAGTCGGTGCATTCCGCAACCAGGCGAAGATCGATCGGGTAATGAATGCGCACGGTATCGGCAGAGATGGGAGAGTCCAGGGCAAGATGGTCCAGCCCGTACTGGGTTGGGTTCTTCGCCATGATGGTCATGGCCAGAATGATGGGAACGTAGTTGCGGGTTTCACCCGGTAGCACGTTGCGCTTGTAGAGCTCCCAGAAGTCGGCGTAACCGGTGCGCTGTACCGCGCGTTGCACGGTGCCAGGGCCGGAGTTGTATGCCGCCATGGCCAGGTACCAGTCGCCAAATTGGTTGTGGAGATCCTTGAGCAAGCGCGCGGCGGCACGCGTAGCCTTCTCGGGATCCTGCCGTTCGTCGACCCACCAGTTGTGCTGCAGCCCGGCATGCATGCCGTCCCACGGCATGAACTGCCACATGCCGCGCGCTCCCATGCGCGAGAGCGCCAGCGGCTGGAATCCCGATTCGGCCTGCGCCAGGAACATCAAATCTTGCGGGACACCTTCCTCACGAAAGACCCGCGAAATCATGCTGCTGTAGCGTCCGCGGCGAATGAGGGCGCGCTCGATGGTGCCGTGTCCGCGGGAGGAAAAGTAATTGATGTAGCTCACCACGGGATCGGTGAGCATCAGCGGCAGATCGCTATGAGTGTTTGCCAACTCGGCCTGCGCCTTGGCCTTAATCGAGGGATCGACGGGGAAGGTGATGTTGTTGGCTTCGTCGATGGGGGCGGGTTCGGCGCGCTGCTCGGTGAATCCGTCGCCTGCTTTCAAGGCCCGCAACTCGAGTTCGTGCGTGGCCTCCACAATCTTGTCGAACTCGCTCTGTAAGCGCTCATCCTGCTGCACGGCGAGCGGGCCACGCAGCAGAAGGTTGAAAGCCGCATCAAAATTGTCCTTGGCTGCTTCCATGTGCCCGGCGGTGTAGTTTGCCTGGCCGCGGGCGTACTCGGCTTCGGCGCGCGCGATGAGCTGCTCCACGGTCTCCACCACAGGTTGAGTGGCGGCGGCTTGCTGCGGGCGAGGCGGCTGCGGCCGTGCCGGTGTGGCCGCAGGAGGTGGCGCGGGAAGAGAGGGTGCGGTGGCCTCCGGTGCGGGCAGGGTGGAGTCTGCGCTCTTATCAGGCGTACAGGAGACGAGGAGCAGGCAGAAGGACAGCAGCAGCGGGAGGATTGCGCGAGAAAGAGAATTCATGGATGTGCGCGCCATGCGTCCGGCCAAGTACAAACACCGGAGCACGCGCTTCTTCTAATCTACGAATGATTCACCGAAGGGTCAATCGTTGAAAGAGTGATTGTTACCCTTTCGACAATGGATGCGCCGGGACGGCAACCATGTACTCATGTGTTACGCACGAACGTGTCACCCACGACTAATGGTGAGCAAAGGCCTGCTCCAGGTCGGCGACGAGATCGGCTGCGTCTTCGATGCCGACGGAAAGACGAATTGTGGCCGGAGAAACTCCAAGGAGTTTCAGTTCGCGGCGGGAGGCCTTGGAGTGGGAAGCGAGCACGGGATAGGAGACGGTGGATTCAACTCCGCCGAGGCTGGTGGCGAGATACCAGAGTTTGAGGGCATCGATAAAGCGCTCGGCCGCCGGACCATCCCCGCGGATATCGAAGGAGACGACGGCGCCGAAGCCGCCATCTGCGCCGATGCCAGTTGGTGCGAAGGAGAATCTGGCAACCCAGGATAGAAAACCTGGGACACGCAGGGATGTTGGCTGAGGTACTTTGCCAGGATTGCGGCGTTGCGGCAGGCACGCTCGACGCGCACTTCAAGGGTCTTGAGTCCGCGCAGCAGCAGGTAGGCTACTCCAGGATCGGAGCAGCCGCCCGAGAGAATCATGGTCTCGCGAATGGGCGCAGCCCAGCGGCGCGAGGCGATGACGGCTCCGGCGGTGAGATCGCTGTGCCCGCCCAAGTACTTGGTAGCCGAGTGTACGACGACATCCGCGCCAAGTGCGAGCGGCTTCTGGAGAACGGGAGTGGCAAAGGTGTTGTCCACCACCACGGCGATCTTGCGTTTGTGAGTGCGGGAGGCGAGCGCGGCAATGTCCACACAGCGCAGGGTCGGATTGGTGGGAGTTTCGAGGAACAACATCCGGGTCTTACGGGTGAAGAAGCTCTCGATCCGTGAGAGTTCGGTGAACGGGACGAAGCGGGTCTGAATTCCGCAACGGCCCAGCAGTCCGGAGAAGAGCCGGGCGGTTCCGCCGTAGATGTCAAGCATGGAGACGATCTCGTCTCCGTGCTGGCAGAGGGTGAGGGCGACGGCCAGCTCGGCAGCGAGACCGCTGGCGGTCAGGATGCACTCTTCCCCTTGTTCGAGCGCGGCGATTTTTTCTTCGGCGGCGCGCAAGGTTGGGTTTCCGTAGCGGCTGTAGAGGAAGACCTCAGGGTCGCCGGCGGCGTAGCGGCGCAACTGTTCGGTGTTCTGCAGAGCGAAGACCGCGGTCTGCTGGATCTCGGTGGTGAGAGGAGCGTTGCGGCCATGGCGATCTTCGCCGGCGTGGACGGAGAGGGTGGCGTCGGAGGGGAGAGGACGTTTGTTCATGCCCGGTCCGGGACGGCGTGTGCCGATTTGGAAACGTTCCCGATTGGGGCCGTGCAGCACTCCATGCAGCCAACTCTATTAGAAAACTCTAGCTCGAAGAGAATCATGCGCCCAATATTATGAGCGCTTCGCGCGAATGGCATCGAGGCACTGGCCATAGAGGTCGATGAGGTGCTTGGCATAGTCTTCGGCGCGTGAAACGGTACCGCCCTGGAAACCGGCTCCAGGAGTTCCGGTACGGCCAAAGCCGGTTGTAGTGGCGATGAACTTCATCATCTCCAGCGCGATCTCTTCATCGCTGCGCAGAGGAGGGACGGGAGGAGTGGGTGTGGTAGGAAGATCACTCACGGGAGTTCTCCGAAGGCTGAATTAAGACGGCACCGCGCCACCTAGTGAAAAGGCGTCGCGGTGCCGATGATAACAGATCTACGGATAGGAAGAAGAAGGCGAAAAAATTGCAGTGCTATTTGAACAGCGGAAGAGAAAATCCGGCTCCTTCGCGCAGCTATTGCATTCGTATGCATGGTGCCCGGCGGTGAAGCGGCGCCTGATCTACGGCTTGCACCGAGAGCGGTGGCTTGCGGGGCGGGAGGGTTCCGCCAGGTTCAACGGCCTTGCCCTTATCCTGCGCGTCGCCGGGAAGAAGGAGCGGGCGCAGCAGGCCGACCTCGAGCAGGACGGCCGAGAGGGAGTCAAGGGCGGCGGAGTAGCGGCGTTCGGCGCGTTGCACGGTGATGCCGAGGCGGAGTGCTGCTTCCGGGATGCTGTATTCGAGCAGGACGACGCCCGCGATGATTTCCATATAGTGACGTTCGATACGGTCGAAGACGCGTTCGACGTCATGGACGAAGATGACGGCGTCTTCAAAGGTGTGCAGGCGGTAAGAACTGACGCGTGCGCGAAAACAGAGGCCGCCGAGAATGCTGGGGAGGCGTCCGACGTCGATTGCGATGCGGAAGTAACGCCGCAGCAGGGCGCGGGTGTAGGGGCGATAGGCTGGCATGTCTGCGGCGCCGACCGGCTTGGAATTGGTTCCGGGTACGAGTTGCAATGCGGAGTTGACGGGAAGGCGGCTCATGCTCCCACCTCCGCTCGAAAGCGAGTCCAGAGCTGGAGGAAGGAAGCTGGGCAGCCAGAGAGCTGTGCAGTCTCTGCCCGGGCGCAGGGCGCGCATTGGGTTTGTTCGCTGCCGGCGCGGCGCAGCCAGATGCTTCCGCAACGTTCGCAATACTTTAGTTCCATGCGGATTTGGGTTGATTCCGATCGTGCATTCATTGATGCTTTTGCCCCCAAGAAAGAAAATCCCCACCGCCGGCAGAGGGCGAAGCATGCTGGGAATCGTAGCCCGGGCAAGGATCGCACTTGTCAGCGACAGGGCTCGATTGTTTTGCGATGACCTGTTCTTCTAGTTGTTAGTGGCGTATCCGCGTTGGATTCGCCGTATGCGGGTTACTTAATCCGTGACCGGTATCAGGTCAGCCTGCGATCGTCCTTACGCGTGAAGTAACCCTCTTCGTAACCAGATTTGAGAACGGAACCGTTCTGGATTACGACGCTCAGACGACCGGTGAAGTGTATTTCCTTAAGAAGTTTCAAGACCGCCGACGCAAGAAGTTCGGAATTCCGGACCTTGCGGCGAAATTCGACGAATGTGGTTTCGTTTGAAGCATTGTCGCGCTGCTCCATTACCGCCGCTCCTATGTGCACTGCCGATGCCGGTTGAATCATTGAGCAGGGGAGAGCGTGAAGTCAAATGAAATATTGCTAGAAGTTACTTTAGTTTTTTTTCGCTATTTCTTATAGCTATACTTCAAAAATGGCAGTCGCGGGGCGGATCATGTTGATTTCGGATTTGCAGGATCGTCTGCGGGTTCTCGTGCGCGAGCGCATTACATCGGGCGAGTTGACAGGCACGGATCTGGCGAACCGAGCAGGGTTTCAACAGGCACACGTTTCCAATTTTCTGAACCAGCGCAGGGGCCTGAGCATTGAGGCAATGGACCGGGTGATGGAAGTGATGAGCCTGGAAGTTAGCGACCTGCTGCCGAAGGAGCCACGGGCGACGCCGTTGGCGGAGGATGGCGGGAGGGTATTCGATTCGGTTCCCGTGGTGGTGCAGGGCGCGCTGTTGCAGGGCGATTTTGGTTCGGGCGAGATCGTGGAGTTCGTGCGGTTCAAGCGAAGCTTTCTGAGGAAGATTCGTCCGGAGATGGAAAACCAGCGTGGCAACTGGCAGCGGTTTGTGTTGATGAAAACGGATAAGGACTCCGTGGCGGCAATGCGTCCGAGGCTGTTGCCGGGAGCGACGCTGCTGATCGACCGCCATTACAACTCGCTGCGCCGTTACCGGCGGCACGAGCCGAATCTGTATGTGGTGAAGAACGGAGAGATGTCCAAGGTCTGCTACGTGGAACTGCAGGGGAGCCAGCTTACATTTCGTCCAGAGAACCTGGAAACCGCACTGGAATACGTGCAACTGGAGAAGGGGAATGCAATTTCCGATTACGTGGTGGGAAGGGTGGCACATATTTCGCTTGAGATCTAAGGCGGTTTCACAGCAGCGCCGCAGAGGGGGTAACTCTACAGAGAGGGCGAGGCTGGAGGGCCGGTGGATTGCGGGTGGAGATTTGAGTGGTGGATTTCTGGCCGCTGCGCCGGGAATGACAGGCTATATGGCAAGAGCAACAGCTTAGAATCAGGAACAGCATCTTAGGAAGGAGAGCAATATTGGGAGACTGCGGCGTTCGAGCGGTGCTCCCAGGCCAGTGCGATGGGAACATGCGCCCGCGAGGTGAGAAACGCCGCGGGATTTTTTGTTGTCAAGAGCCGAAAATCGCCGGGAATGGAGTAAGTGGCTGATACAAAGGAGAATATAGTTTGGCCCCGGGGTGAGGGGATCAGGGGGGTGAAATTGATATTCTGGAGATAGGTGGTAGCGAGAGGGGCGATGGCATTGAATAGGCCGAAAGCGAAGGGGAAAGCAGACAAAGCCCGCGAGGATAAGGGAAGCGAGGAGAAAGCAGGAGCGAAGGTAGAAAAGGCGAAGCAGAGGGCAGGGAAGAAATCGGCAGTAAAGACGCGGAAGAAAGCGATGGCGCGGAAGCAGGATGGAGTGGGCGCAGCAGGGAAAAAGGACTCGCCGCAGAAGCCGAAAAGGCCGGGAAGCAAGCGTGCGGCAAGGCAGAAGGAGAACGGTGTTGAGAGCACGGCGGATGGGGAGCAGCGTAAAATAACGCCTTCTGCGGCAGGTGGGCAGAGCGAACCGGCTGGCAGAGTGGAACCGGCGGATCCGTTTGAGGTTGCGAAGCAGAAAATGAAGGGATCGATGCCCGCGATTGTGGATGCGATGGTGAAGCTGGCGAAGAAGGGAAGCTGCTCGCACGCCAAAACGTTACTGGAGATGACCGGGGCAAAGCACATGTTCGACGAAGCGGAAGGGCAGGAAAGCAGCGAGCCGTGGGCTAAGCTGGTGTTGGAACGATTGGACGAAGCGGAGTCCAAAGCGGGACCGGTGAGTGTGCCAGAGGGAACAGGCGAGGTAGGGGCAAGAGCATAGGACGGCGATGAGCGTGGAACGGCACGAAGCCGGAATCGATTGGGGCGTACGCTGACATGGATATGACGTGGGTGACGGACCGGGTTGCGGTGGGCGGAGGAATCTGGGTCGTGGAGCGGATGGCGGAAGTGGCAGAGGCCGGGGTAACGCTCGTCATCGACATGCAGATTGAGTTTGATGACACGCTGCTGGGCGAAAAGGCCGGGATTGCGGTGCTATGGAATCCGGTGGACGACGACTTTCAGCCGAAAGAACGCGAGGTTTTTGAGCGGGGAGTGAGCTTTGCGCTGCGTGCACTGGAAGATCCGGAAGCGAAGCTGCTTGTGCATTGCGCGGCGGGTGTACACCGGGCACCGATGATGGCGTTAGCGGTGCTGTGCGCACTGGGACATCCGCTGGAGCAGGCAAAGCATTTGATCCAGACGAAGCGGTACGTTGTGGACTTTGCCGAAGTATATGTGCGCAGCGTAGAGAATTTCCTGAAGGGCTACGCGGGAGCGGAAGGAATCAGCCGAAAGGACGGCAACAGGAGAGCATGAATACGAGCACGAGAGAAGGGTCGAGCAGCCGCCTGGCTAGGCGGCTTTTGATTTTTGTGTGGGCGATGCTTGTTGTGGGAGCGCCAGAGGTGAACGCGACTCCGGTGAAAACTCTGGTGCAGGATACGCTGTACCGCGCCGACGGCAGCGTTGCGCATGGCAGCGTGATGCTGCGCTGGAACGCTTTTTCAACCGGTGCGGGCGAAGCCATAGCAGCGGGGCAAATGACGGTGACGACGGATACGAACGGGGCGATCTCGATTCCGCTGATTCCGAACACCGGGACGACGCCCTCGGGAAGCTATTACAAGGTAGTGATCAAGCTGGATGACGGAACGACCAGCGAAGAAACATGGGTGGTTCCGGTGGCGGCGACTACGACGGTGGCGGCGATCCGGGCGACGGTGGTTTCCTCGACGGCGGCGGCACAGTTTGTGAGCCGGGATTACTTGGATTCAGCGCTGGCCGCGCTGTCTCCGACGCTGGTGCATGTGAGCGGGGCAGAGACGATCCAGGGTGCGAAGACCTTTGTAGTTTCGCCGGAGGTTCCGGCGCCGACCGATGCGGGAAGCGCTGCGAACAAGGGATACGTGGATCAGGGAATTGCAGGACTGGCAGGAGTGAACCTGGCGGCACCGGGAGCGATTGGCAGCACGACGCCAGGACCGGTGAATGCAACCTCGTTGACGGCGGTCGCATTATCGGCAGCAATCGTGAACGGTGAGCAGGTAGTGGGCAAGGGTGCCAACGTCGATTTTCCGACTACGGTGGCCAATGCAGCAATGAGTGGCGGATCGGTCTACCTGCCAGCGGGAACCTACACGCTTAGCGGCCCGCTGAATATCTCCAACGTAGAGGTGTGGGGAGACGCTGAAAAGACCATCATCACGATGGGCTCCGGTTATACGAATCAGGGTTTCTTAAATCTCGGATCGAATGTCCATTTACACCACTTGACGATCAATGCGCCAACGGTGATCACGGGGGGAAACACGATCCTCGCAGCCAATACGGGCTCGACGCATGTCGAGATTGACCACGTAAGAATCACAGGATCGGGCTACAACGGATCGCAAGGTGTAGCGCTCAACGTGGCGGGAATTGCCGATTGGAACATCCACGACAACACGTTTATCAATAGTGAGTGGGGCGTTCTCGTGGATCCATTGGCGCGGGATATGCGCGGGCTGAAGGTATACGGCAACGATTTTGGTTCTTGCGGTGAAGCGGTGGAGTTGAACCTGCCCATTCAGGGGATGGGCTACAACGGAACTCCTTACGTGACCGGATGGAACACGATTATTGCCAACAACACGATTCACGACCCGATTGGCACAGCTGGGTTCGGCGTCGGCATGGCCGGAGCCGCGTACGTGAGCGTGACCGGAAACACGATTGCCAGCCAACTGGAGGCTATCCACATCGAAGATAACTCCGGCTCGATCAATGTGGCGGGCAACGTGATCAGCTCCACGAACGGCGATGCCTGCATGGAAATTATCGGCGGGACGAACATCTCGGTAACCGATAACATCATGCGCAACTGCACGGGACCGGGAATCAACTTCACCGATAGCGGAACGACCTCGGTTGGCAACTTCACAATTACCGGAAACCAGATCAGCAACGCGAGCCAGCAGGGCATTGCGATCTCTGAACATTCGAGCACAAGCCCCTTTGTGGTGACGGCGCACGGCATCGTCTCCGACAACCTGGTGACCAACAACGGCGGCGACGGCATCGTCATGATGGACTCTGTACAGGGCGTGGATGTGACGAACAACTCCATCTACGACAATGCCGGGTGCGGGATCGATATTCAGCACGCGGGGCTGTTCTCCACCTACAAAGGGAATGTATTCGGAAACAACGCGGGTGGCATCGATTACTGCTACCCAACCACCAACGTCGGTGGAATTGTGCATGTGGAGGATGTTCGGGAATCGTACATCAACGCCGTGACGGTCGCGGCGGGTGGGACGGCCAATGCCGCGACGATAAGCCTGGGCAACAGCGCGGAGGGCGATCTGACGGTACTGGCGTCGGGCAACAGCACAGGGTCCATCGGGTATTATGCGCAGCGGACGTTCCATGTGAGGTGGAACGGTACGACCTTTGAGAGCATCGGGAAGAGCGAAATCAATACCAGCGGCCCGGTGGCGGTCTCTGGGTTGAGTTATTCCTCCGGAGTGGTGCAGGTGGCCGTGTATCAGAACTTCGGTTCCTCCCAGACGTTCAATGTGAATCTAACGTTCATCGGATCGATCCAGGGTGGATTTGGGACGGTGTCTCAACCAACCGACTACACCTCCTATGGAGACAATTCGACGATCAACTTGGCATCGCTTCCACGCGGGAAAGCTTTCCGCTACAGCCTGTCTGGGACCTACGGCGGTTCGACCTCAGCTATCATCAATGGGTTGATCGGAGAGACTTATTACGGTGAAATCTGTCAGGCGGCGGCGGGTGGCGGCACCTTTAGTTGGCCAGTAACCACGATAGGATTCCCCACTGGGTCCGGGATGGTGGGCGGCTCCTGCGCGCGCTTTCCGTTTACCTTCGACGGCACCAACTACGTCGCTGGCTACTACCAGCCGAATACGTTTAGCTCGGTGACGCTCACGCAGCTTGGCAGCCCTGGCGCTCCGGCTGTCTCGAACATCGGCACGGCTGGGGCCACCACTTATACCTACGCATGCGCCGCGTCAGATGGCTTGAATCTCACGCTACCCAGCGCGGGAACGTCAACGACTACGGGCAACGCCACGCTCAGTGGTTCGAATTACAACCAAGTCACATGTCCCTTCTTGGCGGGTCTGGTTGTGAACATGAACATCTACCGCACGGCGGGTGGGACGGCGCAAGGGCTGATTGGGACCGTGCCAAACAACGGCACGCTGAACGATACCGGACTGACGGCGAGTGGGAGCGTACCTGCTTCCAACAGCACGGGCATCTTAAAGGCGTTTGCCTACCGCTTCGGTTCCGGAGCAACGATGTATGCGGTGCACGGCTCGGTAGGAAACATTCAGCTCAGCGACGGCACAGGAGCGTCTGGCGATGTGGCAAGGTTTGATGGTAATGGGAATGTAACCGACGGTGGAGTGGCTGCTTCGAAGATACTGGCAAACTGCGGCACCATGACTACAACGGCGGCCGCGAGCAACACGCTCTCGTGTTCGTGGGTGACGACCGCAAGCAACTGCACGGTGACGCCAAACAACTCTGCTGCCGTGGCGTGGACGTACTATGTGCCCACGGCGGGCACAGTGACCGTATACCATGCATCGACTGCAGGGGCGACCTATGCGATTGCATGCAGTGTGAACTAGGTAACGTCGGAACTCTGCACGACGATATCACTGGGGTGTAGTGAGAGTGCGCGAGGCCGCTCAAGTTGGCGGCCCCGCAATTATTTGGAGAGTGAAGAACGGAGGTGTTTGGTGACAGAACTGATGGAGAGGATTGTGGCTCATCCGAAGACGAGCCTAGCGGGATTGCTGCTGGCGCTGACCAGCGTGCTGGGAGTGTTGCAGCAGCAGGGAGTTTCACTGGGGCACGTGGGAACGGGATCGGTGATCTCGTTGGCGAGTGCTCTGGCAACCGCCCTGCTAGGACTGCTGGCGAAGGATCAGTAACAGGACATAAAGGCAAGCACGGGAAGCAGAGGCGCCGCCAGGGATGGCGGCTCTGCTTTTTGGGGCGGAGGAAAGCAATGGGAAAACGATGGAGGTTGGCGCTGGCCATGCTGGCGGCAATCGGTGTGGCGGCGTGCCTGACAGGCTGTTCGCAGCAGGATGCGGTGAAAGCCGCGGAAACGATTCACACGTACCTGCCGGCGGTGGTGGCGCTGGCCAACGATGCGGCGGCGATTGCCAGTGGGCTTGATCCGGCGGAAGCCCAGACGGTGCAGGCGGTAAGCACCAAGGTACAAGCGGAGCTGCAGGAGCTGGAGACGTTGAGCGGGGCCTATGTGGCAGCGCCCTCTGGCGATGGCTGGACGAAGCTGGAAGCGGTGGTGGATGCGCTGGTGAGCGACGCCGACCAGGGTTTGCTGGCAGCGCTGGCGATCAAAGATCCGGCGAGCCAGACAAAGGCAAAGGTGGCGCTGAGCGCGCTGGATGCGGCGGTGCATGTACTGGACGGCTACCTGCTGGCGGCGCGAACTCCCGCGGAGACGCAAGCGGCGGCGGCGCAACGGACGGTGAAGCTGCAGTCGGTGGCGCAATATTGGAGCCCGCGTGACTGGCAGCGGGTAGAGGTAGCGTTTGGCGCGCCAGGCGAGGAGTTGTACGGAGTGGAGCTGAGACGGGGATTCTGAGCTCGGCGAGGCGGCGGGTACGGGCCACGACGGGCCGCGCCGGTCGCCAACGTCCGGGGGCGAGGTGAGGAGTGACGAAGGCGACTCGGGGAAGGGCCTCCAAGGGGATGGATCTGGAGGCCCTGATGGCTCTGGGCAGGAAGCTGGACAAACGGACAGAGCGGGGAAGCTATCGCGAGGTGCTGGCAGCCAGCCTGCTGAAGGTTCGCAACAAGCGCGGGCGGCTGGTGAAGCTGGAGAGCAACCTGGCGCAGCAGGAGTTCGAACGGAAGTGCGGGCTGCGGAACATTGTGCTGAAGGCGAGACAGATGGGAATCTCCACGTGGGTGGCGGCGAGGTTCTTTCTGAGCACGATTACGCGGCCGGGCACGTTGACCGTGCAGGTAGCGCATACGCAAGAGGCGGCGGAAGAGATCTTCCGTATGGTGCACAGGTTTGTGGACAACCTGCCACCGGACCTGAGGGGCGGAGCGCTGCGGCGATCAAAGTCAAACCGGAGACAATTGGTGTTTCCGGGGCTGGACAGCGAATATCGCGTGGAAACCGCAGGGGACGCGAACGCTGGACGGGGACTGACGATCCGGAACCTGCACTGCTCGGAGGTGGCACGGTGGGGAGCGAATGCGCCGGAGGTTCTGGCATCGCTGCGGGCCGCCGTGCCACCGGGCGGGGAGATTGTATTGGAGTCGACGCCGAATGGCATGGGCGGATGTTTCTATCGCGAGTGGCAGAAGGCAGATGAGACGGGGTACATCCGGCACTTTCTTCCCTGGTGGATGGATGCGGGATACCGCGTAGACGGAGAATTGGGAGAAGAACTGCTGGAGGGCGGAACGAGTGCGAACGAGCAGCGGTTGATGGAGGACTTTGGGCTGACGCGGGGGCAGATTGCCTTCCGGCGGCAAATGCAGCACAACTTTGGCGAACGCGCGGCCGAGGAGTTCGCGGAGGATCCGGCGACGTGCTTCCTGACCAGCGGCGCGGCGGTGTTTGACACGGCCAGAATTGAGGCGCGGTTGCACGCGCTCGGGGAGCCGGTGGAGAGGCGGGAGAACGGACGTATCCAGGTATGGCTGCCGCCAGCGCGGGGGCGGCAATACATTGCGGGAGTGGATCCGGCGGGCGACGGCGCGGGCGGCGACTATGCCTGCGTGCAGGTGGTGGACCGGATGAGCGGCCTGCAATGCGCCGAACTCTATGGGCACTACACGCCGGAAGAGCTGGCGGCGCAGGCGGCCAAGCTGGGAAGGGACTACAACCACGCGCTGCTGGTGGTGGAGCGAAACAACCATGGTCATGCGGTGTTGGCCATGCTGGAACGGGTGGAGCGGTACGAGCCGCTGTATCGGAACCGGCGCTATGCGGGTTGGGTGACGACCATGTTGACGCGTCCGACCATGCTGGAGCGCTTTGGGGCGATTCTGGTGGCGAATCCGGAGCTCTTCCAGAGCCGCAGACTGTTGGAAGAGTGCCGGAGCTTTGTGCGCTGTGCCGACGGACGGATTGCGGCGGCCGAGGGCGGACACGACGACGCGATCATGGCGATGTCGATGGCCTTGGCGGTGCGCGAGGCGGGATGCGATTGCAATACACGAGGGGACATGGCCGAAGGAGCGTGATCCGGAGGATTCGAAGCTGGACGGCGGGGTAGGGGAGCGGAATAAAGTATAACTCTGGGCAATATTTGGCCGAGAGTCCAAAGAGTATGAGGGAACGGAATTGGCGGTGGCGGCAGTTCAACATGTGAGAAGGATGCGGGGCGGGGCACAGAGTCATCTGATGCGCTGCTCGGATGGGCACCTCTACGTGGTGAAGTTCCAGGACAATCCGCAGCATACGCGGGTGCTGGCCAACGAGATGCTGGCGACGCGGCTGGCGCAGGCTGCGGGACTGCCGGTTCCGGCAACGGAGGTGGTGGAAGTCAGCGCGTGGCTGATTGAGCACACGCCAGAGCTGACGT
>Ga0181520_10008739_pt1 | contig 14272 bp, 13 predicted proteins | sample PEATcosm2014_Bin_29_FD_132451 | JGI IMG/M metagenome (GOLD analysis project Ga0181520, IMG submission 132451) | Peatland microbial communities from MTU Mesocosm Facility, Houghton, MI, USA - PEATcosm2014_Bin02_30_metaG | ecosystem: Environmental > Terrestrial > Soil > Wetlands > Peat | place... | reverse complement strand
GTGGCCGAAACCGCCGCGCTCATGGAGCGTGCCGGCATCGCCCCGCGCATCATGATCGACTTCAGCCACGCCAACAGCGGCAAGGACTTTCGGCGTCAGGGTGTCGTGGGCCGCGACGTTGCCGCGCAAATTGCTGCAGGAAATCGCAACATCATCGGCGCGATGATCGAAAGCAACCTGGTCGCCGGCGCACAAAAGCTAACGCCCGGCCAGCCGCTCGTCTACGGCCAAAGCATCACCGATGGCTGCATCGATTGGAAGGAAACGCGCGCGCTGCTGGAAGAGCTCGCCGCCGCCGTCCGCGCCAGGCGAGGGTAAGAAATACGCCGGTCGAGGCTTGCGTCTTTTGCTAAGCCCATTTCGTTGGACGAGTGACTACGGCCCCAGAAGCCAGGACTATATTCTCCGGGAGACGGCTTTTCCGGAGGTATGATTCAAAGATTCGCATGGATGCGTTAGCAGTGAGAGCAAGTTCTGCTGAATAGCGACACGGCGGAAAGGCAATAACAACCTTCTTCTGCGGGAACAGCCTCCGAATGGCGGCTATCGGTGGAACCAGGTCCGCGTCTCCGGAAATGACGATTGCCGTATCGAATGCATCGGAGTGCGCGTCGCAAAGAAGTTCGGTCGCGATGTTTACATCTGTTTTCTTTTCCTGCGGCACGAACGTCACATTGTGACACTTCTTGCATTCCTTGCGATCCGCCTGAAACCTTCCCCAATAAATGGTCAGATCAGGCAGTGTTCCGATGGCGTCGAGCCAAGCGCTTTGCCTCTGTTCCTTGCCTGCGTTCCCGCTCACTCGGGATGTGAAGTATTTAGCCTGAAGTAGTGTCTGGTCGGCGCGGAGCAACGAGCGGGAAAGGGCCGGCGGATCGAGCCACATATACTTTCTCCACCCCTGCTCACGAAGGCCGAAGTAGAGATTGAATCCATCTATGTACGTTATAACGCGAAATTTACCCGCACTTGCAGTGAGTACCATGAGTTCCCTTTCGGTCTTTGATTACCCGCAGATTGCTTGACAATCAGCTAAATTGCGTTACTATTGAGTTGTAGTTCTAACAGCTCCTGCGTGCGTAGCGCAGGATCCGACGGCCGCCTCCGGGTGGCCGTCTCTCTTTGCGCTGAAGAATCCCCCACTTCTACACGGACCTGGGTCCATGCCAATTTCACCGCGCCCTCTTCAGCGGTGGGGAGATCGACTCAAGGAGCCTTGTAACTTCTTGAGGCGACTCCGTCACATGACTGGGATCGCTCGGAACTGTGCCATAGGGAGAATCCCCAGGCGCTTGTGCTAATCCCCCACCAAGTCCATCAAGAAATGTTTCCGTTTTGGGGCTGCTTGGAACTGTATTGCAAAGTGAACCCTTCGAGGATTCCCCACTCGGCCTCCGCGCAATTCGCTTGCCAGGTCTTTCCCCGATGCCGGCGTACCCCACCCAGCGAAATGTGTCCCTGCCGTTGACATTTCCGCCTGCCTCAATCTCGCCCTTAGTGTGCAGCCGCTTTATCACGGTGTGAATGGATGCCAACAGATTTCCCCAACGCCCTGCGTATCCGGAGTTTTCCATCAATTCCTTCACGTCTTGCGCAGTCAATGACGCACCGCCAGCAGCAGTCTTAAATGTCATGCGGATGGCATCAGTCAAACCTAGCGCATCTTCTTCGACGTACTCGGATTCACCGCACAAACGCTGCAATGCTGAAACGGTCTGCCGTAACTCCACGATTTCTTTCTCTGCTAACTCCGCTAACTTCTGGGCCGCGCCGAGTTCTGCGACTTGGTTTGCCAAATCTGCCTTCGCCTGTTCGAGGGCTCTTTTATATGTATCCATCACCATGATTGGGAGCTTAGCAATGTCTGAATTAATTGTCAAGTATTATGTGACAAACTATGTTCCATATAGTGTGACAACGCCAGATTTGACCTCAAGGACTTCTCGTAAGGGCAATGCGCCGGTTGCCTCATACTAGACGCGCCTCCCGCCCCCTCACGCCGTCCCCATCACCACCGTGTGCGGGCTCATGGGAATCGGGTGCTCCGTGATCCCCTTGAATCCCGCCTCGGCATACATCGCCGAAAGCTCCGCAAACGTATACGCGTCGCCTTCCGCGGTCGTCGTCAGCATCGTCATCGCAAAAGCCGCCGGCATGGGCGGCGATACCCGGTCCGGGTTGGGCACGAATTCGAGCGTCGCCGCGCGCCCGCCGGGCTTGAGCGCCCCGCGCACTTTCTTCAGCAGCCCGACGTTCGTCGTCTTGTCAAAATGGTGCAGAAAATTTGTCAGCAGCACCACGTCGTACGGTCCGCCGAACTCCACGTCAAACGCGCTGCCCGGCAGCATATCGTAGCGGTCCTTCACGCCCGCCTTCTCGGCGTTCTTCAATGCCACGCGCAGCACCGGCGCCCAATCGAGGCCGGTCACGTGTGCCTGCGGATTCTGTTTTGCAATCTCGATCCCGAACAGCCCATGTCCCGCGGCGATGTCCAGCACCCGCATCGGTTCCTTGCGTCCTTCCAACACCACGGCGCCCAGCGGGCCCGCCATGGGCCCCATCATCGGCGCCATCTTTTCCGCGAACACCACCCAAATGGGATTGTCCGGCTCAACCGTGCCCTGGCCGGGAAGATGCGTGCGACCCGCGCGCACAATATCGGCCAGTTGCACATCGGCCTGCATAATCGCCGATTCGGTGAGGAACTGCGCCACCGATGCCATGCAGGCGGGCGAGACCGGATCGAGAAAAGCCGCGCTCGACGGCGTGTGCTTGTAGTGCCCATCATCCTTGGCGAGGACGCCGTTGATCACCAGAAAATCGCACAGGATGCGGATGCCCCGCTCCGATGCCGAACAGTGACGCGCGATCGAAGCTGCATCTCCGGGCCCCTGGCCAACCGCTCGAAACACATCGAGTTGGATCGCGGCATTGAGCGCCGCCGTACGTTGATGGGCCTGAACCATGTCGAAAACAACACTTGGATTGAGCGGAGCCGCGGCAGAATTGCCTGTTTGCATTGTCTTGCCTCCTCGTGCGCCCAGTGGGAAGATTGGATTTTTGGGGAACCCAGAACAGGGCACAGTGAGTGTATCACCGGGATCGCGTGATTGCGCAGCACTCCGCCCCCACGCAATTGACCAGTGCGAAAGACTGCGCGGCTTGGGATCATTTGTCTTATGCAGTGCAGGGCGGATTGTCCCGCGCCGCCGAGGTACAGTGAAAGGTTGTGCGCCTTCGCTCGAACATTTTTCGGTTGCGGCAAAAGTCGCTGCTGCGCGCCATTCTGCTTTCACTGGGCGCATTTGCAGCCAGCTTGCGCCTGGCCGGCTTCCCGAACATCGACAACCTGCACGGCTCGCACTGGCAGTTTCTCGCCCTTCTGGTGGCAGCGTGGGGCATGGCAGAGACGGCCCGTTGCCTGCGCCGCGAATGGAGTCTCTACCATGCCGGTGTCCTCATCCTGCTCTATACCGACCTGATGATCCTAGCCGGCATCGTGGTGCTGCTTGCCGTGCCGTAGCGCCACGTCCCCGATCGAACGCACGCGCCGCCCATCCGCCTTATTTCCGCCTGCAAAACACGCTGCGCATGCGCCCTTTCGCCGTGTAGCATGGGCAGTGTGCAAACTCAGCCGGCGATTCCTGCGGCCTCGCGGCAACGGCTGAAATTACGATGCACTGGAGGAAGCGATGCTGAAGGGATTTCGAGATTTCATTCTGCGCGGAAACGTGATGGACCTCGCGGTCGCCGTGATTCTGGGCGCCGCATTCAACAAGATCGTGGGCTCACTCGTCAGTGACGTGCTGAACCCGTTGATCGGCGCCACCGTGGGCAAGCCAAACTTCAGCGGCCTCGTGGTACACGTCGGCAGCGGCGCCGTCACCATCGGCAACTTTCTCAATGCCGTCATCGAGTTTCTGATTGTGGCTTGCGTGGTCTATTTCGCCATCGTGCTGCCCGTGAACGCATTGCTGGCGCGCACGAAGAAGGCCGAAGCACCGGCCGCTGCCACTACAAAACCCTGCCCCGAGTGCCTCAGCGAGATTCCGCTGGCCGCGCGGCGCTGCGCACACTGCGCTCAGCCCGTTGCCTGACCGCGGTTGCACTGTGTTTCGCGCTTGAATCGTGCTTAGCTTGACCCGTGTTTTAAGGATCGACCTCATGAACCTCTGCACCACGCTTGCCTTTCTTGTTTTGCCGGCTGTCGTTCTCTCCGTGTTCCCATCAAGCCGGCTGGCGGCCCAAGCCACGCCGCCGCAAGGTTCGCTCGGCTATTCCGATTTCAGCGCGGAAGCCCGGCTCGAAGAGAAGTTCATGGCTGTTCCCGATCCCAAACTGGCCGGAGAAGAACTCAAGACCCTCACTATCGAGCCGCATCTCGCCGCCACGCCTGAGGATCGCAAGACCGCGGAGTACGTAGCCAGCAAGTTTCGCGCCGCAGGATTCCAGACAGAAATCGTTCCCTATCGCGTTCTGCTGAATTGGCCCAAAGTCGTCCGCGTCGAAGCCTGGGACGATAGTGGCCATCTGTTGATGAGCGGTCCCACGCGCGAACATGTAGAGGGCGATCCCGCCGCGGACAATCCCCGCGTGGTGATGCCCTTCAACGGCTCCTCGGGTTCGGGCGACGTGACCGCCGAAGTGGTGTACGCCAATTACGGCCGCGCCGAAGACTTCAACGAACTCGCGGCCCGCAACATCGATCTGCACGGCAAAATTGTCATCTGCCGCTATGGCTCCAACTTTCGCGGCGTCAAAGTCTACCTGGCCCAGCAGCGCGGTGCCATCGGTGTTCTCATCTACTCTGACCCGCAGGATGACGGCTATTCGAAAGGCGATCCCTGGCCGATGGGTCCGTGGCGGCCTGAGACCGGTGTGCAGCGCGGCTCGGTGCAATTCCTCTTCAAGTACCCCGGCGATCCCGAAACTCCCGGTGTCGCCTCAACGCTCGACCTGCCCGACTCCGCCCGCATTCCCAATCCCTCCGGACCCGGCGGCAGCCAGCCGTACATCATCTCGATTCCCATCAGCTACCACGATGCCGCGCCCATTCTGCAGGCGCTCAAAGGCCCTAGTGCGCCGCAAAGCTGGCAGGGCGCGTTGCCCTTCCGCTACCACATGGGTCCGGGCGGAGAAAGAGTCCACCTGGTTTCGCTTGAGGACTACCAGCGCCGCATCATCTGGGACGTGATCGGCAAGGTCGAGGGCTCTCAGGAGCCGGACGCATGGGTCATCGTTGGCAACCATCGCGACGCATGGGTCTACGGCGCGGTCGATCCCAACAGCGGCACGGCTACAATGCTCGAAGCCGCGCATGGCATCGGTACCCTGCTTCGCCAGGGCTGGCGGCCCAGGCGCACCATCGTCTTCTGCAGTTGGGACGCCGAAGAGGAGGGCCTCATCGGCTCAACCGAGTGGGTCGAGCAGCAGGGCCGCGCCCTGGACCACGCTGTGGCCTACTTCAATGTCGACGTGGGCGTCTCGGGCCCGGACTTCACCGCTTCCGCCGTGCCCTCGCTCAAGGAGTTCATTCGCAACATCGCGCGTTCTGTTCACAGCCCGCTCGGCGGCACCGTGTATCAAACCTGGCGCCTCAAACCCTCCGTCGAAAGTGAACACCAATCGAATGCGCCGCCCATCGCGGGAGAAGATGTGCATGTCGGCGATCTCGGCTCGGGATCGGACTTCACGCCGTTTCTGCAACACGCGGGCGTCCCCGCCACGGACATTGAATCCACTGGTCCGTATGGCGTGTATCACTCGGCCTTCGACGACTTCCCCTGGTTCACGCAGAATGCCGATCCGCACTTTTTCTATTTGCAACAGATGGCGCGCGTGCTCGGCCTTGAAGCCATGCGCATGGCCGATGCCGACCTGCTGCCCTACGACTACGTTGCTTACGCGCGCGAAATCTCCGCCTATATCGAAGCCGCCAAACACAGGGCCCCGGGTGCCGGTCTCAGCTCGCTCGACTTTGCTCCCGCCCAGGCGGCAGCCGCGCGCTTTTCTGCGGCGGCCGAGCGCGCCCATGCGATCGAGACCACACCTTCCTCCGTGCCTTCAGGAGATCTGGCCCGGCTCAATCTCGCCTTGCGGCAAACTGAGACAGCGCTGCTCTCCGACGCGGGACTTCCCAATCGGCCGTGGTACCGGCACACGATCTTCGCACCCGGCGAGCTTACGGGCTACGCCGCCGTTGTCATCCCCGGCGTCAACGAGGCCATCGACGCCCAGGATCGAAACCTGGCTGCGCAGCAGTTGCAGGTTCTCGCGCAAGCGCTCAACCGTGCCGCCAGCGTCCTTGAAACTGTCCACTAGACCCTATCGACATTAGGCTAACGGCAAATGCTTAATACATAAGGTACCTGTCATCCTGAGCGAAGTTGGGAGCGTTCTTTGCTCCCAACAGAGTCGAAGGATCCGCGGTTGCTTTTCGTCAGCGCCCCATACTCTGGCCGCAATATATTTCCGGCCACGCAAAGCAGTTCGGATTCTTCCACTTACTAACTCTTTCGTTGTAGGCAGTTTGACCGGATCGTCCGGCCCAAACCCTGCCGTTCTTTTCGCGGAATTTGTAAGATAGATAGCCAGAGAGAGTTACCGCAGTTGCTCCCGATACTTTTCTCGGCTTCGGTTGTTTCCCCGGATTGCTCAGCCGATAAACCAAATTGGATTGGAAGGTCCGTGCCATGCACGATCTGCTCATCGCCGTCGCTTTTCTCATGCTCGTGGCCTCCCCGGCCATTGTTGCTGCCGTTCCCATTCCCATCAGCAGGCGTCAGGAACGGCCCGCGAAACACGCCAAGGGCGTGGGCTTTCTCCCGACCAACCGCTAGCCGAAGCACCATCGCTTGTCCAAAGGGCTGCCCCACCGCAGGTGGCTGCCGCACCGCAGGTGCCCCCAAGGAACCACGCCTACTCCCACTCCGGAGTGATTTCCCTTTGGCCTTTTGCGGAGCAATGTTGCAGTGTCGGACTCTCAAGAACTTCCGACGCACGCAAAATGCTGCACGTATTTGGGGGCCGTTCATGAAAGACCTTGTGATCGAACTGATCCTGATCGCAATGATCGCCATTCCGCTGGTTGCGGATTCGCTGCACCCCTGCCGGGCCGTCAATCGCAAGGCCTCGGAACCGATCCGAAAGCTGGGCCGCAGTAACTGACGCGCACTCGCCGCGTCCTACCCGCACGCGCGGGCCGTCCCGCGTCCATCATTCCGCACAAGATCGGCCAATCGCTCCGCTTCGGCAAACCGCGTGGTTCGGGCCGGAATCGCGTGATTCCGCGCTTGCCATTCCTCGTGTTCATCCAGGAAAAATGCGGCCAAAATCGCATCTTCGAGTCAAAAACCCGGCAAAAACCAAAGAAAATGGGCGAATTTCCAGGAAAATCCCAAGAAACCTGTGGAAATTGGGTGTTTTTCCATTGACTTTAGCCACCTCGAAGCCGCATTGTAACCATCGGCAGGGTTCTTCGTAGCCGCATGAATACAGGGGTTCCGCGCACTTCAAGTTCCGATTCGATCTCCCTCCATGCGGTGAGCAGCTTTTGACCGGAAGCCCGACCATACCGGCGGCCCGAAGGGCTCGCCCAGAAGGAGAACAATCTATGGCAACTGGACTGACCAAGACAGCTTTGACGCGGCACATGGCCGAGAAGCTCGAACTGACCAACAAACAAGCCGCAGCTTTTCTTGACCTGCTGGCGGAAACCGCCATCAAGGAGACCAAGAAGAGCGGCGTCTTCGTAATCCCCGGCATCGGCCGTTTGGTGAAGGCCGAGCGCAAGGCTCGCATGGGCCGCAATCCCCAGACCGGCGAGGCCATCAAGATCAAGGCCAAGACCGTTGTGAAATTCCGCGTGGCCAAGGCCGCAAAGGACGTGATCGCGCCCCCGAAGAAGTAGTCTTCCCGGACTGCGGCTACGGTATCGCGCCAAAAAGGGGAGAGCCTCGTGCTCTCCCTTTCGCGTTTCCGCGCCTCACGCCGCTCGAGCAAATTTCTGCACGGACCTCAGCCGCGTCGGCAAGCGCAAGGCCTGATCACGCTGCGTCCGCTCTAGCCTCTCTACGCGGCAGAAGCGCATACGCAATCAGCGCCACGCCAAATGCGATAAGCAGCGCCTTCGGAACCGCCTGATGGAAGGCGAACCGCACCACCGCTGCAACGACTAAGAAAGCGGCGGTGGGAATCGGAGCCTTCATCAGCCCCCTCACCACCATCGACAGCAGAAAGCTTACTCCGATGGCCTTGAGCATCAGCAGGTTGTCGTAATTCCACGACAGAAACGCCAGCGTGACGAAGATCCCGATCGGATTGATTTCGGTCAGCACGGCAATGAGCCAATGCGGCTTTGCTTGAGACGCGGGCAAACCGCTGCGCAGGCGCGGCATGAGCCGCGGGACGAAGCGCGGGACGAGGCGCAAATACTCCTTGTAGGGTTCGCCGAGCTTTGCTGCGAGGAACGCTTCTTCGCCCAGAATCAGGCGCAAATAAAAGATCGTTACCAGCACCACCACGAAGAGCGCGCCCGAGGGCGTCATCAACAGGCAAATCGCCAGCATCATGAACCATCCACCCAGGTAGAGCGGATTGCGCACGTAGCGGAACGGTCCGGCGGCCATCACCGCGCCGCCCTGCATCTCTCCGTGGTGCACGGTGCTGTACCCCAGGTAGGCCGCGCCCCACACGCGCAGCACTGCGCCCACCAACGCGGTCAGCGCTCCCGCCACAATTACCACCGGCGTCGCCACGCTAAAGCTCACCATGCCCAGGCGGCTGATTTCCATCGCCAGCCACGCCAGCGTGGAAATTCTCCGGCTGAAATCGAGCGTCCCGGCCCACGGCGCCCAGAAACCCAGAAAAACGATGACGATCTGAATCCACATCCGCAGGCGAAACTCGATTGCGCTTGCTTTCATTTCGTTCTCCCGCCGGGGCGGCCGTCTCCGGCTTGCCCTTCCCTTCTCAAGAGTACGCAATCGGGGCCGGCCGCGCTGCTGCCCAGCACCGCGCGCAAATTGAATCAGGAGTAGAATTCTCTCGATTTCAAAACCTCAGCTTGATCGGCGCGCCGTTCGGCCCGCAACCGCAATTCGCGTGCCGTCGGCCACGCCACCTGATGCCTCCGGCGTGAGCTCAAGCGAGGACCGCACTGTCTTTCCACGGCGCGGGCGAGGAGATGGCGATGAAAGCATTCTGTACGGCGATTCTGATTCTCTTGCTCGGCGGCATGGCTGCCGCGGGCCAAACCGGCGCGAACCCGCAGGAGACCAGCCTGCTGAAAGCCGCTTACGGCGGCGAATTCGCACAGGTGCAGCTGCTGCTTGCGCAGGGCGCCAACATCAACGCCCGCGACCAAGCCGGCGTCGGCATGAGCGTTCTCGACTACGCAATCGCAAGCCAAAGCGTCGACCTCGTCGAGTATCTGGTGAATCAAGGCGCGAACGTGGAGCAAACCGACAACCGAGGATGGACGCCGCTTATGTATGCGACGGGACGCGGCGTGAACCCGGCCATCACGCTCATGCTTCAGAAGGGCGCAAAGATCGACGACAAGGACAACAATGGCCAGACCGCGCTGATGCTTGAGGCCACGGGCGGCGACAAGAGCTCGATCCTCTTCCTGCTCGCCAATGGCGCCAACCTTGAGGCCAGGGATAACAACGGTCGCACGGCGCTGATGCTGGCTGGCCAGACCAACACGACGGACGTGGTATCGCTGCTGCTCCAAAAGGGCGCGCAGATCGAAGCCCAGGACAACAACGGCCAGACGGCGCTCACGCTTTCGGCTCTGGCCGGCCGCTACGACGTGGCTACGGTGCTGCTCAACCAGCACGCCAAAATAGACGCGACTGACAATAAGGGCGCCACGGCGCTGATGCTGGTGGCCGGAGCTCAGGTGATCAAGCCCTATCTCGCGCTGGATAATGCCTGGCTGGGCAGCCTCGGCAACACGCAGAAGGTGCGCGGCATTCAGGCCAACGCTCAAAAAACGTTCGCACTGCTGCTCGCGAGCGGCGCCAACATCGAGGCGCAGGACAAGAGTGGCGACACGGCGCTCATTCGCGCCGCCGGGGCAGGGAACTCCGAGGCCGTCAAGCTGCTGCTGAGCCGGGAAGCGAAGATCGAAGCGACGGGCAACTACAGCCAGACGGCGCTGCTCCGCGCTGCCGCCTACGGCCAAATCGAGCCGGCGACGCTGTTGCTTGAGAAGGGCGCGAACATTGAGGCTAACGACGTGCTCGGCTGGACGCCGCTGATCTGGGCCGCGAGCGCGGGCCAGACCCAGATCGTGCAGTTGCTGCTCCAGAAAGGCGCGGCCATCGAGGGCACGGACACGGCCGAGTGGGCCATGACGCCGCTGCTCTGGGCGGCCAACATGGGCCAGCCGGATGCGGTAGATGTCTTGCTCAAGAGTCACGCCAATGCGGAGGCGCGCGACAAGAACGGCATCACTGCGCTGATGTACGCGGCGATGAGCGGCTCGGTCGACGCCGTCAAGCTGCTGCTGGCCGCAGGCGCGAAGATTGACGACGTCAGTAACGGCCGGAGCGTCACCGATTCCAACGGCATTCCGTCCGCGATGGCCAGTTACACGGCGCTGATTGTCGCGGCCATGAACGGCAATACCGACGCAGTCCAGGCGCTGCTTGATGCCGGCGCGCAAATCGAGTCCCGCGACAGCATTGGCTGGACGCCGCTGATCTGGGCCTCCTACCAGGGCCATCTCGACACGGTGCAGCTGCTGCTATCGAAGGCCGCCAACATTGAAGCCAAAGGCAATTCTGGGCAAACCCCGCTTCACGAAGCGGGCTACATGGGCTACACCGACGTGCTGACGCTGCTGCTCCAGAAAGGCGCAACCATCACTGCCAGTGACAAAAAGAACTGGCCCGCGTTGGCCGAGGCTGCCACACAGGACAATGCCGCAGCCGTGGAATTGTTGATCGAAAAAGGGGTGAGCGCCGACGCCATGGACGAGAACGGCGACACGGCTTTAATCTGCGCGGCCAAGGCCAACCTGCCCGACATGATCAAACTGATCGTTTCAAAGGGCGCCAAAATCGAGGGCAAAGACAGCGATGGCGCGACCGCGCTCATCGTGGCGTCGGCCAGCGGCAACGTGGAAGCGGTGCAGGCGCTGCTGGATGCGGGCGCCAACGTGGGAGCCGCAGCCAGCCGGTATCCCAACGCCGGCGCAACTGCCCTGATGGAAGCGGCCGCGCACAACCAGACCGCCGTGATGAAGCTGCTGCTGACCAAGGACGCCAACATCGAAGCCACCGACGATCAGAAATGGACCGCGCTGATGTGGGCCGCCGACGAGGGCCAGGCCGACGCGGCCCTGCTGCTCATTACCGACGGCGCCAACGTCAACGCCAAAGGCGACAATAACTTTACTTCGCTGAGCCTGGCCCAGACCGAAAACCATCTTGTTGTGGCCAAGCTGCTCCAGGATCACGGCGCCAAATGATGCTTCTTGAAATGCGGGAACCGCTTCTCGGAAGGAAGGCATGAAGAAATTCCTGTTGGCTTCTGTTCTTTGCTGCTTCGCGTTCGCTTTCGGCGGCATTACCGCGGCCCAGAGTTCTGCCGGCCAAACTGCCGCGGCCAGCCTGGACGAACAACTGTTCAAGGCGGTCGGGCTGAACCAACCGGCAACCATCGTGCAACTGCTTAAGAAGGGCGCGAACCTGAACGCCAAAGACGCACGAGGCGAAACGCCGTTGATTTTCGCGGTTGGATTTCGAAATCTGGATGCGGCCAAAACACTCCTTGATCATGGCGCAGATCCCAATGTGGCGGACGACCAGGGCGAGACGCCGCTCATTCACTCCGTGATGGCTGAGAACCTTCAGGCAGCGGAGCTGCTGCTGGACCGCGGCGCGAACATCGAAGCAACGGACCAGGATGGTCTCACGCCGCTGGCGATGGCGGCAATGAGCAATTCTCCGGACATTGTGAAGCTCTTTCTGGAGCATGGCGCTAATGTGGAAGCTCGCGATGTCCACGGTCTCACCCCGCTCACTGACGCCGCCACCAACGGGAGGTTGGAAGCAGTCAAGATGCTTTTGGCAAAAGGCGCCAACGTGAACGATGTGGATAATGCTGGCGAGACCGCATTGCAGAAGGTGACTCGGGACGGAAGAACCGACATTGCCGAGCTTCTCCAACCGGCCGGCCAAAGTTCTCCCGCGAATCTCGACGACCAGCTCATCAAAGCTTCGTGGCAGGGAGATACTGGGGCTGTCACGCAACTGCTGGCCCAGGGAGCGAACGTGGACGCGCGGGACGCGGATGGCGATACGTTACTGATGGGAGCTGTGGCCATGGGCCACTTGGACATGGTGAAGCTGCTGCTCGACAAGGGCGCGGACATCGGCTTGCGCGACAAAACGGGGCACACCGCTCTCCACTTTGCTGCGATCACGGACAATCTTGAAGCGGCAAAGCTGTTGCTTGCCAAAAATGCTCCGGTGAATGTGCAAGACCAAGGCGGCCTGTCTCCGCTGATGGATAGTGTGGTTTCGCACAACCTGGAGCTGATGAACCTGCTGCTCGATCACGGCGCAGACGTGGAGGCCCACGATCCGGGCGGCATCACGTCGTTGATGGCGGCCTCGGGCGCAGGATTCGCAGACGTCGTCAAGATCCTTCTCGACCGCGGCGCCGGGATCAACGACAAAAGCACAGACGGAACTACGGCGTTGAAACTTGCTCTCCAGTTCAACCACTCTGACATTGTTGAATTGCTACGAGCGAAGGGCGCGCAATAAAGCGCGGCGCTGAACGGCGCTCTACTTGAGTGGCTTGATGGTGGTTCCTTCGGGAATCTTCACCTGGAACTGGCTGTCGGAGAGATCCACATTCTCATTCACGTCGTCCACGGTGAGCACAAGTTGGATTCCCTCTTGCGGACGTTTGATGGTGACCCTGGAGGGATACTTGCCGGCGCTGAATTTAGCGTAGTTGCTGTAGGTAATCTGCGTTTCCAGGTTGCCTTCGCTGTCGTAGACGTCCTGGTCGTAGGGCAGCATGTCGTCGCGATGAATCGTGATGACGCGCAGGGGTAGTTTCTCGGGGCCTGCCTTCGGCTGCATCACGCTCAGGACGTATTCCTGCTCGATGTAGAGATGTTTCCGGGCCGTGTCTTCGATGGTCTCCGAATCGCCAGCCACCATGTACTCGTTGCCGGGGTCGAGCCCGCGCACCGCAATGGCATCGAGGAAAAAGTCCGGCCGAAGGTTGAGGAGGCGGTTGGTGGATTTTTCCTTGACTGTGTTCGGACCCTCGTAGGCCGTGTTGTCGTGTGGATCCAGGACCGTGAGATGACTGCCGTCGCTCGCCAGGTCGAAGACCATCAGGCCAAAATCCGTTCCCCGCACGCGCAGCATCTTCGGTTTGCGCATCAGGATGTTGGCGTGGAACGACGGAGAGGTCTCCACCGTCTGAACGCCCTCGGCCGTCTTCACTTCGGTAGCTTGAATCTCCACAGTGGCCGTCAGTGTCTTCAGGGCGTCCCATTTCTGGTTGATCTGACCAACCAGTTCCTGGGGCGTAGCCGACTGCACAGTCGTGGGTCTCGGCGCCGGCAAATGGCGCGTGGTGGGGAACAGCGAACAGCCCGCAAGCAGGAGTGGAAGCGCGAGAGCCGCAGCGCAGACGGAACGATGCACGATCTTCATCGCCCACCCGCTCTCTTCTTCTGCATGCGTCGGTACTCGGCCACGTTGCGGTTGTGCTCGTCGAGCGTCTCCGCAAACAGCGAGTGCCCCTGCGCGTCGGTTCCCGCGGCCACAAAGTAGAGATAGTTCGTTTTGGCCGGATCCATGGCCGCGCGCAGCGATGGCATGCCGGGATTCGCCACCGGACCCGGCGGCAGGCCGGCGTGCAGATACGTGTTGTAGGGCGTATCGCGCGTCAAATCGCTCTCGTAGATCGTGCCTCGCCATTTGCCTGCGAGCTCCAGCCCGTAAATGACCGAAGGATCGGTCCGCAGGGGCATGTTCTTCGCAAGCCGGTTTAGAAATACGCTCGCCACCAGCGGACGCTCCGCGTCCACGGCCGTTTCGCGCTCCACCAGCGATGCCATCGTAACCACCTTACGCACGTTCTCCTTCAATCCCAGTTGCCCGGCCACCACGCGGAACCGCTTCACCATGGCCGTTACCATCTGCACCGCGGTCACCGTGGGCGGAAACCGGTACGTGTCCGGAAACAGATAGCCTTCCAGACTGGTTGCTCCCGGATCAAGATCGGCAATCAG
>Ga0181520_10008738_pt1 | contig 14273 bp, 9 predicted proteins | sample PEATcosm2014_Bin_29_FD_132451 | JGI IMG/M metagenome (GOLD analysis project Ga0181520, IMG submission 132451) | Peatland microbial communities from MTU Mesocosm Facility, Houghton, MI, USA - PEATcosm2014_Bin02_30_metaG | ecosystem: Environmental > Terrestrial > Soil > Wetlands > Peat | place... | reverse complement strand
AGTTGTTGCAGCGCCTTGTTGATCTGCTCGGCGCCGGTGTCCTGCTCCTTGCTGGCCGCGGAAATCTCCTGCACTAATTCCGCGGTGCGCTGAATATCGGGCACCAGTTTATCCAGCATCTCGCCGGATTTCTCTGAAACCCTCAGCGTGTTTGCCGAGAGCTGGTTGATCTCCGCCGCCGCCTTCTGGCTGCGCTCGGCGAGCTTCCTCACCTCGGCCGCCACCACCGCAAAGCCCTTGCCATGCTCGCCGGCGCGGGCCGCCTCAATAGCCGCGTTGAGCGCCAACAGGTTGGTCTGACGGGCAATCTCCTCGATGATCGAGATCTTGTTGGCGATCTCCTTCATCGCGGATACAGCCTCCAGAACCGATCTGCCGCTTTCCTGCGCGTCCTTGGCGCTCTTGTTGGCGATCTTGTCGGTCTGCGACGCGTTGTCGGCGTTCTGCTTGATGTTGGAGACCATCTCCTCCATCGAGGAAGAAGCCTCCTCGGCCGCCGCCGCCTGCGCGCTGGCGCCCTTCGATACCTGCACCGAGGCCGTCGAGATGGACTGCGAGGCAGCCGCCACTTCACCGGCAATTCCCCGGATATCGGAGACCGTCTTTGTCAGCCCAGCCACCATCGCCGCCAGAGCCTGCATCAACTTGTCCTGCGGAGACCGCTCGTGAAGTTCCACCGTCAGGTTGCCGTTGGATACTTCTTCGGCTGCCGCGGTGATGTCGTTCATGGCCACCACCAGCACATTCAGATTGTTCTTGATGGTGTTGAAGTCGCCGTTGTAGGTGTCGGTGATCTGCGAGGGCACATCGCCCTTGGAAATCAGGTCCACGTAGCGCGCGGCTACATTCAAAGGTCCAATCACCGCGTCCAGGCAATCGTCCACGCCTTGCACGATTTTGCGGAAGTCGCCCTGGTGCTTGGAAGCGTCAGCGCGCGTGGCCAGCTTGCCCTCAACAGCAGCCTTTGCCAGTATGCCGGCGTCTGTCACCAGCGCGTTCACCGCGTCGATGCAGGTGTTGAGGTTGTTCTTGAGAACATTGAAATCGCCGTTGTAGGTGTCGGTGATCTTGGCGGGAATGTCGCCTCGGCTGATGCGATCCACGTAATTGGCGGCTACATTGAGAGGAGCAATCACGGCATCAAGAACAGCATTCACGCCGCGAACGATTTCGGCATAGGCGCCCGTGAACTGATCATACTTGCCGCGTTCGGCGAGGTGACCTTCCTTGGCAGCGTCAGTCAGCCGCGCCAATTCCTTTTGAAGCCCTTGCAGCACGATGGCTACATTGTTGATTGCCTGCTTCATTTTTTCGTGGTCGCCCTTGTAAGTCGCGGCAATCAGTTCGTCGATCTTGCCGTTCGATACCTGTCCCAGGATGCGATTGCCTTCGCCAATGGGCAGCAGAATCGCGTCCAGCATGGTGTTGACGCCGCGCACGATATCCGCATAAGCGCCCTTAAACTGATCCGGCTTGCCGCGGTCGGAGAGTTGCCCTTCCTTGGAGGCCTCGATCAGACGAACCAGTTCCTTTTGCAGTTCCTGAAGCACGATGGCCACATTATTGATGGCCTGCTTCATCTTTTCGTGGTCGCCCTTGTAGGTTGCGGCGATCAGTTCGTCGATCTTGCCGTTGGAGACTTGAGCGAGGATGCGGTTGCCTTCTCCGATGGGCAGCAGAATCGCGTCCAGCATGGTATTGACGCCGCGAACAATCTCGGCATATGCGCCCTTGAACTGATCCGGTTTGCCACGGTCGGAGAGTTGCCCCTCTCGCGAGGCCTCTACCAGCCGCGCCAATTCCTTTTGAAGCCCTTGCAGTACAAGGGCGACATTGTTGATAGCCTGCTTCATCTTTTCGTGATCGCCCTTGTAGGTCGCGGCGATCAACTCGTCGATCTTGCCATTGGAGACTTGAGCGAGGATGCGGTTGCCTTCGCCGATGGGCAGCAGAATCGCGTCCAGCATGGTGTTAACGCCGCGCACGATCTCGGCATACGCACCCTGGAATTGTTCCGGCTTGCCGCGGTCAGAGAGTTGTCCCTCCTTGGATGCCTCGATCAGCCGCGCCATTTCCTTCTGTAGCCCTTGCGTCACCACGGCCACATTGTTGACAGCTATCTTCATCTTTTCGTGGTCGCCTTTGTAGGTCTGTGTGATCAGTTCGTCGATCTTGCCGCCGGAGATCTGCGCCAGAATCCGGTTGCCTTCACCGATGGGCAGCAGAATCGCGTCCAGCATCTCGTTGACGCCTTGAACTATCTCGCGATGCGTACCGTTGAACAGGGTTGCCTTGCCGCGCTCAGCGAGCCGCCCCTCTTTCGAGGCGTCCACCAATCGCATGATCTCCTGCAACACAAGCATCGAGTCATCGTCTTCGACCAGATGCGCTTTGGATGCCTCGCGTTCGCGGGCTCCGTGACCGTTTCCACCGTTTCCGGAACCTGCGCCATGCAGCTTCCGGCCTTCATTTACCAATGCAGTTGGCATGAATTACGCCCCTCCCTTTCGCTGGAATTCGTTCTCTCCGGAATCCGCGGCCTTTGCCCGTTGATACGTTCGCCCCTGGACCAGGAACCGTAGAAACACAAAACACAGCAGTTTGAATCGTTATTTGACGGGCGCTGGCGCTCGATCCAGCACCGACGACGGCTTAAACAGTTTTTTGCGGCGCGGCGCTCCTTCCCCGGAGGCTCTGCTTGACAGCCGCCGCAATCGCGGCCGCGGAAGGCCCCGCGCGTGTTCCATGCGTGATGGCGCGCACCGCGTCCTGCGCCACCCGCTCCGGATCGAGAACCAGCGCTACCGTTCCGTCACCCAGAATGGTTGCCCCGCTGACCACCTTCACGTGCCGGTAGAAGCGGCCCAGGTTCTTGATCACCGTCTGGCAGTTTCCCAGCACCTTATCCACTACAAATCCGTATCGCCCTCCCTCGGTGGAGACAATCATGATCTGCTCGATCTCCGGGCGCGGCGTGCGGATATTGAAGTGCTCGCGCAGGCGAATATAGGGAACGATCTCGCCGCGCACGTCGGCGATATGCTTGCCGTTGGCGCGCACAATGTCCGCCGTGGTCAGCTCGATACATTCCAGGATGTTGGCCAGCGGCAACACAAAACTGGCATCTGCAATGCTTACCAGGATGCCGTCGATGATGGCCAGGGTGAGCGGCAGTCGCAGCGTCACGCTGGTTCCCTCGCCCGGCTTGCTGGCCACGTCAATCGAGCCCCGCAGGCTGTCAACGCGCTGCCGGACAACGTCCATGCCCACACCGCGCCCGCTGACATCGGTGACCTGCTTGGCGGTGGAAAATCCCGGCTGAAAGAGGAGGGCGAAGATCTCGGCCTCGGTGAGATCTGCGCCCGCAGCCACCAAACCCCGCTCGATGGCGCGGTTTCGCACCGCCTCGGCGTTGATGCCGCCGCCGTCGTCCGAGACCATGATTAGAACGCTGGCGCCGGAGTGTTTGGCGGCAAGATGAATGGTCGCGGTGGGACGCTTGCCTCGCTCGACGCGTACCGCCGGCGGCTCGATGCCGTGGTCCATGCTGTTGCGGATCAGGTGCATCAGCGGATCGCTCAACTGATCGATAACCGTCTTGTCCAACTCTGTATCCGCGCCCTCGATGGTTAGCTCGACATTCTTGCCCAGGTCGCGCGCCAGATCGTGCACCAGGCGGCGGAACTTCTCAAAGGTCGCGCGAATGGGCATCATGCGGATGTTCATGGAGTTATCGCGCAAGGACGCGGTCAGCCGCTCCACCTCCTCGGAGACCGCGGCAATCTCTGGATCGTCGCAGCGCGCGGCAATCTCGCTTAGCCGCGCCTGCACCGTGACCAGCTCGCCCACCAGATCGACAAACTGGTCCAGCTTGGCGGCGGGCACGCGCAGGCTCGAGGCGTTGTCGGGCGTGTCGTAATCGCGACGGCCTCCGCGCTTTTCGCGCTTATCGTCGAGCGCCCGGGCCATCAGGTCGGCCGCGCTGGCTACCGCTGGGGTTGTCTCGGTGGAATCCTCAGCGGAACCCAACAATGGCTCGATGGTCAGCTCGCAACTGTCCTCTACGAAAATAAAGACATCGCGAATCGCGTCGCGCTCCGCCGCCGTGGCCAGCACCATCTCCCAACTGATGTAGCAGCGCTCGGGGTCCAGTTCGCCGAGAGGCGGCACCGCTGCCATGCTGGCCTTGACTGCCAGGCCTCCCAACTGCTTCAGTTCGCGCAGCAGCAACAGGGGATTGGCGCCGTTCAGCATGAAATCCGGCCCCGGCGCAAAGTGAATAGCCCACTCCCGCGCCTTACCGGTAGCGGCCTCGGAGACAGTTTCAGCCCCAATCTCAATGCCCGTCTGTGGAGGCACGTTCTTTTCCTTGACGGGATGTTTTTCCGGTTTACCGGTCAGATGCCGCACCTTGGCCAGGATCTCCGCACAGGCCGCCGGGTCGGCTAGTTCGGCTCCGCCGATGCCTTCTTCGAGCATTGCCCGGATTTGATCGAGGGCCGCCAGGGTCAGATCAATCAACTCCGAGCTGATCGCAAGCCGCCCGTTGCGCACCTCGTCGAAGGCCGTCTCTAGGTTGTGCGTGAAAGTGGCCAGATCTTCGAAGCCGAACATCGCCCCGGAGCCCTTCATGGTATGCAGGGCGCGAAATACACGCCCTACCAGCTCCATGTCGCCGCGGTTGTCGTTCAATTCCAGCAGGGCCGATTCGAGATCGACAAGAACCTCGCGGCCCTCTTCTCGAAAGGCTTGCTTGAACTGATCGGCCTTGCTGGTCATGGACAAATACACACCCTGCTTGCTTATCCGGCATCCACGGATAATTTGGGCTCAGAAACCAGAAACTGCTGTAGACCCGCTTGGCTTAGCGCGGCGGAAACCTCAACCGGTGCTGGCCCAGAGAATGAGAACTTAATGCTCGCTTTGCTTGCCTCGCGCTCCGCAGCCCAGAGCAACTCTACGGCTGTAACATCCAGAACAGTCGCCTTATCGAGCGATACGCGCACCTTCTTGCCGGAGTCGAGCGCTCGCAGCAGCAGCGTCTTCAACTCCGCCGCGGAAGAGATGTCCACCGCGCCCTCAAGGCTTATCACAGCCTTCGATTTACTTTCATCGAGAGTTATTCCCATGTTGCGCTCCATGACGAGTTATCAACGAAGATCACACTAATCTTGCGCCTGCGAATCACGAGACACTCCAAGACCACAATGCCAGCCCATGCGCCGGAGGGATATTTGTGATGTTCGAACCGTCTGCACGGCGACGGTCGCTCACTTGTTGGAGCCATTGTTTCGACTGCGCCGCAAACGCTGGCTCAAGCCCTGGAGGACACCTTTGGCCGACCCGCGCTACTGCACTAATTCATCGACATGACTGGGGCAATCCACGAGTAGGGTTTGAACATAAATTTGTTGGATTTCTCTAAGAGCGGACTTCATCAACATCCTCCAGCCCATAAACTATGATTCTAAAGAGCAGGACGTGGCGGGAGAGCATTGTTGAAACACAAGATAGAAAACTGCTCGAAGTTAATGCCTTGTGCAGGAACAATCTACAAAGCGAGATTCGCCTGCAATACAACTGTTAACCTTCTGACAAATGTCGCCGATGAATTAGCTGGACTTTTGATTCAGGCGAATGGCAGGGTATTAGGCTGTTGGGGGACACTCTTGGTTGAGCCTTGGTTGGAGAATCTCAGGAGAACGCAAATCCGGTTATGCGGCTCTCTGTCCAACATATGTGCCATTCTGAACCAGATAGTCCAGCGAGAGATGAAGCCGGCCGGCCAAACACGACCTGTTGACTAGTGAACTCTGAACTGCACGTATTCCTGAAGCTGGCGTTGACACTGACCTATGAGGAGCCTGCATGGCAATGACAATTCTTGTTGTCGATGACTCTGCCACCATGGTGATGAGCCTCAAGACCACCCTGAGCATGAATGGCTTCCAGGTGGAGACGGCCAACAACGGCCAGGCAGCGCTGGATAAGTTGAATTTGGGAATCAAGCCCAATCTGATACTTACCGATGTGAATATGCCTGTGATGGGAGGGTTGGAGCTGATTGGTAAGGTACGCGCACTGCCAGGATTTAAGTTTATTCCCATCTTGACGCTGACCACTGAGAGCGAGGCATCCAAGCGCGACGAGGGTAAGCGCCAAGGCGCCACCGGCTGGCTGGTCAAGCCGGTATCCGGCGAAGACCTCATTAAAGTCATTAAAAAAGTTCTGCCGGGAGCATGAGGGCATGGCGCAGGCTCCCACAGCACGCACGGCAATGTCTCCACGGCAAGACAATGCCGCAGACACCATCGATCAAATCGCGGCGGACAGCAGTCCGCGCCTGCGCAAAGCCCGCAAGCGTCTGATTCACGGGCTAGCGCTCGATCTAGTGTGCCTGGCTGCGCTTTGGCAGAGCAGCGCATATCCATTATCATGGTATCCCGCTCATCCCACGCTCTATTTCGCGACCATGTGTTTCCTGCTGGTTCTGGTGCCTCAAATTGTCATCGCGTTGCTGAACTGGAGCGGGGCGTGCAAGGGTATTGCCGAACTCGGAATTGTGGGGACTTTTAGTAAAGCCCAAATGTCGAGTGTGGAGACGCGGCGCATCTCAATGGGAAACGAATTGAAAGACTCCGCTCCTTACATCGACGTGATGCACGATCAGATCGGTGATTCATTGACCGAATCCGAGAGCGAAGTCATTCAGGTGATCGAGCAAATCAGCTACCTCAATGAAAGAAGCGTCCGGCAGAGGGAGCGCATCGCCCAATCCATCCAGAGCGGCAAGGCGCTGACGGAAAGCACGCATCTGCGCGCGGAAAACAACAAGCAGATCGTCGCCGCCTTGGAGATGCAGATGCGACAACAGACACGCGAACTGCGGGACGACTTCGAGCATGTGCAGAACATGGCCTCTGAGGTACGCGCGATGGCTCCAATGATTAAAGTCATCACCACTATCGCCCAGCAGACTAGCCTACTGGCCCTGAATGCGGAGATTGAAGCGGCGCGCGCGGGCAACGCAGGACGCGGCTTCGCCGTGGTGGCCTTCGAGGTGAGAAAGCTGTCCGTCTCCTCCACCAAAGCGGCCTCTGATATTGCCGCTAAGATCAATACAACCTGTGCAAGAGTGGACCGGGAGTTGGCCGAGGCCCAAGCCTCGCTTAAGCAGCACGAATCCAGCGAGGCGATGAGTCATTTGGTCTCCGATTTGAACGAAATGCAGATGGAGTTCAATAAGAACGGCCAATTACTTCTGGATGTCATCACTGAGGTGGATACAAACTACGCGGAGAACGTGCAACGGCTCTCCGAGGCTCTTGGCCATATCCAGTTCCAGGACGTGATGCGGCAGAGAATGCAGCACGTGCAGGAATCTCTGATCGAAATGCGCGAGCATATGCAGAAGATGTCAGAAAGAACCTTCGATTTTAACTGGGAAGGAAATTTGTTTGAGCATTCCTTCAAGGAACTACTGGACTCTCATCGCACTAAGTACCGCATGGCCAGCCAACACGTTACGCACACTAATGTGATGTCTGGCGGAGGCGGCGCCAGCGAGCAGGATCACAGCCGGCCTTCCATTGAGTTGTTTTGACTGTTGTCATGCAATACAGGGGAACAGGGATTTGAGGCGATTATGGCAACGAAACACAACTGAGTAAAGTCGATTGTTTTATTTGATTAATCTTTTAGCTTAACTAGAAAGTAATCCTATGGCGGAGAGAGCGGGATTCTGCTCGCATAGCATGTAATATGCGCATAATGATAGAAATATTATACATATACAGATGAGGACGCCGGCTTATATGCCGCGCGCGTGGAACAATAACAATCCAGGCCTGATAGGCAAACGAGAGTCCTCCACCGCCTAGAGTTTATCGTAAACAGCGCGTCTTCCAGGATGCGTCCCTATTTCTTCATCTTATCCCTGCAGGAGCGCAGGTAAGCGATCAGATCCGCAAGCTCCGTCTTCTGTAACTCATCTCCGAAGGGCGGCATCCGTTTGCCGCCATTGATAATCTGCCGACGCATCTGGTCTTCGTTCAACCAGCGGCCTACTCCGGATAAGTCAGGTCCATAGTGGCCGCCAACACTGCGAATGCTATGGCAATGAGAGCATCCAGACACAGCAAAGACCGATGCGCCGCGGGCACGCTGGGCGCGCGAGGAAGCAAACATCGCGGTAGAGCATGCCAGGAGAATTACCAAGACCGGCAAACAAATCCTCACTGGGTAACCGTCTTTCCGCTCGCGGCCGGCATGAATGTCAGCTCGCTGTGCGTGTTCCAAGGAGCGCTCTCCAGTACACTTTTCTAATCACGCTTAAAGATCAAAACAGATTGCCTGCAATCTGCTCGGCTGCCGTGTCGATTCTGACTATAAGAGTCGCGCGAGTGAGAATCGGATCATCTTTGAGTGTGGTCTTGATCGTAATCGTGAAGACTTGATCACGGACCCGTCCCACCGCAAATTCACCCTGTCCATTCTTATGATCAATTATCGGGCAGAAAAGCGCCTCATTGCCGATAGCCTTCAAGGGAGCAGCATCGCCTCCGCAGTTTCGCGCAACTGTTTGCAGCCGTGTATGAGCATCTGGTGTAACTTCAACGGTCACGCTCAGTGTGCGCCTGAAGCCTGCGGCCAGTTGCGTGAATTCACAAGTAGTCGCCCCTTCAGCGCCGCTGCCTGTTACCATTCCCATGGCCTCACCGCCCAATATTCCTGACGCCGTCGCTTCGTTCATCCACGGGCACTTATTCTCTGCTCGGCCGAGAGCAGGCAGGACAAGCAAGCAAAAAAAGGCGGCAACAGAAATGAAATTCCTGAAAGTGCCTTTATGGCATTCCGACTGACTTGCCATTTAGTGGTTGTCCTCCCTCCATCTCGTTATCGGTATGCAAATGCCATGGGATGCTCTCGATTGTAATCTCAGGATGTGCATGAAGATAATTGAGTGAGTAAGTCGGCGCGCCCGGATCGGTCTTCTTGTCAGCAAACATGGCCTGCTGTGCGGCGGCTTCATTCGGCCTGCCCGTGCGGCGGTAGAGAATGGACAGATTGTAGTGTGCCGCGAGATCATCCGGATCGATCTTCTGCAATGCTTCAAATTGCTCTATCGCCGCGGGATAGTCATGCTGCCGGTAGTAGAATATGCCCAGCTCGCGGCGCGCATCGCGGGACTGTGGAAACATTTTCACTACTTTATTGAAGTCGGCTGACTCCTGCTCTGTATTTCCCGCCCGCCGTTGCAGAAGCCCATCATAATACAACGCTCGCGCGCTCTCCGGGTCAAGCGAGAGCGCCTTGTGTATCGCCTTCCGGGCCGATTCAAATTTCTCCCACACAATATCGGTGAGACCAACGTTGATGTAGCCGTCGGGATATCCGGGCCGCAGCTTAACCACATGGGAAAAGGCCTGGATGGACTCTTGATACTGAAACTGGTCAAGAAGCGCGATGCCGAGATTGTTCCAGCGCATCCATTCAGGATTATCCTCGGGACTCTCCTTTTCCGGCCTGTTTTCGCCTAACTTCAAGACGCGGCTTCGCGAGGCAATCTCGACAACCGGATAAGCCGGATGGTCTTTTCCCAACACATTGTCGAGATAACTTTGGCGCAAATGCCGGTAATTCACCTTGGCGGTAACGGTGCATGCACCACTGGCATCGGCCGGAACCTGAAACTGATAGCGCACCAGAACCGAGCGGCCAGCCTGTACTGTATTGTCGTAGGCGACCGAATGGATCGTCCACACCTTGTGGTTGTCAACAAACTCGCCACTGTCAGTGACTGGGCGATTGGTAAAGCTGTGCGCGCGCGGGTCAATCATGCCATCAGGCGAGAGAAATCCGCTGTGATATATCTCTTTGCCGCCTGCATCTTTTACCGTGAACTCAAGCCAGGCCTCATATAGATCGCGCACCTCGGGAATCAGTGAATGGCCGATGTTCTTGTTCTGGACAACGATGAAGACTTGGACGATGTCTTTGGGGGCGAGGCTGTAGGTGGCTTTACCCAGCGGCGCAATCAACTTCTCGTCGCCGTTTATCTTGAGTGCAAAAATATCAACATTCAGGTAGTTGCCTGATCGCAGGAATTCAATGGTTTTGTTGAGTTGCGCGTCGAAGCCATAATAGAAGGGAACTGCGGTGTTTCCGGCGAGCCAGCGGTGCGAGGCAAAGGTGCCGTTCTTCGCGCCGTAGTCCGGCAAGGTGTTGGGGTTGCGCTTCATGTGGCAGCCTTGGCAGGTAGTATAGTCCGCAGTATAGAAGGTAAGTGGATTGCGCTGTGAGAACTTCGACTGTTGCCATTCATCGTAGGCCGTGAAAGCACGGATAAACTTGTAGTCATTCAGCGAAACGGGAAGGTTGGCTTTGTGGCAGGCGGCGCAAAACTCAGGCGTATGCAAGAAGTCATGCATAACTGCTTGGGAATGACGCTCCGGATGTTTGAGAATCATCTCAAACGGAACCATGCCGGGAATGCGCTCTCCCCTTTCGTCCACGATCACGGAAGGTACACCCATCTTGACACTGGCATTGCCGTTGGTCGAGTCCAAAGCCACCACCGAGTGGCAGGTCATGCAGGTCAGTCCGTCCGCGTCAAAGTGGGAGCGATCTATCTTCGAGTCTTCGGTGAGCGCGCCACTCAGCACGCCTATGGGATTGTGGCAACTGTCGCAGTGGCGGGCAAACGCGATTCCGCGAGTCTGATCTCGAATCAAAAGGTTGACGCTGGTGCGATAGAACGGAGTTCGGAAGGCGTTCGAGTGAAGGGCCTGACGCCATTGGCTATAAGCCTCCTGGTGGCAGGTGCCACAATATTCCGCGCTAGGATAGGCATCAGGCTGAAGAAACCCTTTACCCTGAACCGTTATATTTCCGGGAGTGTAGGGATTAAGTTTTCCAAAATGGAAGTTATAGCTTCGAGTTACAGCCGCGTTGTGGGCCATGCGATCGGACTCCAGCAGTTGCTCTTCCCTCGCCTTCCATTTGGCCAGTGCCTCACGTTGAGCCGGAGTATCCTCAATGGGTGGAGTTCCGTTGGGCAGTGGCGTGTACGCGGGCGGCGGAGACGGATCGGCCGCGGCCTGCTGTAAGCCGCCCTGTTGCGCCAGGACAGGAACTATCCAGCGACCGGCCAGCAACATTCCGCAGATCATCAACACAACACCAATAGAATATCTCATGCAATCTCCCGCAATGTGTCTCTCGCTCGGAGCTGCCTATCAGCCGAATGCAAACTCCTTCATGCTCATTTAGCTGCGCGCATGCGAGACGGTTTGCGCTTGGACATCTCCGCGGCAATGGCGTCATAAACGCGGGGTACTATACCCTTGTCTTCTTCGATGGCAAAATAGCGATCCACACTGGGCAACGTGAGCGTTTCTAGTTTGCCGTCGGGCCAGTGAATCTCCACCTTGTCGATCTTCGTCGCTTGACCCAGTCCGTAGTGAAGGCGCTGATCGTTCGACGACATATAACTTCCGCCGCTCATGACATCGCCTCGCTGACGCATGCCTCCGGCGGTTACATAGACGGTTGCCCCGATCGCATCGTGAGGGCTCTTTGCTCCGCCGATCAGCACCAGTCCAACCCAATGATTGGTATCCGCATTTACGTTTCGGAGCAGGACCGGCGTATGGTCAATGCAGTTGACGACCACGTCGATCTTGCCATCGTTGAACAAGTCCCCGAAGGCCGCGCCGCGGGCGGGAATCACATCGGCCAGTCCGGTTCCCTCCACCGCGGGCATAACCTCGAACTTCCTCCCATGGTCCACATTATGAAAGAGCAGAGGACGCTCGGAGTAGCTGGTGCCCCAGTTATAGTGATCCGCCTGCGGCAGAAGGTGGCCGTTAAGAACCATGATGTCCTTCCAACCATCGTTGTCATAGTCAATGAACTCTGTTCCCCAACTGAGAAATGGATAGGTAATTTCGGCGATCCCCATCTTGTTCGTTATCTCCGAGAAATTCCCTCCGCCTTCATTGCGAAAAAGCGTCTTGTAATCATCCGAGAAGGTGGTCGTATAGAGATCGAGTTGTCCGTTGTTGAGATAATCACCAACGGCAATGCCCATATTTGCGGTCTCGCGAGCATCTTGATTGAGCGCAAAACCCGACGCATAACTATCATCCTCGAAGGTTCCGTCGCCCCTGTTGATATACAAATAGTTTGGCGAAGCATCGTCGGAGACCAGCAGATCTACCTTGCCATCATTATTAATATCGACAAAGGTGGAAGAGAACCCGTAGTAATGCGCCTTATCGCTGACCCCGGCCTTCTCACTTACATCTGTAAAGGTGCCATCGCCGTTGTTATGAAACAAATGGTCCGGCTCTCCGGGAAGCCCGCGTGGACCGCAAATTGTCGGCACCCCGCGATACTGGCAGAAGACGGCGGCGACGCTATCATGCCCCGCAAACGGCGGATGTGCCATATCATAATGAACATATCCCGGAACAAAAAGATCCAATCGCCCATCGCCGTCATAATCGCCGAAGGTCGCCCCATTTGACCAGTTGCCTAGAGTTACACCTGCCTTTTCCGCCACATCCGTAAAGGTGCCATCGTGATTGTTGTGGTAGAGACGGTTCTTGCCAAAGTTCGATACAAAAATGTCGGGCCAGCCATCGTTATCATAGTCACCTACCGCAACGCCGGTACCCCAGCGATCATTCGTCACGCCCGCTTGTTCCGCCACATTCGTAAATGTGCCATCGTGGTTGTTATGAAAGAGAGCTGCATGAGGAGGCTCAACCTTTCCGCTCATGGCATCATAGGTTGAGCCATTGACCAAATAAATGTCGAGCCATCCATCGTTGTCATAATCCAGCAGTGCGACGCCGGATCCGTTCACTTCAATGATGTATTTCTTCTCAAGCGTTCCCATCGTATGATGCCAACTGGTCAGTCCCGCTTTTTCCGATATATCCTGAAAGACGATTGGACCCTCTTTGACAAACCCTCCAGCTGTGATCGGGCGCTTTTCAGAGTCGAGCACTGGTGCAAACTCTCCCCCCGTCGCCACACCGCTTTGTCTCTCGGTGTTGGCGGGATTACCGTATAGAGGCGGTTGTGAGGATGGTTGATCCTGCGAATAGACCCTTCCGCAAGGGAGAACAAGCATTGCAGAGACAACGATTCCATACCAGCACCGAAGTGCTGAATCCTGGAGCAAGGCAATCATGAAGCGACCTCACCACGGGAGGGGAAGTCCCGCAACTTGTATATATCTTATTCTTAGGGCCTCTGGCAACAGAATTATTAAACAAGCGGTGACTCCTTGGAGGGATTCACTTCGCATTTGGCACGGCTGGCGCTTCAGCCGCTGGCTTGTCTTTCGTCTCTGCTTCAATCAGCGTCTTGCCGAGCGCGTCTTCAACCGCGTTTTTCAAATTATGCAGTTTGTCGAACTCCGCCTTTGCCTCGTCTTTGTCCCCTGCGATCTGATAGATGTGCCCCAGGCGCCAATGCGCATTCTGGTTGTCGGGTTCCAAAGTCTCTGCCAACTTCAGTTCGCGCACGGCGTCGTCGCGGCGGCCCGAATCGCTGTACACTATGCCCAGATCAAGATGAATCAGTGCTATCCCAGATTCGATCTTGCTGGCCTTCTCCAGCAGCAGTTGTGCTGCCTCGCGCTGGTTCAAATGCACCTCCGCGTCTGCCAGATAAGTCATCGCCTGAGCATCGTTTGGACTGTTGTCCAACTCCGTTTGAAACTCGGCTTTCGCCTCCCGGAACTGGCTTTGCGCCCACAAAAGATAACCCAAGTTCAAGTGGACGCCGGGTTCATTGGGGTTGGCCTGGATTGCCGCGCGAAACTCCTGGATGGCGCCGGCACGGTCCTTCTTAGCGTCCAACGCTTCGCCGGCTAACATGTGAGCCTCGGCGGAATTAGGGTCCAGCGCGAGAATCTCATGATAAGCATCGAGTACGCACTGATACTGCTTGGACCATAAGCAACTATGCGCCAAAACCAGTTTGAGCTCCAGATTTTGCGCATCGGCGGCTGCAGCATCTTTCAGGTAAGGGATGGCCTCTGCGTGCTCGCCGAGCCCATAGTGCGCCATCCCTAGCAGGGTCGTCAGTCTTATGGCCTGAGGGGAATCGAGAGGCTGGCTGTTGAGGAGTTCTGTGAAGAGCTCAATCGACTGCTTCAGTTCGCCGCTCTTGAAAAGCGCAAGGCCCAGGTTAAGCTTTACACTCGATATCTCCGGACCCAGTTTCAGAGCCATCCGGTAGAGAGGCACAGCCTCCTT